>Ga0105348_1000823_pt1 | contig 22118 bp, 21 predicted proteins | sample EN8Hudsemesocosm_2_FD_83504 | JGI IMG/M metagenome (GOLD analysis project Ga0105348, IMG submission 83504) | Methane-oxidizing microbial communities from mesocosms in the Hudson Canyon - EN8C Hudson Canyon | ecosystem: Environmental > Aquatic > Marine > Cold seeps | place: Hudson Canyon... | reverse complement strand
TTAAAGAGATGGTGTTTAAAATGTATTCATTAAATTAATTGAGAGATGCTTGGGCGTAAGTTCTCTTGTTGGGTCCTAGTGTGCTGCGAAAGGGTGTGTAAGAGTATATTTAGAGTGAGGGGTGGTTATTAAAAGGGTTTGTGTGAGGGGCTATGTAGTCTGTAAGAGAGGTGTGGTTTGTAAGAGAGTATGTCGCTTGCTGTTTATCTGGTTTACATAGTTTTGATCATGGCTTCGATAATCGAGCGGTTAATTCAAGCTATATAAAGAAAAACCCTGATGAAACTAATCATCAGGGCTTTGACTAAAGAATTACAGTTTACTTCTTAGCCGCTTTCTTTTCGCGTTCATCTTCCATAACTTTTTCAGCTACAGAATTAGGGCACTGTGCGTAATGGTCGAATTCCATTGAGAACTGTCCACGACCAGAAGTCATAGTACGTAACGATCCGATGTAACCGAACATTTCTGATAGTGGTACGTTTGCTTTAACGCGTACACCAGAAGCGCCTGCATCTTGACCTTCGATCATGCCACGACGACGGTTCAAATCGCCAATAACATCACCAACGTGGTCATCTGGCGTGAATACGTCAACTTTCATGATAGGCTCAAGCAGTTTAGGTTGTGCTTTAGCAATCGACTGGCGGAAAGCACCTTTAGCTGCAATTTCAAACGCGACTGCAGAGGAGTCAACTGCGTGGAAGCCACCGTCAAACAACTCAATTTCAACATCTAGTACTGGGAAGCCAGCAAGAACACCGGTGTCCATCATGCCTCTAAAGCCCTTCTCGATAGCCGGGAAGAATTCTTTAGGAACGTTACCGCCGACAACTGTAGAGGTGAAGGTGAAGCCAGAGTTTTGTTCGCCCGGTTTGATGCGGTAATCGATTTTACCAAATTGACCAGAACCACCAGACTGCTTCTTATGGGTATAAGAATCTTCAATTTCAGCCGTAATTGTTTCACGGTATGCAACTTGAGGTTCACCGACTTCTAGGTCAACGCCGTAAGTACGTCTTAAGATATCTACTTTTATGTCTAGGTGAAGCTCACCCATGCCGCGTAGGATTGTTTCACCTGAGTCTTCATCGGTGTGAACCAGGAATGTAGGATCTTCTGCAACCATTTTACCAATTGCAATACCCATTTTCTCAGTTGAGCCTTTATCTTTTGGCTTAACGGAGATAGATATTACTGGCTCAGGGAATACCATCGCTTCAAGTGTGCACTCATGCTTAGGGTCGCATAGTGTATGCCCTGTTTGCACGTTCTTCATGCCTACGATCGCGAGGATGTCACCAGCTTGCGCTGAATCCAATTCATTTCGATCATCAGCTTCCATTTCACACATACGGCCAATACGTTCAGTTTTGCCTGTAAACGAGTTAAGGATGGTGTCACCTTTATTCAGTTTACCTGAGTAGACTCGAATGAAGGTTAGCGCCCCGAAACGGTCATCCATGATTTTGAAAGCTAGTGCGCGGAATGGTTCGTCAACAGCTACTGTTGCAACATCGCCAGTAGGCTCGCCTAGTTCATCAGTTAATGGCTGAGGAATTACTTCTGTTGGAGATGGTAGGTAATCAACAACGGCATCAAGAATTAATTGAATACCTTTGTTTTTAAACGCAGAACCACAGTAAGTAGGGAAGAACGTTAATTCGTTAGTACCTTTGCGGATACAGGCTTTGATTTGCTCCGTAGTTGGTATTTCACCTTCCATGTACGCCATCATGATGTCGTCATCTACTTCTACAGCAGTTTCGATCAATTGTTCGTGATACATGTCAACGTCGTCAACCATATCGGCAGGCACGTCTTCTACTTTGTAGTTTTCAGGAAGACCAGTGTCATCCCAAACATATGCTTTCTTGGAAAGAATATCGACAACACCTACAAAATCATCTTCAGTACCAATGGGTAGTGTCATGATAAGAGGTTTGGCGCCAAGAACGTTTTCTACTTGGTCGACAACTTTTAAGAAGTCTGCACCTAAACGGTCTAGCTTGTTTACGAAGATGATACGCGCAACGCCAGATTCATCAGCATAGCGCCAGTTAGTTTCTGATTGTGGCTCAACACCGCCAGAGCCACAAAATACACCGATACCGCCATCAAGTACTTTAAGAGAACGATACACTTCTACTGTGAAGTCAACGTGCCCAGGTGTATCGATGATGTTCATGCGGTGATCATCCCAGAAGGTTGTGATCGCAGCTGACTGAATAGTAATGCCGCGCTCAGCTTCCTGTTCCATGAAATCGGTAGTTGACTCTCCATCATGTACTTCGCCGGTTTTATGGATCTTACCAGTAAGTTTCAAGATACGTTCAGTTGTAGTGGTTTTACCCGCATCTACGTGAGCGAATATGCCGATATTTCTATATTTTGATAATTCTGTCATTACGTTACTCAATAAGTCAGGGCGAAAATTGCGATGCAGTATACAGGATTTTTTCAGCTAGGTAGAAAAAAAACGTAACAATTTATGTCTGTCGAGAAAAAAGTGAATTTTGTCTCGTCTAGGTGTTTTATAACTTGTCATTTTTTAAACCATGGGCTCTGGGTCAATTCAATGTATAAAGCTTCTACTTTGGATCTCGCCCAGGGGGTTTTGCGTAAGAATTTTAGGCTGGATTTGACGCTAGGGTCTTTTTGGAAACATTTTATAGGAATTTCATCACCCATTTTCTGCCAGCCATAGTGGTCTTCGAGACTTTTGATAATGGTCTCTAATGTCACTCCATGGAGAGGGTCATGAGATTGATCATGCATCTTCTTGGTTCTCGGTACTACCTTGAGGGGGAAGACCTTGAGGTATTAGGCGGATACCTTCCTTTTCAAGTGTAATTAAACGCTTTTTGTAAAGTGTGCCTATGGCCATTTTGAACGCTTTTTTACTCACGGAGAAAGCATTATAAATTTGTTCGGGTGGGCTCTTATCCGACAAGGCTAGGAATCCGTCCTGCTGCTCCAATATATTCATTATTCGGGTGGATAAATCTTCTACTTTTGCAAAACCGGGCGCATGCAGTGATAAGTCAATTTTGCCATCTTCGCGTACACGCTTTATGTAGCCGTTTACCCTTTGGCCAATCGTTAAAGGTTTAACCGTGTCGCTGTAGAAAAGTACACCCCAATCCTGGTGATTTATCACTGCGCTGTAACCTATATCAGTCATGGCGTTAACTATGAGCTCAACCTTTTGCCCTTTTTCATAATCGTCAGGGTGGCGTTCGATAAACTTATTCAGTTTCGAAGAGGCGGCAATGCGATGTGTTTCATCATCGGTATAGACGTAAACAAGGTATGACTTTCCTTCTTCCATCGTGGTTTGTTGTTGGTTGAAGGGGACAAGTAAGTCTTTTGGTAAGCCCCAATCAAGAAAGGCGCCAACTTGATTGACAGCGATAACTTTAAGGAAGGCAACTTCGCCTACTTGGGCCTTGGTTTTTAGTGTCGTTGCGATGTATCTATCTTCAGAATCGAGATAAACGAATACGTTGATAGGGTCGCCGACTTCGCAGTCTTCTGGTACGAAGCGTTGAGGTAATAATATTTCGCCAAGCCAGCCGCCTTGTAAGTAGGCGCCGTGTGGCACCAGTTTGACGACTTCAAGTAAGTTTTTTCGACCAATTTTAGCCAAGATAGCCTCATTAAAAGTTATGATGTATTAATAGTAGGGAAGTAAATAGTTGCAGTTTAACGGTCTTTACGCCTTTTCACTAGGTAAACTGATCTGTTTGTTTTAATTTTATAGAGTGATAGCGACTGGGTATCGGATATCGGGTATTTGTGTGCGGGGGGGGCTGCTGTATGAGGAGGCAAAATCAAACGAGCGCATAATTGCTCGCTTGATAGGGGCTTGTGTAAATAGACGGTTATTCTACATCTGTACCCGCTTCATCCTCTCCTATGACTTCTTTTTCTTCAAGTGCCGCTTCATACCAACGTCGCATTGAAGGAAGGGTTAATACTCTATCTATGTACTGTCGGCTGGTATCGGACACGTCTATTTGGTAAGTCGCAAAGCGCGAAGCGACAGGTGCAAACATGCAGTCTGCAATTGAAAACTCACCAAATAGCCAGTCGCCATCGTGCCGGTTGAGGGCGTCCTGCCACATGCCATCTATTCGAAGGATATCTTTGGTCGTGTTTTCATCCAGGTGTATCTTTCTGCTCGCTCTGCAATTCATCGGCAGGGTATTACGTAAGGCTTGGAAGCCTGAATGCATTTCAGCGCAATATGATCGGCATGTGGCTCGATCAGCGGGGGACTCAGGTAAGCCCTTACCAGAAAGGTAGTTGTCGTTAATGTATTCACATATTGCCAGTGAGTCCCAGACAGTTAAATCACCTTGCTTCTTGTCGCTATCAATTAGAACAGGAACTTTAAATGTGGGTGAGTATTCAGCTAGGCGTTGATGGGTGTTTTCTTCGAACAGGCATACTTTTACTTGATCAAAAGGGATATCAAAATGAGAGAGCAGTAGCCAGGGTCGAAGGGACCAGGATGAGTAATTTTGGTTACCTATAATTAGTTCCATATTGAGTTACCTGTGGCGTGAAGTGTGAAACGTTTATGCTTGAAAGCTGCAAAATTTTTTAAATTGCGGGATGAATGAAAATACTATTTGGTGGCTCTTTTTTGGTTCGGGCTTGTAATTAGCCGCCAGACTTTTTAACAGTATAGTCTCTTTCTTTTAATAACTGGATAAGAAGTTCTCGATGGTCGCCTTGAATCTCGATGACTCCGTCTTTAACTGCGCCGCCCACGCCACATTTCTTTTTGAGTTCTTTTGCGAATACCTTTAGGTCTTTGGAATCTAAAAGAACGCCTTTGATTAAGGTGACGCCTTTGCCTTTTCGTCCTTTTGTGTCAAGGCTGACTCTGACAATGCCATCTCCTTCTGGCGTTTGCTCATGCTGGCATGTGCATTGGTCGACTTGGTTTTCGCACTCAGGGCAAGTGCGGCCTAATTCAGTAGAATAAACTAGGTGGCTGGATTTGTTTTTTTTAGACATTAGTCACAATGGCTCCGTGTTTTTTTAAGGTGTTTATACCAACGAAACGCGCCGATACCAACAAGTAAATTTGCTATGGTTGTTGCTAAATAGATACCAGATAAATTAAATATAGTTTCCAGGATGATAGCAAGGGGAATATAGAACACGATAAGTCTCAAAAATGACATGATAAGTGACGGTGCTGGTAAACCTATTCCGTTTGCGGTAGATGAGCAAAGCATGATTATGCCGAGGAATAAGTAACTAATTGGCACAATACGAAGGTAATGCGTGGCTGATGAAACGACAGCAGGGTCATCGGAAAAAAGTCCGGCAATTGGCGCGGCTAAGAACCATAGCGCGAGTGTGGAGGCCAGTCCCCATAATGTCACAAATCTAATGCTGATGTTGAGTGCCTGGTAGACGCGATCGTATTTTTTAGCTCCCCAATTTTGTCCAACAAAAGGCCCCATAATTGATGATAGCCCCATAATGCAAACTAGAAAAATTGACTCAATTCGTGATGCTACACCGAAACCTGCTACAGATTCAGGGTTATAAGCGGAAACAAACCAGGTGGTTACCGCAATAGATATGGGTGCAATCAGGTTTGTACTAATAGCGGGGATCGATATTCTTAAGATAGCTTTCCAACTTTCTTTGATTCGGTAGAAACAACTATTGAAAGATAAGAAGTGGAATTTAAATATTAAAAAATATAAACCGATAACAAGTGCAATAGAGTAAGCGAAAACGGTGGATATGGCAGCGCCTGCGAGCCCTAGTTTTGGGAAACCCAGTAAGCCAAATATGAGCAGCGGATCTAAAATCATGTTGACGACCGCGACACTGAACATCACCAGGCTGGGGAGTTTTGTATTACCCGCTGCGCGAATAGCAGAATTTCCTACCATGGGAATGACAACAACAAAACTCGCCATAAACCAAATGTCCATATACTCATGAATGAGAGGGAATAGGCTTTTGGGTGCGCCAAGTAAAGAGAAGATAGGGTCCATCCATTTATATCCGCAGAATGCAAATATCATGGCAATTACCAGGGCAATAATCAGGCCTTGTGAGCAGTAAGACTGAACAAGTTTAGGTTCTTGGGCGCCGATAGCGCGAGCGATAACAGAAGATGTGCCAATGCCTATCCCAAAAGCGATACTCAATAATATTGCTATGATTGGCATCGTGAAAGTCATCGCGGCCAGCGGTTCTGTGCCTAATTGACCGACGTAGAAAGTGTCGACAATATTCATAGACATGATTGAAAAAATACCGCCAATCATGGGGATGGTCATCTTATAAAGTTGCTGGCTTATGTCGCCTTCGGTGAGTTTGTTTTTTTTCAAAATAATTTTATGTGTTAATGGTAAAATAGGACGTTTGGTTTCTATCGAGCTACATATTTTGCAGTGCTAATTTCAAAGTACTTATTTTAAGTACTAAGCGTTTTCATATTTTGTTATCTTTCTTGTTTGATTAGTCTTTTTGATCGTCTTCGTTGTACTCTGATTGGTTTTGAGTATTGTGAGGTGTAGATGTTTTACTTTTTAATGTTTGTAGTTTTTCTTCCTGAGCTTTCAGTTGTTGCGCTTGACTGTTGAGCATATCTTGAAGTGTTGCTTCTTGTTCAGAAATGAAATGTAGCGATAAATTAAACGCTTGACGAGTGAACTCTAGTACCTTGCTGTAGCCTTCATCAGAAAGCTCTCGTGCTTGATCCTGGGAGCGGTAAATATTGATAAACTGGCGCTCACGTTCATAATGCAGTGGTAGTCTGCCAGCTCCCCAGTCATGTAAAATCTTCCAAGCCTCGGGAGAGTAAGTGCGGCTATAATTTAATATAAAAGGTATTGGGTCGTTGCGTGCCAATAAGGCAGCTAGTCTTAGTATTAACTCAAAGGATAAGGTAGCGGTACCATTTTCGACTGCTTCAAGAATCGATTTGTCTTTTAGGTTTATGGCCTCACTAAGTTCATTGATTGTTAAGCCTGCGACTTCTCTTAGGTCTTTCAATGATTGACCAGCTGAAACCATAAGTTTGAGCTGATCTTGAGATTGAATTATAGCCTTGCCGACTTTATATGACGTTCCGCCCGTTTTTTTTGCAAACTTGAAGGCGCTTGAGGTCGCGTCGGAGACGCGGTCAAAAAAACTGCTTATAGTTTCTTCTGATACCCAGGGTTCGGCTTTTTCAGATTTATTCGTTTTTTTTGGGCTTTGCTCATCTTTTGATTTGTCACTAGACATATTGTTAGCTCCACCCAAGCATTTCTTGTAGTAAAGTGATTATAAATTACGCGGCATTTGCTGTGAGCACTTTCTCCAGATTTATAAAGTCCAATAAGACTTCCGCGCTTTCTTCTACGATGAAATCAGGCTCTTCCTTTTCATCTGTATCAGGGCTTTTTTGTTCTTCGGATTTTGTCCATTCGTCAAGGCTTTGGAATGCGTCAAGCTTATCAAGCTTTCTGCGCTTATTGATCAGTGAAAGTTGGGCGGCATCAAATTTTGCATTTTCAGACTTTCGTTGTTTTTCATTTGTAGTTACTTTCTCTTTAGAGCGTTGGGACTCGAGTAGTGCTATTTCTTCTAGCAATAATGAAAACTCAGGATGCTGCTGAATGCGTGTGCTGTGATTTTGATTCAGCGTTTCACTGAAAGGTGAAACGCTGTTGAAGTTTTGATAATCTGCTGATGCGATAGAGTCCCACTCAAGTGCGTATTCTAGTGAGTCTTCACCTACTTTTGTGCGATCAATTATTTCTGGGAGAATAATGTCTGGAATAACACCTTTATGTTGAGTGCTAGCCCCCGAAATTCGATAAAATTTTGCTTGTGTGATTTTAAGTTGGCCATGATTTAAAGGCCGAACTGACTGCACGGTGCCTTTTCCAAAAGTAGGGGTGCCCATAATAATGCCTCGGCCATAATCCTGAATCGCGCCAGCAAAGATTTCTGAAGCAGAAGCGCTAAGCCTGTCGACTAAAACAATGAGTGGGCCGCTATATACTAATTTAGGGTCTGGATCTTCAAGTATTTCCACTCGATTATTGGCGCTACGTATCTGAACAGTTGGGCCTTCATTGATAAATAAGCCTGTTAGTTGATTGGCTTCATCAAGAGAGCCACCGCCATTACCTCGTAAATCGATTACCAATCCGTCAAGGCTTTGGTCTTTTTGTAAGTCATTTAGAAGGTTAATGACATCTCTAGTGGTGCTTTTGTAATTTGGATCACCTTCTTGCATTGCTTTGAAATCAGCGTAAAAAGTAGGGATGTCGATAACGCCAATTTTATGTTCTTTATCGTTGCGCATAACCTTTAGTAAAGAGCTACTTGCGGCTTGTTCTTCAAGCTTTACTTTATCTCGGATGATTCTGATTTCTTCAGTTTCAGATTCCAGTTGGCTTTCTGTAGGGATGACCATTAATCTTACTAGAGAGTGTTTTGGGCCACGAATTAGGTCGACTACTTCATCCAGGCGCCAGCCAATAACTTCTACCATTTCGCCGTTTTCGCCCTGAGCGACGCCAACAATACGGTCGGCTGTGCTAAGTTGTCCTTGCTTTTGAGCGGGTCCGCCAGGCACTAATCTGACAACCTTTGTGAATTCATCTTCTGATTGTAATACTGCGCCAATACCTTCTAATGAAAGGCTCATATTGATGTTGAAGTTTTCTGAGGTTCTAGGTGAAAAGTAAGTGGTGTGCGGGCCATAAATAGCCGTAAATGCATTCATATAGGCCGAAAAAGCATCTTCACTTCTGGTCTGCATGACACGTTTTAGTTGATTTTCATAGCGTTTGACTAAGCTTTCTTGTACTTCTTTTATAGTTTTGCCGTCTAATTTAAGTGATAAAACGGTGCTTTTGGTGCGTCGTCTCCAGACATCATCCAGTTCTTTCAAGTCTTTTGACCAGGCGCTTTTGGAACGGTCAATTAAGATGTGTTCGTTCTTGGTAAAGTCTAGGGAGTTAATGTTCTGTTTAAGATAGTCGATTTGATTCTTTAGCCTATCTATGACGCGCTTTTGATATCGATTGTATATTTTAAAAGCAGGGCCAAGTACCTTAGTCTTTAGCGCGCTATCTAAGCGAAAACGATAGGCTTCGAACTCTTCAATATCTGCACTAATAAAATATAGGCGAGAGCGGTCTAAAGAATCCAGATAGTTTTCATAGACGTTTTCAGATAAAGCCCTGTCGATGTTTTGTTTACGGTAATGATTTAAAGAAAGTGACCGTGCTATATAATGGCTAGCATCTTTCTGTGCCTGGTTTGGAATTAGGTTGGTCGGATCTTCTGTCGATATCACTGGCCTATGGGATTCAGTCGCTGCCAAACAGAAAGCGCTAAAACAAAGTAATACAAAAATATTAATAAAGAATAAACACTGTTTTATCATAATATTAGGTTCTATCAACGAAAAGTGAGCTTTAAGTACATCTTGATTGTATTTGATTGCCAAACACCTAGCCATAGAGATAGCGATTAATTATTGTTAATTGGGTAACGGTTTGAAACCAAGTGCTTCACAATTTGTCTTTGTGGGTTGTAATAAGCTTAAATCTTATCTACTTTTTATAAGTAGCAACTACTTTGCTTGTAATGTTCTGTCACTTTTAAAAATTTTTGATTGAATATAAACTTTTATATTAATGAGGCTTTTTTGCATGTCACTTCTGGATAATATTCAAAACTATTATGAAACGCTTGTTATTGAAGCCTTAGCAAAAGAGGTTGAGGGTTTAGATATGGATGAGGACGTGTTGACGGATGTTCTGTGTATCGCAATAAATCACTTACCTCCCCGTTACATTCGTCATGAGGTAGATATGGCTTACTATACCTCACCCGTAGAAAGACAAGAAGCGCTCGATAAGGCCAAAAAAGCTGTTTTTAATGCGCTCGAATATATGAAGAAAAGTAATCGGGCTTAGTCGCTGGTTTAAATTATGAGTGCTAGGGCATAGTTGAGCTGTTTATGTAGTTACCCATGTAGTTACCCATGTAGTTACCCATGTAGTTACCCAGGTAGTAGGCGGTTACCCCTATAAAGTGTATTTGCCCTTAATAAAAAAGGGGAGTCACCTTAAACCGGAAAGCATTCTGTTCTCCGGTTTTGTTCTTTTGCCATTAGCATTTTGTGCTATGATGCGCCTTCTTTAACAACTACTATGAAATTTTACCTCAAATGAATATTAAGAAGACTTACAAAATTATTTTCTACAATAACGAAGATATTTATGAAATATATGCGGCTCATGTATATCCTTCTGATTTATATGGTTTTATTGAGGTTGAGCAACTACTATTTGGTGAAAAAAGTCAGCTGCTGGTAGACCCAAGTGAAGAGCGTTTGAAGAATGAGTTTTCTGGTGTAAAAAGAACTTATATTCCGATGAATGCTGTTGTGCGTATTGATGAGGTGGAGCAAGAAGGTGTGGCTAAAGTGACGGGCTCTAAGAGTTCCGTTACCCATTTTCCAGGCAATAGCCGTCCAGATAAATAAGCGGTGTGTACGCCAAGCTTTGTATTACTTAATAGAGGATGTTAAGTGATTATTTTCTGATTTAAATGCCTACTATAACAAATATAACTATAACAAAAACGAGATAAAGCCATGCTTTCCATAAGCCCTGTATACAGTAGTTTGTTAATTGCTCTCATTGTTTTTTTGGCTTATAGGGTTACTCTTTTTCGTCGAGGAGAGGGGATAGCGCTAGGTGATGCAACCGCTTCAAATGCGATGAAGCGAGCAGTACGGGCGCATGCAAATGCGATAGAAAATATACCTGTCTCACTCATTTTATTGTTAATGCTTGAGCTTAATCAATTAGCGCCATGGCTATTGCATTTGTTTGGGTTTGTTTTGTTGGTTGGTCGGCTTGCTCATGCGTGGGGTTTATCCAGGAGAACGGGGCCATCAACAGGTCGTTTTTATGGGACATTAATGACTTGGTTGTGTTTAGCTTGTATGTTGCTTGTTAATATATTGCTGGTGTTGACGCGATAATATGACGCCAGAGCGCTATAAAAAGCTTCGTCGAACTTTGAATATGCGTCAACCAGATTTAACATTGTTGACGGATCAAATTCATAAGCCCAGAAATATTGCAGCTTTAATTCGAACATGTGATGCTGTTGGTATTCATGAGCTGAATATGGTTTGGCCTTGGGATAAGCATAGAAATTACAGTGGCACAGCAATGGGAAGTGATCGCTGGGTTGATATTATCCGGCACGAGGATATGGATTCTGCTATTGATGATTTACATTCTCATCATTATCAAATATATGCGGCTCACTTGTCAGATGAGGCGGTTGATTATCGGGATGTAGATTATACAGTGCCCTGTGCGATTCTAGTGGGGAATGAAAAACAGGGTGTAACAGAGCTTGCCGCACGTAAGGTGGATAAACATATTGCTATCCCGATGTTAGGAATGGTCGAATCTTATAATGTGTCAGTTGCTGCAGCGATTATCTTGGCAGAAGCTCAGCGGCAGAGAAGTAACGCTGGTAGTTATGATGAAGTAAGGCTTGATACGCAAACCTATCAGAATACTTTTTTTCGCTGGGCACATCCTGAAGTAAGCAAATATTGTCATGAAAATAACCTTCCTTACCCTGCTGTTCGAGAAGCCGATGGCGAGATTATCAATCCTTCTGCCTGGTATGCCAGTGTCCGTTCTGGCTGAGCTGCTTCTAATTGTAGTTATGTCTCAGTACCGCTATGTCTTAGTTAATATATGTCTCAGTACAACTGTTTTTAAGTGCAACTGCTCCTCGGTATAATCTATGTTGAATGAAATATTTCGCTTGTCTTTGCCCTTAGTCATTGGGCAGTTATCTTTTGCCTTTATGTCGTTTATTGATACCTTGTTGATGGGGCAGCTAGGTGTCGAGTCATTAGCGGGCGGTGGTTTAGGTTCTGTTGTTTATCAGTTCTTTTATATTGTTGGCATTGGAGCTTTGGTTTCGACTGCAAACCTGATTGCTTTCGCTAAAGGTCGAGAAGATGATCATGAGATTCATGGTGCATTATTATCGGGCTGTATCTTGGTGGTGGTTTTGTTTTTCGTGTTTGGTGGTCTTATATGGAATATTAAGCCCATTCTGCTTTCTTTGGGTCAGGTGCCTGAAACTGTTATTTACGCAGAACGCTATTTACGTGTTGTTGTTTGGGCGCTTTTACCTGCTTTTGGATTTATTTTATTAAGAAGTTTAGTGGTCGGCGTTGGGCGCCCGGCAGCTATTTTACCTGTCAGTATTGTGGCGGCTATTTTAAATTATCCTGTTAGTTATGCGTTGATGACAGGGCAGTTTGGTCTGCCTGTTATGGGAATTGAGGGGGTAGCACTGGGCACGTGTATAATTTCTTGGCTTATGTTTTTTGGGCTCGTGTTTTTAACGTATAGGCAGCGTGCTTTTAGCTTGTTTCCCTTTTGGTCTGGATGGCAAGATTTTTCTTGGAAGCAGTTTCGAGAAACTCTACGCTTGGGTTTACCTATTGCTATCGCGCATGCGATGGAGGTGGGTATGTTTTCGGCCGCTGCATTATTAATAGGTACCTTGGGAGTGAATGCTTTGGCGGCTCATCAGGTGGCGCTTCAGTCGACTACTTTGAGCTTTATGATTCCATTGGGTATCTCTCAAGCGGTCTCTGTTAAAGTGGGTGCATTATATGGTGCTCAGCAGCTAACTAGGGTGATTTCAGTTTTAAAATCTGGTTTGTTTCTCGGCTGTATTAGTGCGGGTATTGCGGCGATCATATTCTGGTTTGCGCCTGAGTTTCTTGTTCAGGTTTTTTTGCAGTCTGATTCGGTTGTCGAGGCTGATTATGTGTTGGTATTGTTGTCTGCCACGCAGATTCTCCTTGTTGCCGCCGTTTTCCAGTTTGTGGATAGCTGGCAGGTTATAATAATGGGGGCGCTTAGGGGGTTTAAACTAGGTTTGTCGCCAACGGCCGCTTCTGTGGTGAGTTATTGGTGTGTTGGTTTTCCTTGTTCGTATTTTATGAAGGACGTTTGGGGGGCGGCTGGTGTCTGGGCAGGAATGGGGGTAGGGTTGGCGACTAGCGCCTTAATTCTGGTTGTTTTGTTTCGGAGAGAGCTAAGCATACAGCGAAACAGATATGCCGCCTAGCCCTCTAAAATTTCAACTGTATCGATAAGTTTATTGTTGTGGGCGGCAGGAGTACTCAAGGCTCCAATGTGACCACAAATCAAGTCCGGCCGAGCTAGCGTTAAGGAGTATGGCGTTATCTAAGAAGCCTACAACGACGTCGAAAGGCGTTACTTCAGTCGTTACCTGGTTCCATTCTAGACCAACGCACACTTGGCTCGTATCAAGAGGGTTGCTGTATTCTGCGATTTGATAGAAACCGTGGTGGTACCATTTCCTAAAGCGTATGGACGTGTCTGCATCGTAAGAGCGAAGTTCATCGTCCTCAAATAGGTCAAAAGTAAAAGAAAACTCTTCCGGGTCGGGGACGACTTCCCCGTTTTCGAAATGAATGACAGCACAGGCGGATAACTGCAGGAAGGTTATCGCGCATATTAGCTTTAGTAGTCTAATTATCATATTTGCGCTTCCCTGTAGCACCAAACCTTAGCGGTTCTTGGTAAATAAAGGCCAAGTGTCAGCGTGCTCCAAAGTACGTCCATTGCACTGTACTTAGTTTGCATTTGTTTTACTGGCTGCTTTCTTGTGCAGATCTTGGTGACGTCGATGTGGTGTTCACCGATTAAGCCCCATAAGAAAAAATGCTTGGACTCTTCGTAATGTGGACGATACTGAAAGTCAGAGGGGCCACTATCGGTAATTGTTACCGCGGCACATCCACTTAGCGTTAGAGCAAGAGTGATGAATATCAGATTAAGCGATTTGCTCATTGTGCATCCATGTTAGAGGAGAATTGATTGATTACAAAAGTAAATGAATTATAACTATCTTTTCGTTTTAATCAGGCGAACCAGTAAACAAAACTGTAAACCAGTTCGCGAAGAATGGCTAAGGGGGAGCCAATGTGAAGAGAAAACTCAGTTAGCGGTGTTTTTTTGTGTTTGGCGCGCTTTTATTTTTGCAGATTTTCGTTTTTCGAGTACGCGTGCAGCTTCACTTCCAATATGATCCTCGCCTCTATTTCTGGCGAGTTGTACTTGTTTTTCACGCTCAGCAAACCTTTCCTTTTGTGAATCGCTTTTTTTATTGAAGCAGTGATGGCAGCTGACGCCTTCTATGTAGTGCTTGTTACTTTTGTCTTCTTCTGTAACCGGCATGCGGCAGGCATTACATTGATCATATTGGCCCTTTTCTAGCTGGTGATTAACGGCTACGCGATTGTCGAAGACAAAGCATTCTCCTTGCCACATGCTTTCTTGTTCAGGGACCTCTTCCAGGTACTTAAGGATTCCGCCTTCTAAGTGATAAACTTCATCAAAGCCCTTTTCTTTTAGGTAGGCTGTTGATTTTTCGCAACGAATACCGCCAGTGCAAAACATCGCTACTTTTTTATGTTTGTTTGCATCTAGGTTTTTAGAAACATATTCAGGAAATTCGCGGAATGTTTCGGTTTCGGGGTTTACTGCGTTTTTAAATGTGCCTATTTCAACTTCGTAGTTATTTCGAGTGTCTACTAGGAGGACGTCAGGATCTGAGATTAGTTTATTCCAATTTTCAGGCTTAACGTATGTGCCGACAATTTTCTGCGGGTCAATATCTTGTACACCCATCGTCACTATTTCTTTCTTGAGTTTAACTTTGGTTCTATTAAAGGGAATAGTTTCATCGAAGGATTCTTTGTAGCTAATGTCTTTAAAGCGCTCGTCTGCTTTAAACCAGCTTAAGAGGGCGTTAATGCCCTCTCGATCGCTGGATACCGTTCCATTAATGCCTTCTCTGGCGAGGAGGAGCGTGCCTTTTATGTTGTTTTTTAGCAAAACGTCTAATAAGGGGGGGCGTATGTCTTCGTAGTCTTCAAGTAAGACAAACTTATAAAGAGCGCATACGACGGCATTATCTTTTGGGCTGGTTGTGCTGTGCATAATATTTACCTTTCTGCTGCTGGAACGTAAAACCAGTGCGTTTTATGTTTAAAATTGTTAGTGCTGTTAGTAGAGTGAATTTAATGACTTAAATTAACGATACTAATCTCTTTTTGCATCTTTGAGGTGTTCAAGGATTTGTTTCTTGAGGCTCTTAGGGATTGAGGTAATTGTGAGTGTGTCGGACTGTTCATCAAATAATATGGTTTGTTGCATGAGATCTGATGAGAAGGAAAGGCTTAGTCCATTGCCTTTGCCGGATATTCGTACTAAATGTTTTAGCTTTCGAGTGTCGGGTCTGAGTGATGCTTTCGTGTCAAGCTGTGCTTGCTGTTCAGCAAATTCGGCAAATTTTGATGGTTCGTTTTCATCAATAAAGCCAGATAACTCGTTTAGTGGTACGGCTTCGCCAAGTTGTTGTTGCTCAACACAAAACTCATAGGCTTTTTGATGGACTTGGGCTGCTTCCTTAGGTTCAACTTGTTTGGTGTATCCGGCAAGTACTTCCATGAGTGTTTCGGTTTCTTTTGTGCTATCGATAGTGCTTTTGAAGGCGCAGGCTTGGGTAAAGGCTTCGCCAATTTTTGCTTTGCTACGTGATCGAACCAAGCATAGGTATGGGTTTTCAGTGTCTGAGTCAGATAACCAGTCATCTAAGTCAACTCTCATGGCAAGGTCAAGTTTGGAGGTGTTTAAGTAATCTACGGTATCAAGCTCCATAGCGTTATCTAGTTTTAAGCCTGAATTTGAGTCGAGGGCGAAGATATAAAGCCGATTGCCGTCTGCGCGTTCTTCAAATAAGATCATGATCGTGGCTTCAAATTCTTCGCTGGTTTTATCAACGAGTTCTTTAAGTTGGTTCATGTAGAGTAAGCTCAGTTTTTCAAAGCCAATCTTCTTGTCTAAATGCTCTTTTAACCAATTTTGAAGCGGAGCCGAGCTGTAGTCTTCCTCAAAGTGGCCATGGAATTTTCCTGCTTTAAATTGGAACACCTTTTTCAGTTGGCTAAAAAGTGATTCGTGGTCAGCAGTGATATGTGCAGCTTGTTCGCATAGGCTGATTTCTGAGGGTTGTTCAGCCTGCCAGCGTGTTATGCGATGAAAAATAAGTGAGGTAATCGCCATAATAATATCATCGTGTCAGTGGAGTGAAAGTTTCGTTTTATGCGCTCAAAAAATAAAGCCAGGCATCAACGTTGAGTTGATGTCTGGCTGATTAACTAATCGAAACGATTAGTTAATTGTTTTAGTTTGCTGAGGAATGTCCGCATCGTTATTTGCTTCTAAGCTAATGTCGGCCAAATCAGACGCCTTGCTAAGAGACGTTATCGCAATTAAACCAGCTTCTTTCAGAGCTTTCGCTATAAGTAACTTCTCGTCATCGCTTTCGGTTATGTGCTTGGTTTCTCGTACGGCTGTGCGGTCTAGATTAAATAACTTTCGTTCTACTGCTTGTGCCAGCACTTCAGCTGCTTCGCCCATACAGTTGATAATAGCGGGTGTTTGGTGTTCAAGTCGCGCAGCGCGTTCAGCTTCACTGACAGGTTCCCAGTTGGCAGACTGGTCTTCCGCTATGGTCTCAATCATTCCTGCGCCAACTGTGACGTTGGTTAAGCGGTCTATGATAATAAATGAGCCTGTTGAGCGGTTCTCGCTGTAAGGGTCAAAGGCAATCGTTTGATTAAGGTGAATTGTACATAGCGCAATACTGTTCAGTGCTAAATGGTCTGTTTTTGACTTCTCTAAAGTATTTACATCAATAAGTTGGTCAATAGACTGAATTGAGCCTGAAGCCTGTTTGGAGGCTAGTTTGAAGTCAACCAGCTTGCCCGGTTTCATTTCTTCTTCAGCCATCCAGACAATGTGCGCTTTAAATGCTGAGCTTGTTGCTGGCTGGTTGTCTGATTTAACAATCATATCACCACGACTAATATCGATTTCATCGTTCAAGGTTAAAGTGATGGCTTGATCAACAAAACCTTCTTCTTGCTCTCCTTCGAAGGTAATAATCGCTTTGACTGTGCTGGATTTTCCTGAGGGGAGGGCGGTGATCTTATCGCCCGGGCGGATAATACCGGATGCAATAGTGCCGCAGAATCCACGGAAATTTAGGTTGGGGCGGTTTACATACTGGACAGGCAGGCGAAAATCTTCAAGATTTTTGTCTTTAGATACTTCTACTGTTTCTAGCATCTCCATTAAGGGTTTGCCAGTATACCAGGGCGTTTCTTTACCAACTTCAATTGTGTTTACGCCTTTAAGGGCGGAAAGCGGGGCAAACTGAATGTCACCAAGATTTAGTTGCGCAGAAAACTTTAGGTAGTCTTCTTTGATTTCATTAAAACGATCTTCGCTATAATCCACTAAGTCCATTTTGTTGATAGCAACAATGACGTGCTTAATGCCAAGCAGTGATGCGATAAATGAGTGGCGTCTGGTTTGAGTTAAAACACCGTGGCGGGCATCGATCAGAATAATGGCTAGGTCAGCAGTAGAAGCGCCTGTTGCCATATTGCGGGTATATTGCTCATGCCCCGGTGTGTCGGCAATAATAAATTTACGCTTGTCTGTCGAGAAGTAGCGATAAGCGACGTCAATGGTAATACCTTGCTCTCGTTCTGCCTGAAGGCCGTCCACCAATAGTGCTAAATCAATTTCTTCACCCGTGGTGCCCGATTTAACGCTATCTTTTTTGATGGCTTCAAGTTGGTCTTCGTAAATCATTTGGGCGTCATGGAGGAGGCGTCCAATTAAAGTACTTTTACCGTCGTCTACACTGCCGCAAGTAAGTAAGCGTAGTAGTTTTTTTTGCTCATGTTGCTTTAGGTATTCGTTAATATCTTCACTGATCAAATCTGACTGGTGTGCCATTGTTCTGTCTCTTAACGTTGTGGGTGGCGGCGCTATAAATGTATGTGCCTGCCACAAGCAATTATTGGTTTCTAGCTTGAAAGCTCAAATGCAGAGATCTCCAGATGTAGAGGTCTCTAGATATGCCGATGTCTAGAAGTAGCCTTCACGTTTTTTCTGTTCCATTGAGCCAGCTTGGTCGTGATCAATCACGCGCCCCTGTCTTTCAGATGACGTGGTTAATAGCATCTCCTGAATGATGTCTGGCAATGTGTCTGCCTCTGATTCGACCGCGCCTGTGAGGGGGTAACAGCCTAGTGTTCTGAAGCGAACGGATTTCATTTCAACTTTTTCGTCTTTACCAATAGGCATACGGTCATCATCGACCATGATCATGACGCCGTCACGTTCTACGACAGGGCGTTTTTTTGCAAAATACAGTGGTACGATTTCGATATTTTCAAGGTGGATGTATTGCCAGATGTCTAGCTCGGTCCAGTTAGATAAAGGGAATACACGAATGCTTTCACCTTTATTTACTTTACCGTTGTAAATATTCCATAACTCAGGGCGCTGGTTCTTAGGGTCCCAGCGGTGGTGCTCATCACGGAAAGAATAGACGCGCTCTTTAGCTCTGGATTTTTCTTCATCACGACGTGCGCCACCAAATGCTGCGTCAAACTCATATTTGTCTAAGGCCTGCTTTAAGCCTTGAGTCTTCATCATATCAGTATGTTTTGCGCTACCATGAGTGAAGGGGCCGACACCTTGATCAACGCCTTCCTGGTTAATGTGCACAATTAGGTCAAAGCCATATTTTTTAACAGTTTTATCTCGAAATTCAATCATTTCCTTGAATTTCCAGGTGGTGTCAACATGCATTAGGGGGAAGGGGAGTTTTCCAGGAGCAAACGCCTTTCTTGCAAGATGGAGCATGACTGCGGAATCTTTACCTACAGAATACAGCATAACGGGACGATCAAATTCAGCAGCAACTTCTCGAATAATATGGATGCTTTCGGCTTCCAACTGCTTTAAGTGAGTCAAATTGTATTTCGACATATATAAATAGCTCGTGTCTTGGGTCAAAAAAGTTAATATAAGGCGTTGTTTTTCATTTCGATGAATGAAAAAAGGCGCAAAGTATACCAGAAAATATAGTGCGAATAACAGGGGCTTGGCTTTTTACATGCTCTAAAAAAGAAAGCGCAGGGCTACTTGAAATGTATATTGGGGCTACTTGAATGTATATGTTGCAGGAGCACTACGCTATACTGGCGTTTTTTGAGACAGCTTAAGAGATAATGATGGACGTTAAAGAATATATGATTGAGGTAGGAGTCGCTGCGCGTCAAGCGGCAAGTGTGATGACTTCAGTCAGTACTGAATTAAAAAATAAAGCCCTGTTGGCGACTATTGATGCTTTAAATGATCAGCGAGATATGCTCATAGAAGAAAACCAGAAAGACCTTGATCAAGGGCGTAAAAATGGTTTGGAGCCCGCGATGTTAGATCGTCTTGAGCTTACTTCTGACCGTATCGAAGATATGATAGAAGGTTTGCGGCAGGTGGCAGCTTTAGATGACCCTATCGGTATCATTAACGATCTTAAGTATATGCCTTCAGGTATTCAAGTCGGTAAGATGCGTGTGCCTTTAGGTGTAATTGGTATTATTTATGAGTCTCGTCCAAATGTGACTGTTGAGGCTGCGAGTCTTTGTATCAAGTCTGGTAACGCCACAATATTGCGTGGTGGTTCTGAGGCTATTCATTCTAATAAGGCTATCGCGAGTTGTATTGCCTCCGGTTTGTCGGTTGCGGGCCTGCCTGAATCGGCGGTTCAGGTTGTTTCTACTACTGATCGCGCGGCTGTTGGTGAAATGATCACCATGCCAGAGTATATTGATGTAGTGGTGCCTCGAGGTGGTAAGGGTTTAATCGAAAGAATTAGTCGAGATGCAAAAGTGACAGTAATTAAGCATCTTGATGGTATTTGTCATGCCTTTATTGATCGGGATGCCGATATACAAAAAGCCAATGATGTTGCTTTAAACTCGAAAACGCAGCGTTACGGTACTTGTAATACGATGGAAACATTATTGGTTGACGCGCCGATTGCTGAGGCTGTATTGCCAGGTTTGGCAGCGTTGTATCGTGAAAAGGGGGTCGAGTTGCGCGGGTGTGAAAAGGTACGCGCTATTCTTCCTGATACCATTGAGGCTGTTGAAGACGATTGGTCTACAGAATATCTTGCGCCAATTTTGTCACTAAAAATTGTTCAAAATATGGATGAGGCGATCAATCATATTAATCATTATGGCTCTCACCATACAGATTCAATTATTACTGAAAGCTATACACGAGGGCGTGAATTTTTGGCTCGCGTTGATTCTAGTTCGGTAATGATTAATGCATCTACCCGTTTTGCCGATGGTTTTGAGTATGGTTTAGGTGCTGAAATTGGTATTTCAACTGATAAGATTCATGCTAGAGGTCCTGTTGGTTTACATGGTTTAACTTCTGAGAAATATGTTGTGCTAGGTGATGGGCATATCAGGAAATGACTGGCATGATTAGCTGTTACGGATTTTAGGTGCGGCTAGTATTTGGTGGTACATTCGACCCTGTGCATGTGGGGCATCTACAGATGGCGACTGAATTGGCCGATGTGATGTCTTCAAAGTTTGTTTATATGATGCCTTGTTATCAGGCTGTTCATAAGCAGGGTGTTGCTGCGAGTGCTGAGCAACGTTTGGAAATGCTCAGGTTATCATTGAGGTATCATGATAACCTACGCGTGGATGAACGTGAAATTGCGCGCGGTAAGTCGAGTTTTACAATTGATTCTTTATTGGATATTAGAGAAGAAATTGCCGATGACTCACTTTGTTTTGTGGTGGGAACGGATGCTGTTCAGGGGATATCAACGTGGCGGTCTATACATGAATTTTCTGCACTGACTAATTTGATTGTGATTGATCGACCGGGCTATCACGGTGTAGGCAAAGAGAGTATAGGTAATGAGTGTGCCGGTGAAGGTGGCTATGAAGCGACGCTTCAGGCGCTTGGTTTTGAGTCGGCGCTATCTCCGAATGATTTGAAATCAGTTGAAGCTGGTAAGTATTTAAAGCTAAAGCTTTCAGCTGTTGATGTCTCTAGCTCGATGGTTCGAGCGATGCTAGCGCAAGGAAAATGCATAAGTCCGTATGTGACAGGTGCAGTAAATGAATATATTTGTGATAATGCTTTATATCGCAACTAGTTATGCCTGACTTACTTTAAATAGTTAAGTTTTGCATGGCGAATGTTAAAAATTAAGTAAACGCTAAAGTTAATTTATTAGGAAAAATGAAAAAGTATGCAAACTGAAGAATTGAAATCTGTCGTTGTTGAGGCACTTGAAGAGTTAAAAGCTGATAATATTTGTGTTCTGGATGTCAAAGATAAGACCAGTGTGACAGATTATATGGTGATTGCATCGGGCACATCCAATCGGCATGTTAAGTCGCTGGCTGAAAATTTATTGATGGAAATTAAAGAAAAAGGTGGCAAACCTATAGGTATAGAAGGTGCTGAAGCGAGTGATTGGGTTTTAGTTGATCTGGGCGAGGTTGTTGTTCATGTTATGTTGCCGGCAGCGAGAACTTTTTATGATTTAGAAAGTTTTTGGCGTGACGGACCAGATGAAAGCGCTTCGATGGTTGAGCATTGATCGACCGTTTTTACTTTTTTCTTTAAAAGTATAGCCACTACTTGAAACTATTAGATATTCTTTAAAGTATGAAAATAAAAATGTTGGCAGTTGGTACAAAGATGCCTGGCTGGGTGAAAGAAGGCTTTAAAGAGTATGAGAAGCGTTTACCTAGGGATATGCCTCTTGAGTTAGTTGAAATACCGCTGGCTGCACGAGGAAAGAATGCTAATATTCCTAAAGCTATTGAGAAAGAAAGTGACGCTATTCTTGCTTGTGTCCATAAGCAAGACTATGTCATTGCACTCGAAGTAAAGGGGCGGAACTGGAGCACTGAAGGTCTGGCCGAAAATATGTCGCAATGGCAGATGAATGGGCAAACGGTGGTGTTGTTAGTTGGTGGACCTGATGGTTTAAGTGATGCTTGTCGCGCTCGAGCAAATCAGCAGTGGTCATTGTCTGCCTTAACTCTGCCGCATCCTATTGTAAGGGTGCTTTTGGCTGAG
>Ga0105348_1000822_pt1 | contig 22123 bp, 17 predicted proteins | sample EN8Hudsemesocosm_2_FD_83504 | JGI IMG/M metagenome (GOLD analysis project Ga0105348, IMG submission 83504) | Methane-oxidizing microbial communities from mesocosms in the Hudson Canyon - EN8C Hudson Canyon | ecosystem: Environmental > Aquatic > Marine > Cold seeps | place: Hudson Canyon... | reverse complement strand
TCCATCTAATTTTTCACCCGCCTGTTCGCGTAGCAAAATAAAGTCATAGCTGGCACGGAAGCGTCTATGTTCAAAATATTGCAGGGCTCTTTTGCCTTTTCGTTTGGGTAGTCGAAATTGCAGCTCCCATATTTCTTTGATGATCGCAGCAAAGCGGCGCGGAATAGATGTGTGTTGAGCCTGTTGTTCTAGAATTTTTCCACTTGCTTGATGAAATGAGGGGAATAATGGCATGCGTTGTTGCAGCTTTTCCATTTCTTCTCGCATGGGATACCACAGCAAGGCAGCTAGTAAATAGGCTGGCGTGACAGGTTTATTATTTCGAATTCGCTGGTCCGTGTTTTGGAAGGCGTGTTCGAGCAAACCTCTTGCATGGGGATGCTTTCTTTTAAGTAAGTCATCACTTAATGGGAAAAGGTGCTGGAATAAATTAAATTCTCTTAAGCGTGTGAAGTTCCCATGAGCATTTGCGGATAAAAATAGTTTTAGCATCTCATCAAATAAGCGAGCAGCGGGAATTTGCTGCAGCAAATTGCCATATTCGTGAATAGGAGCGGCGCTACCTTTCGCGATCTTAAAGTTTAGTTTAGAGGCAAACCTAACGGCTCTTAGCATCCTTACCGGATCTTCTTTGTAGCGTTCTGCCGGATTTCCAATAAGGCGCAAGGTTTTAGTTTCTATATCGCGTAAGCCTTGCGCGAAGTCATAAATAGCAAAGTCTTCAATATTGTAATAGAGAGCGTTAACGGTGAAGTCTCGCCGAATAGCATCTTCTTCAATAGACCCGTAAATGTTGTCACGAAGGATTAGACCCGTATCTGACGTTGCTGCGTGAGGATGTTCAGCTTGATTGCTGCTGCCACGGAAGGTGGCTACTTCAATCATATCTCTTCCGTAGAGTACGTGTACTAGCTTGAATCGTCTGCCGATGATTCGTGAATTACTGAAGAGCTTATGGATTTGCTCAGGGTGAGCATCAGTTGTTATATCAAAATCTTTTGGTTGTTGGCCAAGCAATAGATCACGTACGCCGCCACCGACTAAGTAGGCTTTGAAGCCCGCTTTTTTGAGACGGTATAAAACCTTTAGGGCATTTTCACTAATATCGTTTCGCGATATGGGGTGCTTATCTCTGGATACGGTTATCTGCTCCGCTTGTGGTGTAGGGCTTAGTCTATTCTTAATCCAGTTCAGCATTTAGTAAGTAATCGCGGTATTTGTATCGGTGGGTTTGTTGGGGCTTATTGATGGGCTGGTAGCTTAAAAGTATAAGGGAAAGGGGGCAACCCTTTCCCATCATAATGGGGGAATTGTTACTATTTTTGTTATTCTTTTTATTGTTGAGCAATATTGCTTAGCTATCCTTGCTAAGTGTGCAGGAGTACCTGCGTTATATGAGCCATTAGAGCTAGAGCCTAGGCCAATCTAACTGAGTTCATTCGCCTTAGCATGATCATAATTAGTGCTACGGTCTCTAGAATCTTTGCTGCTTTAGCAGTTCTTATAATCTCTAGTTACTTTCCACACCATTCTCTATGATATCGCCTAGAGCTTTCACTCCCTTTTATTATCTATCTTGTTCAATTATCGTTCTTATTTATCGCTTACCGATCTTTTTTATTATTGTTACTCACACTTATTGTTTTTATCTGTGAGTGACAGTAAAGCACAATATATACAGCAATGACTGGGCCAAGTTTTTTCAAATATCGAAGAATCAATGAGTTACGTTGACTATGTTAGGAGACTGTTGAGATGGACGGTCCGCTTTTAGGGATAAACGTTACTTATGTCGACATCTTAATGTTACGACATGTAAACCGGTAACAGATCTTTGACGCATTTTGCTTGGTCATGTCAAAGTCACGCCAGAGATTTGGTGTGACTTGTTTGGAGGTAAGCTTTCTAGAACTTAATTTTCTAAAATTGAACCTTGGACTTTCTGGGTATGCCAAGACGTTGTCTTCGCTCCCAAAGGCACTTTCGGCTTATGCCAAGTTTCTGAGCTAATTCGGTTTCCGTCATTTGATCCTGATGCTCTAGTACAAAGTGCTGAAAGTAATCCTCAAGGGATAGGTCTTCAGCTGATTCTGGAGCGGGGGGTATTGCTGTATTTAATGGGCTGGCTTGTTGTTTCAGTGTAGCTGCTATTGATGTCACCGCCATTGTTTGCTGTTGCGAGTAGTCTATGGCTAAAAGCTCTGGTGTGATTTGTTCATCTTCATTAAGAATAACTGCCCGCTCGATAGCATTTTCAAGTTCTCGGACGTTACCTGGCCAAGTGTATTTGTTAATGGCTTGTCTCGCTTCAGGTCCAAGAAACATCTGGCTTTTGCCTAGTTTTTTGGTGAGGCTGTTTAATAGCTGATCCGCCAATTCGAGAATATCACTGCCGCGTTCCCTCAATGGGGGGATCTTAAGCTCTAGCACGTTGAGGCGGTAGTAGAGGTCTTCTCTAAATCCACCATCCTGAGCAAGTTGCTTCAGGTTTCGGTGAGTGGCGGCGATCAGCCTAATATTGACTTTTTTCGATTGCACCGAACCGACACGTCGTATCTCACCCTCTTGTAGTGCTCGTAGCAATCTGGCTTGGGCTTCTAGGGGTAATTCTCCAATTTCATCCAGGAATAAAGTGCCTCCATCAGCCGCTTCAACTAAGCCATGGCGGCTTGCTGCTGCTCCTGTGAACGCACCTTTTTCATGTCCAAATAATTCAGATTCAATGAGACTCTCAGGAATGGCTGCACAGTTTACTGAAATCATCGGTGCATTGGCTCGTGCACTTTTTTCATGCAGGGCTCTTGCGGCAAGTTCCTTACCGGTTCCGGATTCTCCGAGGATCAATACTGTCGTATCCAGCGCAGCCACCTTATTGATACGGTTAAAAACTTCCTGCATGGCAGGGCAGTTGCCGATCATGCCAGTAACGGGATGGTCGCTGGCAATTTGAGATTTCAATACGGCATTTTGTCTGACCAGGGTGCCTTCCTTGAGGATTCGATTCACTGACATCAGCATTTCATCGTGATCAAAGGGTTTGGCGATATAATCCACCGCCCCCATCTTCATCGAGTCCACGGCGGAGCGCAGGCTGGCGTAACTTGTCATGATGAGTACAGGAACGCCTTCGGCTTTGTGGATCAGGTCAGTCCCCTGAGCGCCGGGAAGGCGAAGGTCGCTGATGATTAAGTCGAAATCTGTCACGTCATGCTGTTCCAGGGCTTCCTGTACTGAGCTGGCTTCACTAACCCCATACTCATTGCGCTCTAGTAGGCGTCTCAGGGCTGAACGAATTATGCTTTCATCTTCAACGATCAGTATTTGGCTCATAGGTATAATTAACCTGGTCCTGTATTAGTGGGCGTCGACAGCTTGCTGTATGTATCTCGGAAGCGTAATGATAACCCTTGTTCCTGTGCCGCTTGAAGGGTTGACAGGGCTTTCTATGGTAATTTTTCCGTAATGTTCTTCAATTATACGGTATACCAGCGCTAGACCGAGTCCTGTGCCTTTGCCTGGGTCCTTTGTGGTGAAAAAGGGTTCAAATACTTGTTCTTGGATATCCCTAGGTATGCCGCAGCCTTCATCTACGATGGCAACCGTTACTGTATGATCTGATGCGGTGGTTTCTGTAATGATGGCTTTCTCATTGGCCGATGCATCATTGGCGTTGCTAATCAGATTTACGAAAACTTGTAATAGACGTTGAGGGTCGCCACTGACTGCTAACTCGGCATCACAAAGGTTTTGAAAGTCTAGTTGTTTATGTTTGCTTTTTAGCTGAATTAAGTTGATGGCTTCTTGAATAGTGTTGTGTAAATTTACTGCCGAATGAGTGTCTAAACCTGTACGTTTACCTGCATGGGCAAAATTCACCAAAGATTGAACGATACTGGAAACCCGCTGGGTTTGCTGCAATATTTGTTGGGTTATTTCCTTGGTTTCTGAATTTTCACTATCGTGTTCAAGATTTTGTGCCAAGCAAGCGATGCCGGTAATAGGGTTGCCAATTTCATGGGCAACACCTGCCGCGAGTTGACCAATAGATGCTAAACGTTCGCTATGGGTTAGTTCTTCTTCTAATAACTTAGTTTCTGTTTGGTCTTCCGCCATGATGATGATGTCACCACTACCTTGCTCTTCCTGGATAACGGATTTATGCAAGTTTAGCCAGTGCGGGCCACCTTCTAATTCAATGGTGCGAGTTATCATGTGATTCGATTGATCTTCAATCAGTGATAAAAGAATGTGGTACCAGGCTACGGGCAGCGCTGATATGCGAGAGCCAATAATTTGCTCACCATTAATACCGGTTAAATCGGCCATGGCTTGATTCCACATCAGTATTTCCCCATCGGAGCTTAGGGTGCAAACACCTGTGGGTAGGTTTTGTAAAATTTGCCGATGATAGCGGCGAAGTTGATCTAATTCAGCGGCCAGACCCGTCAGGCGTGTGCGGTAATTTTCTAAGCGGCTTTCAATAAAATGAACATCTTCTCTATGCGGGCTAGTCGTTTTAAAGGGTAGGTTTCTACTTACGATTTCTTGTGCAACGGAGGGGCCAAGCATACCGGATAAATTTGTTTCTATCTGGTCACGTAATCGTCTAAGTGCGTAAGGTCTTGTGTCATGACGGTTGAGGTTTAGATCTTTGAGTGCTTGGTCAATTTCTCGTTCTGCGGTTAGTTTCCCCAGAGGCTTTGTTAGGCGCTCCTTAAATTCTTGCGGTGACGTGGGGACCAGCTCCAAGCGTTGCGGCCTACTAACATTGTCGATGGCGCAAGATTCGGCCGCAGCTCTTTCCTTTGATGACATAGGTGTTAGCAGAGATGTAATAATAAAAACGATTAGGTTTGCACCTAGTGCGGTTAACGCGGCGAGGTGCCAATTGTCTGCGGTTAGTTCGAAGTCAAATGGCAGCCATTCTCGTTGTAGTAAATTAAAGTGGCCGATCATGGGAGAGAGTATGGTGATACTCCAGAGAGTCATTCCCGTAATCAAGCCAGCCATAAAACCTGCACGGTTTGCTGTTGGCCAGAACAGCACGCCAATAACACCGGGTAAAAATTGAACGGTGCCCACAAAAGCCACTATGCCTAGTTGGGCAAAATTTTGGTTTCCGGTGCGAACTAGATAAAAGCCGTAGGCTATTAGGATTATGGTTGCGATCAAACAGCGCTTCATCCACAGCAACCAGCTATAAATATCTGTTTTAGTTGAGGGCTGGTAAACCGGTAGGATTAGGTGGTTTAAGCACATGTTTGCCAGAGCTAGCGTGGTAACAATTATGACGCCGCTAGCGGCGGATAAACCGCCAACGCAAGCGATGATAGCAAGCCAGGCATTGTTAGTGGCTAACCCCAGGCCAAGAGTGAAGTATTCCGGTGGCATATTTAAATTAAGTTTTATTGCAGCCCACAAAATGGGAGGGACCGCTATGGCAATAATTAGCATCAAGAGCGGTACACCCCAGGTCGCTTTTTTTAGCGCATTAGGGTTTAAGTTTTCCGTGAATGTCATGTGAAACATGTGAGGCATAGTTACGGATGCGGCGAAAAAAATAAGGATCAAGGTATACCAAGTACTGTCAGGCATGGAGCTGGAAAACTGAGTTAGTGTTTCCTGGTTTTCAAGTAACCAGTTTGATAGATCCGTAGGTGATTCAAATACGCCAAATAATGCAAACCCAGCGAGTGCTAGCAAAGCAACAACTTTAACTAGAGATTCTAAGGCGATAGCAATAACCAAGCCTTCATGTTTATCTCTAGATGACGTGTGCCGGGCACCAAAAAGAATAGCGAATAGAATACTTAGGCAGCAAAATGAAAGAGCAAGCAAGTGGGGTGAAACGTCATTGTTGAGTATGATAATAGCATCTGACACCCCTTGAATTTGCAGTGCGAGTAGTGGCGTTGCGCCTAGCATCATAAATATAGTCACTAGTCTGCCGACCCATTGGCTGCGATATCTGTACGCAAAAAGATCTGCGAGAGATCCCAGTTGATAAGCACGTGTTAGCTTAAGGATGGGGGAGAGCATGACCGGTGTTAATAAAAAGGCGGCACTAAGGCCTAGGTAGTAAGGTAAATACCCATATCCATATTCATGAGCTAATTTGAAGGTGCCGAACATGGCCCAGGTGCTGGCGTAGACACCAATAGAGAGCACGTAAATTGCTGGATGGTGCATGAGCTTCGCTGGCAGCCAATGTTTTTCAGCGGCATAGGCAGCCGCAAAGAGTGCGAGTAGATAACAAACTCCAATGGCTAATAATTGACTGAGCTCAAAGGTCATCTTGTGTTCTCTGTTTTTCTAGCCATATGGCGACAATAATAACACCAGACCAAATAATGAAAGGACTGAGCCAGCCGCCCTGTGGTGATGCCCAAAGATCCAGAAGATTGGGAGACAACACCATCAGGGTGATAACAAGAGGGATTTCTAGTCGTGAGATGGGCATCACTTACTCCTAATTTGTTCTAGTCTAGACCTAATTAGGGTGTTACTTTAGCGTCAATTTATTGCAATTCATGTGCTAATAATGTGGAAGGTTGCTTTCTGGGATAGAAGGCGAACTCTCTATTTTATTTATATCCCAGCGGTCAACAGCCCAGCTTAATAAGTTCTCTGGGCTCTCTTGCACTATATCTTGGCTAGGCATGATACCTAATGCGGCCAGCCCTCTACTCAGATTGCCGATTGCATCGACGGAGTGAATTTCAGGGGCTAGGTTTTGTTTGCTAAGCTTTTGTTGGGAGTTATTTGTTATTACTGGAAAATGCGCATAATCGGGTGTGTCTAGACCAAGACTTTGTTGTAGAAAAATTTGTCGCGCGGTGCTGTCCAATAAATCATGGCCTCTAACAATATGGGTGATATCTTGTTCGGCATCATCAACGACTACAGCTAGTTGATAAGCGAAAAGATTATCTTTGCGCCTTAAAATAAAGTCACCCACCGTAGAATGTAGTTTTTGAGTTTGCTTCCCCATGATCTGATCATCAAAACCTATCGTTACATTCGGCACCTTTATTCTTTGGGCACTTGGTGATTGGGTCTGGTTGTTTTTGGTTCTACATATACCCGCGTAGACGTTACCGTGGGATTTAATTTGTTGTCTTGAACAATCACAGGTATAAATTAAATTATGCTGTTTCAGATGATCGAGTGCTGCTTCATAGGCTTGCTGTCGCGTTGATTGATACAGTACCTGTTGATCCCAATGCAGGCCATAGTTTTCCAGTGTTCTCAGTATGCTATCTGCCGCGCCGGGCATGATTCGAGGAGGATCAATATCCTCCATGCGAACTAACCATTGGCCGCGATTAGCCTTCGCATCGAGATAGCTAGCCAATGCCGCAACTAAGGAGCCAAAATGAAGTGGGCCTGAAGGTGAGGGCGCAAAACGACCGATATAAGACATGATTTTAGGGGAAGGGAAATAAGGGCGGTTGATTGAATGGTTCACCGCCCTTTAGCTCATCGTTTAGCCGACGATCTGTTTTTCTTTAATCTCAGCTAAAGTTTTGCAATCAATACAAAGGCTTGCTGTTGGCCGCGCTTCAAGGCGTCGAATGCCGATTTCAATACCACAAGAGTCGCAGAAGCCATAGTCTTCTTGCTCTATCAATTCCAGCGTCTGATCAATTTTTTTGATCAATTTACGCTCGCGATCTCGAGTTCTAAGCTCCAGGCTGAATTCTTCTTCCTGGCTGGCACGATCTGCGGGGTCTGGAAAGTTAGCTGCTTCGTCCTTCATGTGGTGAACGGTGCGATCTACTTCTTCCATCAATTGTTGCTTCCATGAGAGTAGGATGTTGCGGAAATGCTTCATCTGCTTCTCATTCATGTACTCCTCGCCCTTTTTTTCCTTATAGGGTGTGAAGCCTTTGAATTCACTGCTTTTTTGTTGTTTTTTAGTAGGCATATACTGATCTCACCTATGCTGCTTAAATAAGGGCACCTAAAACATCACCTTGCATTAGGTGAGTGTAGCCGTGCGCACTTGTTACCGTTCTCGTAATGTATTGATACACCACGAATATAATCCGGAGAAGTTAGCAGTATCCGAAACACAAGGCAACAACCGGGTGGCTGGAAGAGCAATTAGTTTTATAACGGTGGGGTATATCACTTACAATATGACGCCTATCAATGAGACGGGTTTGATGTGGTCATGGCGAGTAAGAAGGTAGCGCATACAAATACGAGGTGGTCTGATCGAGCTCAGAGCATCTCACCTTTTCATGTGATGGATTTGCTGCAGAAAGCACAGAAACTAGCCTCTGAAGGGCATGATGTTATTCATATGGAAGTCGGAGAGCCTGACTTTCCCACTCCTGGACCTATCATCGAGGCGGGCCGCCAAGCGTTGGCGGATCAAAAAACCTTTTATACGCCTGCGTTAGGTTTGCCGGCCTTAAGGTTAGCTATCTCGGAATATTATTCAAATCACTATGGTGTGCAAGTTGATCCCGCTCGTATTGTGATTACGCCAGGAGCTTCGGGAGCTCTGCTTTTGATCATGGCTTTATTGGTAAACAGCGGTGATGGTGTTTTGTTGGCGGATCCTGGGTACCCCTGTAACCGGCATTTTATTCAGCTTTATGACGGAGTGCCTCAGTTAATACCGGTCGGCGAGGACACCCGCTACCAAATCAATGGGGATTTAGTGGCTAAACATTGGGCTAGTAATACTAAAGCTGTGTTACTTGCTTCGCCGAGCAATCCTACAGGTACTTTGGTTCCTGAAGAGGAATACGAGTCTATTGCCAATGAGGTTGCTCGGCGTTCCGGATTTCTTATTGTTGACGAGATATACCATGGTTTGACCTATGGTATGGATGCGAAAACGGTATTAAGCGTTGAGCCCGATGCATTTGTTATTAATAGCTTTTCAAAATTTTTTGGTATGACGGGTTGGCGCTTGGGTTGGATTATTGCGCCAGAAGATGCAGTGCCTGAGTTGGATAAGCTGGCGCAAAATCTTTTCCTTGCGGCGCCAACGCCGTCGCAACATGCCGCATTGGCCGCATTTTCACAAGAGACTATGGATATTTTGGAATATCGAAGAGAGGTTTTTCATCAGCGCAGAGATGCTCTTTTACCGGCGTTAAAGCAATTGGGTTTTAAAATACCGGTTACTCCTGAAGGTGCATTTTACTTATATGCTGACTCTTCAGGTCTTACTGATGACAGCTTTGATTTTGCGCAAACATTATTACAGGAAAAATTTGTAGCAGTAACGCCAGGGTTGGATTTTGGGTTTAATAAGCCGGATAAGTTTATTCGCTTTGCCTATACCGAGGAAAAAGATCGTTTGCTGCAAGCAGTTGATCGTATTGCTGATTTTTTACGATAAATTTGTCAAATTAATAGTGTGAATTAAGTATGCAATATGAAGAGTCTTTGACTGAAGCTAAGTTACTGAAACGCTATAAGCGATTTCTTGCGGATATTGAATTACCCTCGGGTGAGCAAATAACGATACATTGTCCCAATACCGGTTCCATGAAAAATTGTTGCGATGAAGGTAGTCGGGTTTGGTATTCCTGGTCGGATAATAAAAAACGTAAATATGCCGGAACCTGGGAGTTGGTAGAGGTTGAGTCACAATATCTTGCTGGTATTAATACCCATAGAGCCAATGCGTTAGTGGAAGAAGCCATTAAAAATGATGTTGTAATTGAACTGACTGATTACGAAAATATTCGCCGGGAAGTGAAATACGGTAAAGAAAATAGTCGAATAGATTTTTTGCTAACGGATAAAAATAAGCCCGATTGTTATGTGGAAGTGAAAAGTGTCACCCTGTTGGGGGCGGATAACCAAGGTCTTTTCCCCGATGCTGTAACAGCCCGAGGTGCGAAGCATTTGCGTGAGTTGATCGATGTCAGAAAAGATGGGGCTAGAGCGGTACTCTTATTTTGTGTGCAGCACACGGGAATATGTCGAGTTTCGCCAGCGGATGATATTGATCCCGGTTATGGTGAGTTATTGCGTAAGGCTGTGCTTGAAGGCGTCGAGGTTTTTGCTTACGCGGGCCCGGTTACACCGGAAGGGATTGTATTGAATAAAGCAATTCCGGTGGAGCTATAGCAACTAATGGCGTTGGGTTTAATCGATAGCTTCCGCTGCTTCTGTTAGTAATATTTGCCCATCGACTATAGCGAAGGGGGCTGGTGTTAGTTGCTGGCCCTGACAAGGCCCTGCAACACATTCACCGGTTTCAACGGTAAAAAGAGCTCCGTGGGTTGAGCACTGAATGTAGTAACCTTCGCTATCTAAAAACTGATCGGGATTCCACTCAAGTTCAATTCCTAAATGTGGACAGCTATTAACATAGACAAAAACCTGATCATCGCGTTTAACGGCAAAAACTGATTTTCCATCAATATTGAAACCCTTGGATTCTCCTTCAGGTATATCTTGGATGTTGCAAAGGTTGCTCATATACAGCTCGTCATAGATCATGAAGTGCGCGTATTATCCGGATGTCTTAGTGGTCACGCAAGTCAGAGCTGTCTTGCGTATGTGTCAGGTTGTAACAAGTTGAGGTGCTTTTGTTGGATCAAGCCAGAGCTATTTTAAGGAGTGTGACGGTTTACTGCTTGTTCTATGGCAGTTGGGCTTTCGCAGGCATAGATGCAGAGCTGAAACCCTGGGAGTCAAAGCTGAGAGTGGATCACTCATGGGTGGGTAAAGTGTGGTCCCGAAGGGCTAATACATGGATATCTGAACAAGCATTAATCGCATCACTTAAGGGTGCTAATTACCTTCTCATTGGTGAAAAGCACGATAATCCGGATCACCATCAAATACAGAGTTTATTGCTAGGCAGGCTCGTGACCAGTCGCTCTGTGGTGACCTTTGAAATGTTGCAGCAGCAACAGACCTCTATGTTTGATATAAGCGCAACTTCATTATCGGAGCTTAAAAGCCAACTGCAGTGGAATCAGCTAAATCGCGGTTGGCCTTGGGAGTTTTATGGCCCTTTAGTTCTGCGGGTACTCGATGGCGGTGCTGATGTAGTCGGTGCTGGCTTTGATAAGCAGGAACTGATGCAAATTTATCGCGGTAATATTCCTGAACAATACCGTGACTTGATGGCGCTGGAGTATTCCGAAAGCCTACAAGAAACCCTAACTGAAGATTTGGAAATTTCTCATTGTCATAAACTGCCTAAAACTCAAATTCAACCTATGGTGATTATTCAGCGCCTGCGGGACTTGGCGATGGCTAAGGCAATGAAAAGAGACTTTGGGGAAGATGGTGAGCAATCAATATTAATTGCAGGTAATTTTCATGTGCGTCGAGATGTTGGCGTGCCTTTATATCTTGATTCGTTGGATCCGCAGAAAAGAATTGTGAGCTTATCGATACAAGAGGTGCCTGCTGAGGTTGAATTATTGCCGATGGAAGATGAAAATACCTTGTATGATTTTATATGGTTTACACCTGCTATTGTGGAGAAAGATTACTGTGCCGATCTTTAGGTAGAGTGCTGTTCTTATAGACAATCTAAAGTGATGGTTGTTTATAGCCTTATTTGAGGGTCATCTGATCCTGGGTGTTATGCATATTTTAGATATGGCTCTTTACGAGCCGTATCTAAGGCGAGTGCCATGTTGCACAGACATAACGATTTCGTCAGCAGATAGTTCATTAGGGAAATAACAGCCTGATATATTTGCCGTGGCTAGGCTGGCGCCCTCTAAATTGGATTTTCGGAAGTCGAGGCCTCTCAGATCTGTCCCCCTAAAATAACTACTCGATAGATCCAAGCCATCTACATTCAATTCACGAAGGTCCAGCCCTCTGAAGTCACATCCCGTTAGGCTGCAGGTTTTTCCCTCTGCACGAGCCTGATTGAAAGCATCAATTTTTTCTTCGCGCAGTAAAATATATAGAGGGTCTTGTGTTATCTGGGGTGTGGCCATGGGATTACTCCTGAATGGTTATGCTTTATCGATTTAAATGCCATATATCAGTAATGATAGTACCTTCTGTCATAACTTGCCGATATAAAAAACTGGGTGTGTCTGTAATAGCAGCTATACTAAATGGACTGTGGGGATAGGGGCTTGCCCATTCTCAAGTGGTAGATAAGTGTTTAGCTCTACATGGAACATATGAAGGATTTGACCTGTGCCAAAGAACGTTATGGTAGTAGACGATAGTGCCGTTTCGCGGATGATGTTGAAGGCTATTATTAATTCGGCAAAGCCTGACTGGTGTGTGGTGGAGGCCGAGAGTGCCGAGGATGCTTTGCAGAAGTCTGTCGCGACACATGTGGATTTTATTACCCTGGATGTACACATGCCAGGAATGGATGGATTGTCAGTAGCTCCAGCTTTAAAAGAGCAGTGTGCTAATGCTAAAATTGCCATACTATCAGGGAAAGTTCAGGCAGATGTTAAAGCGCGAGCGGATGAATTAAATTTGATTTTTATCCCAAAGCCTATCACTGAAGATAAAGTGATTAGGTTTTTAGAGCAATAATTATAATGGGAGGAAATCCTTGCAGTCCCAGGTAACACATCCAGAGTTGGCGCTTCAGCAAGCGGAGATCGGTTTGTTGTTGCTAGATGACCAGCAGCGCATTATTTACTGGAATGCGTGGCTAGAGCGTCTTTCCGGGCTGGGTGTTAGCGATGTGCTGGGTAAAAGATTGACAGCCTTGTTTCCAGAGCTGGCTATGAGTCGACTAGAGGTCGCCATATTACAGGCTTTTGATAATCATCAAGCAACCTCGATTAAATTTGATGATGTCGATGTTTCACTGCCGCTTTATCAAGGCATCAAAAAAGAGAAAAACAAATCACATTTGGGTCAGTCATATATTGTTAAACCATTAATGACTGCCGAGAACAAATATTGTTGTTTGATTCAAGTGCATGCATCCGGTCTTGAAAAAAGCAGTGTTACCAAAATTAATAGCGGCAAGTTGACTCAGAGTAAAGAGTTATTGTTGGCAACATTGATGGATAGTTCACTTGATGGGGTTTTCACCTTAGATGATAGCGGCCTCATTGAAACTTGTAGTGCTTCGGCTTTACGATTGTTTGAGTCATATTCAGAGCTTGTGGTAGGGAAAAAGATTTTTGAATTCATTCCTGCTTTAAAACCTCAGGTTGGTCAAAACTTTCGCGACATGTTGCAAATTTTAGGAAAGTTGGATGGTCATTTACTGCAAGTTAAGCAAGCGATGACTGGTGTTTCTTTACAAGGTAATACCACCCAGTTAGAAACTATTATAAGAGAAGTGGATTCCCCGGCCAAAGTAGAATATGTGGCTATCGTTCGTGACATTGAAGTTAATGAAAAGCTTAAAGAAAAGCGTTTTCGTGAAAAGGACTTGGCTCAGGTAGTGCTCAATGCTTTTGCAGATGCGGTGGTTATCGTTGATGCAGATCAAACGGTAAAGTTTGCTAATATGGCCGCTGAAACGTTACTCGGTTTAGAGGCTGATGGGTTGCTTGGGCAACCTTTTGAAGGCTTTTTTTCCTTATCTTTAGAGGGTGAAGATAAACCTATTGAGAACATTGTTGATAAGGCTTGTTCTAGGGGAATGTTTCTAGAGGCGCCGCCGGGGACTATTTTGTATCGCCGTAATAAAAGCTGTTTGCCTGTTACTGCGGCAGCATCTCCCTATCATGATGAGAATCATCAAGTGTCTGGTTGTGTTGTTACCTTTCGCGATGTGAGTGAAGAACGAAAGATAGAAACAGAATTAAGTTGGCAGGCGCAGCATGATGTATTAACCGGTTTGCCTAATAGGAGCACATTTAATAAAGCGTTAGACCGCTTGGTTGAAGGCGCTAAGGAATATAACGAAATTCATGCTCTTCTATACGTGGATTTAGATCAATTTAAAATAGTAAATGATACATGTGGTCATGCTGCTGGAGATGAGTTGCTGGTAAAGGTTGCAGGTATTTTTAAAGAGCACCTTCGAAGCAAGGATTTAGTCGCGCGCTTGGGGGGGGATGAATTCGCCGTATTGCTTCGGGATTGTAATATTGAGGGTGCGCAAAGTGTTGCTGAAACGCTTTGTGATAAGTTTCATGGATTCTCCTTTGGTTGGCATGAAAAGATTTTTAATGTGGGGGCTAGTATTGGTGTCGTCACTCTTAATCGCATGGTTGAATCATCTTCTGCTGCATTAGGTGCTGCTGATGCTGCTTGCTATACAGCGAAGGAAGAGGGACGGAATCGTGCCCATGTTTATCAAAGTGATGCGGTCTCGCATCAGCGTCATGGTGAAATGAAATGGGTTGCACGTATTAATGAAGCCTTTGCTAAGCACCGATTCCGATTGTTTTGCCAGCCTATTTTTCCAATAGTTGAATCCAAGGATTGTCATGCTCATTTTGAAGTCTTAATTCGCATGGTGGATGAAGAGGGTAAGCTTGTGCCGCCAGGAAATTTCATTCCTGCAGCAGAGCGTTTTGGGCTAATGACGGAGATTGATCGCTGGGTGGTTGAGAACTCATTTAAGAAGCTGGCGGAGCTGAAAGATGAGGGCTTAGGTTCAATTGGTTTTTCAATTAATCTATCTGGACCTTCAGTGGGGAATGAATCATTTTTTGATTTCGTACAGGAAAAATTGCAGGAATTCGGTGTTCGAACCGAGTCTGTATGTTTTGAGATTACTGAAACGGCTGCTATTGGTAATTTGGCAAAAGCGCAGCGGTTTATCGAGCATTTTCGTAAGCTGGGTTGTGAATTTTCTTTAGATGATTTTGGTAGTGGCTTGTCTTCTTTTGCTTATTTAAAAGAACTTCCGGTAGATTACTTAAAAATTGATGGTATGTTCGTAAAAGAAATACACCAGAGCCAAGTAGATTTTGCGATGGTCAGTTCTATTAATCACCTTGGGCATGTGATGGGGGTGAAAACTGTGGCTGAGTTTGTAGAAAATCAACCTATTTTAGACAAGCTGAAGGAGCTAGGTGTGGATTATGCGCAGGGTTATGGCCTAGCTGAACCCCGCGCATTGGATGGATACGATTTTTCCATCACTTCCAAGCTGCAATAGCCTAACCGATGACGGTTGAGAGAATCTCCTGATGATTTTCAGCTGGTAAGCGAGGGCCAAAGTTAGCAACTACCTTAGATGATGCGAGACTTGCCAATTTCCCTGCAGTCTTGTGATCATGTCCGTGGGTAAGAGCATACATAAACGCACCTGCAAACATATCTCCAGCACCATTTGTATCGACTGCTTTAACGGTATTGGCTGGTATCGAGATATAGTCATTACCATCAAAAATCAGAGCGCCTTTGGCTCCCAAGGTAATGACAAAGGACTTGGCAACGTCTTTTAATTGTTCTGCCGCCGTATTTATGTCGCCGGCATCTGTCCAGTTTAATGCTTCTTGTTCATTACAGAACAGTAAGTCCACGCCGTCGCCGACCATTTCTCGTAAGCCATCCTTAAAGAATTGCACCATGGCTGGATCTGAGAATGTGATAGCTGTTTTGACGTTGTTAGTTTCTGCAATTTTCCTAGCTTCAACAGCTGCAGCTCGTGCACTATCAGATGTAACTAGGTAGCCTTCTATGTAAAGGTACTCGGAGTTGGCAATGGCATCTGCGTCTAAATGTTGCTGGTTTAGATTTGCTGTAATGCCTAAGAAGGTGTTCATGGTTCTTTCCGCATCAGGCGTTACCATGACCAGACATTTCCCGGTGACACCTTCGTCTCGGTCATCGCCCAAGTTTGTGTCTACCCCGGCGGCTTTCAGATCCTTCACGTAGAAGTCTCCGGTTTCATCGTTTGCCACGTTGCAGGAGTAGTAGGTGTTACCGCCAAAGTAACTAGCTGCAATGATGGTGTTGGCTGCAGAGCCTCCGCTAGCACGTTTTACTAACTCGAAATTGGATTTCAGCTGATTGAGTTGTTGCTGTAGTTGCTCTTCTTCTTCGATTAGCGTCATCATGCCTTTTTCAATACCTGCATCAGCCAGGAAGCTATCAGATACTTCAAATTCTTTATCGACTAGGGCATTACCAATCCCGTAGATGTGGTACTTCTTCATTTGTGGAGTCCTTATTTGCGCCTTATTGGCTTAGGTATGGCTTATATAATCTGTTTCATTCTAATGCGCGACATTCTAGGCGGATGTTGTCAGGGCGGCAAATTTAATGAGATCTGGTTTATGAATGATGATTTGCGCTTGACGCCGTTATGAGGATTTTTTTATTAGCAAAGATTTTAATGGAGAAACAGGGCCTAGTTCAAAAAAACGACAATTGATCCTGTTGCAGGTGTAGGTGCTACTGATCTAAGAGGGATGCCCGCGTATACTTGCCCGCTATGGCAAAACAGACCCGAAAAAGAACCGTTCGACGGCGCAAGTCTTCTTCCGGCACGCTAAAAACAAGGTTAAGCAGTTGGTGGGTGAAGCCTTTACTTATTGTGATGGGAGTGAGTAGTGTTGCGCTGATTACTGCCGTATTTTTTCTGGATTACTGGGTTCAAGGCAAGTTTGAAGGTACTCGTTGGAGCATGCCTGCGCGAGTATTTGCTCGCCCCTTAGAGCTGTATGCGGGGGCCTGTGTTTCTCAGTCGACGTTAAAAGCTGAGTTAAAGGCCCTCAATTATCGTTTTACTGACAGAACCCAAGAGCCAGGTAGCGCATCGATAACGAATAATCATGCATGGCTTCATACCCGTGGTTTTAAGTTTTGGGATGGAGAGGAGCCAGAGAGGCTGGTAGAAGTCGGTTTTTCTGAAGACTGCGTTGAGTCTATTACTGAAGGCAATGTATCTGTACCTTTGATCAGGCTCGAACCCTTAGATGTAGGATCAATTTATCCCGGCGATCACGAGGATCGAGTGTTAGTTAAGCTTGATTCTATACCAGCTAAGCTGATTGCAGGTTTGATATCCGTGGAGGACAAAGAGTTCTTTTTCCATAGTGGTATATCCATTAAAGGGGTGCTTAGGGCCATTTGGGTGAATTGGAAAGCCGGTGCATACGTGCAGGGCGGAAGTACTATTACTCAACAATTGGTAAAGAATTTTTATCTGAGCGGTGAGCGTAGTTTATGGCGAAAAGCTGTGGAAGCAACGATGGCGTTGTTATTGGAGTTGCATTACTCCAAGGATGAAATTTTGGAAACCTACTTGAATGAGATTTATCTTGGACAAGCGGGAAATAAAGCGATTCATGGAGCTGGTCTTGCTAGTCAGTTTTATTTTGGTCAGGATTTAAGATCGCTTAGGTTGCATGAAACCTCCTTGTTGGTGGCTTTAATTAAGGGGCCTTCTTATTTCAGTCCGCGTAAGCATCCTGGTCGAGCCATTAAGCGCCGAAATGCGGTGATTGATGCCATGTTTGCGGATAGCCATGTAACTCTGAAGCAGGCCGAGTCTGCTAAGCGTCAGCCTCTGAATGTTATTGATAAGCCTCGCTATCATAATGACAGATTTCCAGCTTATTTAGATCTGGTGAAACGTCAACTGCGTCGTGACTATAAAGCTGAACAGCTAAAATCAGAAGGGTTGCAAATTTTTACCAATTTAGATCCCTTGCTACAAAAGCAGGCTGAAAAAAGCTTGCAACTGAAAACTGAAAACCTTATTCGTGAATTGCCCTCTACGGCTCAAAAACTTCAGGGTGCAATTATTGTTAGCCATGTAGATACGGGTGAGTTGCTTGCTATTGTTGGTGATGTTGATCCAAAATATGCGGGCTTTAATCGAGCATTGGATGCTCATCGTCCGGTGGGGTCATTGATTAAACCAGCTATTGTTTTGACGGCATTAACCGCTGACAAAGGTTATACCTTGGCTTCGGTGCTAAAAGATGAGGCTTTCAGTATAGAGGCTAAAGATGGCGATGTTTGGACGCCTAGAAATTTTGATGATGAAAGCCATGGTGATGTTCTATTGGTAGATGCCTTGGCATTTTCTCATAATCAGGCTTCTGCAAAGCTTGGGCTAGATATTGGTACTAAGGAAGTTATTAAAACATTACGCTTGCTTGGTGTGGAATCACCTTTGATGGATTATCCATCTTTATTGCTGGGTGCAGTTGAACTTTCGCCGTTACAAATTGCTGATATGTATCAAACCATTGCTAGTAATGGATTTCGAATGCCGTTACGTACTATTCGTGATGTGATGGATCAAGCTGGGGAGCCTCTAAGCCGTTATCCTCTACAAATTGAGCAGGTGTTGCCAGGAGATAAAACTTATTTGTTGCAAAATGGTTTGCAGCAAGTGATGAGTCGTGGCACGGGCAAATCCGCTTATCATTATATTCCAAAGGAATTTAACGTCGCGGGTAAAACCGGTACTTCAAATGATTTGAGAGATAGCTGGTTTGTTGGTTACTCCGGTAATTATCTTGCTACGGTCTGGTTGGGGCATGACGATAATAGCCCCACAGCCTTTACGGGAGGTGGTGGTGCCTTGCAGGTTTGGTCACACTTCATGCAGCATGTGCCAGCGGAGCCTTTGTCCTTATCTCCACCTGCTGGTACGGAGTTTCATTGGATTGATAAATCAACAGGTCGGCTGGTGAGTGGTGCTTGTGAATGGTCCGTGTACTTACCTTTCTTGATAAATTCTACGCCACAGCAGAGAGCAAGCTGTGAGCTGCGGGGAGATGACGTGCAAGACTCAGTTGAACCTAATGGTGTTATGGGTTGGATGAAACAGTGGTTCGAGTGATTTTTCGATCTTTAATTCTTGTATCACTACTGTGGCAATTGAACGCTTGTGTTCAGTGGCCAGCTGATAATATTCAATCTAGAGATATTCCTGTTGTTGATGCTCAAAATGCGCAGTTTCATCCTAATGAAGCGCAAGCATCTTCGGATATTTCTCTATTGATACCTGCCGGTAAAGTATTTAACCAAAATGATAAAGATGCGCAATTAGCTGCTGGTATGAAACAACATCCTGCTGTAAAAAGTTTGATGAGTACCGCAATGCAACAGATTAAACTCGGTCAGCTTGTACAGGCCTCGGCGAGTTTTGAACGAGCACTGCGCATTTCACCGAAAGACCCTATGATCTATCTGTATTTAGCTCAACTCAGATTGAAGCAAGGTAAGGTGATTCAGTCGGAGCAGTTGGCTAAAAAAGGTATAGCGAGCTGTGTTGATCGTTGCCAATTAAAACCGAGTTTGTGGGAAGTAATTGCCTGGAGCCGCGAACAAAAGAATGACCATAATGGTGCGAAAAGCGCACAGTAAAAAGCAGCTAGCGCACGCCAGGAGTTTTTCGGCGATTAGTTTTTAGTGAGTAAGGCCTTGATGCGTTCTTCTGTAGCTGGATGGCTCGATAGATACCCTTGCCAGCTAGGGCTTTCTAAGCTGTCAGTAACTTGTTTTTCTGACTCTTCTTCTAAAGCGACTTTTTCCAGTTTTCCTAGAATTGTTGCAAAATACTGTCGATCAATTTTTTTATCGTCCATATACTGTATCGCATACTGATCGGCTTCTCGTTCAAATTCCCGTGAATATCCTGTCTCTAAAATAAGTGCTGGTAGTGCGATGATAAGTGAGCTGGCTGTAGATACATCACCGGTTATGGCGACAACAGCAATAGCCAAGGCAGACTTTTGAATCAATCCTCTTAGGGTGTGTTTGTTGATAACATGTCCGGTTTCATGGGCCATTACCGCCTCTAATTCATGATCATCTTCAGCCAGTTGAATAATTTCATCAGTGAATATTATGTGACCGGAAGGCAGCGCTAACGCATTAGGGCCAATTACGGGGCTTTGTCTAAAAATTAGGCTGAATTTTTGAGGGCTGTTAGAGGGTATGACTTGCTTAAACAGTTTTTCCAGTTCGGATTTGCGTTCAGTGGTCAATTGGGATGGTTCAAACAGTGTTTGGTCAATATATTCCAGTGATTGCCTGCCCAATTCATCGGTGATTGTAGTGGGAAGTAGGTTGGCTATGGGTGTGCTTAGGGCTGGGATACCGTATTGAATAAAGCCCCATGTAATAGCGATAGTCGCTACTAATGCTATGCAAGCAAATTTTAACGAGGTTTCCAGTCGATGGATTATGTTCGCGTGGTTCTTCTGGCCGAATAGTTGGTTGAGTTGATCTATCTGGTCGTTTTCCTCTGACTCGAAACTACTCCCATCCGGGAAATTCAAATGCCTAGGTGTATTTCCTACACGAAGTGAAGTTTTGATAGTGTTGTATGGCATAGCATTAATAGGGGATTCATCGATGGTGACATAGCCCTCACTATCAATGACTAAATAAGTCGCTATGCGTTTCGAACTTGCGCCATCAAAATAATACCCAGGCAGTTTCGTTGTTTGCATCAGAGACCTACGTCAATATCAAAGAGGGTGCCGACTTCCTCGCCAATGGCACTGCTGTCACCTTGCTGACGACTGGTAAATTGGTTGAGATCCTGTTCCATAAATAATTGGATATTCTCTAGGCGGTATCGTGCACTACGGATTCTTACCCAAGGAATAAATAGCCCTAATGAAATGCCGATTAGTATGGTGTTGGTAAGGTACAGCCAGAAAAAACCGGTAGCGGTTAGAGAAGAAGATAGTTCGATGTGGTCGATTCGAATACTGCTAATAACAAGGTTTAAGTGCTTGCTGCTGTAGGCGGCAAATAAATAGAGGTAGATAGACAGGTAACCAATGATGGCAATAATTACAATACCACTATTTTCTTGAAAGGTCTCAGTGCTGAATCCCTCTGCTAACACGCTAACTAGACCCGCTATACATAGAGCAAAAATTATAGATATAGCGATGACTTCTAGAAGTAGTAGCAGATACATTTTGTAAAATTGCCAAATGCTACTGTGGAAGCTGAATTGAGTTTCTCCATAACCTGTATGGTCTAGTTGAAAACGTGATATTAGGTATTGCCACACAGGAAAAAGCAGCATTAATGTAAGTGATAAAATGAATAGTGCGATACCGCCTTGTTTGAGTTGTTCTAGCTCTTCATCGCTCAGCATGCTCCCTTGATCTGTGGAGGGCGGGTTGTTGTCATTTTTGTTGGCATCTTTATTGTCCGTTTCTTGCTGGGAACTGTTGTCTGTACCCTGCACAGAATCGTTATAGGTGTTGTGTTCGGTTTGTGTCTCTTCTGTTTCTAGTAGTTTTTCTTGAAGAGGCAGCAGTGTGAGAGATATGGCGTTAATAGCTATAATAGCGATAAAGGGTATCAAGAATATTTTGTAAGAATCTTTGATTTTACCGTGGAAATTAAAGGTAATATTTCTATAAGCGGTGTTCTTCATGCGGAAAGACTGAGACAGAACAAAGAGTAGTGGAATAATCAGTAAGCCAATAATAAGAAAATAAAGACCATAAACAGGATAGAAGTTGGCTAGCAGGTAATAGCTGATAAATAGTGTGATAGCGATTAGGCGACCTTTCAGGATTTTGATGGGGTCTGCCAAGTATTGGAAAGACGCATCATCAAGTTTGGTATTACCGTAGAAATACTGATTGGTTCTAACTTTGGCCCATGCGGAATAGATACCTAGGGTTAAAATACTGAGCAGGGTGTTCACTATCCATATGCGAAAAAACTCGGTGCCCTTGCCGGTAAATTCAAAGTGGTATTGGTGGTTGGGTTTAAAGTCTTCCATTTGATAAACCTTAATGCCTGCATCAAATTTTTAATTGATGATACAAATGCGAATATTTGTAATAAGTTTGTGGTCAGTGTAACTGTACGTGACTAGTTTATCTCTACCCCAAGCAGATGGTTAAAAATTTTGGGGTAGAGTTTGTAAATATTAACTACTTAAGCTGTTTGAACACGTGCTCAGCCGCTTCAATGGTTTTTTCAATATCCTTGGCTGTATGTGCTGCGGACATAAAGCCGGTTTCGTAGGCTGATGGGGCTAGATAAATACCTTGTTCCAGCATTCCATGATAAAAGGCTTTAAAGTTTTCCATATTGCATTTTGTTGCTTGATCATAGCTTGTAATTTCAGTTTCTTCGGTAAAGAAAAATCCAAACATACCACCTATTTGATTAGTCGTTAGCGGAATGTCAGCAATTGCCGCTACTTCCTTAAGGTCTTGGGTGAAGGATAGTGTTTTTTGACTAAGATCTTCAAAGAAGTTTGGCTTGCTAATTAATTCTAAGGTTTTTAATCCCG
>Ga0105348_1000819_pt1 | contig 22187 bp, 13 predicted proteins | sample EN8Hudsemesocosm_2_FD_83504 | JGI IMG/M metagenome (GOLD analysis project Ga0105348, IMG submission 83504) | Methane-oxidizing microbial communities from mesocosms in the Hudson Canyon - EN8C Hudson Canyon | ecosystem: Environmental > Aquatic > Marine > Cold seeps | place: Hudson Canyon... | reverse complement strand
ATTTCAATGACTTTATCAGTGATGTCGATGCTATTATCAAACAAATCGCCGGCATCAAGCAGGTAGACGGCAGTAAACTAGGTTTAATTGGTCATAGTGAAGGCGCAATGATTGCTCCTTTAGCTGCCATTAAAAATAACCAAATTGACTTTATCGTGTTACTGGCTTCCATGGCGAACAAAGATGTTGGTTTAGCGTTGCAATATCAGCAAATAGCATCACAGTATGGTTTCGAAAAAGTAGCATTTACTCAAGCTGTTCAGTCATTAGAGAAATTGGCCTTAACCGGCGTTAGCGCTAGTGAATTGGTCGATTATTACCTTGAAAACTATCAAGCTGAGATGCCGATGAACCCCCAACAATTACAGCAAACTGCTGCGCAATTTACCTCACCGGTGATGTTAGACTTCTTCAGTTACCAGCCCGAAGAGCAACTCAGTCAGTTATCAATGCCAGTTTTAAGTATGTGTGGTGAGTTAGATCATTACTTTGATTGTGCCACCCACACCAAAGCACTGAAGAATATCTTTCTAAAGAGCAATAATAACCTAGTAAGTTATCAAGTATATCCGCAATTAAACCATTATTTACAAACCGCTAACAATGGTACAATTGCCGAAGAAGCAAGCTTAGAAGAAACGATTTCTCCACATATATTAAGTGACTTGAGCCAATGGATCTTAAAGCAAGATTAAATAACGCTAAGATGAACTTCATACTATTACAGTGCCTCGGGTGGGGCACTTTATTTAGTATCAATTTCTACTTAATGTGGCTATCTGGTGAGGGTGCTTGGGAGCGCTCTCTTAGTATTTTGGTCTTTCTTAGTGCCGCACTGCCTTGTAGCTTCTTATTACGTTCACTGTTAAAACCCATGGCACAACATACTTCATTAGTTAAATTAGCCTGCTTCGCAATTTTGTATTCCTTTATTATGGGAACATTAACCACTCAGCTGGGTGTTATGCTATTAAATATTTTACCCGAAATGTTTGGAGGCCAACCTGAGTTTAACGTTAATGCCTTTATTATTATCACCATCTGTTGGTCACTTATCTTTGCCCTTTGGTCTTTAATTTACTTATTTGCCCTACGACAGCGTGATTTAACGCTTAGCAAAGCTAATGAAACTCGTCTAGATACCTTATTGACTTCAGCACGATTAAATACCCTGCAAGGCCAAATCAACCCGCACTTTATGTTTAATGCCATCAATAATATTCGTGCTCTAGTGCTAGAGGATAAAAACAGATCTCGAGAAATGCTGGCTAACTTATCCGATATCCTGCGCTACTCTCTCGAAAGTGAACAGGAAAGTACCATCCTTATCGATAAAGAAATTGAGATTGTCGAGGAATATTTAGCGCTATGTAAAATACAATATGAACAGCGCTTAAACAGCCAAATTAATATCGCTAAAAACTGTCAGCATCTGTACATCCCGCGTATGTTAATTCAAATGTTAACCGAGAATGCAATCAAACATGGTATTGCCGAATGTCTGCAAACCGGTGATTTGCACATTGATGTTTACCGTGAAAATAGCCTGTTGATTGTACAAGTCAGTAATAGCGGTCAGTTGCGTAACAACCCAATAAGCACAAGCTCTGGTATAGGCATAAAAAACATTACACAAAGACTTAAACTTATCTATGGTGAACAAGCAAGCTTTACCATCAAGCAAGCTAAAGAACAGGTGTTCGCCAAAGCGACAATTGCATTAGCTTTAACTGAAAATGCCCCTAAGGGCTTCACTCGCTGTGAGGAAACAGAATAAAATGAAAGCCATCGTCGTAGAAGATAGTCGTCTGGCAAGGTTAGAGCTGACCGAGCAGTTAAAACAATATCAGGACATCATCCTCGTTGGCGAGGCTGAAAATGTGCCCCAAGCATTGAGCTTAATTAAGCAGAATCAACCAGATCTTATCTTCCTAGATATTCATATGCCTAAACAAACAGGCTTTGACTTATTAGAGCAACTTGATTTTTGTCCTATGGTAATTTTCACTACGGCGTTTTCTGAACATGCGGTGAAGTCGTTTGAATATGATACCGTGGATTATTTACTCAAACCCATTACTGAGAAACGATTAAAGCAATCAGTAGATAAAGCAAGAGCTCGATTTAAAGCTCAACAGCCTGAAGTACTCACCGCAGATAGCCAGTTTTACCTTAAAGACGGCGATAGAAACTGGTTTATTCAACTTAATCAAGTATCGCTATTTGAAAGTGTTGGTAACTATTGCAAAATACATTTTGATGATGCCAAACCGATGATATACAAATCATTGAATATGCTCGAAACAAGGTTACCTTCACAAATGTTTTTTAGGGCGAACCGTAACCAAATTATCAATATTACCCATATCAAAAATATTGCCAGCAACGTGGGTGCCAGTATTGAAATTCAGTTACACGACAATAGCCGTATTGAAGTTTCTCGCAGACAAACTTCCGCCTTTAAAAAGCTATGGAGCTTGTAGTTAAGTACGAAAACGCTCAACGGATTTATTAAAGCTAATGGCTAACTCTGACATATTCATCGAAGTATCTCTATTTTCCACACTGCCTTGGCATACTGCATCGCCGACAAGTTTAAACTCTTCAACCCATGAGCGCATATCCACCACCTGATGATGGGAGTGCTCTGCTTGCTCTGCAACTTGCGTACTTACCGTACTTAAGTTCAAAATACTCGATTGAATTACGGATAATGACTCAACAGTTTGTTGCGATAAAGTAACGGCTTGATCTGCTTGGCTTTGATTATTCTCCATTGAAGTAACAATTTGCGAAATGGCGCCAACAATACTTTCAAGCATGGTATTTATTTCAATCGTTGATTGATGGGTACGCGTCGCGAGCGTCCGCACTTCATCAGCAACCACAGCAAACCCTCTACCAGATTCACCCGCCCTGGCCGCTTCTATCGCGGCATTTAATGCTAATAAGTTTGTTTGATCGGCAATACCTGCAATCGTTCCGACAACCGTTGACACTTGATCGCCAGATTTACGCAATTCTAGTAACATTTCAGATGAGGCTTCGATATCACTCGCTAGGGAGGAGATACTCGTTGAAGTTTTGGCAACTTGTTGAGCTCCTTGTTCAACCGCTTGCGCACCCGATTTAGCTTGTTCTGAAGCGTCATTAGATTGCTGAAAACCTTGTTCAATTTGATTCTCTAAGGTCACCATGCTGGATAATAATAAATCAATTTTTTCGTTTAATAAGTTAACTTGCACATCTGTATTTTCAGAAGACGAACTTAACCTCTCAACAAGTTCATTGATATTATTAGCAATATTTCTTACATCAGTGATACCACCATTGAAAGCCTGCAACAGGCGATTGACACTCGTTGCCGCAATGCCTATTTCATCATTCGAGCGAGTAGCAACAACTTTGGTAAGATCATAGTTTTGCGCAACTTGGTCTAACTCTTCAGCTAACTCTCTAATAGGTAGAGCTATTTTCTTATGGGAAAGGGTATAGGCAACAACAGCAACCGTGACTATGCTTGCCAATAATGCTAAAACCAATAACTGAATACCTGATATTTCAGTATTAATTTCCGCGGAGCTATTATTTGCATCAAGACTGACACTTTCAGCTATATTGCTTAATTGCGCTGAAATGCTTTTTGCATGCCTATCAACTTCAACCAAAATCTCACGAGCAGCATCCCAATCAACATCTTCTGCTGTCATAACTTGCTCAAGACGCGTCATCACCATGAGTATTTGGCTAATTTCGTCCGAAATAGCACTGTGTTCTTGATGATTAACTAACAGACCGCCACTGGAAAGTAACTGCTCAAAACGATTACTATTTTCAGTGATTGCATTAGCAAACTCATCAGCTTCTATCATAGTGCCATAAAGGCCATAAGCTGCTATTTGTATAGTGTCTAACGATTGCTTTACTTTTTGTATGCCATTTAATTCAGGAAGAGTTTTACCAATGAATTGACTGGTACGTTGCTCTACTTCACTGGCGGCACCAAATAAAGTCACTGAAGCGGCAATCGCGACAATCAGTACCAACAAGTAGCCTAATAATACTTTTTTACTAATAGAAGCCACGTAAACCTCTCCCTAGTCGTGATAAAAAATGAAACCAGTAAACTAATCTCAGCTCGGCTTAACTATAGCTGATAGAAGTTATGACCGAGTGAAACAAGAAAAAGATTCAGCATTAGTGTTATTTTTTCTATGCGCTATTAGCTAACTTATTATAATAAGTAGCCTAAAACACTAAAAATTATCCCAATAAGGCTTGTCACCAAAGCGCTGAGCAATGAAATCAATTAATGCGCGACAGCGTTCAGATAAAAACCGAGTTTGTGGATAAACCGCATAAGCATAGAACTTGGGCAATTTATAGTTGTTCATCAAGGTAACTAGCTGTCCGTCAGCTATGGCTTGGTGACAAATAAAGTTAGGCATATAGCACACACCTTTGCCTTTGATTGCCATCGCTTTTAGAAAGTCACCATTATTAGCTTTCATTATGGTGTTTAATTGAATTGTATGTGTTTTACCATGTTCATCAGCAAGATTCACCTTTCCCTCAGCAACACTTCCTTGGCCAATATTCCCGTACTGTAAATAATCAAGATTGGCTAACGCGGATAAGTTTTCAATACTGCCATGCTTCTGTACAAATTCAGGACTGGCACACAAACTATGATGTATCGGTGTTAATCGTTTCGCCTGCAAACTTGAGTCTTTTAATTCTGCGATACGAATGGCTAACTCGTAACCCTCGGCCAATAAGTCTATTTGTCGGTCAACAAAATCAATGTGTAAATTGAGTTTGGGATGCAGGGTTGAAAACTCTTCCAACACTGGCGTTAAGTGCAGCAAACCAAAAGATAATGGCATGGTGAGTTTTAGTGTCCCTGACAGTGAGGTTTTCACATCGTGGGTTTGCGCATTGAGCTCGGACACTTCATCAATAATGCTGATGGCTCGGTGATAATATAGCGAACCCGCTTCTGTTAGTGCCGATTTACGGGTGGTGCGAGACAGCAACTGAGTGCCTAACCGCGCCTCTAACTCCTTTAAGCGTTTGCTCACTGCAGACTTAGCCATATTAAGTTGTTCCGCGGCTTTACCTATACCACCGGCATCTACAATGCGCACCAATAGCGCCATATCTTCTAACTGTCCCATCGTCTTAGCACCTTTAAACTTTCACGCTTTCAAGAAAGCATTGTTCACTTTTTGAGAACTATCATTTAACAATACTACTATTTATTGAAAATTGGTCAACAGATAAACTTTACTTAATCAAGCAGCAAGCTAAATAACAGCCTACTGACTTTCACTAATACAAGTAAATAACACAATTTGGAGTACATCATGAACAATACAATCAACAAACTACAACAATTTAGCGCACCTACTGGCCGTGTGTTATTAGCCACCATGTTCTTTATGGCCGGCTTAACTAAAATTACCGGCTATGCGGGTACTCAAGGTTATATGGAAGCGATGGGCGTACCAGGAATGCTACTGCCTTTAGTCATTATTCTTGAAGTTTTGGGCGGCCTTACCATTATGCTTGGCTTTAAACCCCGACTGGTCGCTTTTGCATTAGCGGGGTTTAGCATTATCTCTCCCGTTTTTTTTCATGCTGATTTTAGCGATCAAATGCAAATGACCATGTTTATGAAAAACATTTCTATCGCTGGCGCGTTCTTAATACTTGTAGCACAAGGTCCAGGCGCATATGCCCTAGATAACAAAGCTAGTAACTCAAGCCAGTAACTCAAGCCTTATTTTATCTCGAAAATTGGAGCCAATGATGAAAAATAGAACTGTTATCAAAACACTTTCAGGCATTAATACCGCCGATGGCGATGGTGTCAAACTCACTCGAATTATCGGTTCGCATGAATTAAATATGCTTGACCCTTTTTTATTACTCGACTGCTTTGAGAGCGATGATGCACAAGACTACATCGGCGGCTTTCCTGAGCATCCACACCGTGGCTTTGAAACGGTGACTTATTTACTCAATGGCAAAATGCGTCATAAAGATAATGCCGGTCATGAAGGAGTAATAGAGTCCGGTGGTGTGCAATGGATGACAGCTGGTCGCGGAATTTTACATTCAGAAATGCCTGAGCAAGAAGGTGGCTTATTACAAGGCTTTCAACTGTGGGTTAATTTACCTCGCAGTGAAAAGATGTCTAAGCCACGCTATCAAGAGTATTTACCTGAGTCCATTGCGATTGAAGATTTAGCGCATGGTGGCACGGTAAAAGTGATCTCAGGAAAAACAGATAAGGGCACTGTTGGCCCAGTAATTAATGACTTTGTCTCGCCAACTTATATGGACATTAGCTTGTCAGACAATGAAGCATTTTCTCAGCGTTTATCCCTTGGTCACAATGCCTTTATCTATGTACTTCAAGGTAGCGTTAACATCATCAGTGATCAAGATGGTAAGTCGCCATTACCAAGCAAACACTTAGGAATTTTGAGTGATGGCGAGCAAGTTACCATTGAAAGCGCAGAGCAAGACAGTCGATTTTTGTTAATCGCAGGAAAACCTTTAAATGAGCCTGTAGCACGTGGCGGCCCGTTTGTGATGAATACCGAGGCAGAAATACGCCAAGCCTTCGCTGATTATCAACGCGGTCTTTTTTAGACCTTGGCAGCAGCATTATAACTTTAAATATCAGTCAATTTTTGGAGCAAAAACATGGGATTATTAGTAGACGGTAAATGGCAAAATCAATGGTATGACACCAAGTCAACCAATGGTCGTTTTGAACGTAAAGCACCGAGCTTTCGCAACTGGGTAACGGCTGATGGCAGCGCAGGACCTTCAGGTACTGGTGGTTTTAAAGCTGAAGCAAATCGTTATCATTTATACGTATCACTCGCTTGCCCTTGGGCTCACCGCACCATTATTTATCGCAAGCTTAAAGGCCTAGAAGAAATGATTTCTATGTCAGTAGTCAATGCTTATATGGGTGATGAAGGTTGGACTTTTGCACCGGGTGAAGGCGTTATCGCAGACCCTATTTTAAACGCAACTAACGCCCATGAAATTTATACCGCAGCACAAGCAGATTATACCGGTCGGGTCACTGTGCCTATTTTGTGGGATAAGCAAACTCACACCATAGTCAGTAACGAATCACCTGAAATTATTCGTATGTTTAATTCCGCTTTTGACGAAGTTGGTGCTCTTTCGGGAGACTTTTCTCCTCAAGAATTATTGGCTGAAATCGATGAATTAAATGACTTTATTTATCCAACTATTAACAACGGTGTTTATCGTGCAGGGTTTGCTACCACACAAGAAGCCTATGAAGAATCGATAATTGAAGTATTTGAAGCCCTTGATACGATAGAAACTCGACTAGCAACTCGCCGTTACTTAACTGGGGAGAAAATTACCGAAGCCGACTGGCGCTTATTTACCACGCTAGTTCGCTTTGATGCAGTCTATGTCGGTCACTTTAAGTGTAACTTGCGCCGCATTGTTGATTACCCTAATATTTGGGGCTATGTCCGTGATTTATACCAAGTGCCCGGTATTGCTGACACGGTAGCAATGGATTACATCAAGGCGCATTATTATGGCAGCCATGAGACGATTAATCCGACAGGCGTCATTCCAACAGGGCCTGTACTTGATTTTATCTCTGCACATAATAGAGAGAAATTGAGTAATCTCTGAGCTCAAGAAGCGTAGTATATCGATAATTCCACCTTAAGTGGTGAATGATAGCTGGCTAAAGCACCTTCTCCTTGAACTGATGAGCAGCTAAGCTTGGAATTTGTTTTGCTGCTTAGCGTCGCGGTGGCGACAGCACGAAAAGGGGAACGAGCGCTCCGCTCCCCTTTTCAATCCCCAGAGCGCCCACTCAGCAGAGCATCCAATCACCACCTAGCGTAGCCCTCGATTCCTGCCGATTTATCTTCCCTGAACAGAGGCAGCCCTCGACGTAGGACAATATGCTCCTGCATTGTCTAATAAGTTACATCCATGTAACGTCCTGTCTCGGGTCGAGGTCTACCTCTGCTAGTTGGGGGTTGAATTGCTGAGATGGGAATAAATGATTTTGGCCACTGCTCAGATTAATTCCAAACAAAGAGCTTTTGACTCGTTAGAAATGACAATATATCAACAAGCGCCCAGTCTGCTTCTTCAAACGCCGGAGTAAAGTACAATATTCACGTATTACCATCAGGGATGATGGCAAAGCAATGTGGCACATGGATGTGCCTTCATTGCTGTTACGTCGAAGATTTTGTGCTGAATGTAGGATTACGTTTGATGTAGCAGCGCCGAGGGATTCCAAAGGGGTCTCGGCGTTTAGCCCCCTTTGGGTGTCGTCGCCACCGCGACAAATCTATTAAACTTACCCAGGCCCTTTATTCAAAATTTAAAGTTCACTTTTACCACATTCCTGACCTAAATTAGTCGTCAAAATTAGGCAGATTTATGTCAACAAAGATACGAAACCTGACATTAGCCTTGGCTTATTCTGCACGGTCGCTATACTTGTGTTGCCCGCAAACCGCGCTGTGGTGCTTGTATTATTGAAGACTTGTGTGGGTTTAAAGATAAGACTGAATAACCCCTAGGATAGAGAAAAATATATACGAATAGCACTACTGATTAAACGACAGAAATAAGTCGAGTAAAGTTTTGTAAACCTCCTTTAACACTAAACTGATTATTGGTATTTTGCACTACAATTAATTCAATCTGTAGTTTAGTTGGGTGGTTAGTATGCGTAATAATCGTTTTCTGTTGATTTGTAGTTTGTTGTTTCTCACAGGATTATCAGCATGTGGTGGTGGCAGTAGCAGTGATAGTGACTCTGTACCTCCTCCGGCGCCCCCAACTCCAACTGTTACATTGTCAACCTCCTCCGAAAGTATTGAAATAAATTCAGAGTTTACCTTAACTTGGTCTACTACTGATGCAGATTCCTGTGCAGCGTCTGGCGATTGGAGCGGAGATAAAACTACTTCTGGTAGCGAAACTATTACAGAAGTGCAAATAGGAACCAAAGGCTATACGATTTATTGTTCTGGCGCCGGAGGAGAAGTTACTGCTAGTGTTAACGTTGAAATAACGCCTCTGTCAGACATTGAACAATGGGATCATGTTCACATCCCCTACGGCACAGACGACCCCAATCGGCAGTGGCTTAATATTCACTTAGCCTATGACAAATCTAAGCCAATGCCTATATATCTGCTTGCCCATGGCAATGGTGGTTCAGCCGATGGTGTGAGCGAAAATGAATTACATGCTCTCGCCAACGAAGGTTATGCGACAGTCAGCTGGGAATCTATACCAACAATCAAAAGCCCTGAAGAAGCCGCCATAGGTATTGCCGATGCGCAAGTGATGTTTGATTGGGTAATTGCTAATGCAGATACATACAATTTAGACCCTCACCACATTGTTGTCGGTGGCCGTTCTCGTGGCTCTATTATTAGCTGGCAGTTAGCCCACAGTAATCATCCATCGATTAAAGGTATTTATATGTATAACGCACTGCCGCAATCAGCATGGCAGGATGTAGGCACATGGAGTCCTGTGGACGAGATTACGATTGATAGTCCCATCACTTATTTGGTTTATGGCCCTGATTTTGATGATGATGACGGTCATAACCCAGTGAATGTCGACCCTGTTCTAGCTCGTTATGACGAACTAGGCATTGGCGAAAAAATAACTCGTCATGTTGATATGTGGGGAGACTTTCGCGAAGATAATGGTGGTTGGACTAATAACGCTCACACAATGCATTATTTTCCTGAGTTTGCGGCGAAAGTTGAAGAGGCAGAAGTTCCTCCCTCCTCAGAACACAATACTTTGTTTATGGGCCATAGTTTCTTCGCCCCTATTGCCAGACAAATGCCTTTTCATATGACACAACTAGGGAACAATGATCATAGTCAACACGTAGAATCTTCGGGAGGTGAAACGGGAACGCCAATTGCGCTTTGGGAGGACGAAGGCCATAGAAACAACATACAGACAATCCTTAATACCGGAAAAGTTGAGCTATTTGGCATGACTGCAAGCCCAACCTTGGAGGGTTATACACTTTGGATAGATTATGCCTTGTCTAAAAATCCAAACACCAAAATTGTAATAGGCACACCTTGGTTAGATTTCCCCGCTGACTATAGCGACGCAGCCACCTATGAGAATACGATTATTGACGGCATAGATAGTAAAATCCTAGTCGATATAGATGCACTTAGAGTAAGCTATCCACAGGTTGAGATTATTCATTTACCATACGCTTTTGCCGCGATTGAATTAAGGCACAAGTTTGAGGCTGGCCAACTAACAGGGGTTACAGAATTAATAGGCAGCAACCGTAATACGTCTATCTTCTCAGATGAAAAAGGTCATGGTCATGGAAATGGCTTGTTACTGGATTTAGCAGAATTTATCTGGTTAAGCCATATTTATGGTATTGACTTAGATTCATACGAATATAGTGCTGGACATGACATAAATCTGAAAGAGGTTGCCAAATCTATTTTAGATAAATACGCCTACTACTTTGAACCATCCCCTACTATCGTGCAAAAGGGTAAAATCACGAAGCAGATAGAAGTCAATGGGACTACTCGGGAATACATCATTTACGTACCTGAAAATTATACGGGAAATAGCCCACAGCCATTGCTGTTGTCATTTCACGGGCTGACAAGCAATATGGAGTTTAATTACGACTACACTAAATTCAATGAGCAGGCAGAGATCAACAACTTCATAGCTGTTCACCCAAATGGGCTATCCAACAGGTGGACATTAACCACCGACAACAATGCCGATGTGGATTTTATTCAAGCTCTACTAGGTGAAATGGGGAATGACTATCGCATTGACTCGAGTCGTATTTACTTCACAGGAATGTCCATGGGCGGCTTTTTCAGTTTCCATTTGGCATGTAAGCTCTCAGACAGGATTGCCGCTATCGCTTCGGTGACAGGATCTATGTATCAACATGCTATCAACGATTGTTCACCGTCAAAGCCTATGCCCATTCTTCAGATACATGGTACTGAAGATGATATAGTTGATTACTCAAATATAGTGGGATTGCTTGACTTCTGGACAAACCATAACAACACAGAAATTACCCCCGTCACGTCCAATATCCCTGATGTTGATGCAGAAGATGGAAGCACGGTAGAGCGACTTGAGTATTTGAATGGAGATCAAGGTGTGGAAGTCAATCATCTTAAAATAACGGGTGGCGGTCATGACTGGCCAGGCTTCAAAGGGAACATGGATATCAATGCGACCGAGGAGGTTTGGAACTTCGTGAAGGACTATGATCTTGATGGAAAGATTGAATAATGGCGTTAGGACTTAATGTGATCAGTTTTGGAAGAGACGATTCGGTGTTAATTTTTATCCTTAATTAATCCACTTCCTCGCTAGCTTTCAATGGAAACTGATAATAAGTTCCTGCTATTTCAAGCATGATTATGTGGAGTGGAAGTCGTGGCATTATTAAGCGTTGTTGTTCGTCTTTGGCATTTCAGAGAAGGCCCCCAAAAGAGAGATCGCCTCTAAATTTGCAAAGGCTTAATGTCCGCAATTGGCTAACTGCGGAAGGTTTAGTGTTGATACCAATAGCTTCCGCTTTGCGCACTTTACAGTCATCCTAATGAAATGTTGTGAGTGACGACAATTGTGGCTTTGCCATATAGCAATGCAAAAGTATGTGAACCCCCTTCATAAGCTAAACTAACTTAGTCGCTTATCGGCTCTTATAACTACAATGTCAAAATAGCAGCCTTTTTCACGTTTTTCAGAAATCCTTCCCCCTTTCGGTAAGACTTGATTCCCAACCTCAACCAAAAAAACCATTTATCCACATAAAATCAGCAAGTTACAACATTGGCATACTATTGGCTCTATAGTGATTAAGAACAGTTAATCACAATGGACATCATTACCATGGATATTAAAAAAACCACGCCAGTAAAAAAGAAATCTTGGATAAAACCAACGGCGCTTATTGCTGCAGCACTAACTTTCACCGCATGGCAATTTGTTCAACCGAGTTCAGATAGCACAGTTATACGAAGCGAACTACGAGTTGCGGCAGTAAAGCAAAGCGACTTACCTTTTAATATCGCAGGTTTTGGCAAATTAATTTCTAAACATCAACGTTTATTAACTGCACCAACGAGAGCAACTGTCGAAGAAATTTTGATTTTACCAGGGGCACAAGTAAGTAAAGACACAGTGATCATGCGATTGAATAACCCTGACTTATTACTACAAGTGAATAATGCTGAAATGGAGCTTGCTCGTCACCAAGCCAGTTTAAGAGAATTAAAAATCAATCAAAAAAGCGAATACCTTGCTCATCAAGCAACACTCGGTCAAATCAAAGCAAAACTTGCCGCTGCAGAATTAAAAGTTGAAGCTCAATCAGGCCTAGCGGCTAAAGGGATAGTGTCATCATTAGACTTTAAGCGCTCAAAGCTTGCTGCAACACAATTATCTGAGCAACTCAATATAGAAACTCAACGGTTGGTGCATCTTCAAAGTGCTCACCAAGAAAAAGTTGCCGTTCAAAAACAATTTGCTAAGCAATTAAATGCCAATTTAACCCTTAAACAATCATTGCAAGATGGATTAGTGATCCACGCTGATATCGAAGGGGTTTTACAGTCTATGCCGGTAACGTTAGGGCAAAGTGTTAATGCCGGTGAACAATTAGCTTTAGTTGCCAGTAATAAAACCATGATGGCACAACTAAAAATACCGCAAAGTGAAGCGCAAGAAATTGCCATAGGCCAGCACGCAGAAATAAATACTCGTACCGCTTTAGTTAAAGGATTGGTAAATCGTATTGATCCCGTGATCACTAACGGTAGTGTGTTAATTGATATTGATATTACTGAGCAGCTGCCCACCAATGCCAGACCTGAACTCAAGGTTGAAGGCACTATTAACATTGGCATTTTAAACAATGCGCTCTACGTCAAAAAGCCCATTGGTGTAAAAGCAAACTCAACTAAGCAGCTTTTTACTTTACTTGCCGGCCAACAAACCGCAACATTACGCACCATGAAATTTGGTCGCGTTATTGGCAATAACATCGAACTTCTTGCAGGTGCAAGTAAAGGTGAGCAATTCATTGTTTCCGATACTTCTAGCTGGCTGCCAAACCAAACATTAACCATTACAGAATAACAATAAGTTAAAGGACCAAATCATGAACAAACAAGCACTTATCGAATTAAAAAACATTCAAAAAGTCTACTCAAAAGTAGATATGGAAACCCACGCATTGCGTGACATTAACATGGCAATTTATCAAGGCGACTATCTGTCTATTTCAGGGCCATCTGGTTGCGGAAAATCCACGCTGTTATCCCTGTTAGGTTTATTAGATACCCCAAGTGGCGGCAGTTACTTAGTAAAAGGTGAAGAAGTCGCTAACCTGAACGCCGATGAGCGTGCTGAAATTAGAAATCTACATATTGGTTTTATTTTTCAGGCATTTAACTTAATTGATGAAATTAGCGTATACGACAATGTTGCACTGCCACTTAAATATCGTGAACCAAAGCTTTCAGCCAAAGAAATTGATCAACAAGTGATGAGCAGCCTTGAAAAGGTTGAGATGCAACACAGGTGTTCACACAAACCTAACCAACTTTCTGGTGGTCAACAGCAACGTATAGCTATTGCTCGTGCCTTAGTAGGCAACCCAAGTATTTTATTGGTAGATGAGCCAACTGGTAACTTGGACTCTAAAAATGGTGATTTGGTAATGGCGTTATTAGATAACCTGAATAAAGAAGGCACCACTATTTGTATGGTTACCCATGATCCACGTTATGCCGACCATGCCAAGATAAAATTGAACCTACTTGATGGCGTTATTTTAGATAACCTTACGTTAGATTCAGCAACCGATAACAAGCTTCAGGAGGCAGTATGAGACTTTTAATGAATGAAATAAAAACCACTGCTGCAAGTTTATCTCGGGTACCGGGTTTTGTGTTAACCACCGTATTTACCTTATCAATCACTTTAGGAATTTTATTAGCCGCCTTTAGTTTGAATCATTTGTTATTGTACAAAGCACTGCCTTATCAGGACTCAGAGCGTTTGATCATGATGAAGCAAGAAATACAACAAGGTGACGCCGTTTACCGTGAGTCTCAGTTTTTTGTTGCGCAGAACATGATGTATAAACAACAAAAAACCTTAGAGGCTATGTCGCTTATTTACCGTAGCCGCGCTGTTTTAGCGAGCCATGGTGACAAACCACTAACTGAAGTGAGTTATGTAACACCTGAATATTTCGATATGCTAACAGTACCTATGATACTTGGTCGTGGCTTTAATCAAAATGAGCGTGTTGATAGCAATACACCCAGCGCTGTAATCAGTGAGGCCTTATGGCGCTCAACCTTTAATGCGGATAAAAGTGCCCTTGGTCAACATATCACTTTAGGCAATAATCAGTATCGCATTGTTGGTGTTATCTCAAATGAGTTTATTGAGCCTAACTTATTTGCCGAAGAAGAAGTAAGCCAAGCATGGTTAGCATGGGATTTTCATGGTCAAGCAGAAGATACATGGAATAACGCCTACTCAAATACCGGCGCTCTAGGCAAACTGCTTCCGGGTGTTACTAAAGCACAAGCTAGCGCTGATTTTAATGCCATTATTGAGCCTATGTTTGAGCAAAATGGTCGTGTTGGTAAAGAAAAACACCAAGCCTTGGTAGCCTATTTTCAAGATTTACAAACCGCGATTATTGGTGACAATAAATACATAGGTTTATTGGTATTATTAGGTGCTGCGGTGTTATTACTGATTGCTTGTGCCAACATTATTAACTTGTTTTTCTCAAGAGCTGCACAAAGACAACGTTCACTAGTTATTCAAGCGACTTTGGGCGCTAAACTGAAACACTTGTTTTTCAATATTTGGTTAGAAAGTGCCTTATTAAGTGGCGCATCAATGGTAATAGGTTTAATTATCGCTGGCTGGTGTATTGAGTTATTACGCATTAGCGCAAGCTCAGTTTTACCAAGATTATCAGAGCTATCAATTGATTTAACTGCGGTGGCATTTGCTGTGATATTAACATTAAGTTTGTCGATAATATTTGCTTTAATTACCTTGAAGCTTATCAACTACAAACAGCTGATTTCACAGCTGCAATCTAGTGGTAAAGGTACAGGTGCACAAGCCAATAGTAAGGTACGTAACTTATTGGTAGCGAGCCAAATTTGTTTAGCCACCTTGCTACTTTTAGTGACCTCTTTAATCATCAACAATGCGCTATCTGTGTTAAACAAACCATTAGGTTTTGAAGAAAAAGACTTATACAACTTACGTTTTGATATTGGCGACCGTTACCCAGAAGCAGCCGATAAAATGCAGTTATCGCGTGATTTATTAGCCGAGTTGCAAAACATTGAAGGTGTTGAGCAAGTAACTCGTACTAACAATCCGCCAATTCGTAATGGTTTTTCAAGTACACGTATTTTTGATGGTAGCCAAAGCTCTATGGGGCAATTTCCATTTACTGCCATAGACAACAATTACTTTACTACTGTTGGCTTAAACCTAGTGGCTGGTCGTAATTTTACTGAGCAAGAAATCAGAGATGATGAAAACACGGTTATTTTGAGCCAAGCGGCGGCAGCTAGAGTTATTGAACGCATTGGCAGCGACAAAGATATCATCGGTAGTTATGTTTACTCAGGTGGTGGTGATACTTACCGTGTCATTGGTGTAGTAGAAGATATCTATAACCCATTTAGATATGAAGAAACCAAAGGCAGCATGATGTATTTCGCTTATTCGGCAAATCGCATGACCTTTAACATCAGAATGCAAGCTGGTGTTAAGTTAGAGAAAACCACACTATTAACACTGGTAGATGATAACTTTGCTGATTTAAAAATTTGGAACTTCACTACGTTAAGTGATATTTACCAAGGGCTAATTTACCATAATAAACTTACCTTATGGTTAAGCTTAAGTTTGGCAGCGTTTGCCCTATTATTAGCGGCTGTCGGTATTTATGGCGTAATTAGCTATAACAGCCAAATGCGTCGCTATGAACTAGGTATTCGTATGGCGTTAGGTGCGAAGAGTAAACAAATATTGGCAGAGTTTATTAAAGAGTCATTCACGCCAATTGCAACAGGTTTTATGGTAAGCGTGTTATTATCAGTCATGCTTTATACTTGGGCACAACAGCACATTAATCAATGGTTAGCTATTGATTGGTTCATGACCTTAAGTTGTATTGTTGCACTGGTTGTTATTGCCTTAGCTGCTTGTTACTTCCCTGCTAAAAAGATCATTACCACTGATCCAATTAAAGCACTGAGAAGTGAATAAATAACCTAAAATCGATTTAATAAATGTAATCAATCAGGCAGTAGCACTTCAGTGCTACTGCCTTAAATACATAAGCAAACATATAAAAAGCTTTGATAGCCAGCAAGGATAAAATGAAAAAAACAATCATTGTAGTAGACGACCAAAGTGACTTACGACTGTCGGCTAAATTTATTCTCGAAAACTATGGCTTTAATGTGCTTGAAGCTGATTCTCCTATACAAGCGTTAGAGGTAATCGCAGAGAATAATATTGATCTAATGCTGCTAGATATGAATTTTCAATACGATACCACCTCAGGCCAAGAAGGCTTGCAGATGTTGAAAACCCTCAAAGACAAAGGGTACCATTTTCCGGTTATCGTTATGACCGCCTGGTCTACAGTGGAAATTGCCGTTGAAGCAATTAAGCTTGGCGCTAAAGACTTTATTGAAAAGCCATGGAAAAATCAGCGTTTAGTTCGAATTATTGAGCAACAGTTTCAATTAGGCTCAGTGCAACAAGAAAATCAGCGCCTAAAAGCACAACGTCCTAGTAATGAAATAACTATGCTAGGCAATTCAGCAGCGATGCAGTTAGTACTTAAGCAAGCCGAAAAGTTAGCGATAACCGATACACCAATCCTAATTACCGGTGAAAACGGCACGGGTAAAAGCATGCTAGCCAGCTATATTCATCAACATTCAGCTCGCCATAATGAAAGTTACGTCACCGTTAATATGGGGGCAATTCCTGAAACCCTGTTTGAAAGTGAGCTATTTGGTCATACCAAAGGCGCTTTTACTGATGCTAAAAAAGATCGCATGGGCCGCTTTGAAGCCGCTGAAGGCGGAAGTTTATTTCTCGACGAAATCGGCACTATCCCGATGAATTTACAGCCTAAGTTATTACGTGTGCTGGAATCTGGAGAATTTGAACCAGTCGGTTCCAGTAAAACCTTACAAGCAGAAGTCAGATTAATTGCCGCCAGTAATATCGACTTTCAACAAGCCATCGCTGACGGTGATTTTCGCCAAGATTTATATTATCGCATCAATACCATAGTGTTAGACATCCCCCCTTTGAGGCAGCGAACCGAAGATATATTGCCATTAGCGGAACATTTTCTCAGTGAAAAAAGTGCGAAGTATCATAAAACTGGCTTGGTGTTATCTGAGCAGGCTAAAAAAGCCTTATCTAGTTATGACTGGCCCGGTAATATTCGTGAACTTAGCCACGTGATAGAACGTGCTGTATTGTTAAGTGATAACAATGAAATAGAAATCATTGGCTTAACAGATAAAGTACTCGGGAATAATGGTGAAATGCCGTTCATGACTATAGATGAAGCAGAGCAAACCTTAATCAAACAAGCCTTGCAAAAAACCCAAGGTAGAGTGGTAGAGGCTGGTGAGTTATTAGGGCTAGGTAAAAATGCTATTTATAGACGGCTAGAGAAATACCAGATTGACTCAAAGGGTTAGTTTTATAGCTTTTACTAAAATGATTGGAGATACCGGCAATTGAATGAGAATGTAAGTTTAGAAAGGCGTTTTAGTTGGTTAATCATCGCCAGCTTACTGCCAACACTGTTGCTCTTTATTTCAGTAGGTATCAGCTTTGCTTTTAACTTATTGGGCTGGTTTACTGTTGGCCTTACCCTTGCCATTGTTTATTCAAGCATTATCATTGCTCTATATCGCTTGGTTATCACACCTTTCTATAGCCTAACCAGTTTAACTGAAGCGTTAAAAATGGAAGATTATAGCTTGCGAGCAAAATCCCCCTTTGACCAGGGCATAGTTGCTAAACTTTTCAATGAATTATCTAGCTTGAGTCAGAGTTTGCAGCTGAGTAAAAGTCGTTATGATCAGCAAATGTTTTTACTATATGGCTTAATTGAGCAGCTAGAATCGCCGGTATTAATTTTAAATCAAGATGATCAACTTCAGCATGCTAATCCTGCGGTAAGTAAGTTATTATCTGTACCATGGCAAACATTAAAACAAAGCCCAGCACAAAAATTAGGACTAACCAGAAAAAACGGCTTTTGGCAGTTTGATGAGAGTGATGAAAGTAATCCATTAAAAATGGCTAAAAAGTGGCAAATTAGGCAAAGTAAATTCAAAGAAAATAACAACAATTACCAGCTGTTAATGCTCAATAATATCAGCCAAGAGCTACAAAAAAGTGAACAGCAAGCTTGGCAAAATATTATCCGTATCCTTAACCATGAAGTACGTAATTCACTGACACCAATATCAGCGCTCAGTCAAAACTTATTAGAGATGCCAGATCTTAAAGCAGAGCAATATCAACAGGCAGTGAAGATCATTGATAGTCGTAGTAATAATTTATTAGCTTTTATTGATAGCTATTCTGATTTAGCCAAGTTGCCTGAGCCGAACATTCAACAATTTGACCTTAATGAATTATTGCAAGACATTGCCAACTTAGTACAACAAGTCAGCCTTAATTTGACTGAGCCTGTTCTTATTAAGGCTGATAGAGGTCAACTCGAGCAGGTGCTGCTTAACTTAATTAAAAATGCCAAAGAAGCACAACGCTCAACCAATAAGCAAGCTGAAGAGATTGAAGTTCAAGTGATTAACACTGAGCTAGAAGTCATTATTAAAGTGCTCGACCAAGGCTGCGGTATCGCCAATACAGATAATTTATTTGTGCCTTTTTATACCACTAAGGAAACTGGCACAGGCATTGGCTTAGCATTAAGCAGACAAATCATTACTAATCACCAAGGAGAATTAACGTTAACGAACAGAGCAGAAAAAAATGGCGCTCAAGCAACTATATCTTTACCTGTGCTTTCTAAGTGATAGCAACAACATAAGATACATTACTCAACTAATCTGCTCGAACAACTTTATTTCTGCCGCTCGCTTTACCAGCATATAATGCCTTATCAGCACTTAATACAATGGTATCAACAGAGGTTCTTTCTCCTGCGGGAATTGTTACCACACCGATAGTTATGGTGATGAAAGGCTTGGTTTTTGACTTTTCATGAGGAATTTCCATCCCTTCAACTGCCTGACATAAGCGTTCAGCAACTAGAGTTGACTGTTCAGTATTGGTATTGGGAAGAATGATGACAAATTCCTCCCCGCCATAACGGCAACAAGCATCAGTGACTCTGCCTATACTATTAGAGATACAATGAGCAACTTTTTTCAAGCAACTATCACCTTGCTGATGACCATAAAGATCGTTAAAAGCTTTAAAATGATCAATATCACAAAGAATAAGCGATAAAGGCTGACTTTGGCGATAGTGGCGATTGATTTCTATAGGTAAGTTTTTATCAAAATAGCGGCGATTATATAACCCCGTTAAGCCATCTTGATAAGTCAGCATTTCTAATTGCTTATTCGCCGCAAGTAAATCTTGTGCTTGTCTATTTAATGAAGCTGTTTTTTCCGCAACTTGTGCTTCAAGCGCAAATACAAATTGCTTCTGTCGAGTAATTTCAGCCCGCTGTAAACGTGTTCTAAAAGCAATGAAGCCAAATATCGTCAACAGAGTTACTAAGGTATAAAGGCTATATGCCCACCACGTTTGCCAAATTGGCGGCAATATATTCACGTTTACTGATAGCTCCTTGGCTCCCCACCTGCCGTTACTGTTCGTGGCTTTTACTAGGAACTTATATTCGCCTGCATCAAGGTTAGTAAATGAGACCATATTTCGATTACCAATCTCAATCCAGTTATCATCATAACCTGCTAATTTATAGGCATATTGGTTTTTACGAGGCGAAATATAGTCTAATGCAGAAAATTCAAATGAGAAAAAGTCATCTTGATAAGATAACTCTATATCCTTTACATAAGCGTAAGGTTTATCAAGCACGACGGGCTTGCCATCTTTATTAAAACCAGATAAAACAATATTGAATTCATTGTTAATGGTTTTACTATCTGCAGTACTAAAAAATTCAATGCCCCGTTGACTACTGGTAAACATGGATTCATTACGTGCGCTGACTAAACTATTAGGATAATAATTCAAACCTAATAAACCATCATAACCATCAAAGTTTGTCACCAGGCCAGATTGTGGATTTAACCTTGAGATCCCTTTATTTGTCGTTAACCATAAATTACCTTGTGCATCATCGGCAATAGCCCTAATTAACGAGGTTGGCAAGCCATTACCTCGATCATAGTGCTTAAAGGTTTTGGTTTCAGCAAGATATAAATTTAAACCTTTTTCTGTAGCAATCCATAGATTGCCATTTTGTGATTGATGAACATCCTGAACGATTTTCCCTAAGAAACGCCCGGCTTTATTATTCTCATTTTTAAAAGCAATAAATTGGGTATTTTCTTCATCCCAAAGACTTAAGCCATCTCCCGTACCCACCCAGATATTGTGCTTGTTATCGATGAATATCTCTAAAACTTCAGGATGTGATAAACCTAAAGAATCTGATAAATGCTTGAAAGATTTATCTGACGGGTCGTATTGATATATGCCATTTTTATAGGTTCCAATCCATAATTTGCCATATCTATCCATATTCAGCGCGCGTAGTTCTCTAAACTCAGCATGATTACTATCTGACTTCGGATATTTCAGAAAAGTTATCTGTTTAGTATCTAAGTTAAATTGTGCTAAACCATCGTCTTGCGCAAGCCATAAGATATTATTTTTATCTAGAAAGACAATAGGCCTTTCGATAGCACGATTACCTTGATACCCATTTTCCTCACTAAAAACAGGTGCTGATAAAGTTTCCAATTGATTTGTTGCTACATGCCACTTCTGTAATTGAGATGAAGCCGATGCAATTAATACATCACCATTGTTATCTACCGTAATCGCATTCGGGGCCTTCAATGCTGCATTATTAATAGACTTAAATTTACGATGCTGTGCTATTTTGTAGATACCGTGATTTTCACTAGTCACCCAAATAGTTCTTGAGCTGTCTTCAAAAATAATTCTCAAGCCAACATTATGCTCAAGCGTAAACACTGCTATTTCATCACTTACCGGAGAGTACCGATACAGTCCATTACTGGTAACAAACCATAGGTGACCGTTTTGACCTTCAATCATTGAATTAACTTGCCCTAGTTTTTTATCATCGGAGGTTTTCAGGGCAACAAAAACACCACTGTCTTTGTCAAAACGATAGGGTCCTATTTGAGTGCCTACATAAAGTTGTTCATCGGATGTCTTTAATATATTCCTGATTTCATTTGCGCCGGTAGGCGTAGGGTTAGCTGGTTCAGGTAGAAAGTGCGCAAAGCTTTTGTTCTCTTTGTCATATAAATTTAAGCCAAAGCTCGTTGCTAGCCAAAGGCTTTCGCTATCATTATCTTCTATATCCCAGATTCTGTTATGAGATAAACCTGAAGATACGCCATCAACTTTATTAATACGTTCAAAGGTGTTCTCTCCCAAATAACGACTTAAGCCATTATCATATGAGCCCAACCAAATAGCGCCTGATTGATCATGAAACAATGATTGTATTCTATTCGAGGCAAGAGAATTTCCTCGGCTAGGCTGATGAATAAAATGCTGAAAGTCGCCGGTGTTAGGGTCATAACGATTTAAACCACCGCCCCAAGTACCTATCCAAATAAGACCATCGCGATCTAACATCAGATTGCCGGCATCATCATGGGAAAGTCCGTTTGGCTTGCTACTATCATATTCAAACAGAGTAACTTTGCGGCCATCGTAACGCATAATGCCGTTTTCACCGGTGCCAAACCACAGTAAGCCTTGTTTATCTTGAATGATTGAATAGATTTCAGAAGAGACAAAACCGTCATCTT
>Ga0105348_1000816_pt1 | contig 22268 bp, 19 predicted proteins | sample EN8Hudsemesocosm_2_FD_83504 | JGI IMG/M metagenome (GOLD analysis project Ga0105348, IMG submission 83504) | Methane-oxidizing microbial communities from mesocosms in the Hudson Canyon - EN8C Hudson Canyon | ecosystem: Environmental > Aquatic > Marine > Cold seeps | place: Hudson Canyon... | reverse complement strand
TTTGCCAAGTAAGGCCATTTGGAAGGCGAAGTCTTCGATTTGACGTATATCTTTTTTGTAGCGAGCTTTTTGCAAGAAGTAAGTATCGATACCTTGATTGGCATGATAGCCCAGTTTTTCTGCTTGAAAGGCAGTCAACGTAATCGCTAATAAAGCTGGGCGATAGTTTTTCACATTATCTAAAGGGATGTTAAATTCATTTAGCAACCCTTCAATCAGCTTAAGTGTTTTTGGTTTAAGGTGGTCTTGCAACGTTTCATTGTTTGGATAAAAACCATACTTTTTGAGCAGCGCCTGACGTTGTGATTCTGGTGTTTTTTGCTCATCAACTTCCACCACTAAAACTGAAGACTGCTCATACGCACTCATCACCTGTTTATTTAAAGGGTAAAAGTCACGGCTGGCAAAATGCACCGAACCAAGTAAAAATCCTGTTTGTTGATCTTTCTGATAGGTCCAAAAAAGCTCTGCATTAACAGGCTGACAAACAAAATATAATGCCAATATAAAAATTTTGAATAGCTTTATCTTTTGTAGATTTACCATGTTTAAAAATCCAGACCAATTTGTAGGCTAAGTGAACTTGAGTCTAGTTCTAGACCCAAAGATTCGGCATAAGAGATGCTTGAATAATAATCACTAACGATTAGCATCAGTGAAACAGAAACGACCCCTGAACCAGAAGTATCATTAAGCTCCTGTTGCTGGCTAGAGTTTTTGTATACACGGGCAGTCTTGGATTCAAGTCGTCGAGTATTAACCACATCTCCCCAAATCGCTTCAGTCCAACCAATACTTAATGAGGGTAAGAGTAGTATGCCGTCTATCGTATCAGATAAATAGCTAGCAGCCAGAGAGGCCGATGCATAAGTGCCTTGATCACTTTGAACCTGAATATCTCTCACGCGTATACTGTTTACCAGAATACCCGTTCGGGTTTCAAACTCACTACGCTGATAAGCCAAACTGAGTGAAGGGGATAAAGAAAAATGCTGCCAGGCGTATTCATTTCCCAGAGTAAAAAACAACTCTTTGCTCGATAATTTTTCCTCAAAGATATCACCACTGACACCGTCCAAATTTAGTCGGGTTTCATCATGACTAGTTTGTATACCCAAAACCCACCACCATTCGGGAAAGGCATAATTAACGCCAATATTCAGCCCAGACAAATTCTTTTCCAAGGACAAGCGCTTAGTACTTTGAAGCGCTTCATGCCCTTTCCAGTATGAACTTTCGATGTGCCAGTTTTCATTTAGCTGATAAGCATATTGCACAAGGCCCATTTTAGGTTCAATCTTTTGTGTTTTTTGATAAGCAGAGAAGCTTTGCTTATCCCTAAACCATTCAAATGACAGACTGTGACGTTTGATATCCTCATCACCCGCCATTGCGCTTTTTGGAAAAACGGTGAATATCATAAAAACATGCAAAAAAATATTAGGTATAATACGGCTACTCACTGCCTTTTACTCACCACTTGAAACACTCATAGCTCCTTGCTCTGCATGACTAACATTGCGCCTGAAATTGCCAAATAATTCTCGTCCCAAGCCCTGACGATTTTGGCTTAAATCTGGCGTTGCTTCAATGCGCTTCTTGAGTACGTCATCACTAAGGTCTACACGAAGCAATCCTTGTCCCGCATCCAAACTAAGTAGGTCACCATTTTTCAATTTTGCTAGTACACCCCCTCGCACAGCTTCAGGCCAGAGATGAATCGCAGCTGGAACTTTACCGGAAGCGCCCGACATACGGCCATCCGTGACTAAAGCAACCGCATAGCCTTTGTCTTGCAAGACACCTAAAGCTGGGGTGAGTTTATGCAGTTCAGGCATGCCATTTGCCCGAGGCCCCTGGAAGCGTAGTACAATAATGCAGTCCTGATCTAACTCACCTTGTTCAAAAGCCTGTATGACGTCATTCTGGCTTTCAAAAATAATTGCTGGTGCGCTCACATAGCGGTGTTTAGGCTCAAGCGCAGAGGTTTTCATCACAGCTCGCCCCAAGTTGCCTTGCAACAAAACCAGACCGCCGTTATTTTCAAAAGGCATTGAACGTTTGCACAATACAGACGGATTTTGGCTAACTAGCGCCTGACGCTGCCATGCTATCTTGGCATTCATTAAAACAGGGCTATCCAAGTAAGCGGATAAGCCTTCACCCATTACGGTATATACATCCTCACTTAGCAAACCGAGTTGAAGTAAATGAGAAAACAGTACAGGCATACCGCCAGCGGCCTGAAAATCATTAATATCGGCTTGTCCATTGGGATAAACACGCATCAGTAAGGGCACATTGGCAGATAGCTTAGCAAAGTCACTCCAGTTTATCTGGATTCCTGCCATTGCGGCGATAGCAACCAAGTGCATCGTGTGGTTCGTTGAACCACCACTCGCCAGCAAAGCCACCATCGCATTCACAATCGTTGCTTCGCTGATAATTTTATGTAAAGGGATGTCTTCTGCGTTATTGCCCAAATGGCTGTTTTTGACAACCCTAAGAGCGGCCTCGGTTGTAAATGCCGGTCTTAAAGGCGAGTCGGGTGCTATGAATGAGGCGCCGGGTAAGTGCAGCCCCATCACTTCCATCAACAATTGATTACTATTGGCTGTGCCATAAAATGTGCAGGTGCCGGGGCTGTGGTAAGACGCAAGTTCGGCGTCTAGTAGCTGTTGTTTGCTGGCCTTGCCTGCGGCATAAGCCTGTCGAACCTGGTGCTTGTCTTTATTAGGTAAGCCCGAGGGCATTGGACCAGCAGGCACGAAGACAAAAGGCAGATGGCCGAAGGAAAGTGCGCCCATGAGTAAACCCGGTACAATTTTGTCGCAAATACCTAAACACAGTCCACCATCAAACAGGTTATGACTCATGGAAATGGAGGTACTCATGGCAATAATATCACGGCTAAACAAGCTTAAATCCATACCGGGCTGGCCTTGGGTCACCCCATCACACATCGCAGGCACCCCACCGGCAAACTGCCCAGTTGAACCGATGGCATGCAAGCTGCGTTTAATTAGTTCAGGGTAGTCTTGATAAGGTTGGTGGGCTGAGAGTATGTCATTATAGGCGGAGATAATGGCAATATTTGCATGGTTCATCATGCGTAACTGCTGTTTGTCTTGTGGTGAGCATGCGGCGATGCCATGAGCAAAATTGCCACATGAAAGAGTGGTTCTAGGTGGACAGTTTTGAGCCTGAGTTTGCATACGTTCAAGGTAAGCCGCCCGTGTGTCCTGGCTACGAAGCGTGATATGTTTTAGTACGTTTTGAAAGGCTTTATTCATTTCTTACTCGCCTTTCATCTTTTCATGTGTTTGATTTATTAGCCTGGATATTTCTGTCCAGGCTTGTCGCTCAAGCAACGCACTTGGTGTCAGCCATGTTCCCCCGATAATGGGGACATTTTTTAATGCCAGATATTCAGTAAAGTTATCTATTGTTAAGCCGCCTGTTGGGCAGAAACTGACATCTGCAAACGGCCCCTGAAATGCCTTTAGCATATTTATACCACCAGCCTGTTCTGCGGGAAAAAACTTAAAGCAACGTAAGCCGCGTTGATAGCCTTGAACAAGCTCGGAAGGGCTCATTATTCCTGGGATGGTCGCTATCTCACTTTCTATCAAGGCATCCAATAGCACATCACTTATACCCGGTGTCACAATAAACTGGGCTCCCGCCGCCTGTACTTGTTTTACCTGAGCAGGCATAAGTACCGTTCCTGCGCCTATTGTGGCATCAGGTAACACTTGGCGAAGATCAGAAATAACGTCCAGGGCACATGAGCTGCGTAAAGTTATTTCAAAAGTTCGAAGCCCTGCATCATATAAGGTGCGCGCTAGAGGTATCGCTAGTGAGCGTTCAGAAAGACTAATGACCGGCATGATCGTACTGTGTTTTATCAGCTGCTGAACATCATTGAGGCTTTCCGGTGAGAATTGCTTCATTTAGGCTACCCTTTATCCAAGTGACTCATTTGTTTATCATATAACACGTTTTCTTCATCCGTCCTGCACCAATAAATCTCAAGGTCTGTTTTGCCTGCAACCCCCCATATAGGCATTTTCATAGCATCTTCTTTGGCACCTGTTAGTCTATAAGCTTCATACAGAACCTCTCTTTTGGATAAGCTGCCAAGATGTAATATGACGAGTGATGCACCATATAGTATTCGGGCACTGAGAGACATGCGTGGATACTCGGCGTATTCTGGCCTAGCAACAATACAGCACGGCGCATCTTCTGCTAGCGCTTCGGCCAGATTTGGCATATTCGGAAATAATGACGCCGTATGCCCATCGAATCCCATTCCTAGCACAACGATATCAAGCGGCAGAGACAGTTTTGCAATATTAGCCTCACATTCAAACAAGCCCTCTTCAGGCGTTTCAGCTTTAGTTTTCATGGGTATAAACTTTGCGGTACGAGCTTCATTTTGCAGTAAATACTTTTTAACCAGAGCTTCATTACTGCTTAAATCGCTCACCGGAACCCAGCGCTCATCAACGAGAAGCACATCAATACGAGTCCAGTCGAGCCGACATTTTGACAGAGCCTGAAAAAATGTGATGGGCGTTGAGCCCCCGGATACTGCCAGGCTAGCGCGTTGTTTTTCAACTAAAATTTGAAATAAGCGATTGGCGACATCATTCGCTAAGCGTTTACCTTGCTCATTAATATCCCTTGACCTTCGAGATATCTCTGCATAAGGGTGACAATAACTCTTATTAATATCAGCCTCACTCATGCCAAGCCCTCCCGTCTCGCGCCATCAATTCACTCGATTCAAACGGCCCCCAAGAGCCTGACGGGTAAGGTATTGGCACACCATCACTTCGCGCCAGTAAGCCCATCAAATGATCACACCATACCCAGGCCGCTTCTACTTCATCCCGACGAACAAACATCGATTGCTCACCCTTGATCACCTCCCAGAGTAAACGTTCATACGCATCAGGAATATGCTGGCCTACTTGATAAAAAGAGATGTCCAGTGGGCTCTGCTTCAGTCGCATACCTTTTTCAAGACCGGAGTCTTTGCTCATGATTTGCAGGCTAATACCTTCATCCGGTTGGATACGGATAATCAGCTTATTACTCGCACTTTGTTGCTGGTCAGCGTCAAAGATAAAGTGCGCGGTAGGCTTGAAGTGAACCACAATCTGGGTGATTTTCTCAGGTAAACGTTTACCCGTACGCAAATAAAAAGGCACGCCTTGCCAACGCCAATTTTGGATTTCAGCTTTTACCGAAATAAAAGTACCGGTGGTACTATTGGCAACCGCGCCCGATTCATCAAGATAAGCCGGTACTTTTTGATTCTCGACCACACCCGCCTGATACTGGCCCCGAACAATAAATGGCTCAAATTTATCTTCAGGAAAAAAGGCCAAGGCCTTGAGTACTTTTACTTTTTCATCGCGAATTGTATCTGCAGACAAATCATTCGGCGGATCCATAGCGATTAAGCATAATAATTGCAACAGATGGCTTTGCATCATATCGCGCATTTGACCTGCCCGGTCAAAATAATCCCAGCGCCCTTCGATACCGACTGTTTCAGCTACGGTGATTTCAACATGAGAAATATGTTTATGGTGCCATTGGGACTCAAATAATGAATTTGCAAAGCGTAATGCCAGTAGGTTTTGTACGGTTTCTTTGCCCAGGTAATGATCGATTCGAAAAATTTGGTTTTCTTTAAAATGGTTCGCCAAAGCATCGTTAATCACCCTGCTTGATTTCAAATTGTAACCAATCGGTTTTTCCACCACCACTCGACTGTTTTTATCTAGGCAGCCAGAACGCGACAGTAAATCACAAACAGGCGCATATAAAGTAGCCGCCGTGGCAAAGTAGTAAATAACATCGCTGGCCATTTGTGCCTTCAAAGTAGCATGTAGAACTGGGTATTCTGCTTCTTCCAGAAAATTTAGTTTGATAAAAGCAATGCGCTTGAGGAGTTGTGCCTCAACCTTTGCTTCGTGTATTCCTTTTGGAATATAACCTTGTAAGGATTGACTTACCAGCGCCTGGAAAGAAGCATCATTTTCATCACGCCTGGCAAGCGCAATGATTTGAAAGTCATCGTCTAGTAGCTTGTTTTGCTGGAGGTAATATAGAGAGGGGAAGAGTTTACGCTGCGCCAAATCACCAAAGGCACCGAAAATCACCAGGCATGAGGCTGTTTTTGGCATGATGCATTCTCCTGTAAATAGAGAGTTTTTTGTTTCAGACAAAACATTAGTGACCGAAACTGGGACTTTTAAGGCACATGCATCGCTAGGAACAAGATAACCTTACATTGTCATACCGGGAGTCTCAAATAAAGACAAAACAGTTCCAAAATTTAAGCCTCTTCTATTCCTTAGTTTAGACTAATACCTATATTACTCACACTTTCATCCTGTGCCAGCGCTCGCAGTTCTGAAATTAATTCCTCACCGGGGTGTGAGGCCGCACGTAAAATATCATTTAATTCTGACTGAAAAGAAAACTCTCGTTCAACTAAAGGATGAGAGTCATAAAGTTTAATTAACTGGTTCTCACTCAAGTCATCGCCTTCTGAGAAATCAATAAACTGCAGCACTGTGCTTAAAGAGGTCTGACTGGCGTCTAGGGCACGGCGCTTTTCTTCATTTAAACCACCAAGCATGGCTTGTTCTAGCAGCGCCAAGAAGTCGGCTGTAGGTAATGCGCCATAATGCTCACTATCTTCAGTTTCAGGCACATAAGCCATTACCTGATCTAACAAAGCAATCAGTTGTTCTTCATTCGGCTCTCGGATTAAATGCTGCCAAGCATTCTCGATAATTTCAGAAAGCGGAGCGTAATCACTTTCATCCGCATCAAAGCTCTGGATATATAAGGCCGCATTCGGTAATGCGCGCTCTGCCAAAGACAAGATAAACGCTCGTTCACGCCAGGCACTAAGTGATTGAAGTTTCTTTTGGAATTTCTGTTTATTCATGAACTAATCCGTGGTTTGTTTCAGCTTATCGGGTCGATAAGCCTAGGTATTCAAGTAAAATTTTCGTACATTGCGCTAATGATGCCCCCGCAGCGACGACCCCATCTTTATGGCCTTTCATTACAAATACTATCGGTAAATAGGGTTTATGTAACATTAGCCTCGAACAGAGCTGCTGTACAGCGCGGGCCATCTCAGGTGTACCATAAGGGATAGTTTCAGGGGTTGACGGTAAATTCAATGCATCGGCATGCTGCCAAATATCAGGAGAATGCACATGTACAACGGCCTGTATTTGCTCACTTTGCCGATACAAAACACCATGCGTCATGCCTTCCGATGAAGGTTCAGTTTCACCCTGGGCTATCAAGGTGTTTTGTTCAATATCAATTCCGGTAACATAAGCCAGGTGGGTTTTCGAAAGTTTAGTTTCGTGGCCCGTCTGCGTACCGCTAATATAAAATGCTGAAGAAGAAGGCGTACAACGCAGAGAAATATTACCAAAGCCATAACCCGCATAACGCCGTGCATCTTGCCCCAATAAAGCCTGTTGTATCATGGCCGTTCTACAGATATTGAGTGCAGCAAGCGTTTTATCCGGCAGGTTTAGTGCTTGGCCTTTAAAATCGAGCGAGTATTTGATGACTCCTTCTCGTTCCATCTTACACCTCGATTTCTATAATACCCTAAGTTCAATAACCCTAGGTTTTTGGCAGTGTGACGCCTTTCTGGCCCTGATACTTACCACCACGATCCCGGTAACTGGTTTCACATTCTTCATCTGACTCGAAGAATAGCATCTGGGCAACGCCTTCATTGGCATAAATTTTTGCAGGAAGATTTGTCGTGTTACTAAACTCTAGCGTGACATGACCTTCCCATTCTGGCTCAAGTGGCGTGACGTTAACGATAATACCGCATCGTGCGTAGGTTGATTTACCCAAGCAAACCGTTAATACGCTACGCGGAATTTTGAAGTATTCAACGGTTCTCGCCAAGGCAAATGAATTAGGCGGAATAATACACACGTCACTATCAATATCGACAAAGCTCTTTTCATCGAAGTTTTTCGGGTCAACAGTGACCGAGTGTACATTGGTAAAAATTTTAAACTCACTGCTGCAACGCACATCGTAACCATAACTTGAGGTACCGTAAGAAATGATACGACCATCTTGACCTTCTCGCACCTGACCTGGCTCAAAAGGCGAAATCATGCCTTGTTCTTGTGCCATGCGTCTTATCCACTTATCAGATTTGATTGCCATCGTTGCTTATTTCCACTTCAGTTAAGTTGTTTCGCTGGGCGCAAACCCATGTATAGCGCGCTATCATACATTGAAGGTTCTGTAAGATAAATGCTAAAACTCATTCAAAAAGTTGTTTTCAATAAAGCTAGCTTGTACAGGGCGACTAAAGTGAAAGCCTTGTACTTCATCACAGGCTGCATCACTCAGCATTGTAATTACTTGTTCGCTTTCAACACCGTCTGCAATCACACTTAGGCCTGATTGGTGTGCCAGCTTAATAGCATTTTCGACCTGGATTTTATGGCTAGGGCTCTTTAACATGCTCATAACAAAACTTCGGTCAATTTTGAGCGATTGGACGGCTAAACCCTGCAAAGCATCAGCACTTAAATTACCACTGCCAAAGCGATCAATAATCACCGGCACCCCTTTCTCCTTCAGGCGGGTTAATAGTGCTGCAATACCATTCAGGTCAGCAAGTAAAGCATGCTCGCTCACTTCTAGTTCAATCAAGTGATAAGGAATCTGATAACGTTCATAAACACGCATAAGCCGCTGTTCAAAGTTAGGGTCTTGTAGATCAAGTGGTGAGATATTGACTGAAACAGCCAGTGCATGTCCTAGCTCTTCCCAGTCGCGTGCCTGTTCTGCAGCGACGTTTAGTACAAAATCGGTCATGCCTTGAATCATTTGTTCAGATTCCGCAATCGAAATAAATTGTTCGGTAGGTATATTACCAAACTCGGCATGCTCCCAGCGTAGCAAAGCTTCTACGCGGGTTAATTTGAAATCCAGCACCCCAAACGTGGGTTGGTAATGTACAAACAGGCCTAATTTTGCATAAGCATTCGGATCATTCTCCAGTGCTGACTTCAAGATTTTCTTGATCAGGTTTTCTCGCAGACTCAAACCAAAAGATTGCATGCCAAATAATACAAAGGGTTTATGCTTGCGTTTAGATTCATACATCGCCATGTCAGCTTGGTGAATCGCATCTTCTATCGAGAGTACATTATCAATTAAGGTCGCGCCTACACTGACACTGACCTTCAATTCCAACTCATTCATCTGAATACTTTCGCCGACCCGCTGGTTTAGCAACCTGCAAAAGTGCTGCACTCGACCTTCGGAGGCATTGTGTAATACCAGCGCAAACTCATCCCCCCCAATGCGTGCTAGTAGATCTTTCTCCCGGCAAACACTTTTTAAACGCTTGGCAATTTCATTGATGACGTGATCACCCACAACATGGCCATAATTATCATTCACTTCTTTAAATTTATTCACGTCAATCATAATCAAGGCAAAGCGCCCTTCAGACTCATTGCATGCCACTTCTTTACTTAAAAAATCACTAAAGGCCATGCGATTTGGAATACCGGTTAAGGCATCTGTTGAAGCAAGATGTTTTAAACGTCGATTGCGAGACATTAGTTTACGGTGCATGTCTTCCAGTGAATTGGATAAAATACGTAACTCTTCAATTCCTGTATCAATATGAAGTTTGCCTTCTGAAGCACCTTGCGTAATTTCTTGTGAGGCTGAGGCTAATGTTAATAACGGTTTGGTTAAGCGATGACTAAACAAATAAACAAAAATGAAGCTCACAATGGCTGCCAGAAGCATGGAAACCAGAATAGCCTGACGACTCATGAAAATAGTTTGCTGGATTGCAATTTCATCATAGCCCAGGCTTAAAAATGCCAGTTGGTCACCATATTTAAAGGGCATACTAAGGTAGTAAGTCAGGTCATCATGCGCAAAGGTAGTCTGGTCTTCAATAAAACTTACACTAGGGAGTGCTGATAATAATTCGGGCAAATAATGGTGGCCATCAAACACCAGCTCCACATACACCACCCGTGGTTTTAGCATGATACCGTCCAACGCCGTTAGTATTTCAAGCTCGGAATCCAGGGTTTTGTAACGCAACAAAGCATCAGCAGTTTCCAGCGCACTGGAACGCGCACTGTCAATGTAGTTATCAATGAGAATATTTGAAACGTAAGCGTCCAGTACAAAGTACAAGCCAGTAAAGATCAGCACCTGCCCAATAAGCGCAATACGAAAAATTTGCTGTCGTAGTGGCCGAGTTTTAGTTTCCAAGGTAAGCCCCTTGCCATAGGGTTCGAATTATATGAATAGACTCAAGTTGCTCAGCATCATGTTGCCACATATAAGTAATGGATGCGGGCTCTTTTTGTAAGCGCCTCAACAATAAAGACTGCTCTGCAAATTGCGAGGGCACCTTAAAAGCAAAGCGTAATTTTTGCATCAAGGTTTTTGCCTGAAAAGACTTCCGGGACATCGCAACAATCGATTGATAAAACACATTTTCGAGCTGTTTGTCAGATACATTGATTAAAGGTTTCAAGTAGTGTCGTCTTTCTTTGACCGGCATACCTAAAAACAGTTTACGTAAACGCATTGGGCCAAGCTCAAGCCCTTCGCATTTATTTATGCACACCAGTACTATTTTTTTATTCTCAGCCCCAACTCCAGTCTTTTGATTCGCAAAACTTTGAGCAACGCCGACTTGAACAAGCAAGACGGAAAGGCCTAGCCCCAGACATAGCTTTAAAAGGGCAGTTTGAAGATAAGTCATTCTCCCACCTCCAAAGAAAACGACCATACCAGATGTAAGGTACTTTGCTCCTGGTCGGATATGCTTGAACGGTAGTTAGAATATTGTAGAGAGAGCGCATGAGATTCACGAAAGTCATAACGCACACCTGCAATATGTTTATCGTATTCAAAGTCAACCCCGAATTGCGCTAGCGCAAGTTTGGCCTCTGCGGGTGCATCTACTTCAAACTGTTCTTCGCGCACATAAGCCATCCAGTGTTCATTAAACTGAAATTCAACATGCAAATAACGTAAATTTAAACTGCCGTTAAGAACCTGTACACCTAGATTTGCCGCTAGCAAGAGTGAGGCATTGATGGGATTGTTAGGGTCCAAGCTGGCAGTAAATTCTGCAAATCCTTCAGGTACATTTATTTCTTGTTTGAATTTGGAATAAGACAGTAAAAAACGCCATGAATCTATCTCAAGATTGGCATAAGCATTAAACACAGTTTCATCTAAATTAAATTCAAAGCCAGTAAAGTCAAATGCGCGCCAAGGTGCATTGACCTTGGAATAGCGCACACCGAATTCTGTTTCACCCAACGCGTCCGGCAAGAAACTCAGCCCAGCAATATACAGGCGTTGATCATTGGAAAAATCTTTAAAAAAGTCACCCGGTTTTACATCGCTCTGCTTGTTGAGCAATACCTCCGGGCCGTTAGCCGCAACAAAGTTAAAGCGCCATTCACTCTGCTTATACTGAATCGCGTGGTCAAGCCGTAAACCAGAAATTTGAGGTGCAGTTACTCCGCCGTCAAAAAAAACAGCGCTTTGTAAAGGTGCTGTCACACTTGGAGAAAAATACAGCCCATCATGGTAACTGTCATGCCAATAAAGGTTTGGATTATTGAATTTCCCCACCCAAAGTGTTGTATTTTCACTCGGCCTCCAACCAAGCTGTAAGCGGTTTAGCAGACGTTTATCATGGTCTTCCGAGTCATAGAAATATTCTGCTAACATCGGGAAGCGTGAAGAGCCTCCAGTGTATAAAATATCCAGCGAAGCGTCGCTTAGTTTCTCACTATTGCTACCGGGAGCCCTTGATAGCTCATCAGAATGAACCAGCTGTCCAAATAAACTAAGATGGCCCCAATCTATCGGCAAGGCGCTTTCAGTTGGGAAAGAGTCATCTCTCGCCAGAAGAGTAAGAGGAAAATAAAGCGCAATAACAAAAATTGACTGAAGCAGCTTTGTCATAAAAAACTCTAAAGGTGAATACAGGACTACTTTTACCATATTTTGGATATTTCTTGGGCATTTTATTCAGGCCAAGATATAAACAAGGTATAAAAAAAGCATCATTTCTTAAAAAATCGACTAGAATTAACTAACGCCTTTATACGATATAAACAGTCATTAAAATAAACAATGATACAAATCATTTTAACACGCAGTTCATTGCCCAAAGTAAGCATGAATTCACTAACGTTAGTTTAAACAGGCCTTAATTTTGATATTTGCTTCCTTATCAAAAATTCAGCAACGGTTTCGCTTTCAGAAGCTTGGTCACCGTTTGTCGTTCTATTTTATTTCTATCTGTGTACTTTTTACATTACTGACAGCCTCTGCACTACTATTCAAGCAATACCAGGAGGATAAAATATCTGTTTATGCTGAAAGTAAAAAAACTATTCAAGCAGTAGAGCAACAACTTGCACGTAGCTTGTGGAATGTCGACCAAGACAGTACTTATATTCTTTTGGAAGGCATGTATCGTATGCCCTCTATACAAGGGCTGCGTATTGTAGAGTCTCTAGGTAATAGCTATGAGTATGGTGATGTGACCCAGCCTCCCAGCCTCACAATCCCCCTGGTTTTTAATGGACAGAAGATGGGGAAACTGGAAGTAGATGTGGATGACGAACTTATTGAAGAAAGTGTGCTGGAACAGTTGAAAGTCATTCTTATCAGCTCCACATTACTCATCGGTTTAATCGGATTGGTATTCAGTTATATTGTAAAAAAGGCAGTTACCCAGCACCTTTCTTACATTCGAAATGCCACTGCCGACCCAAACCGTTTAACCAGTAAACAGTACATGCCCATAATATTACAGCGTGCCAATTATCACGATGAGCTAACCGATTTGGTTGATGTGCTTAACGAAGGTCAGCGACAAGTCGCAGAATTTGCCATTGCCCGGGTATCTTATGAAGAGCAGTTAGAATACCAAGCCAATTTTGATGTGCTAACGGATTTACCCAACCGTCGTCATATTGACCAGCACCTGCAAAACGAAATCTCAATCAGTCAGGAAATTCCTCAAGAAAAGTTAATCCTGTTTTTTATTGACCTGGATGGTTTCAAGGAAGTTAACGACAGCCTGGGGCACAGTACCGGCGATTTAATTTTACAAGCCAGCGCTGACCGCCTTAAACGCCTCATCAATATTTATGAGGGTTATGTTGCACGTTTTGGTGGTGATGAATTTATTGCCTGTTTTCGCTGTAAAACACGCTCTCAGGCTGAAGAAGTCGCTGAAAAAACCATACTCGCCTTTAAGGAAAACTTCAGCCTCAATGACACCCAGTTACAACTGGGCTGTAGTATTGGCATTGTCATACACCCTGAAGATGGTGATAATGCGGAAGAACTGATTCGTAAAGCCGACACCGCTATGTATAAGGCCAAAGATGCTGGCCGCAATACCTTTGCATTTTTTGATCAATCAATGATGCACAACATCGTGCTCCACAACACCATTAAGAATAAATTAAAAGATGCCATTGGAAATGGTGATTTGAAACTACACTTTCAACCACTAATTAACTTTAAAACAATGGAAATTACCGGCTTTGAAGCCCTTCTTCGCTGGAATGATACCGACCTGGGTAACGTCAGACCAGACCTGTTTATTCCTATTGCTGAAAAATCCGGTTTGATTTTTGATATTGATATTTGGGTTTTTGAACAAGCCATCGCACAAGTCAGACAATGGCGTGATGAATTCAAACAAGAATTCATTGTGGCGATCAATTTTAGCCCGACCAATTTTCATCAACGTGAGTTGATCACCTGGTCACAACAAAGCGAAGTATTTCTACAGAGCTTAGACTGGGTTGAACTAGAAGTAACCGAACGCCTGATGTTAGATGATGACCCAGTAGTGTTCAGCGGTATTAAAGAATTACTCAAATCTGGCCTACAATTTAGTATTGATGACTTTGGCACAGGCTATTCATCACTTGGCTACATTAAAAAATTCAGTCATATTCTGTCTAAAATCAAAATTGACCGCTTGTTTGTCAGTGAGATCATGAATAGTAAATCAGACCAGGCGCTCGTTAAAAGCATCATTACCCTGGCTGACAGTTTGTCGATAGAAGTACTTGCCGAAGGAGTTGAAACCAAAGAGCAGGAAGTAATACTAGTTGAACTTGGTTGTGATTATGCTCAAGGCTATTACTACGCCAAACCACTGCCGGTTAGTGAGATCCCTAATTTTTTAAGTCAATGGGATAAAAAGCTGCACAAGGTCAGTTAATCACTCAATGTAGGTGATATGAGCGTTAACATACTTAGCCTAAGCAAAGTCACCTTGGTTGTCATTCAAAGCTCGGTTCTTTATCTTCAAACACTCATCCACAGCGAGTTTAATACGCGCTATTGCTGCATGATTATCTGGGCTTACCCTTCCTACTCTTAGTACTTCTAATTCATGGTTACAGGGGATATGTCTTAGCAAGACACCTTGTTTGGCAAAGAAATCACTCAATTCTTCCGCCTTACCTTTTTTTAGGTAGTAACTTGAAAATAATCCTTGATGAATTTCCTGGAAATACCTTTCAGACCGTAGATCGTCAAACAAAGGGGCAAATAAAGCTCGACTTATTTCGGCTGAGGCTGAGATATTAATTTGAGCTTGTTGCTGCCATGCTTTATCTTGAAAAGCTAAAGTAGCAAGGCTTTGAGCCGGGCCATTGATAGCCCAAAGCCCAAGTCTGTTTTCCAGGTTTTCACGTATTTCCTCATTTGAAAATACGAAGCCTAGACGCAAACCAGCTAGGCCAAAGAACTTTCCGAAAGACCGCAGTACAATCATATTTTCTTCAAAGTGTTGTGCTAACACACTGTTTTTAGGCTGCAGATCCATAAATGCTTCATCAATAATCAGATAAGCGTCTTTGCCTAATTGTTGTGCCCATACTTGAAGTTGCGCAGGCGAAAACTGTAAACCGCTTGGATTATTTGGGTTAATCACTAGTAAGTGTTGTGATTTATTTTTTTGTAATGCTGCATTGATGTAGTTTATCGCTTGGTCATTTTGAGTGGCAGGATAATCGTTAATAGCCGAGACAGATTGCAGCCATTGATGCCGGTGCTCTTGGTAACCAAGCTTTGGTAATAAAATAGACAATTCAGGCAAGCATTCGGGTAACAATTGAATCACAGCCTGCGAGCCAGACACGGCTAACAAGTTTTCATTGACATAATATGCTTTAGCAGCCTGAAGAAAATCAGCTTTTAAGTAGGGTAAACAGCGAAACGCATCAGTATCCAAACGGTCAATAGGGTAAGATTCTGGATTTATACCAGTTGAGAGATCTACCCATTGATCCACCCCAATACCGTAATACTCACTCGCGCTTTGCAAATCACCACCGTGAATAAGTGATTTGGAGGTTTTCACACGCCACCCCAAAATACTAATGGGAGCAGAACTGACGTTAGTAACGCAACCAGCCATAGACATAAAGTGTTATTCACTAATCGGCAGGCTTGTTCAATACTTTGAGCCGAAGGTTTTAACGCCATGACATTACCAGCTTTATTTTTATCAAGAATAGGCCCCAGTGCCGGACGCTCTTGCCATTGACCATGATAAGGAGCGGCCCCACCCAATGATACCGATAAAGCTCCGGCCCCTGCAGCCATTACAGGCCCAGCATTCGGGCTTTTCCAACTACGGCCTTGTAAATTCCAACATTGAAAAGCTAAGCGAGTATTACCGAGCAAGGCATAACTTAAAGCCGTTAAACGGGCGGGAATAAAATTTAGCACATCATCAATGCGTGCCGCTGCCCAACCGAATTGCAAGAAGCGCTCTGTTTTATAACCCCACATGGCATCCAGAGTATTACTTAGTCGATACAAAACTACGCCCGGTACACCTGCAATGAGAAACCAGAAAATAGCCGAAAAAATTGCATCGGAGCCATTTTCCAAAACCGACTCAGTGGCAGCACTGGCAATACCCGGTTCATCCAAGGCTTGTGTGTCCCGACTTACGATCATCGAAACAGCGTATCGTGCACTTTTCAGGTCTCCGACTTTTAAAGGCTTTGAAATGGCTTGCGCATGCTGTAATAAGCTTTGCCAGCCAATGGTGAAATATAAAATCGAGCCTGAAAATAATGTTTGGATATAGACATTGCCCTGAAAATAAAGTGTTATCAGAATGCTTAATACAACAAAGGGCATGACCACTAGTACGTAAGCCAAAATACCTGAGGCCTTTGATGATTGGCGACTATTTAAACCTTGCTCGATAAATGTTGCCAAATTACCAAAACCTACCAAGGGGTGAAAACGTTTTGCCTCTCCTAAAATAAAGTCCAACGCTAAAGCAAACATGACTCCCATCAATAAAACCATCACTCACCTGCACCTTGCGCGATTATCCGGTTCAAACTTTCAATAGGAATCGCCGCTTCTACTGCATCAGCCAAGCGGTTGAATTGTTGGTCTCGAAATTGAGCATAATCAAACTTGGTATCAGACTGTGCATTTTCCAGACCTGCCCAGCTCAGCATATAGTTTAAGAATTCGGACTCATCAAACAAACCATGCAAATAGCTACCCCAAACATTATCATCGCTATTTCTTGCCCCTTCATTTCTATCACCTTCATGGTCTTGCATAGCCTGCTCTATCTGACCAATATGAAATAGAGGTGATGATAAGTCTTGCCCGTCACTAACACCGGCATGAATTTCATAACCTTGTATATCATAATGTTTACTCTGTTTTTGAGGATCAATAAAAATACCTTTGACCTGCTTCAATCTTTTCTGTGGTGTTAAGGTCGTCTCCATATCAAGCAAACTCAAACCCTTACTTGAGCCCGTTGTCGACTCAATGCCTTCAGGGTCATGTATCCAATTGCCCAGCATTTGAAAGCCACCGCAAATACCAATCACTTTTCCGCTATAACGTAAATGCCGTTGAATAACCGACTCCCAACCTGAATCTTTTAAGCTTTGTAAGTCACCACGCACATTTTTACTGCCTGGCAGAATGATTAAGTCAGCGCCTTTAAAGTCGCGAGCATCACGCATAAATTGGCAGTCTACTTTTGGGTGCAAGCGTAGCACATCAAAGTCGGTATGGTTGCTGGCTCGCGGATACATCGGCACGACAATTTTGAGTTTTTGCTTGTGTTCACCATTTAGTGCTTCATCTTCAGTAACCTGAGATATATTTAAAGCATCTTCCGCTTCAATATGCAGGTCTTTCAAAAAAGGAATTACCCCTAAAACCGGCACGCCGGTTTTATCTTCCAGCCAATCAAGCCCCGATGTGAGTAGACTGACGTCGCCTCGAAAACGGTTAATTACAAAACCTTTTACTCGCTGTTGCTCGGATGGGCTTAGCAAGTGGTAGGTGCCATACAAATGGGCAAATACGCCTCCCCGGTCAATATCGGCAACAATAATCACCGGGCAATCAACCGCTTCGGCAAAGCCCATATTGGCAATATCATGTTCTCGCAAATTGATTTCTGCCGGACTGCCAGCACCTTCTATTAGCACGACGTCATGCTGATTTTGTAGGCGTCGATAACTACTAACGACTACATTCAGAAGTTCAGGCTTGTAGGCATGATAAGTACGCGCATCCATGTTGCCGATGGCATGACCATTGACGATCACCTGAGCCCCAATATCACTATTGGGTTTTAGCAATACAGGATTCATATCCACGCCTGGTTCCAAATAACACGCTTCAGCCTGCACGGCTTGCGCACGACCAATTTCGCCCCCATCTTGAGTCACTGCGCTGTTCAAGGCCATGTTTTGGGATTTGAACGGTGCGACTGATACTTTGTGTCGGGCTAAGATGCGGCCTAAGGCAGCAACCAAAATACTTTTACCTGCATCAGAAGTACAACCTTGTACCATTAAATGGCCGCTTAAATTTTGTTTAGTCATTTACCTTCCCTAAAAACTGGCAACACACGCCAATAATATCGCGACTTCACTGATTTCAATCAAGGCGCCTGCGGTATCTCCGGTGCAGCCATCAATTCGCCGGAGCATTAAACGTCTTAAAAACATAAAAACAAAAGCGCCAGCAAGCACAACACCAATCACATACCATCTAAACACCAGGCAAGCGACCACTAACACAACACAACAAACGCCCCACACGGCATTGATAGATAAGTGTTCGCTAATGGCTTTCCCTAAGCCACTTTTTCGGGCATAAGGTGTGGTGGCAAATAAAATCATGGCACTCATTCGGGAGAGTATTAAGGGCCAGATTAACACCAGATAATAACTTTGCCTGGCCAGTGACTGAGCAAGCAAGGCTTCAAGCGCAGCAAATTTGAGCAAGAGTAACAAGACTAATACGGCGATAGCGATCGGTCCGGAGGTGGGGTCTTTCATTAATTCCAGGGTGCGTTTTTTAGAACCTAAGCCTCCCATCCAGGCATCGGCACAATCACCTAAACCATCAATATGTAAGGCTCCCGTTAACAGCACCCAAACCGTAAGCAAAATTGCGGCAGATAGGAAACTTCCAAACACCTGCATTAAACCCACAGCCAAAGCGCTTAATATCAAACCTAATAAGCCTCCAACTATAGGGTAATAAGTTAAAGATGCGCCAATATCTTTATCTTTGGGCATCGGTAAGCGGCCAACAGGTAAACTACTCAAGAATTGAATAGATATTAGCAAAGGCTGTAAATGAAGAAAGAATGGTTGTTTATGATTCTTGATTTCCAATTAAGCCTCACTGACACCGGCTGATTCAAATGTCGCCATTTGGCTATGTAAACGGCAGGCCATTTGCATTAAAGGTACTGCCAGAGCAGCGCCACTCGCTTCACCCAAGCGCATATCAAGTGACAGCAAGGCTTGGGCATCCAGTTTATTGAGGACTAAAGCATGACCTGACTCGGCAGATTGATGCCCAAAAAATAACCAAGGACGAATCGTTGGGTTAATACTGACCGCCACCAAGGCCGCAACAGAGCTGATAAAACCATCCACTAAAATACTGATACCGGCTTGGGCACAGGCAATATAGGCACCCACCAAGCCCGCAATTTCAAAGCCGCCTAAGCATTGCAGTGCCTTTAAGGTATTCACATTATTCGTGTTGAGTTCATGTAATTCTAAGGCACGCGTCACGGCACTTTGCTTGCGTTGTATACCGTCATCATCCACCCCTGTGCCTCGTCCAACGAGCGCCGCAGCAGATTGATTTAAAAGTGCACAGGCTATTGCTGACGCAGAGGTCGTATTACCAATGCCCATTTCCCCCCCAATAAAGAGCTGCACATTATTCGCGATAGCCTCTACAGCCACACCTTGACCTGCAGTCAAAGCAGCGCTTAACTGATCTTCCGTCATCGCTGTTTGCTTACAAAAATTTTGGGTGCCCGCAGCAATTCTCTGATTTTGTACTTTTGGAAGCTCCGGTAATTCATTGACTGTGCCAAGGTTGATCACACCAAAGTCTGCCTGTAATGATTCCGCGACCACAGTAATAGCAGCACCTTGCGCGGCAAAGTTCTTTACCATTTCACCGGTTACCACCTGAGGAAAAGCTGAAACACCTTCATCTACCACGCCATGATCACCGGCAAATACTCGAATCATGACCTTATCGACACTTGGTTTTAATTCGCCTTGTAAACCCGCCAAGCGGGTGGCGATTTTTTCTAATTGACCTAAAGAACCGGGAGGTTTTGTTAATTGACCTTGACGTGCCAGCGCCGCTTGCTCACTTACTTTATTAAATGCTTTTGCGGGAATGTTTAACCAATTCATTTTGTTTCCTTAATTCATTGTTACTGTTCAACATTAGATTTCTGTGATTGATAATGGGACTTTTAGGACACATGCTTCGCATGGGAACGAGATAACCTTACATCGTCATACCGGGAGTCACTTGAGCCGGTATCCATATTTGCATCCTTTGAGACCTTGATGAGAATGGATTTCCATATATGGACTCCACCTAGGTTGCAACGATAATTCTGGATAAAATTGTAAACTGCTTGGGTATATACGGCTTCTTATTGAGGGTGCTACTCTTTAGCATTTTATGTTTGCTCACATATCACCATTTCGATCAATAGCCTCAATTTGGCTTTCGGGAATCACAGGTTCCGATAGATTGGTCTTACCATTTATGCCGCGTTATCGTTGTTGAACTCATTTATCTTTTCTTTGTTGATTTCTTGCATCGGAAAAATTTATTACTCTCATTTTACAATTCTACACATACAAAATATAAGACAATAAGAATTCAACGCTGATATTCAATAGTTTATTCATATACGGGTCAACACTGCAATATATAGTGCATATAACCACTTATATAACCTTATGCCATTAACCAACCTCCTTCACTAGCATTCTTTCAGAGCTTTTCTATATTATTCATCAGACAATACAAGAGCCACTGCGTATTACAAATTTTTCTGCTGCTTCTTTAATGTTGCAACTACTTAAGTTCTCATAGTGATACTTTCACTCTGCATTTAGGACGGCTAACGCTTTTATCTGTGGTCGAGTTTTTTTGATAGGGGGAGGGCAGGCTAAACTTATATTGTTGAATGCCCTTTCTTACTGGCAATTTCAGAGAACCCTTTTTAAACAAAACTCACACTGATAAGTGTATTCACGCTCTGCTGACCGTACGGTAATTGGGTCAGAACTCACTTGCTTGTAGACTGTATAGGGAAGAACAATCACATCACCTACAGAGGAAAAAAACGAGTCTATACCAACATATTCAAAATCACCTTTAGAGCTTCTCGGGTCAGTGTTTGAATTTGGAGAGCCGTTTAATTTACACCAGTTATATTCAATACCACTAAAGACATGATCAATGCTCTTGCAATATGACCCTTTCATTACCACCCCATCATCTGCGAGATTAATAGTATGAATTGTCGAGCAACCTGCCGCCATTGTGTAAAGCAAAACAATGAAAATAAATCTCATAATGTAAAATCTTGATTCTAGGTTGAAAGTATAGTCATACCAACACCCCGCTAAGGTGGCAGCATATTTGGTCCATTTGAATAGTTGGATATATCATTTTTTTGTTGCAATTGCGCAGTATGAATCGAGTTTATTAGAAGAGCTTTTAACAATTTCAACATCACTAAAGCCCGCTTTTTTTAGTAAAGCTACTACTCCGTCTGTTGTGTAAAGTGTAAAACCGTGGTCTGTAAATGAATGATTTTGCAACTGTTGTTTGGTTCTAAAACCCAATACGAACTTACTGTTTTCTTTTAATATTCGGTATACCTCTAGAGCATTTTGTTCTGGGTTAGGCCAAAAATATATCGTATTAGCACTACACGCTTTATTAAAGCTGCCATCATCAAAAGGTATATTTTCAATGGATGCATTGAAAATTTCAACAAGACCTTGAGCTATTCCTTTCTTGTTATTTTTTCTTGCTTGCTTGACCATGGATTTTGAAAAATCTATGCCTACAACTTTTCCTTTTGGTAAAAGTGATGCAATTTCCCCGATTAACTTACCATCACCAAAACCAATTTCAAGGACTTGATCTACACTCTCAAGTTGCAAATTTTCTAGCATAAATTTATTTAGATCCTTATTGACTCTATTCATTAGAACCCCAAACACCTTACCAATTAATCCTGCAGGTTTTCGTAGTTGACCCGCTACAAATGCTCCAGTATTCATAAATAATTCCTTTGATGTGTAGAGTTTGCTCTAAAAATAGACAATGTAACAGTATCGCATTGATCCACAAGCAGAGATTGAAGACAGACACTATGACGAAAAAAGTAAGACAGGGCCGGATCTTTGTAAAAAGAGCAACCCGCCTCCATGGATCAATCTAGCATTGTCTAATTACTACTTGAAATCAGAGGAGCTTTATTCGTTACGTGATGGTTGGATTAAGCTTCACTATCCTGAGTGAAACGCCCTGTGTGGATCCACATATAGGGTGTCTTGGTAGTTGAGGAATAGAGAGCCTCTGCTACCCGATTTGGCAAAAAAAAGCCCCAATAGGAACTGGGGCTCTCCGAGAAAAAGTAATTGTTTAGCTGTTTTTCTTTTTTTGTGAAAACCCAAGTCCTGCTAAGCCGAGACCTAGTAACGCTAGTGTACCAGGCTCAGGCACATCAGCAGCAGTGACAGATGCGTTGTCAAAACGCCATGTGCCAGTACCGGGATCAGTTGCCATGTAGA
>Ga0105348_1000812_pt1 | contig 22354 bp, 25 predicted proteins | sample EN8Hudsemesocosm_2_FD_83504 | JGI IMG/M metagenome (GOLD analysis project Ga0105348, IMG submission 83504) | Methane-oxidizing microbial communities from mesocosms in the Hudson Canyon - EN8C Hudson Canyon | ecosystem: Environmental > Aquatic > Marine > Cold seeps | place: Hudson Canyon... | reverse complement strand
TTGCCTAACTTTTTATTATTACCTAAAGTTTTACTTGCATTTAATTTTTATATACATAATTTGTCTTAAAAACAGCCTAGCATACAGCTACAGCGTGTCAAGAAATTTTATATACCAGTTTATGAAGTAATTTGACCTACTAAGAAACGTTAAATATCACCGGCAAAACAAACCACCAATCGCACCAGTATTGACTCAACAGCATTTCTATGTATCATTTTTTTTAGCATTCATGTAAGTAAATAACGCAGTGTTTTAAAATAAATAATCTGATTTAAGACATCTTTTTTTGATTTAAAGCAAGCTAAAAACAATGATAGTATCGTTAGGTAAGTTCTACTAACAACTCAACGCTAGGAGCCAAGGTGCAAAATTTTAACCAGCACTTCCCACAAGACACTTCAATTTGCTATTTGAATCATGCAGCAGTCAGCCCCTGGCCTCTATGCACCGCAGATACTTTAAGCGCTTTTGCACAAGAAAATATGATCTTTGGCGCGACAAATTACCTTAAATGGCTAGATACGGAGCAAACCTTACGAAACAGGTTATGCAAATTACTCAACACCCTTGATACAAGTGAAATCTCACTATCAAAAAGCACCTCCGAGGCTTTGTCGATCATCGCCTATGGCATAGATTGGCACGAAGGGGATGAAATAGTCATTAGCAACCATGAATTCCCTTCAAACCGCATTGTCTGGGAATCTCTCGCTCAATTTGGTGTTAAAACAGTTGTAGCCGACCTTTCTTCAACAGAACAACCCAACACAGACCCAATTAAAGCGATAGAAAACTGCATTAACACTAAAACACGTCTGGTTTCAATTAGCTCTGTCCAATACGCCTCAGGCTTACGCATTGATTTAGATGCCTTAAGCTTACTATGCAAGAAAAACCAAATATTATTATGCATTGATGCAATTCAAAGCTTAGGTGCACTCCCCTTCGACCAAAACAAAATCCAGGCCGATTTTATTGTTGCCGATGGCCATAAGTGGATGATGGCTGCAGAAGGTCTGGCGTTGCTTTACATCAAGAAAACACAGCAAAAACAGCTTAAACTCCAACAATTTGGCTGGCACATGATTAAAGACAAGGGAAATTATGGCGCAAGTGAGTGGCAGCCTGCAGAGGACGGTACCCGATTTGAGTGCGGTAGCCCGAACATGCTGGGCATTCATACCTTAAATGCCAGCCTCGGGTTTATCCATGATATTGGCATAGAGACCATTTCATCCGAGCTTAATAAGCGTATGAATTATTTGATTGGTCGACTACTTGAAATTCCAAACTTAACTATATTGTCACCGATTGAAGAACAACACCGTGGAGGAATTGTCACCTTCAAAGTTGAGCAAACCGATTCAAACAAGCTGTATGTGAAATTAATGAAGCAAGGCGTCATTTGTGCTTGCCGTGGTGGTGGCGTGAGATTTTCTCCTCATTTTTATACAACACAAGGCGTGATGGATTCGGCTGTTGAGCAACTTAAAGGACTTTTGTAAGGGACGATGCAAAGCAAGGAAGTTTAGCGTCTTACATGCCTTTGTTTAAGCCTCTCAGGCAGAGTAAAAAGAGCGATTCACCATAGTGAATACAGAAGTATGTTCTTGATTTAGCCTGGCAAAAACTGCTCTTTAATCGCCCCTAAACCTTTTTCTGCCAACTCACATTCTACTAAAACAATTTCACTCGTTGCATAAGGGTGCGCCATGTAAATATTTCCTTCGCACAGCAAACTAACCAACTCACCCACAAGTGGTTGATGCGAGACAATTAGTACACAGGCATCCGAATCCAAGGCTTGCAGTTTTCTGAGCACTCTATCTGCTTCACAATCTGGCGATAAAAAGTTTTTTGTCTCAATATCGAGATTTAATTTCTCTGCATAAATAGTCGCGGTTTCTTGTGCACGTTTTAGATCGCTCGACCAGACTAGCTGAGCTTGCGCCAACTCAACCAGATGATCATCTCTGAGCTTTTGCGTGACTGAAATACCGCTTGGCGTTAATGGCCGCTCTCGATCACTTGGCGCGTTAAAAGAGGCTTCACCATGACGGCCAATAAATAGCTTCATTTTTTATCCTTCTTTTTGTTCATTCTGCTTGTTTTTATTCAGCATTTGGCCAATCTGAAAACGGAAAGGGTTTTTCGTCATGCGTATGGCTAACATACTCTGCTATTTGCTTCACATACAGACCTAAGCTAGCGCCAAAGGCCTGCAAACTCTGGTTTGGGCCGCCATTAAACAAATTCAAGAGTGTTTGGGTTATTGCAATCAGCAGCAAAAGAAAGTCCGTTAACCCGTAAATAAAATAAAAGAAAATTACGTAGGCTACCCTTAAAATTTTATGCTCTTCAACACTTGCCATTTTTAAACATCATCCTTTGATAAAGTAAATTCTACATCAGTATTCTGTTCGCCAGCCATAAGGCGCTTGATGACATCGGATAAAGAAACCTGCTCATAAATCATTTGATACAAGCCTTGCACCAGCGGCATATAAATTTCATTTTCGTCGGCATAACGCTTTACTTGCACCAAGGTATTCACGCCTTCAGCCACTTCACCCAGTTCTTCAACCGCTTCTTCAAGACTTTTTCCTGTACCAAAGGCGTAGCCAACACGATAATTCCTGCTAAGCGGTGAACTGCAAGTGGCAATTAAATCACCCACCCCAGATAACCCTAAGAAGGTCATGGGATTTGCCCCCTGTTTTTCGGCAAAACGCCCCATTTCAGCCAGACTCCTTGTTAGTAGCATTGCTGTAGTATTTTCACCTAGCTTTTTAGCTGCAACAATGCCCGCCATAATGGCATATATATTTTTTAATGCGCCACCTAACTCAACGCCGTAAATATCCGCGCTGGCATAAACACGAAAGTACGAACACCCTAATGCAGCCTGAACGGCTTGCCTTAATGATGAACTTTCACTTGCAATAACCGTCGCGGTTAACTCATGCCGGGCTATTTCTTTCGCTAGATTCGGCCCGCCCATCACGCCACGCGCACATTCAGGCAATTCATGCTTAAGAATATCACTCATTAGATTCAGCGTGCCGGGCTCAATGCCTTTTGTGGTACTAATCACACACTGGTCAGCTTTAATAATGCCTTTAATGCTTTTTGCAACTTCGCGAAACGACTTACTCGGTACAGCAAAAAAAACCAGAGAAGCGCCTTCAAGCGCTTTGCTTAAGTCTGTCGTTGGAATCAGATTTTTATGTAAAATTAAGTCAGGTAGATATTTTTGATTTTTTCGGCCCGTTTTTATTTCTTCAACGGCCTGTTCATTCCGCATCCATAGATGCGTAGTGATACCATATTCTGCGGCAATATTCGCGATAGCAGTTCCAAAACTCCCACCCCCTAATACAGCAAGACGTTTGCTATCGGACATTCGGCTTTCTCTTATTTAATCTTTTTAAGACTTATGTAAAGTTTAACGGGTTTAACCAACATTTGATGCAGCATGTTCAGCCGCATCACACTCTAAAGCACCTACTAAGTCTTTAAATTGTTCACGGTTATGTTCATTCAAATCCATAAGGATTTTATGAGCACACAAAACATTTCTGCGAAGAACTTCTTCACTCATTTCTTTTGGTGCCAGCTCAATTAAAGTCTGATCCGTTAGTGCTGGCTCTTTCAGAATCAAAAACACACTTTCAAAACCCATCGTCTCGATAATTCGGGTGATATCAGGATTCGTCGAAATAATAGAGGGTAAAAAATGGCTTTTTGCTTTGGCTCGCAAGGCAAGCTTCGCAAGTAAACCCAGTGTGGTACTGTCTATCATCGTAGTTTCACTCAGATCAACCACAACCGTAGCAAATCTTGGATCTTGCGTCATAGCCTCGATGGAAGCATCAATCGTGGAACATAGGTTTAGACGAACTTCACCTAAAAGTTTCAGGACATAAACGCCACTACACTCTGCTTGCAATATTTTACATCTGGACATCATAATTCAACTCTTCAATTATGCTATACACTTATTGATTCACTTTCTCTGCTAATTTTTGCCGCATCACTAATCGTTAACACCGCTATATCATCAGGCAAGTCATCAATACCGTCTAAGCCTAACGAGGAAAAAAGAGATTCTATCCCTCGTTGCTCTTGAGAAACAACATCTAACAGTAACTTTTCTTTATCTTTTAATGCCGGACCGTCAATAACTTCCAAAATACCGTCAGAAAACACGGTAATTCGAAAACCTTCAGGCAAATGCTTTTTATAAACATTGAAGCTGGGCTCAGGAAACAACCCCACTGCCATACCTTTTCCTTCCAAATATTCCGATTGCCCGGCACTCGTCAAAATTGGCAGCGGAAAGTGACCACCAATCGCATACGTGAGTTCCATTCGATTCCTATCAATAATACCCACAAAAATAGTCACATGTTTACCAAGATCCGTGGTTAAAAGCTCTTGATTCACGCGTTGTAAAAACTGGTCTGGGCAACTTAATTCATCACTGGAATTACGCTTAAGATTGCGCTTTAACCTCATCGTAAGGTTTTTTAACAGCACCGTTATAAAGGCGGAAGAAGCGCCATGCCCGGAAACATCGGCAAAATAGAATAAACTACGGTGTTGATCCAGGTTAAAATAATCCAGAAAGTCGCCACTTAAATACAAAGAAGGCTTAATACGATGATCAAAACATAAGCCATGAATTTCTTTTTTAGCGGCAGGCAGCATTTTAAGTTGAATCTGCAATCCGGCTTTTTGATCTGCGCGTAACTCTTGTATACCGGCGCTAAGTTTTTTATTGCCTTCTTCAAGCTCTTTATGAAGCCGCCTATTTAATTTGGCGAGTCTGATTTTGTCCAGAATCCGGGCAATCACATGATCAACGCTAGAATAATCCTGCACGGGTTTCAATATAAAATCAGCAGCCCCCTCTCGAAGACAGGCAACGACGTCTCCTGAAGTTTTAGTTTCAGAGACAATAACGAGTGATGCTGGAAAAGTTTCTCGATCAATAAAGGGAATTGTTTTTATCTCATCATTGGAGATGTCTGCAAAAATAAGGTCGGGAGGTGTTTCTTCCGCTAACGGTGCTGCTTGCTGGATAGTTGACGCAGTTTGCACCATATACCCTTTGGCAATTAAGTAGTCTGACAGGCGAAGTCGGTCTTCCCGCTGATGATCAATCACCAAAATACGATCCGCCAGGTTAGACATGGTCAAACCCTTTCAATACTGAAAGCTCCCGTTCTTCTGAAATACAAGGCATTGAAACACATACGCCCAACTCTAATCCATTCTTATACTCAGGAGTATAGGGCATGCTTATATAAGATCTAATCAAAAATTGATTTTTTTGTATTATTTTATTATTCACTTTTTTCTTAGTTTCTTTATTGAAACCTATTTGCAACAACATACTTTTTGTACTCCCAATGCCTGCCTTTATTATCTATAGAACAATCTATAAAACAGGTCTTGAACATAAGTTAGCAATAAACTTAGAACATGACAGGCTAAAGCAAGTACGAGCAAAACATTGATCCGATGCAGATGCTTTATTGCCTGTGATAAAAAGAGTACTCTTATTTAATCTATTTACGTTGAGATTAATCTCATTAATTAGAGTATTCACACTAATTAACAAATATAGGTTCAATGGGTTGAATTTAAATATTGAAGACTTACTCGGTGCGCACCATAAGCTGATCATGGATCCCGTTCATGGAGGCATTCCACTTTTAAAGCATGAAGTCTTAATTGTTGATCACCCTTTGTTTCAGCGACTACGCTTTATTTGTCAGAATGATATTTTGTCGCTGGTGTTTCCAGGAGCGACTCATTCTCGCTTTTTACACAGTATTGGTACCATGCATGTAGGTGGTCGCATGTTCGATGCTATGATCGAAAACAGCATTAAACAAAAATCTCGCCAGGGGGTGAGTGGCATAACAAGTGAAACGCTAGAAGCTATTAGTTTCTTCAAACGCTTAGTACGTTGTGCTTGCTTATTACACGACAGTGGGCACAGCAGCTTTTCTCACCAGTTTAACCGCACCCCCACAATCAAAAAAATATTAGGCCAATCTGGTCGCTTTGAGCAACTCTGGCAAGGCATCGACGTTAGTGACTTATACCCTAAAATACCTGAACAACTCGAACATGAGCATTTTTCAGTCCGCGCAGCCTACCAAATACTTTCCGATATTCCTGCAAACATACTACAAGCACCAGTCTCAGATATTTTGTCATTAATGGATACTACTCAGGTTACTCCTAGTACCCAGTTTTCTAGACACGCAGCAGCTTTATGGCCTTTAATTCAAACTGAAAAAATCGCCCCCAAAAATACGCCAGATAAATTTGCAAAGAAGTTACAACACCTTTTGGCTAGCCTGGTTTCAGGTGAATTAGATGCCGACCGCGCTGATTATATGCTCAGGGACGGCTTCCACTCCTCGGTCACCATTGGTGGCTTTAATCTTGACCACCTGCTTAGCAACCTGCATTTTGGCTGGTGTACTCAGACCCATTGGTTTGGCTTGGCAATTTCACAAAAGGGGCTTGGTTCTTTAGAAGATTTTGTTTATAGCCGCCACCAAATGTACCGCCAAGTCTATGCCCATAAAACAGCACAAGGCTTTGACTGGTTATTACGTGCAGCGATTGATGAAGTGATGACCCAGAAAAGTGTGCTGACTTTTGTTAAACAATGCTTAAATGACATTCAAAAGTTCAGACACTTAACAGACAGTTATTTCTGGGAAGCCTTTCGACAGTATGCCGAAAGTTATGATAAGTCCTACTCCCAGTGTATTTTAGAAAGAATCAGGATGCCGCATATTGCAACACGTGAAAATCTCTCAAGCGAGGAAGAGCTGCACTATTTAAACTTTCTAGCCAAAGAACAAAATTGTTCCCATAAAAAACTCGTCTCATCAAGTATTACTGCTCGTTTCACAAAAATAAGGGACGATTTTAGTGGTATAAAAGTTTTGATCCATGATCATCAAACGAAAACATTAACTTTAAGATTAATCTCCAATACCAGCCAGTTTTTTGGTAAATTTACAGATGAGCGGATTACACATTTTTATATGAATCCCTTAACTTGTACTAACTAAGAAAACAACAAAGCAAGTCTAAAAGGATATGACACGCAAACCATGAAAACACGCGATAAGATTTTATATAAAAGCCTGGAACTTTTTAACGAACTTGGTGAACCAAATGTCACAACCCTTCTTATTTCAGACGAACTTGAAATCAGCCCAGGCAATCTTTATTACCATTTCAAAAGTAAAACCGAGATCTTGACTGAAATTTTTGGCTGGTTTGAAAATGAAATGTATCAACTCCTGGAATCACCTATTTCGGGTAGCGACATTGAAGACCAGTGGTTTTTTCTACACTTGATCTTTGAAAACATCGCCAAATACCGCTTTATTTATAAAGATGTAGTTAACGTATTGGAGCGCTATGAAGAAATAAAACTACGTTTTCAAAAAATTATCCTGAAAAAACGTGAAGCCTCTCTGAAAATACTCTCCAACTTACAAGAAGAAGGGAGTCTCCAAGCCAATGAAGGCGAAGTGGAAGCGTTGTGCGAACATATTGTGCTTACAGCGACCTTTTGGCTGAATTACAAACTAATTTCGCAGGGAGAGCTAACTGAAGACGTGCTGTCCCAAGGGGTATATCAAGTCATCTCGCTGGTTGCGCCGTTTTTAGATGCCGAGCAACGTGAGCAGTTGAATGAGTTAAAAGCAGCTTATTTGTAGATTGATTTTTTTGCCGGAAGGCAGCAACGCTTTTCCGGCTTAAAAAGACATTTATGCGTACTAACGCTTTTCTTCAAGCTCTTTCACTCTCGCTTCAAGCTCTTCTATACGTTTATTCGTAGGAATACCTAATTTAATCAATGCTTTTGAAACCCTCTGGTCAAACACGCTTTCCAGCTTGCCAAAGGTGTCATTTGCTCTCTCTCTCACACCTTCAACTCGGCCTTTAACGCCTTCAACGGTATCCTCAACGGCTTTAAATTGCTTTTCAACCACACCACGAGTCATATTTTCAATTTCCTCGCCTTCTTTTACGAGTTTTTCGAAAATTTTGCCCGTATCTTCTTCTGCTTTAGTATAAGCACCTAAGCCTGCTAACCAAATCTGTCTAGCGGACTCTTTAATTTTTTCTGACAATTGAGTACTGCTATCCTCACTGTTTAGGTCAGCTTTGTTTTCTGTTTTTTTATCTGTCATTATCATCACCAAACATCTATTCCAAGAACCTGTTGTTTGCCAATTCTAACGCAATTCCAAACTCACAGTAATAAGATTTTACAAATTAGCCTTTGTTGAAGTCCGTTTTATTGTCTATACCCATACTATTGGGTATAAAAAGAACAGGAATAAAAAGAATAGAAATAAAAGGTTCAGCAAATGGGTTTACGAAGTAAGTCAAAAATTATTGATGCCATTGTTGGTTGGCTGGCGCATGAGCGCCCGCCTAGTACGATCCCGATGAGCGATTACGAACGCACACGCTATGAAATCAAACCCGGCGACGTTATTTTGATCGAAGGCCGCAGCCGTGTCAGCGAAGTCATTAAAAACATCACACAAAGCCGCTGGTCACATGCCGCATTGTATATAGGCAGACTTCATGAGATTGAAAACCCTATCAGCCGCTTACGCGTTAAAGATTACTTTGACGGCCAGCCTGACGTTCAGCTTATTATTGAAAGCGAGCTTGGCATGGGCACTATTATCCGCCCACTTTCTACTTATGACCGTGACCACTTACGAATCTGCCGTCCACGAGATATGACTTTTTCAGATTCTCAGAAAGTGCTTTCTTATGCAATTGGTCGCCTGGGAACCGATTACGATATTCGGCAAATATTTGATTTATTACGTTTTTTGATACCCTGGGTAATTATGCCAAGACGCTGGCGCTCAAGTTTATTTACCTCACATGCAGGAAAAACCACCAAAACAGTTTGCTCAACGATGATTGCTGAAGCCTTTGCTTCTATTCAATATCCGATACTTCCGTTGGTTAAACGCAGTGAAAATCATGAAGTCAAAATCTATCGACGAAATCCTAAGCTTTGTACACCGAGTGACTTTGACTATTCACCCTATTTCGACATCATCAAATATCCGTTTATGAATTTTGCACAGTCCCAGCCACATTATCGTTTATTACCCTGGGATAAAGACAACATTCACTCTGAAAACAAACCTTATTTATGAGGCCTGAGTAGGCCTTTATACGTCTTCTGTAAGAGGCAATAACGCACCATTTTCGATCAGTGGCAAAAGCATGCTTACATTTACCGGCCGACTAAAGTAATAGCCTTGATAGTTTTTACATCCGAGTTCTAATAGCACTTGTCGTTCTTCCTCTGTTTCAACCCCTTCGGCTATCAAGTCTAAGCCTAAAGAATTTGCCATCACAATAACTGTATGTACAATCGCTCGGCTATTGGTATCCCAGATAATATCCCGCACAAAAGACTGGTCTACCTTGAGTTGATCCAAGGGTAGGTATTGAAGATAGCGCAGTGATGAGTACCCGGTTCCGAAATCATCTATTGAAAAACTGAAGCCTAAACTTTTCAACGCTTTCATTTTAGAAATAACAGAATCAATATTTTTTACCAACATACCTTCCGTTAGTTCTAATTCTAAAAATGAAGCATCTACGCCACTTAGTCTAAGTACATCACGCACTTCGTTTACAAAGCCGTCATCAGCAAACTGTCTAGGGCTAATATTAACCGCGAGACGTTTAAACGTGGGTGGTAAGCCTTTAGCTTGCAACGCTAGCAACTGCTGAAAAGCCTCAACCATCACCCATCGTCCGATAGATATAATCAAACCAGTTTCTTCAGCAATAGGAATAAAACGGTCAGGAGACACTCGCCCCAAGGTAGGATGATTCCAACGTAATAATGCCTCAAAACCAGACAACAAGCCCTCCGCATTTACTTGGGGCTGATACTGCAAACTGAACTCATCATTTTCTAGCGCCCGATGCAAGGCTTTCTCCAATATGAGTCGCTCACTAGCATGCGCTTGCATCTCGGCATGATAAAAGTGAAAGCCGTTACGCCCCTCTTCTTTGGTGCGATACATGGCAGTATCCGCCTGCTGAAGCAGGTCTGAACTGCTCGACTCATCTAAAGGAAACAGGCTTATCCCGATACTAGTGGTAATATAGAGTTCTTGGTTTTTTATTACAAATGGTAAGCTAAACTCGACCAAAATTCGCTGTGCCAGCTGTTGCACTAAACTTTCTGCCTTGGACTGATTATCTGAAAGTTCAGGTACTAAAATAACAAACTCATCCCCCCCAATACGCGCAGCCGTATCTTCTTCACGCAGACAATTTTTAATTCGTTCAGCCACGACGCTCAATAACTCATCGCCTGCCGCATGTCCCAGCGAGTCGTTAATGGTTTTAAAACGATCGAGGTCTAAAAACAAAAGCGCACCAATATGCTGGTGTCGTCGTGCAACTGCCAGGGTCAATTCTAAGCGGTTCTGCAATAAACGACGATTAGGAAGTTTGGTCAAGTCATCGTAGTAAGCCAGGTAGTGAACTTTGTCCTGCGCTTTTTTTCGCTCACTAACATCCCGAATTGAAGCCAATAAACATTTTTCCTGATTCAAGATCACTAGATTGCAACGAATTTCTACGGGATAAACTGAGCCAGTTTTTCGCCTGAAGTGGCTTTCAATACTAACAGGAACTCCTTCTTCCAATGCTTTAATCCAGGTCACCACTGTTGTGTGTGATGAGTTTGCATCAATATCTGAAATTGTTTTATGGCTTAACTCCTGCCTTTCATAATCAAGCGAACGACATGTTTCAGCATTCACATCAAGTATATGGCCTTCGAGATCTGCGAGTATCAAGGCCTCACCAGATTGTTCCATCACCGCACGAAAATATGCTTCGCGCTCTGTCAATAAAGCTTCAGCTTTATCTCGTTCAGCCCAAACATCATTAATTGTTTCAACTAACACCCCCAGTTCATCATCCTGATGACCATCAAGAAATGAGAGCGAGCGGGTCTTTTTACCTTGGTGGTTAAGATTTTTTAACTGATGGATAATTTGGGAGAGAGGCCGAGAGGTTAGGGTATAAAATAAGCCTAACAAAGCAAAGCCCAATACAAGATTACGAGCAATGCCAAAAAGCAAGACACGAATACTTCGAGAAACAAAGGCAGCAGTGATAGTCGCTCCATCCACCCACACGTTAATCTGGCCAACCTTAAGCTCAGGTTCAACGATTAAAGGCTGATTAAAAAAAATAATATTCCCTACCAACAATTCGGTTAACCAACTTAAAGAGTCACTTGAAGGGGTTTTATGTTGGCGAGCAATAATCCCCCCAAGGTCATCCTGTAATTCTGCCTCAAATATGGCTTCATCCTTCATCAACCCGGAAACAACCTGAGCGGCTAATTGACGGTCTAAAGAATATGCAGCTTGGGTAGCAGGGTCTTTTAGAACCCGCATTATTCTTTCAATATGCGCATCCAGGCTTTTTTGCTCATGCTGCCAATCAGTCGCTATTTGAGCCACACTCACAATCACACCCAACAACAATACTACCATCAAGGTCCATTTGGCCTGATGATAAGATAGGCGTTTACGTAATGGCAACATACCTTTTTATTCCCCTTGGTTTATGTTCATAAATAGCCATAAGTACTCACTAATTTTTCATGCCATGTTTGATCTTGATCTGCTCCATGACGCCCTGCTTTTTAATTTTAATAAGGCCTTCATTCAGAGCAGCTAGCCATCTGTCAGATTCAGGAAACTTTTTACTAAAACAAACATGATAAGTTTTAGTATTATGCTCTGCAGGCAAAGAAAACTGAAGGTCACCCCGAAGTCCTAAACGCTGAGCCTCATAAGCCGTGCCCTCCCAACTACTAAAAAACACATCCTGATCCCGATGTTTAACCAAATTAATCCCCTGGGTCAACGTGGATACTAAACTGTGTTTGATATTTCTGGATTCAAGCATGCTCTGATGAGAATAACCGCTCACAATCACTACTTTAAGTTTTGCCAAATCTGCAATACTATGAGGTATCGGCCCTTCAAATTTAGTGTTGGTTACAAACACCATTCTTGTTTGGCTCAAGGGCTCTGAAAAATTTGCAAATTTGAGCCTTTCCGGGGTCTTTTGACAAGAAATCCCCCCTAGTGCGCGCCCTAACTCAACATTTCGCATTACACGTTTCCAAGGCCTAAACTCAAATTCAGTTTCATATCCCAATGAAGCATAAGCAGCTCGAATCAAGTCTATATCCATTCCACTTGCAAGCGCTTGGCCTGCTGTTTTCGGTATAGAGGAATTTACTTTGGAGTCAATTGTATAGGGAGGATAATGCTCTGCAAAGAGTGTCAGCACCTGAGCACTTGAAAATTTAGAAAGTAATAGACAGGTAAGCAGTAATGTTATTTTTATAAAATGTTGATGTGCCATAAAACTAAATCCCTGTTGTGGCAGTCTGTATAGCGACCAGTAATGACAATACAACGACCTGTCATACAGCTGCCTTGTTATTATTTTTTTATGCTGCGCACATATTAGTGCAGTTTTTTCATTAAAAATAGCCTAGACACTATATCAAACCAATATATCAGAACAATACGAAAGCAAAATACGCTCTTTTGAACTATCCCTAATTTTAATGACAAATGGCCTTAATTGTTAAAACAGTTAGACAAAAATAAATGCCAATGACTAATTATTACCAAGACAATCAATGCGACCTTGGAAGGCAAGGAAAAGAGGTCAATTTGTCTTTAAAACTGACGTTTAAAAAACCTGAAACATAGGTCGGCGTTAAGCGCAACCTACGGTGAATTCTCAACGTCAGCACACCCAATTCAAGTCACTTAGCAGACCGATTTCTGAGAATCATGTCTGCAGCTTTTTCAGCTATGGCAATAATTGGAGCATTGGTATTACCACTGACTAAATCAGGCATAATCGAGCCATCAACCACCCTTAAACCTTCAAGACCGTGTACTTTGAGTTCATTATCAACCACAGCCATCGCATCATTCCCCATTTTACAGGTACCTATAGGATGATAAACAAGCCCTAAGCGATCCTTACATTTCTGCAACAGTGCTTCATCTGACTCAATGGCTTTACCAGGGTGGATTTCTTCTCCCCGATAGTCATCAAAGGCTGCACTTTTTAGTATGTTTCTCGCCACTCGTATACCATTCACTAGTACTTTTACATCCTCGGGTTCAGACAGAAAATTGAAGTCGATTTTAATCGGCTCTCTAGGGTCTGATGATTTTAAGGTCAATTTTCCTCTGCTTTTTGGCCGTAAGACACAAACATGCAATGAATAACCATGACTTGCCAAAAGCTTTACATCGCGGCCGCAGTCATCAAATAACAAAGGCACAAAATGTAATTGGATATCAGGCACTTCTACCTCGGGGTTAGACTTTAAAAAGCCACCCGCCTGGGTGATTGAATTTGCTAGCTTACCGGTTTTTGATTTGTAGTATTTCAGCACATCAGGGAGCATTTTCATCAGTCCACCCGGCCCTACTGAAAAGCCATCCTTCTTCAAACTTTTAACTAACACGCAAGCATCCACATGCTCTTGCAAATTTTTACCCACACCAGGTAGTTCATGTACCAGCTTGATGCCATGCTTATCAAGCTCTTCTTTAGCCCCTACACCTGAAAGCATGAGCATCTGAGGTGAGTTAAATGCGCCAGCACAGAGAATTATTTCCCGCTCGGCATAAACAGTAAACAGTTTATTATTTTGTGTGTATTCCACCCCTATGGCTTTTTTATCTTCAAAAATAATACGATTAACAAAAGCCTCACACTCAACCTGAAGCTTAGTTTGCATCATGGCAGGTTTTAAATAGGCCTTAGAAACACCACAGCGCTCGCCATCTTTAATGGTAAATTGAAAGTAACCAGCCCCTTCAAAATGCTCGCCGTTAAAGTCATTATTCAAGGGGTAACCGGCTTGTTCGGTCGCAGCTAAAAAACGATCATTTAATGGGTAGTCATTTCTCACGTCAGAGACAAATAACGGACCTTGACCACCATGATAATCATTCGCACCACGCTCATTGGTTTCTGACTTTTTAAAATAAGGCAGCATCTGCTCATAAGACCAACCTGCATTGCCTTGCTGCGCCCAACGGTCATAATCTGTTTTATGACCACGAACATAAACCATCGCGTTGATAGCACTACTGCCCCCTAGAGTTTTACCTCTTGGGCAAAACATCGGTGTACCATGACGTATATCGTTTACTTTCTCAGCCTCATAAGCCCAGTTATATTTTTTACTATACATAAAAAAAGCAAAAGCACCTGGAATTTTTATCAAGGGCAATGTATCGGCAGGGCCGGCTTCTAGCATCAAAACCTTATGTTTATTTTCTTTAGATAAGCGATTGGCAATCACGCTTCCAGCAGACCCAGCACCAACAACAATGTAATCAAATTTTGTAGTAGACATCATCCTGGCCTTATATTCTGATTGAATTTTTATTATTACAGTGTTTATAAAGCGACTTTACCTACAAAGCCACATTGTTTCTACTGCTTTTTTTCACTTGATATAACGATGTATCTGCAGACTTGATTAGCGCTTCAGGTGTGGCATTACCTTGCATACCGGAAATGCCGCCACTTACAGTAATATAAGCTGCTGCGGATGAATATTCATGAGGGTAAGCCAGCTTTTTAAACGCCTTAACCATTACTTCTAAAACTTCATACCCTAAAAATTTCGCTACATAGGCTGAAATCATTCTCATGGAACGCTAGTCATTAACGAATATAACTTTCATGCAACACTGTAAACCACTTATTATTTAATCGATGTATATCTTATTGAGAGCTTTGTACGACAACAGTTTGATTAAGCAACATCATCATTCAGTCTAAAGAGACCATCGAAATGACAGGGGTATGAGCCGTAGAAACAAGCCTACCTCGATTTTGTGTTTCGCGAGTTTGAACACTATCATCAAGCAGTAAACACTTATCAACAACAGTGGCAGACTGCATTAGCATTGTTCAACACCTTAAAACAGAGCCATCCTGACACCAAATTGTATCAGATATATATAGAGCGGATTTCACGATATAGCACTTATCCACCCCCTGAAAATTGGGACGGAGCATATACATTTACAACCAAATAAAGCCCATTCTTTAGATAGCAGAACGCGTAGTCGGCATTGTTGGTATTCACTTGACCTTTATCAAAAACTCATCATTTTTTGTAGGTTAGTATGTTTGATAAGGAACTATAAGCTAGAAGGGGAAAATCATGATCACCGTAAAAGAAATGATGACAACCAAACCTATCACTTTATCACGTCACCATAACCTAAGTGATGCCCGTAAACTAATGAAAGAAAAGCGCTTCAGACACTTGCCTATTGTCGACAACGACAATCACCTTATTGGTTTGGTCACCCAGCGAAATGTACTGGCTAACAGCGTCTCCCAACGTTCAATTATTGATATTGAAGCTCTGGATAGAATTGAGTCTGAAACCCTACTAATCGACATAATGACTCGTGATTTAATGACAGTCACTTCAGACGTCAAAATTGGCGATGCCGCCCAACTTATTTACCAGAAAAAGTTTGGTTGCTTACCCGTGGTGGACCAGAATAAGCAACTAATCGGTATTATCACTGACCATGATTTTGTCGCCATCACCATTCAATTATTAGACGTAATTGAAGCAACAGAACCTTTAGATATGGAAGAATAGCAGTTGCTTAAATTGGGACTTTTGAGGCTTATGCTTTGCATGGGAACGAGATAACCTTACATTGTCATGCCGGTTATCTCTTACTCATTGTCATACCGGTAGTCTCTTGAGCCGGTATCCACGTTTTTTAAGAGAATGGATTCCCATACATCGATTAAATGACCTCGGGAATGACATGAGAGCGGGGGAATAAACGTCTGCATTTGTGTCTCTTTTAGATGCATATATTGCCCACAACAATTTGCTATTTAGTCTTTAAAACTTAATGTAACACTCGGTTTTCATCCTGCTGCTCATCAGCGTCCATCATCGCCTTACTAATCGCACCAGCAGCTTGTACACCAGCACCAATCATCGCTTTTGCTACCGCGGCATGATGCTCACCTAAAAATTCGATCACTTCTTCCGAAAAATCAATCACAACTAGAGGCTCACCCTCATCGTCCATACGTTTCAGGGCATAGCCCCCATTTTCTAATTCGATAATCTCTAAAAAAGAACTGCTCATATCATCTCCAATACATTCAAAATTCACTTAGAAGCAATGGTTTCATTTCCTACCACTCAAGCTGCCGGGCGCGAACTGATTCAATATAGTTTTTAAATTCCAGCAAAACATACTCAGCCAAATCACTCTCATTGAGTTCATCAACACTCACCAAAGTAATAAGCTCAGAGGTTGAAGTGTTTGCTGCGTTTGACTGGTTCAACCTTTTTCCTGGTTTATTTATTTTTTCAAGTACCTGATTTAACCAGCTCTGAGGTTCATCTAATAAACCCTGCAGCAACTGACCTTCAGGAAGGTTAGCTTGTAAGAAAACAGTCAAGTCCTGCGCTTGATAAGCCGCGGCTCGCTCAAGCCCCATATAAGTTGAAAGCTCATCAAGCCAAAAACCCCAGGACTCTTTGACACACAACCATAGCCCTGTCAGTAAAGCGTGCTGGTCTTGCGAATTAAAAGTTTCTGAGTCTTTATTGTAAATTGACAACAAACGTTGAGCATAAAATAACGGTGCATTTGTTTGCGTCTGTAACTGACCCATCGCCTTCCCCCATAAGAACAGACTTTAAAAATAAACCGAGCGCAAAGTATATCGGATTGAAGGCTAAATTTCCCTCACTTAATTCACCTGTTTCACTTGCCCAATAGGCCTCCATGAACTTTACTTAAACTATTAAATACTTATTCTACCTATTGGATTCCTAATACCGCATGACAACCCCTGTCTTAATTTGTGATGATTCAAGTGTTGCACGAAAACAAATGGCCCGAACCCTACCAGATGACTGGGATGTTTCAATTTCCTACGCCAAACATGGGGGAGAAGCTTTAGAGGCGATTAAGGAAGGTTTAGGTGACATACTATTTCTTGATCTAAATATGCCCGTGATGGACGGTTATGAAACGCTGGAAAAAATTGCCAAGCAAGACTTACCGTCCATGGTGATTGTAGTCTCAGGCGACATTCAGCCTGAAGCCCATAAGCGTGTAAAAGATTTGGGCGCAGTAGAATTCATTAAAAAGCCAACGTCCAAAGAAGCACTCGCAGAATTACTCGAAAAGTTCGGTTTGTATCGCCCTACAGAAAATCCTGTAAGCGATGTTCCTCCTATTGAAAAAGTTGTGGTTAAAGGTGAAATCGGCCAAATAGAATATAGAGACTGTATTCAAGAAATAGCCAACGTAGCAATGGGACAAGCCGGTGACTTACTCGCCCGTTTGTTAAACGTGTTTGTTAAGTTGCCCATTCCAAACGTGAACATTCTTGAAGTGAGCGAGCTTGAAATGGCACTCTCTCAAACCGAAGGCAGTGCGACCTATTCAGCCGTTTGCCAAGGTTTTATCGGCTCAGGTATTTGCGGTGAAGCCCTGTTAATTTTCAGTGATTCCAGTTTTGAAGACATTGCAAAACTACTTAATTATAAAGGCGATATCAATCGTATGATTGAGCTGGAGCTACTTATGGAAGTCGCCAGTATATTGGTAGGGGCTTGCACCAATGGAATTGCCCAGCAGCTTGATACTAACTTTAGCCAAGGCCACCCAGTGGTGCTTGGACAACATGTCAAAGTCAGTAATTTGATCAAGGCAAACTCAAAACGCTGGAAGAAAACACTGGCAATTGAAATCACCTACGAAATTGAAAACTATAATATTAGTTGTGATTTATTACTGCTATTCACCGAAGACTCATTAGATAACTTGAATAAGCGCCTATCCTACTTAATGGATTGATCTTATCGTTAGAAGGATTAATAAAAGCATATGTCAGATTCGAATATTGATATAAAAGAGTTCCATTGGTTAATGGACATGCTCCAAACCATTGATGTCGGCCTTGTGGTGCTAGATAGAGAATACAATATAAATGTTTGGAACAGTTTTATGGAAAGCCATAGCGGGCTTACCCCACTTCAAACCAAAGATAATAATATTTTTGATTTATTCGCCGAACTACCAAAAGACTGGTTAACGCATAAAACAGGCTCCGTCTTTATGCTCAAAAACCGCTCTTTTATGACCTGGGAGCAGCGCCCTTACCTTTTTAAATTCAAAAACAATCGTCCGATTACCGGTACAGAAGAATTCATGTATCAAAATATCACTATTTCACCACTGGTATCTCCTGATGGAAACGTAAACCATGTGGCAATTATTATTTATGATGTAACCGATATTGCTGCCAATCGAAACGCACTGGAAAAAGCCAATCTTGAGCTTGAAAAACTAAGCAGAACAGATCGCCTCACGCAACTTAACAATCGTGGATATTGGGAAGAGTGTCTGTCTCAGGAGTTTAGCCGTTATAAGCGTTATAAAACGACTTGCTCGGTCATCATGTTTGATATTGATCACTTCAAAAAAGTAAATGACACTTATGGTCACCAAGCAGGCGATGAAGTTATCCGACTAGTATCGAAAGTACTGACTCATAATTTACGAAAAACAGACATTGCTGGCCGTTACGGCGGTGAAGAATTTGGCGTAATTTTAGGCAATACAGATGCAGCATCGGCGGTAACGTTTTGTGAACGCGTTCGTAAACAAATTGAAGCTTTAGAAGTTATTTATGAGGACAAAAAGATTAAGTTTACTGTCAGTTTAGGAATTAGCCAGGCGGTTGATGCCATTCCGGACTATGTTACCTGGTTGAATCAAGCGGATCAGGCTTTGTATGCATCCAAAGAAGGAGGGCGAAACCAGACAAATGTTTTTGAGCACCAATGAAGCTAAAATTACTAATGAGTGTAGCTGGTAAAGGTGGAGCATTTTCCCAACCTACCCGCGGTCACCATAAATTTTCATATATTTAAAAAACACCTCATTAGACTTAGACCAAGCAATCACTAAACCACGCCACCCCGATAAAAAACCAGCTCTTAAAATATAGCTTTCAAAAAATCGCCACGTAGCTTTCAGAAAAATAAGCGAAGGATGATAGGTTTTGCTAGAGGTCTCACGGCGAATTTCGGTATACAGATTTACTTTGTCCAAGCATTGACTAATATTTTGAACTGCATTGTGCTGAATCACATGTGGAATGTTTATTACGACGCTTTGTGCACCCATTTCAACAGACTCATGCACATCATTATCATTAAAATTATGTTCAAGGCGATTAAACAGACGCACTAAGTAGTCTCGTCCCCACCCCCCCTGTTTAACCAACTGCCCCATAAAATAATTATCGCGCAGGATAAGACCTACTGACTTACTATTTTGAGGTAAGACCCATGATGAAAGATAAGAGACTAACTCTGGAGAGAGACATTCATCAGCATCCAGAGATAAGATCCAATCATTCGATGCCAAGCTGACTGCATATTGTTTGGTTTTACCAAAGCCCTGAAAGTCACCTTGATATACCACTACATTTGAATAATTCGCGGCAATCATAAGCGTATTGTCTGAAGAACAATTGTCTAATAGCACCACTTCTTCAAAACCTTCCACTGAATCCAGAAAGGTTTCCAAAGTAGCCGCACCATTTTTAACGATGACGACCACGCTTATGTTACTAATCATTGCTTGCTCTTCTCATAACTTAGTACTGACAGACTAAGCGACTTTAGAAACATCTTCCTGGCTGGCCAGGTACTCTTCATAAGTGCCTTGAAAGTCAACAACCTCCTTATCTTTAATTTCAATAATACGTGTCGCTAATGAGGAAACAAACTCTCTATCATGACTCACAAAAATCAAAGTTCCATCAAATACTTCCAAAGCTTGATTAAGCGCTTCAATGGCTTCCATATCCATGTGGTTGGTTGGTTAATCCATAATCAGCACATTAATATCCATCATCATTAACTTGCCAAATAGCAGTCTATTTTTCTCACCACCAGAACAAACACGTGCTTTTTTATTCACATCGTCAGCAGTAAATAATAAACGGCCAAGCATACCACGCACCATAAGGTCATCATGCTTAGCGGTTCGCCATTGCGACATCCAATCAAATAAATTCAAATCACTATCAAAATCTGCGCTGCTATCCTGAGGGCAATAGCCATAGGTAGCATTTTCAGCCCACTTCACTTCACCAGCATTGGCTTCAAGCTCATTAACGAGGCAACGTAAAAAAGTCGTTTTGCCTACGCCATTTTCGCCAATCACCGCTAGTCGAGCACCCGCTTCCAAAATAACACTCCCTTTTGAGAAGAGTGTCTCGCCATCAAAGCCATGCGCCAAGTCTTCTAACACTAAAGCTTGACGATGAAGTTTTTTGTCTTGTTTAAAACTAATAGAAGGCGACATACGGCTCGACGATTTCACTTCATCCAGTTGAATCTTATCCATTTTTTTAGCACGAGAACTGGCTTGCTTGGCTTTTGAAGCATTAGCCGAAAAACGGTTCACAAAGGCTTGTAGCTCATCTATTTCAGCACTCTTTTTAGCATTCTCAGCAAAAAGCTGTTCGCGAATTAAAGAAGACGCTTCAATATAGGCTTCATAATTACCTGGGTAAATGCGTAATTCACCGTAATCAATATCTGCCATGTGAGTACACACAGAGTTTAGGAAGTGTCGATCGTGAGAAATAATAATCATCGTGCATTTACGCTGATTAAGCACTGCTCCCAACCATTCAATGGTATGAATATCCAAGTTGTTGGTCGGCTCATCTAATAGCAGAATATCAGGATTCGAAAACAAGGCTTGCGCTAATAATACCCGCAATTTCCAACCTGGTGCTACCTGGCTCATTAAACCAAAATGAAGTTCTTCATTAATACCTGCTTGCAGCAGGATCTCACCTGCGCGACTTTCTGCTGTGTAGCCATCCATCTCTGCAAATTCTGTTTCCAGGTCAGCGACTTTCATACCATCTTCTTCAGACATTTCCGGTAGTGAATAAATACGGTCTCGCTCTTGCTTTACTTTCCATAGGGCGGTGTCCCCCATGATGACGGCATCAACAACACTGTATTGTTCAAAAGCAAACTGATCCTGACTAAGCGTACCAACTTTGTAACCCGGAGTGATTGAAACATTCCCCGAAGAAGGTATTAGCTCACCACTAAGAATTTTCATAAAGGTTGATTTGCCACAACCATTGGCACCAATTAAACCATAGCGATTGCCATTACCAAATTTAGCTGAAATGTTTTCAAACAAAGGCTCAGCGCCAAACTGCATGGTGATGTTTGCGGTAGATATCAAAGAATTATTCCCGGAGGTTATGAGCTGCCAATAAGCATGGCAAAAAGGGGCGCACTATAAAGACTTGAGGCCTGAATGTCGAGACAAACTGCTCATAAATTACACAGTTTTTAATTCTAAAAGCCAGCTTGCGCCACCTAGACTTATTGCCATCTAAGCGACAGGCGGACGGCTATCAAACATTAGTTTATCCAAAACCTCCTGCGCTCTTTTAGGTCTAGCTAAATCCTTTACTTCCAGCATTTCACACTCATCTTCTATCATTTTATCAATGGTCACAGGGTAATGCCGACAATCCTCAGGGCGGTCGTAATAAATATCACAAGTATATTTTTCCTGTCCGGACTCTTGACGTAACCACGGGCAGCGTTCTATCTGTTGTCCAGTATTCGGGTCAAACCAGAGTTCGCCATTTCGTACATAACGCGAGATATTCGGTCGAAAGATTTCCCATAGCTCTATTTCACCCTCAGATGCGGTAAGACCTCCATTGCTATATTTGATACAGCACTTCCCACACTGATTGCAGTCTTTCATAACTTACTGTCTTTCATAAAAAACATTGGCTTTTGCAATAAAAGTATCATTTTAGACACATCGAAAAACATAAGCTACATAATGCAACACTGCCACCACATTCCCACACAGCACTTAACTTTAAAACTGTTTTTATTTTTAAGCCAAGCAAATAAACTTATTTTCGTGGATTTGAGTAGTATCCCCCTTAAGCGGAGGGTTATGTTGTACCTCCGCTGTTTTTTTGGGTGACTCAAATACCAGTCATCTTTATTCCTTTGCTTTTTGTTATGCAAAAAATTAGTTAGTTTTTAGCCGCTACGATCTTAGACACGTAGCGGCTTTTTTTATTGTTAGCTAATAACTCATGTAATTGT
>Ga0105348_1000807_pt1 | contig 22424 bp, 22 predicted proteins | sample EN8Hudsemesocosm_2_FD_83504 | JGI IMG/M metagenome (GOLD analysis project Ga0105348, IMG submission 83504) | Methane-oxidizing microbial communities from mesocosms in the Hudson Canyon - EN8C Hudson Canyon | ecosystem: Environmental > Aquatic > Marine > Cold seeps | place: Hudson Canyon... | reverse complement strand
CAGCCATAATTAAAAATGTTTTATCTCGCGATGATTTTTCAAGCCCTTTTCTATCAAGCTTTTTCTTATTAAACATGACCACTCCCGCCTTCATCTTGCTCTGAAGTAGTGAGTTTACTTGTTTCATTGTGAATTCTTGCTAATACACCGACACACATACAACTGACAATCAAGCTACTGCCCCCATAGCTCACCAAAGGCAGGGTTAAACCTTTAGTCGGTAACAAGCCCATATTCACACCAATATTAATAAAGGTTTGAACACCCAGTAATATACCAATGCCATAGGCAAAGTAAGCACTAAAAAGCTGCTTGCTTTTTTCAGCAGCATTGCCAATTTTCAATGCGCGATAAACAAGTACTGAAAATAACACCACAACAGTAATAGTGCCGATTAAGCCAAACTCTTCTGCCAGTATGGCAAACACAAAGTCAGTATGCGCTTCAGGTAAATAAAACTGTTTCTGTATGCTGTTCCCTAGCCCAACGCCCGCCCAGTCCCCACGACCAAAAGCAATTAAGGATTGCGTTAACTGGTAACCTGAACCAAACTGGTCTGCCCAAGGGTCGGTATAACCTGTTAAGCGTTGTAATCGATAAGGAGATGATTGAATCAAAGCCCATGCGGCCACCAAACAGCCACTTATTAGCAATATAAATTGTCCAAGCTTTGCACCACTCAAAAAAATCATGCCCAAAAATGCTGAGGCAATCACAACTGTCGCGCCAAAATCAGGTTCAAGCAAAAGTAAAACAGCTATCACCACCAACACTAGCATCGGTTTTGCAAACCCCCACCAGGAAGTCATAACTTCATCTCGACGCCGTACAAGATAACCCGCTAGATATGACACTAATAATAATTTCGTTAGCTCTGAAGGCTGAATATTTAATGTTCCCAAACCAATCCAACGCGTACTACCATTTACCTCCTTACCGATAATGAGCACAGTAATCAACATCACCAAAGAAGCACTTAATGCCAGCCAACCTGTTTTTTGCCACCAGCTTGGAGGTAATTGATACACAATTAAGCCGGCTATTACCCCCATCACCACAAATGAGCCATGACGAATCACATAATGAAATGGGTTGCCGTTTCTGACATCAGCTACGTCAATAGAGGCCGATGCAATCATGATTAAACCAATCATGATTAATGTAAATGCTGAAAATAGCAGAGCTACATCATTATTTTTAGAACTCGAATGGTACGCTTTCAGCTCAGTGTTTGGACCAGAAGCATTCAGGACAGTGGTATTTATTTTGCTGTTCATAAAGCAGCTACCTCACGTTTGAAAGCTTCACCACGATGCTCATAACTGTCAAACATATCAAAGCTTGCACATGCTGGTGACAGCAATACCACATCACCACTGCTCGCATGTTGATGAGCATAATGCGTCGCTTGCTCCAGAGTATCTACATAATGAACGTCAACAACAGAATCTAACGCTAGTTCAATTTTATTAGCATCAGTACCTATCAAAATAGCCAGCTTTCCAAACTTTTCCATTGGTGCTTTTAAAGCACTTAAGTCTGCATTTTTGCTGTCTCCGCCCGCTATCAATATAAGCTTGCCTAAGCTTTCATTCCCAAGACTGTTAATTGCAGTGACCGTTGCACCTGCATTTGTCCCTTTTGAATCATTGATATAATCAATATCTCCCAAAGTTCTCAAATATTCACAACGATGCGCCAAGCCCTTATAAACTCGAAGTGTTTCAAGCATGGCATTCATCGGTAAGCCAACAGCTTTGCCGATGGTTAATGCAGCTAGTGCATTACTTAGATTATGCTGACCTTTTAATTTCACCTCTTTTACGGCGAGTAGATCATCAAAGCCACAAGATAGAAAACGCTCTCCATGTCGCTCACTGACCGAAAACTTATGCAAGTCTGGACTTGATAAACCAAAGTGATGCAATTTCATATCAACCGTTGCTAAAGGTTGACTAAGTACTTCATCATCATTAATAACTACTTGCTTGGCACCACGAAATATCCGCTGCTTCGCTTGCAGGTAAGCAAGTTTGCTCGTGTAGCGATCCATGTGATCTTCCGTTACATTTAGCAGCACAACACATTCAGCATTGAGTGACTCGGTTGTTTCCAACTGAAAGCTGGAAAGCTCCAAAATGTAAAGCTGCTTATCATCACTCAATAGTTCAAGTGCGGGCGTACCTAAATTCCCACCCACACCAACACTAATACCCGCCTCTACAGCCATTTTGCCTAGCAGTGTGGTGACCGTACTTTTACCATTTGACCCGGTTATCGCCACAATCGGTGCTTTTACCGCTTTTGCAAATAAATCGATATCTCCCCGAACACGCACGCCTTCGGCTAACGCAGCCTGAATCGCATCATTCGCCAAGGCGACTCCGGGGCTCAGAATAATTTCATCAGCCTGGCATAAAATATCTTGGTCAAAACAACCTAAAACTGTACTTACCTGAGGGAAGTCATTTTCTAATTCAGCTAGACCAGGTGGCGTGGTACGCGAATCCATCACCGTGATTTGGCAGCCAGATTGACTCAGATAACGGACACAGGAAAGCCCGGTCTTACCTAGACCGACAACCACTACCTGTTTATCTGTGACAATAGGTTTCACGTTTCTAACTACCTTACCTTGAGTGTTGCTAAACCAATCAATACCAATACCACTGTAATAATCCAGAAGCGGACAATTACGCGAGGCTCGGGCCAACCTTTCAATTCAAAATGGTGATGCAATGGTGCCATTCTAAAAATTCGACGCCCAGTTAATTTAAAAGAAGCAACCTGTAAAATAACCGAGACAGTTTCCATCACAAATACACCGCCCATGATAAATAACACAATCTCCTGGCGGACAATCACGGCGACCACACCTAAACCTGCCCCGAGTGCTAGAGCACCGACATCCCCCATAAATACTTGAGCGGGGTAGGTGTTAAACCAAAGAAAACCTAAACCTGCACCCAACACCGCACCACAAAATACAATTAATTCTCCCGCACCTGGCAAATAAGGAATATGCAGATAATGTGCAAATACATTGTTACCCGAGGTGTAAGCAAAAATGCCTAACGCACCAGCAACCAAAACTGTTGGCATAATCGCCAAGCCATCCAAACCATCGGTTAAGTTGACCGCATTACTTGTTCCGACAATCACAAAGTACGTTAGGACGATAAACATCGGTCCCATTTCGATAATGACATCTTTAAACACAGGCACAATTAAATTGGTTTCCTGTGGCAAGGTCGCACTAAAATAAAGCGCTAAAGCTGCGGCTAAACCACACACAGACTGCCAGAAGTATTTAGACTTTGCCGGTAAGCCTTTTGAGTTTTTCTCAACCACTTTTCGGTAGTCATCCACCCAACCAATCGCACCAAATGAAAGTGTAACGAATAAGGTAATCCATACATATCGATTACCTAGGTCGCCCCAAAGCAAGGTGCTTATACCAATCGCGACGATAATCAAGGCCCCACCCATCGTGGGTGTGCCTGCTTTACTCAAGTGAGATTTAGGCCCATCATCCCGAACAGACTGACCTATTTGGTAATGGCTCAATTTACGTATCATGTGCGGGCCAACCCACAAAGCGATCAGCAGCGCGGTTAACACGCCCAAGATGCCACGCAAGGTCAGGTACTGAAATACCGATAAGAATCCAACCGATTCTGAAAGTGATGCAGCTAACCAATACAACATTTATTGAACCCTTCTTTTCATCATTTCAACTACATCATCCATCGCTGTAAATCTTGAACCTTTCACTAAAATTGTTTCACCTCTGACCAGCTCATTGCCAAGTTGCTCTGCAAGCAAGTCTTTACTGTTAAAAGTCTGGGCCCGCTCTCCTATACATTGCTGCATTTTGTCGGCATGAGGGCCGATCAAATAAAACTTATCAATATTGCTTGCAGCGCCATACTCAGCGACATCCAAATGCAAGCTTTCAGATAAATCACCCAGCTCGCCCATTTCACCTAATACAGCGGCTTTATAACCTTCGCTAAGTGACAGCACGTTTAATGCAGCCTTCATAGAATCAGGGTTTGCGTTATAGGCATCATTAATTATTGACACACCCTCAGACAGTTTAATCGACTCAAGTCGCCCGGCATTGTTCTCCAATAAGGCCAAACCTCGCGCGATATCCTTCAAAGAAATACCCACTGCAGTTGCGGCAGCAGCAGCAGCCAGACTATTCGCCACGTTATGTATTCCAGGAGTAGGCAGCAATACTTCCTGCCTTTGTCCTTCAAAACATAAAACATAACGGCTTAGAGCAGCCTGGCAGTCAATATTTTCTGCCCATACTCTGTTTTCAAATAAACTGCTAAGCTCTGCATTCCCATCAAACTCAGGCTGCTTTTCAGGTTGTTTCAAAGAAAAGCTATATATTTTTCTGCGCCCTAGCAGCTCAGCCCACATACTTGCCGCAGGGTCATCGGCATTAATCACGCCAACCCCTTGTTCTCCTAGGACTGAAAATATCTCACCTTTAGTCGAAACAATATTTTTATAGCTCCCAAAAATGTCGATATGAGCAATTCCTGCATTCAATAAAATTGCAACATCCGGCCTCACAATCTGGCCTAGGTACGCAATATCACCCTGTGTTCGCGCTCCCATTTCAATAACGGCAAACTGATGTTGGTCTTCAAGCTTTAATAAAGTCAGCGGAACGCCAATTTCATTATTAAAGTTGCCTACCGTTGCACACGTTGGAGCCTGAAGATTCAGAATGGCTGCCAACATATTTTTGGTCGTTGTTTTTCCAGAACTCCCCGTTAACCCGAACACAGTCCCTTTAAAAGCAGCGCGATTCAGACCAGCAATTGAACCAAGTGAGTGCGTCGTGTTTTTAAGCTGCAAATGAGGCTTATCACTCTTAATTTTCGCTTCGGTTACAATGGCGCAACAGCCTGCTTTTTCTGCCTGTGGGATGTAGTCATGGCCATCAAAGGCTTCCCCCCTAATCGCAACAAATAAGTCACCAGCTTCAAGCGTACGGGAATCAATTGACAACGAATCAAATGATGTATCCCCGCCTGATAAGATACCTTTTTCAATTGTAGCTAGTTCAGCTAAAGAGATTGAGTCAATCACCGTTGCTCCCCTTCAAACTTTTTTTGGGCGCGTCGCTCAATCGTATCAATACATTGCTTCACTTCATTTATATCACTAAAAAAAATTCGCTCACCTTTTACTTCTTGCCAGGTTTCATGGCCTTTACCGGCTACAAGAATAAGATCATGTTTATCTGCATCATTTAGTGCACTTGCAATCGCATCTGCCCGCTCATGAATTACCTTAACTTTATTCAGAAACTTAAAGCCTGCCAAAATATCATCAATAATTTTCTTAGGGTCTTCAAAGCGCGGGTTATCATCCGTAACGATAATTTTGTCTGCTATTTTTTCAGCAACCGCTGCCATCTCCGGACGCTTACCAGCATCCCGATCACCGCCACAACCAAACACCACAAACATCTGCCCAGTACAATGAACTCGTAAAGCCTCCAAAGCGCTTTTTAGTGCATCAGGGGTATGGGCATAATCAACCACAACCCTAGGTTGATTCTTTATTTTCACCTCTTCCATTCGCCCAACGACAGAAGCAACATTCTGAATTTCTTTCAAATTTTCCAGCGTGTGCCCTTTAGCAACGGCCACCCCTATTACAGCCAAGAGGTTACTTAAGTTGAAACTACCAATTAACTCCGACTCAAGGAATAAATGCCCTAACGGTGTCTTTACATCCGCATTTACACCACCACTTACACCAGAGCCAAACTGGCAAGACTCTGCCTTAATATCGGACAGGTTTTCAATACCATATCGAATCAGCCTCAGGTCTTTTGGTACGCCAACAAGCATGTCTCTTGCATAAGGGTCATCATTATTAATCACAGCAAAGCGTAAACCTTCACTATTAAATAAAGCACGCTTTGCTTCTGCATAGTTTTGCATCGTTCCGTGATAATCCAAATGCTCCCGACTTAAATTTGTAAAAACGGCTCCTTCAAATGAAACGCCATCAATACGCCCCTGGCTCAAACCATGCGACGAAACTTCAATAGCTACCAGTTTGACTTGCTGGTCTCTTAATTCAGCAAGATAGCGATGAACATCTACCACACTAGGTGTGGTGTTATCAGTGCTATAAATTTTTTCATCTGACAGACCGTAGCCCAAAGTTCCTATAAATCCCGATTTCATGCCATTTAATGAAAAATACTGCGCTAGGTAACTGGTCACCGAAGTCTTACCATTCGTACCCGTGACACCAATTACACTTAAGTCTTTACTCGGAGATTGAAAAAAACGATCTGCAATTTTTCCAGCATGAAGCTTTAAATCATCAACAAACAATTCAACTGCATCACCATCTTCAAACACGCGACCTTTAAATAATTTCCCCTCTCCAACAACCGCATTCGCGCCACGCTCAATGGCCTCAACAATATGATCTGTTGATGCGGTATGACAGCCCGATAATGCTAAAAACAAATCACCTTTTTTGACTTTACGACTATCAATCTGCAAACCATGAATAACTGTATTTAATGCAGAAGGAACCAGACAGATTCCCGCTAAAATGTGTACCAGGTCAGTGGTATACGTTCTGTGTTCTACTTTAAAACCGGCTTTTGTCTTTATTGTCATAGCTAGCTCTTACTTTTAAACTGTCGTGACTGACCAAACGCTTGCTGAGTTTTACTATTACTCGCCTCTGCAAGACCTTTATCGGGCTTAACACTCAATAAGCGCATCGCACCGTTTACAACTCTGGAAAATACGGGTGCCGCAACCTCACCACCGTAATATTCTTCACCTGCTGGAGAATCGATTACAACAACCATGGCAATTTTTGGTTTTTTAATAGGCGCAACACCTGCAAATAAAGCTTTATATTCACTCTTCTCGTAACCTGATTTACCAACTCTATGTACCGTACCGGTTTTACCACCCACCTTATAAAGAGGGACAGCTGCACGCGTACCTGTTCCACCCTTTGAAACCACTGCTTGCATTACCTCACGTAGAGAATTTGATACATGCTCAGGGATCACCCGCTCTCCCATTTCAGTTTCTTCACGATGAATCAAACCTAAAGGGTGCTTGATACCGCCATTTCCCAAAATCATATAAGCTTGCGCTAACTGTAATGCCGTCGCACTCAAACCATAACCATAAGACATTGTTGCCACCTGCAACGGTTTCCAGCGAGTCGCGCTTGGCAAATGTCCAAAGCTCTCACCTGGAAAACCAATGCCGGTTCCCTGACCAAAACCCAAGCGATAAAACATGTCCCAAACCACATCCCCACTTAGGTCCAGCGCAATTTTACTGGTACCGACATTACTAGACTTGGCAACAATATTTAAAACACTCAATTCACCGTAATTTCGATGATCTCTTATCGCCTTACGTCCTAAACGTAAATATCCAGGAGATGTATCCAGGACAGTTGATAACTTATATTTTTTGGATTCCAGAGCCGCTGAAATAGTTGCTATTTTCATCGTTGACCCTGGCTCAAACACATCTGTTATGGCCCGGTTCCTCAAATGAGAAACATTAATATTTTGCCTATTATTTGGGTTATAAGATGGCTGGTTAACCATCGCCAACACATCCCCAGTATTGATATCCAATACAACTATCGAACCCGCCCTGGCTTTGTGCGTACTCACCGCCGCTTTTAATTCTCGATAAGCAAGATATTGAATGCGCATATCAAGCGACAAGCGAATATCTTTACCTGGCTCTGCCACTTTTACTGGCCCAAAATCTTTAATCACGCGTGCTTTTCTATCTTTTAATACGCGTTTTTTACCCAGCGTTCCACTCAACCAATCATCATACGAAAGCTCTATGCCTTCTTGGCCCTGCTCATCAATATCAGTAAACCCCACCACATGGGAAGCCACCTCTCCAGCGGGATAATAACGCTTATATTCCCGACGACTATAAACGCCATCTAAATTAAGCGCTAATACCCTCTCAACCTCATGAGGAGCCATTTTGCGCTTAAGGTAGATAAAACTTTTAGACTGATTACGGTCTATCTTTCGCTTTAACCAGTCAAAGCTCAGACCAAGTTCCTTTGCCAGTTTTTTTAAATCGCTTGCAGATAATTGCATCTGCTTAGGATTGGCATAAACCGTTTCTACTGGAGCGCTAATTGCCAACGGTTCACCATTGCGATCCATAATAAGACCGCGGTGCGCATCTAATAACTCAAACCGAATAGTGCGCGCATCACCTTGCCCTGCCAAAAATGCCTGCTCAAACACATGTAAATCAAGCGCCCGATAAAAAAGCGCCAGGGCACACAACGACAAAAAGCCCAGCAGAAACCAGAATCGCCAGGCTATATATCTAATGTCATTATTATTTTGCTGGGTATCCATCTAGGAATATCTCAATAAATAAGCTTAATATTTTCTGCGTCAGGTGCTGCCATCTCTAACTCATCTACTGCAATCCGCTCTATTCTATTTGGAGAACTCCAGGCACTTTGCTCCAATAATAACTGAGCCCACTCTAATTGCACCTGGTCACTTCGTTCCAGCAACACAGCTTGCTCAGCAAACAACTGACGACTCAAGTGCGACGAATAAACAACACCCAGCGCAGACAGCAAAACCAGCAATAACAACATACTAGTGACCACTAAGCCTTTGATGGATATTTGTCCTCCTATAACTGTGATCGCCTCAATAAATTCTGCCACCTTATGCAGTAATACTGAGGTGCTACGGGTAGAACTTGAAGAGTTAACCGTTACCCCTCGCCCTTCATGTCGAATAAACATATTTAAAAAGTTAATCATCAGCTACTTTCTCCAACACTCTCATTACAGCACTGCGGGAACGCACATTTCGCTCAACTTCTTCGCGACTAGGTTTGATTGCCTTACCAACTAATTTAAAATTTCTAACGATATCCTTTTCTAAAATAGGAACACCAGGAGGTGGAGTGATGCCTTTTGCTTTATCCCTCATGAAGCGCTTAACCATTCGGTCTTCCAGGGAATGAAAACTAATTACCACTAAACGACCTCCTATCAGCAAACTCTTGGCAGCGTCTTCTAAAAACCGTTCTAAATCACCTAACTCGTTATTAACCTTAATTCTAATTGCCTGAAAAGTACGGGTTGCTGGGTGTTTACTCTTTTCCCAAGAAGGATTTGCATCCGATACAATTTGCGCCAACTGCAACGTTGTTTTTATTGGAAACTTTGCGCCTTCTTCTACAATCGCCCTAGCAATACGACCAGGGTATTTTTCTTCGCCGTACTCTCTTAATACTTTTGTCAATTCTTCTATTGAAACCGACGCTAGCCATTGCGTAGCACTTACACCCGCCTGGGTATTCATTCTCATATCAAGCGGACCATCATTCATGAAGCTAAATCCGCGATCTGCATTATCAAGCTGAGGGGACGACACCCCCAAGTCAGCAAGTACACCCTTTACTTTTCGCACCCCTCGCTCATCTAAATGCTGCGCGATATCTGCAAAAGAGCCATGTTCGATAGCAAACCTGTCTTCGTCCTTAAATAAAGTTTCAGCAGTTTTAATCGCCACTAAGTCTTTATCAATCCCTAGTAGCTGCCCCTGCTCATTTAAAGCTTGAAATATTTGCTCACTATGTCCACCACGCCCGAACGTTGCATCCACATAGAAACCAGTAGAATCTGTCACTAGAAATTCGACCGCTTCATTAAGCAATACAGTTTCATGCAAACCTGATGAGTCATCATTTTCTTGGGTTTGATCATTCATAGTGACAAATTCCGCATTTCTTCAGGAATATCATTTTCTTGATCTGCATCATCCAACCAATCAAACCAACTACTTTCACTCCAAAGCTCGAATTTCTTACCTTGACCAACCAGCATGAGTTTCTTCTCAAGACTGGCATACTCTCTTAGTGTTGGCGGAACCAGAATTCGCCCAGTTGCATCCATTTCAAGCGGTGTGGCATAACCAATCAACAAGCGCTGTGCGCGCCTAGCCGCTTTATTGAAACTTGGCAAACTTTCAATTTTAGGTAAAATTTCTTGCCACTGGCTTTCAGGATAAACTAACAAACAGCGTTCTTCGGTATGTGCAGTCACCACAATACGGCCATCACAAAAAGACGCGAGCGATTCCCGAATTTTAGTCGGAATCGCCATGCGCCCTTTCGCATCCATATTGATGGTGTGACTGCCAAGAAACAAAATAAACCCCAAATAACCTTATTTATTGAAAAAAAGTTAAAATTAACCACTTTTCACTACTTTTACCCACTATAGGAATTAGATCTCCACAAATCAAGCAAAATGCAGCAATGGAAGCGTAAAAAAAGACAGGAACACAAGGACTTAGAGCCAGAATAGGAATCAAAGAAGCAAAAAATAACGACTTATTTTTTTATATTCAAGAGGATAAAAGCAACTCTTAACAAATCACTTTAAGTGTAAGATTTTTTCATTATTAAAAAGAGGGGTTTGGACTAAAAAGAATGGATAAATATAATATTAAAAATTAAAAATCTGAGCTTGCCGGTAAGCCGGGTTTTGTCGTGGACAGTCATTCATCTAGGCTGAACGTCACCGATCAGCTCAAGCAACCTACCCGAATCCAACGCGAGCAGCGCCATTAGATTCCTATTTGGTCTTGCTCCGAGTGGGGTTTACCATCGCCATGAGCTGTTACCAGTCATGCGGTGCGCTCTTACCGCACCTTTTCACCCTTACCGTCTAGTCACTAAAGCAACTAGCTTAGGCGGTTCACTTTCTGCTGCACTTTCCGTAGGCTTTCGCCCCCCAGGGGTTACCTGGCACTTTGCTCTATGGAGCCCGGACTTTCCTCTCCGTGTACTGATAAACCAAAGCTGATAAATCAAAATTGATAACCAATAAACGCAGCGACTGCCTGGCAAGCTCAGTGGCAACTTTAGTATGCTTGGATGTGATTTACAAGAAATAAAACTAGGAGAGGTATTTTAATAACAAATGAAGCTACAATTTAGAAACTAATCTCGAATTCTAGCAATATTCACGTTACTAATACTACGCAAATCCGTAATATAACCGCTTCCCATGGACGGAGAGCCATCATCCTGCCCATAGGCAATGGTTGCGGCACGCTCAACATAACGCTCAACAATATAATGAATAGAATCGACACCACTTTCTAATACTGTAATCGTTTGGTCAACTCTACCTATTTGGTAAAGTGTATTTTCATCACTTTCAAGGTCATTATCATAAATGACGCTTTCGAATTCATTCGGCACAATGATAAAGTCATTAGAATCTTCAAATGTAGAGTCAGGAAGTTCATCAACATAACCAATTTCAAACTTTGAGCCTTGTTGCGAGTCAAGATCAGTCGCCCAATTTTCAACCTCCCGAGTCAACTCAAAATTCAACTCAACCGAAACTTCATCAGCTTCATAACCTTCTGTAACAACTGCTGCAGAAGGAGTAACTGTTTCGATTTGCTCTACCTTTTCTGCCTGAAAAGGCAGTTCATCATAGTCATCATCAACAGTTAGACCCGCAGCTGTAGAACCAAGAACGTTAATAATATCTTCAGCCGAGTTTGCAGAAACAGCGGAAACAGACCCCATCGCACCTTCGGAGAGCAATTCAAAACTATAAGCTGAAGCCGCTAAGGTAAGCGAGAGAGTTAAACTACTAATCGTAAGAATATGTTTCTGAAATGACTTATCCATATGTTTTCCGCAAACTTTCCGTAAATCCTTGTTTATAATTGGTGATATTTTGCACTATTAGAGCTTAAATCGCAAACCCACCTGAAAACAAACACGACTCACCACACAAATCAAAAATCTTAAACTCGCTCATTTTTTAACTGTAAGGCTAAATTATAGATCTCTTTTTTTGCGCCACCCAATATATCGGCAACAACAGCACTTGCTTTTTTAGGCGGCAATTCAACCAGAAGCCTCATTAGCAACGCTTTTTTTTCAGCATCAGAGGCGCTTAACCCCTCTGATTCACTCCCTTGCAAGACAAGAACAAACTCTCCTTTTTGTTGATTCAAGTCTGTTCGAACCCACTCCAAAATAAGGGGTAAGCTATCTCGGCGAACCGTTTCAAAACGTTTGGTCAACTCCCTCGCTACCGTTAACACTCTGTCACCGAATACCTCATGCATCAATTCAAGCGTATCTAAAATACGATGCGGTGACTCATAAAATACAACCGCCTTTTTTTCGTCTTCATACTCTCGCAAGACATCTGTTTTGGCTTTCTTCTTAGCAGGTAAAAACCCCTCAAAGATAAAACGCCCACAAGGAATACCGCAAACGCTAAGCGCGGCTGTAACCGCCGAAGGGCCAGGCACTGGTACAACCTTCACACCCATTTTATTCGCCAAACTCACCAACACATGCCCTGGATCAGAAATCAACGGCGTTCCTGCATCCGAAACCAATGCAAGCGAAGCACCTTGCTGTACTTTTTCAAGCATTGATGCTGCGCGCTCTGATTCATTATGCTCATGCAACGATGCCATACGAGTCGAAATCCCATGATGATCCAGAAGTTTTCGCGTATGCCTCGTATCTTCAGCTGCAATCACATCAACACGACTTAAAACCTCAAGCGCCCGCAGTGTAATATCCGATAAATTACCAATTGGCGTCGCTACAATATAAATCGCACTTTCCAAGACACACTACCTCACTATAGAATAGCTAAATTAGTACTTAAGTAAAAAACAGTTTTACTTAAGTACGCAAACGTTCAATACAACACATTAAAACACAGAAACATAAATGAAAGCTTTTATACTGACACTAACCTTAATTTTTTCCATGCTGATTATAGCTTGTAGCACTCCGCCAACTAAAAAGCACGACACCCCCCGTATACAGCCCCAACAGATCATTCTAGATCCCGAAGCCCTCATATCCCAAGCAATATCAGCACAAGACCCTGCACTCGAATCAGCCTTATATTTACAGGCAGCCAATATTTATTGGGAAAACCAGCTAAAGGCACAAACAAATGAGGCTTTAACAACAATCAGCCCTGGTTCATTAAGCCATGAAAACTTACTAAAATACCTATTACTAACATTAAAACTGGGCTTATTCGAAGAAAATACTCACAAGCTTGAAATGGTTCTCCCCCTACTTTCCAACCGATCGTTTAATCAAGCTAGCATAGAGCAGCAAGTAGAGTTTACTCAATTACTATCCAAAGCCTATCAAATTACAGAAAACCCAATTCAAGCAGCCATTGTATTAATCGAAAATTCTGGATTATTTTCAAATGATGACTACCTAACTAACCATGAAACTATTTGGTCACAATTGAGAAAAACTGACTTGGCACAACTTGCCCAATATCAGTATTTTGGTAAAAATATTGATGTTAAAGGCTGGCTAACACTCGCCCAATCAATAAAGCAAAATCAAATCAATCTTGAAGCACAATTTACAGCACTTACCCAATGGAATAAAACTTGGTCTGGCCACCCTGCTGCGATACTTCCACCTCATGAACTTGAGATATTAATCCAGTTACCTACAACACAACCCACAAAAATCACACTAGCACTACCTTTAAGCGGGCCTATAGCTGGCGCAGGCAAAGCCATACGCGACGGTTTTATGGCTAGTTATTTTAATACGCCTTCTACGCTTGGCAGCGGCATCGAAATTCAATTTTTTGACACCCACACCCATAACATTGAAGACTTATACCAACAAACAGAGCAGAAAAGCGCCTTAATCATCGGGCCTTTAGATAAAAAATCTCTTAACCAGCTCACCCACATAGAACAACTCAACACCAAGACCCTTGCATTAAATTATCTGGATGATTCCGAACAACAAATTGAAAACTTATTTCAATTTGGCTTAGCACCAGAGACTGAAACCAAGCAAATAGCCCAAAAACTAAATCAGAAAAACCTTAAAAAAGTAGGCGTTATCGCACCTGAAAGCAACTGGGGTTTTAGACTCCATGACTCGTTTTATCAAAACCTTAACCTTGAAAACGGCACATTAATTGAGAGCGCCTTTTATAGCAATCAAGCTTCATTGTCTGAAACAGTCGCCAAACTGCTTGCCACCGACACTAGCAAAGCAAGAGCAAAAAAAATACGCACTATTACAAAAACACGCTTTGAATTCCAACCAAGAAGACGAAAAGACATTAACGCCATCCTAATGATAGCAAAACCAAAAACAGCTAAACAAATCAACCCCTTGTTTTCATATCATTATGCAGATTCAATCCCTATTTTTTCAACATCACAAGTCCACACAAAAGACAACAACAATGATTTAGAGGGTATTGAATTTATTGAAATGCCCTGGATGCTAAGCTCAACCATTGATATAAAAAATCAATTGCATGAAATTATCCCTGAGTCATCACAGAAGTACACACGATTCTACGCACTCGGTGTAGATGCCTTCAAACTAGCCCCTAGATTAACACTACTTAAAGAAGTGAGTGACAGCCAAATAAATGGCCAGACAGGCACACTATCAATGAATAGCTACGGACATATATCCCGAGATATGGAATGGGCCAAATTCAGAAAAGGTAAAACAATATCAATACAGGATTAATTGATTATGCTAAGCAAAGGACTTGCTTTTGAGAACGTCGCATTAAAATACTTACAAAACCACCAACTCACATTAATTGAGAGAAATTTCCGTACCCAATGTGGAGAAATTGACTTAATCATGAAAGATGGCAGTACACTTACCTTTATTGAAGTTCGCTACAGGAAAAGCACGACACACGGTTCCTCCAGCGAGAGTGTCACTCCTACAAAACAAAAAAAGATCATTAAGAGCGCACAAATTTTTCTCATGAAAAAAAATTGGTGGCATCTTAACTCACGTTTTGATGTCGTCGCGATTTCACCAACAATTTCATCTACAACCCAAGCGTCTTTCAAATATGAAATACATTGGCACAAAGCTGCATTTACTTGCTAAGAGCACTATTCAATGAATGAACTATCCCCTCTATCAAATTATTTATGTGAAGCGATCGACAGCGCTGCATCACATATCGAACAAATTGCCCCGACACTCAACGATGCCTGTAATTTAATTAGCCAAAGCCTGTTAAGTGATAGAAAGCTTATTATTTGTGGAAATGGTTACTCCGCCCCAATCGCCAGCCTATTAACAACCTGCCTAATGCACCAGCAAGAGTTTGAACGGCCTAGCTTGCCAGCGATTAATATTTCTACGGACTCTGCAACCATTTCAGCTATTGCCAGTAATGGTAACTACCATGAGGTCTACTCTAAGCAAATTCGTGCCATGGGCAATGAAGGCGACACACTCGTTGCCTTATCAATTGATGGAAATTGCAGCAATATTATTCAGGCTATTCAAACAGCACATGAAAAAGACATCCACGTAATTACAATAATAGGCTTTGAGGACGGAAAAATTTCTGCCGTAAAGCAGGGTGATGATGTTGAAATACTACTCTCTACCAATTCTGTAGCACGTTCAATGGAGTCTCAACTTCTTACGGTGAATGCACTTTGCCATCAAATTGAAAACCAGTTATTTGGCGGCATGTAGCTACTGCTAAAAATTAAGCAAAAAAAAGAGTTTGACTAAAAAGCCAAACCCTTTTTAATTTCTACCAACACTCTCGCTCTCTACTTAACAATCTTTAGCGAAGGCTTATGCGTTAAATGAGAAGGGTTCTTATCTGAACTTTGGGTTCCATCCGGGTTAGGTGGCTCAGGAGCACCAGGCTCTGCACCAAATACCATACCTTGGCCATTTTCTTTCGCATAAATAGCCATAATGGCAATAATAGGCACATAAACTTCCATAGGAACCCCGCCAAAACGCGCCTTGAACCCAACAGCCTCTCCATCTATGAAAAGGTCTGTTACCGCACCCGGACTCATATTAAGAATAATTTGTCCGTTAGTCACATAGTCCTCAGGAACACTAACACCTTGGAGACCTGCATCCACAACCACATAAGGCGTCATGTCATTATCAAGAATCCAATCATTTAGCGCACGTACAAGATATGGCCTACTTGGCGTCATACCAATTCCTCACCCCATTAGATTAAAAATTAGTGTCTCATTTCCAATTCAACTTCCGACAAGCTTGTTTTGAAAGACTCGCGTTCGAAAATTCGTTCCATGTAGCTCAAAATTGGCTTTGCCTGAGCAACATTGATATCAATACCTAATATAGGTAAACGCCATAATAAAGCAGAAACACAGCAATCAACAATCGTAAACTCATCATCCATAAAGAATGGTTTTTCAGCAAAGATGGGCGCTGTCGCGATCAAGCTCTCCTTTAGTTCTTTACGGTACTCATCGGCTTTATTTGCTTCAGGATCTTCAAGAATCGCATCAGCCAAACGACTCCAGTCTTTTTTAATACGGTACATCATTAGTCGGCTTTGAGCACGGGCTACCGGATAGACAGGCAACAAAGGAGGATGAGGAAAACGTTCATCCAAATACTCCATCATAATATCAGACTCATAAAGCACCAAGTCTCTATCGACTAAAGTAGGCAAATCATTGTAAGGATTATGGTCTGATAACTCAGCAGGCTTATTTGCCGGATCAACATCTACAATATCAACTGCAACACCTTTCTCAGCCAGTACAATTCGAACTCTGTGACTGTAGTGACTTTTTCCATCAGAATAAAACGTCATTGAAGAACGCTTGGCCACAACTCCCATACACTTACCTCACCCTATAGCAACAATACATAAGCCAAAAAAGTACATTTAAACCTCCTGACTCTAAAATTTTGCGAAATTATACACGATTTAAAAAACCAGCGTATAAATTATACAAGTTAAAACAAAAAAAAGGCTGTTAACATAAGTTTGTTAACAGCCTTATCTATACAAAAAATAATTTTAGTGAATATCGCGCCAGTATTCTTTATTCAAGAAATAAGCAAATACAAACAAGAACATTAAAAAGATCAGCACTGAACGACCAATATCTTCACTTTCTAGCCTCGACGGCTCACCCACATAAGTCAAAAAGTTCACAAGATCATAAATAGCTTCATCATATTCTGCTGGTGCTAAAGAACCCTCAACAGCATACTCAGCACAACCACTACTTTTGATGATATTTCCACTCAAAGGATCAACCACAGGCTCAACACCAAGATGTGGCGCTTCAGCGCAAACACCCTGCAAGCCAGCTAATACATGAGGCATACCCACATCTTTAAAGATAGCGTTATTCACACCATAAGGACGCTTAGTATCTGCATAAAAGCCGCGTAAGTAGTTATACAACCAGTCAGCACCACGTAAACGTGCAGATAAAGTTAAATCTGGAGGAGGACTACCAAACCAAACCGTTGCCTGATCAGTAGACATTGAATTAGTCATCAACTGACCAATCTTGGCATTACCAACTAGAATATTTTCTTCCATAATATTAAGAGGAATTTGAATATCACTAGCAGTCCGCTCATAACGCGCATACTTTAACGAGTGACAACCAAAACAATAGCTTGAGAACAAGGCAAAGCCACTTTGTAATGACTCCATATCACTCACATCTGTTTTGATATGATCCATTGGGTGTGCATTACCCGAAGCCTGTGCACCCAAAGAGAAAATAGAAAGAAATAGTATTATCGCTAAGTTTCTCATTATCCTGTCACCCTCTTTGGTACTGGCTTAGTCTTTTCAATTTTTGAATACCAAGGCATCAAAATAAAGAAGCCAAAGTAGACTGCGGTTAGAATTCTTGCCCACATTGTGCGCTCTGGCGTTGCAACGACAACCCCCAAGTAACCCAAGACCACAAAGGAAACAATTAACAACACAAGAGCAACTTTACTAATCATGCCTTTATAGCGAATTGACTTGACCGGACTTCTATCTAACCAAGGAAGTACAAATAGAATAGCGATAGCACCCCCCATTACAACAACACCCATAAAGGCATCCGGAATCGCTCTCAACATTGCATAGAAAGGCGTGAAATACCAAACTGGCGCAATATGATCCGGTGTTTTTAAGGGGTTAGCAGGCTCAAAGTTTGGCTTCTCTAGAAAGTACCCCCCCATTTCAGGGAAGAAGAACACCACACCACAGAATACAAACAGGAACACCACAATCCCTACAATATCATGCACACTGTAATAAGGATGGAATGGAATACCGTCTAAAGGAATGCCATTTTCATCTTTATTCTCTTTAATTTCGATACCGTCAGGATTATTTGAACCAACAGTATGTAGCGCAAGAATATGTAGCACGACTAAAGCAAGAATAACAATCGGCAACGCTACAACATGTAGAGCAAAGAAACGGTTTAAAGTCACACCCGAGATTAGATAATCACCACGAATCCATAGTGATAGATCATCACCAATATAAGGAATAGCACCAAATAGATTAACAATAACCTGAGCACCCCAGTAGGACATCTGCCCCCAAGGAAGTAAGTACCCCATAAAACCTTCCGCCATTAGCGCAAGATAAATGGTCATACCGAAGATCCAGATCAGCTCTCTTGGCTTCTGATATGATCCGTACATGATGCCACGAAACATATGAAGGTAAATCACCATAAAGAACGCCGAAGCACCTGTAGAATGCAAGTAACGTAACAACCATCCGTACTCAACATCACGCATGATGTATTCTACAGAAGCAAATGCGCCTTCTGCTGTCGGAGTGTAACTCATCGTTAGCCATACACCAGTCAATATCTGGTTAACCAACACCAACATTGATAAAACACCAAAAATATACCAAACGTTAAAGTTTTTTGGTGCGTAGTACTTACTCATATGATTTTCGAAAGCTTCTACGATCGGCAGACGAGCATCAATCCAACTAATTAACTTTTGCATTAAGCGCTCTCCTCATCGACACCAATAATAACCGTCGAATCATCAATATATTTATGTGGAGGAACCTGTAAATTCTTGGGTGCAGGAACACCTTGAAACACACGACCAGCCAAATCAAAGCGAGAACCGTGACAAGGACAATAAAAACCGCCCACCCAATTTGCATCAAACTCTTGAGGCTTTACTTCAGGAACAAATTGCGGCGAGCAACCAAGGTGCGTACAAATACCGACGATAATGGCATACTCTTCACGAGAAGAACGGTAGATCCCCTTGATATATTCAGGCTGCTGCGGCACAAGAGAATCAGGATCTCGAAGTTGGTCATTCAAGGTTGCTATATTATCAAGCATTTCCTTTGTTCGACGGATAACCCATACAGGCTTTCCTCGCCATGCAACCGTCATCCTCTGCCCAGGCTCCAATTTGCCAATACTTGCTTTGACAGGCGCGCCAGCAGCTTTTGCTTTAGCACTTGGATTCCAAGACGCAACAAACGGCACTGCTGCCCCTATTGCCCCCACACCTCCGACTACCGAGGTGGCACCGATTAAAAATCGACGCCGGCTGTTATTAACCCCGCCATCACTCATACAGGCCTCTCCCAAAATTTACGAATATAATTATATGCATACGATCTTAGCTATCATTTAAGTAAAAAGACTACTTTCCAGCCAACCATTATGTTTATCTACTAAAAACGAGTAAAAATATTCCACCCACTTTTAAAAACCACAGATATTAATTAAATTACCCTCAGGCTTCAACTACTTTCACTGACTTTAATACCTTACTAGCCACGCTTAAGACAAGCACCCAAGACATAAAAACAAACCAAGCAAACAAAAAAAAACGCCTGCCAGCTTTTGCTGACAAGCGTTTTTGAAAAAACAGATTTTAACGTTTTGAGAATTGAGGCTTTTTACGTGCTTTACGTAGACCAACTTTCTTACGCTCAACTTGACGCGCATCTCGCGTTACCCAACCAGCTTGTCTTAGCGGGCCACGTAAAGTTTCATCATACTCCATCAATGCACGTGTTATACCGTGACGAATTGCACCCGCCTGACCAGTTGTACCACCACCTTTTACAGTGATTTTAACATCAAACTTATCTGCCATTTCAACTAGCTCTAATGGCTGACGAACAACCATTTGAGCTGTTTTACGACCAAAAAAATCTTCCAATGAACGACCATTGATTTCAATGTTACCGCCACCAGGCTTCAAAAAAACACGCGCCGCAGAAGATTTACGACGACCAGTACCATAATTATATGTAGTTGACATAATCGCCTTCCGTTAAATATCTAAAACTTGTGGTTGCTGAGCAGTATGAGGATGCTGTTCACCCGCATACACTTTCAACTTTCTGAACATCTCACGACCTAGAGGGCCACGAGGAAGCATACCTTTTACAGCTGTTTGAATCACTCTTTCTGGTGCTTTATCAAGCAACTTTTCAAAAGAAATTGATTTCAAGCTACCAATATAACCCGTGTGGTGATAATACATCTTATCACTCGTTTTTCGACCGGTTACTGTAATTTTTTCAGCATTGATCACAACAATATAATCACCTGTATCTACATGAGGTGTATATTCTGGCTTATGCTTTCCTCTTAATCGACTTGCAATTTCACTTGATAGCCGACCAAGTGTCTTGTCTGCAGCATCTACTACATACCAGTCTCTTTTAACTGACTCTGGCTTTGCACTTAACGTTTTCATTTAATCCCGCCTTCTTTAAGCTCTTAAAAAGAGCACATATAACCCAAAAAAAATGGTCGAAATTCTACCTGACGCATTTGGGCATTCGAGTTTTCATCAATTAGGCCTGACTAACGAGACGGGGCTGTACTCAAAAGACACACCAATAATTCAAGGGCGCGAAGTATAATATATTTATTAAACAAAAATCCAGTCTCGCGCAAAGTTTTTTCTAAAATACCTACATACAAAAGCTAAGCAAACCTTTCTCCAAACAAACGCAGCGAGTTTTCCCACAAAGCAGAAGCCAGATAGCCTGGAGACTCTTCTCGAATTTGACACAAGCTTTCGAAGACTCTTAACACATTCAAAGGAGTAGACTGCCCTTTCGCCTCTCCCACAACAGGCATATCCGGTGCATCTGTTTCTAAAACCAAACTCGATAAAGGCGCACTCTGAATAGCCGAGCGCGTCTTACTCGACCTAGGCCAGGTAATCACACTCCCCACACCGATACACATACCAAGCGACACAAACTGCAGCAACTCTTGCGAGCTTCCCGAAAACGCATGCACTACACCACCTACCAAGTCATATTTTTTTAAGCTCTTACGCAATTGAGTATGCGTTTTTCGGGAATGCAGAATAACGGGTAATCGATGCTTTGACGCCAAAGCTAACTGACCTTCAAAAAAGAACTGCTGACGCACCGGATTTTCTACCGTCGCATCCAAGCCCATTTCACCAACAGCAACAACGGTGGAAGCAAATCGCGTCAAATAACGATCAAGTTCTTCCAAATCTACCTCATCATGTTCAGACAAAAAGTAGGGATGCAAACCCAAAGCTGGTTGAAGTGAGTGGTATTTAGAGCAGAGCCGTAAAATCAACTCCCAAGCGCTACGCTTTGTCGCAGGCACAACAATTAAGTCAATTGATTTATCCTGGCAAGCTGAGATCAAGCACGCTCGCCGCAACTCAAACTGGGAGAAATCCAAGTGGCAGTGTGTATCCGCAAAAGGCATTTGACAACCCAAGCCAAAACAAAGAAATTGCCGGAAAGCGTTTCACTTTCCGCCCCAAAACATAACACTTACATCTAAAACTAGTGCTCTCGCGTCTGATGAAACCCTACTTCCGGATAACGCTCTTGCGCTAACTGTAAATTCACCATCGTTGGCGCGATATACGTCAGATTACCACCGCCATCCAATGCTAAATTATCAAAACATTTCTTCTTGAATAACTCAAACTTGCTCGCATCTTCACAATCAACCCATCTTGCCGTCGCAACACTGATAGGCTCATAAATCGCTTCAACCTTATATTCAGATTTCAAGCGATGCACAACCACATCAAACTGCAAGACCCCAACCGCCCCAACAATTAAATCATTTGATTTTAGCGGACGAAATACCTGCACTGCACCTTCTTCAGATAATTGAATCAAGCCTTTGTTTAATTGCTTCAACCTCAAAGGGTCTTTCAACCGAATACGTCGAAACAGCTCAGGTGCGAAATTAGGAATACCTGTAAAATGAATCATCTCACCTTCAGTAAAAGTATCGCCAATTTGAATGGTACCGTGATTATGTATGCCAATTATATCACCTGCAAAGGCTTCTTCTGCATGCGTTCGATCTCCGGCCATAAATGTTACCGCATCTGAAATACGAAAGTCTTTCTCTAATCGAACATGCTTAAACTTCTTACCTTTTTGATATCTTCCTGAGCAAACACGCAAAAAAGCAATACGATCCCGGTGCTGCGGATCCATATTTGCCTGAATTTTAAATACAAAACCGGTGAACTTCTCTTCTT
>Ga0105348_1000801_pt1 | contig 22508 bp, 22 predicted proteins | sample EN8Hudsemesocosm_2_FD_83504 | JGI IMG/M metagenome (GOLD analysis project Ga0105348, IMG submission 83504) | Methane-oxidizing microbial communities from mesocosms in the Hudson Canyon - EN8C Hudson Canyon | ecosystem: Environmental > Aquatic > Marine > Cold seeps | place: Hudson Canyon... | reverse complement strand
TGTGGGGGGATGAGGGTGGGGAAAGGGGGCGGGATTTGGACAGGGGGTGGGGGTGGGGGTGGGGGTTGGGGTGGGGGTTGGGGTTGGTGCTGGAGTAGGAGCCGCTGCTCCTTCATCTCCGCCGCCGCCACAACCGACAAGTAAACTAGCAATTGCTAGTGCAATTATTCCTTTCTTAAACATCATTCCAATATCTCCCTAGATATTTAATATTCCAATAAATTAACGCCGTTATAACACGCCAGTTACAACACGGTAATGTTTGATTTTCAAGCATAAATGTTGGCACATAAACATATAAATCTCAATTGAAATGTATATAATTGTTACAAGAGTTAATCTAGGTCAATTACAATATTTCCAATAGTTTATTAACAATATTTTTGGAACAACAATATAACGAAAGGACTTTCAATGAAAAATTCAGCACTTCAAACCACCTTACTACTCACTTCTTTGTTTTCCGTTTCAGCAGCGTTTGCTCAAACAGAGCCTGAACAGAATTTTACCTCTGGTTATTCATACTTTAACTTCGGTGTAGAAAATATTGAATACCAAGAATTCCCTGCAAACATCCCTGTGGAGTCACAAAGTAAAGTAAGTAATTTTGTTATTCGCACCGGTGGTTTATATCCAATCAATCAAAAATTTAATTTCTCAATCGATGCTACGGCTAGCTTTGCTCCTGAGCAAAGTACAGAACAGTGGGATAATACCGAAACGGGTGAAATCCTGCAGAAAAACCTAGTAACCCTACAAAATGCCTCAACGCTGGTACTATTACATTATAAATTCGCACCTTCATGGCAACTCCTTGCTGGTGGCTCTTTTAATGAAGAAACTTTCAAGCGCTTTAACTTTGAAGCATTGTCAGAGAGTGTTGTTGATCTAAGTAAGTATTCGGTTGAAGAGTCTTTTTCACATATTGATGTTAATTTTGGACTTGGTTATGGCAGTGATTTGTTACAAGGTCAAGATGATCACTTTTCTGTACAAGCTTATGTCGGCTTGCCTATATGGAGTAATACCAAAAACACCTCTTACCCTAATGCAGAATGGACTGATACCAGCAGCTACTTATGGCAAGTACAGGGAAGGTATAGCATTGCCATTAGTAATGCGTTTCACATTGGTGCTTATGCCAGCTATAGTTATACTGACCGCAGTGCTGAGACGGTTAACAATACTTATAATACTTTCTTAGGAGGTAATGTTGCCGAAGCAACATTGCCTGCAGCCGAAATGACTCGAATGAGTTTTGGTATTGAGCTTTTGTGGCAGCTATAGAAGACAATAACTGTTAACAGGCACCTGTTGAATTAAACAATAAAAAAGGCAATTAACATTCCCATGTTAGTTGCCTTTTTTTACCATAACTGCCAATAAATTATGAACTAGTCAGCAATATATTCAACTACTTCAAGACCAAAACCAGAAAGCGAGTGATATTTAGTTTGTGAGCTTAATAAACGCATTTTGCTAACGCCTAAGTTAGCTAGAATTTGCGAGCCAACACCAACATTGCGTGAGCCTACATGACGGTTAATTTCTTTAACCGTTTCACCGGCATCAATTTTGGCGTATTTCTCAACCAAGTTAATTAACTCTGCTGGTGATTCATGCTTACCTAGTAACACTAAAACACCGCCTTCTTGAGCAATTTTCTCTAGTGCACTGGCCATAGGCCAAGTCGCAACACTTTCACGTTGACTAAATAACAAGTCACGGAAGGTATTTTCTAAGTGGACGCGAACTAATGTTGGTTCATCGGCTTTGATTTCACCTTTGGTTAAAGCAAAGTGCGCTTGACCATCAATAGTGTCTTTAAATACGGTTAAATCAAACTCACCAAAAGCCGTTGGTAATTTACACTGAGAAACACGTTCAATCGTGGTTTCAGTAGCATTTCTAAACTCAATTAAGTCAGCAATAGTGCCCATCTTAATTCCGTGCTTTTCGGCAATAACTTCTAAATCTGGGCGACGCGCCATCGTGCCGTCTTCATTTAAAATTTCAACAATTACCGCAGCTGACTCAAAGCCTGCCATGCGAGCTAAATCAACACCTGCTTCGGTATGACCTGCGCGGTTTAATACGCCACCATCTTTTGCAATCAATGGGAAGATATGACCTGGTTGAACAATGTCTAAATGCGTTGCGGTTTTGTTTGCAGCTGCCAGCACTGTTGTTGCACGATCTGCTGCTGAAATACCAGTAGTTACACCCGTCGCCGCTTCAATAGACACGGTGAAGTTAGTGCTAAACTGGGCATCATTTTTATCAACCATCAGTGGCAGCTTTAACGTTTCACATTTTTCACGGCTCATTGGCATACAAATTAAGCCACGGCCATGGGTTGCCATAAAGTTAATCGCCTCTGGCGTCACTTTCTCAGCGGCCATGATGAAGTCACCTTCATTTTCCCTGTCTTCATCATCCATTAAAATAACCATCTTACCTAAAGCGATATCTGCGATGATTTCTTGTGGGGTATTTAAGTTCATTTCTGCCTCTATTACGGGAGTGCTTTCATTTATGCCAATATGGCTTGTACAATTCTTTTTAGCTTAACTTAGCCGTTTAGCTTACTTATTTAAGAAAACCTGCTTTAGCAAGCATACTTTCAGTGACATTTGATTTTGGTTCATCATATTCTGTAGGAGACTTGGTTAGCAGGCGCTCAAGGTAGCGAGCGATTAAATCTACTTCAATATTGACCTGTGTACCCACTTGATAGTCAGCAAATATGGTTTCTTGTACCGTGTGTGGCACAATCGTTAACCTAAATTTGGCTGGTGAAGCGCCATCTTCAATGGCGTTAACCGTTAAGCTAGTGCCATCAATAGTAACAGAGCCTTTTTCAGCAACATAATGTGAAAGCTCGCTTGGTACACTTAACCAGTATTCAATGCTATTACCGTTATTATTAATCGCTAACACTTCACTTACGCCATCAACATGACCAGAAACCATGTGCCCACCAAAGCGTGTGCTCGCTAGCATAGCTTTCTCTAGGTTAACTCGGCTACCCACTTGATAGTTGGCAAAACCAGTTCGCTGCAAGGTCTCATTTGATACATCAGCACTGTAACTACCTGCACCTTTAGTGCTATCAAAATCTACCACCGTTAAACAAATACCGTTGGTGGCAATTGAGTCACCTAACTTTACATCACTCATATCTAAACCATTGGTTGAGATAACTAAGCGAGCGCCTTGGGCGTTAACATTAATAGCTTTTATTGAACCAACTGCTTCGATAATTCCTGTAAACATAATATTCTCTAGTGTGTTTTATCTTGGTGTAAACGTTGCTTTATTGTAGCTGACTGGTGATTCTAATATCACAGCCAACCATACGAATATCATTAATGGTTAATGACTTCGCTTGCGCTAATTGTGTCACTGAGGGCATTGCCACTAAACTCTTACCTTCGGCTCCCATTAACTTAGGAGCTTGGTATAAAATGAGTTCATTAACTAAGTCTTGCTCTAAAAATGCGCCACTTAATTGATTGCCAGACTCTATCAACACATCGTTATAGCCTCGCTCAGATAACAGTGTCAGCAAGGCTTTTAAATCTACTTTATGCTGCCCTTGGCTATTGATAACTAAAGGTAGCTGTTCTTGCTCTACAAAATGAGGCCATTTAGGTAAGTTTTCAAGCTTGCACTCACTATTTTCTTTATCACCTCTGATCAATAACACCGGAGACTCGTATGAGAACAAGGCTAAATCGGGTGTTAAACGATTTTGACTATCAATAATAACGCGAACAGGTTGTCGTAATTCTTCTTCAGGGTATGTTGTTTTTAAATCACCCAGTTCAGACCAACGCACTGTCATTTTGGCATTATCAAAAAGCACTGAATCTGCGCCACTGATAATAGCACAGCTTTGAGCACGCAAACGCTGAACATCTTGTCGAGCCTCGGTAGCAGTAATCCACTTACTTTCACCACTGGCCATCGCCGTTTTACCGTCAAGACTTGCCGCCAGTTTACATCGTACAAAAGGTAAACTAGTTATCCGCTGATGGATAAAGCCAACATTTAGCGCTCGGGCATCCTGCTCCAATAAACCTGACTGCACGCTAATGCCTGCATTTTTTAGCATAGCCAAGCCGTTACCCGAAACTCGCTCGTCGGGATCAACCATAGCAGCAATAACATGACCGATACCAGAATCAATAAGCGCTTGCGCACAAGGTGGTGTTCTACCAAAATGACTACAAGGCTCGAGAGTAACATAGGCAGTTGCGCCTTTGATAAGCGCTGGATAATCACGTTTAGCGGCCGCTAAGGCATGAACTTCTGCATGACCCTGCCCTGCTTTTTGATGGAAGCCTTCTCCGATAATTAGAGTAATTCCAGCGTGATTACTCACCAACACACAACCAACTCTCGGATTAGGCGAAGTGGTAAAATGACCTTTTTTGGCAAGCTCTATAGCTCGTGCCATATAAAGGTGATCTTGTTTGGTAAATGCTTTAATGCTATCAGTCACGTGAATTCGCTATTATCTTTAATAAATTACTTGGCTACTTTAGTGTGTTTGTTTTTACTTGCTTTACCATTTTTTTCTTTACCTAAGCGGGTAATTTCATCAGCAAATTCGCTGATATCTTCAAAGGATAAGTACACAGAAGCAAAACGTAAATAAGCAACTTTATCGAGTGATTTTAATTGCTCCATAATCAAATCACCTAACATTCCACTGCTGATTTCACGTTCACCCGTAGCACGCATTTGAGATTTTAATTTATTAACCGCCAACTCAATTTGTTCCATGCTAACAGGTCGTTTCTCAAGTGCTCGCGTTAAACCGCTAAGCATCTTATCTTCATTAAACGGCTCTCTGCTACCATCTCGTTTAATTATACGTGGCATCACTAACTCAGCACTTTCAAAGGTAGTGTATCGCTCGTGACAAGCTAAGCATTCACGGCGACGTCGCACTTGATGACCATCAGACACTAAACGTGAATCGATGACTTTAGTGTCTAAGGCTGAACAAAATGGGCAATACATCTTCTACCTCTAATAATTATTATATGGTTAGCGACTTTGAGCAGCTAAGGGAAACCAGCACTGTAAAGCTGAATGACGCTAAGGCTAAATATTTTACAAAAAAAATGGCCGCTCAAGGCGACCATTTTAATATAAATTAACTAACAATTGTTAATATTCACAAAATTAGTTATTTACTTAGTATTACTACTTACTTGTATACAGGGAAGCGTGCACACAGTTCTTTAACTTGATCTTGTACACGAGCAATAACGTCTTCATTGTTGATATCATCTAAGATGTCACAAATCCAAGCTGTTAATGCTTTAGTTTCTGTCGTACCGAAACCACGACGTGTGATTGCTGGTGTACCTAAACGTAGGCCTGACGTTACAAACGGAGAACGCGGATCGTTTGGTACTGAGTTTTTGTTTACTGTGATGTGTGCTTTACCTAAAGCGGCATCAGCATCTTTACCCGTGATATCTTTATCAATTAGGTCAAGAAGTAAAAGGTGGTTTTCAGTACCGTTAGATACTACCTTGTAGCCACGCTCTTGTAATACTTCAACCATAGCTTTAGCGTTATCTAAAACTTTTTGTTGGTATTCTTTAAACTCAGGCGCTAATGCTTCTTTAAATGCTACTGCTTTAGCCGCAATAATGTGCATTAATGGGCCACCTTGACCACCAGGGAAAACAGCAGAGTTTAATTTTTTATAAACATCTTCGTCATTACAACCAGAAACGATTAAACCGCCACGAGGGCCAGCTAATGTTTTATGCGTTGTTGTAGTCACAACGTGCGCGTGTGGTACTGGGTTAGGGTAAAGACCCGCAGCGATAAGACCTGCAACGTGAGCCATATCTACGAAGAAGTATGCACCAACTTTATCAGCGATTTTACGCATACGTGCCCAATCTACGATACCAGAGAACGCAGAGAAACCACCGATGATCATTTCTGGCTTATGTTCTTCAGCTAGACGCTCAAGCTCTTCATAATCAATGTCACCAGTTTCAGGGTGTAAACCGTATTGAAAAGCTTCATAAGATTTACCAGAGAAGTTTACGTGAGAACCGTGTGTTAAGTGACCACCGTGAGCTAAGCTCATGCCTAGTACTTTACCGCCTGGCTTAACTAATGCTTGAAAAACAGCAGCATTTGCTTGAGAACCAGCATGTGGTTGAACGTTAGCGTAAGTTGCGCCAAATAATTCTTTTGCACGGTCAATAGCTAGTTGCTCAGCAACATCAACATATTCACAACCACCGTAGTAACGCTTACCAGGGTAACCTTCTGCATATTTGTTGGTTAACTGAGAACCCTGTGCTTCAAGCACGCGTGGGCTACAGTAGTTTTCAGAAGCGATTAATTCGATGTGCTCTTCTTGACGAGTAACTTCGTTAGTCATAGCTTGGTAAAGCTCTGCATCAAAATCAGCAATATTCATATCACGAGTAAACATGTTTTATTCCTTAAGTATTTCAGCCCAAGGCTGTAACGTATACTCAAAGTGCAGCATTATGCTGACATCATTCAAGTACACACAAAAATAATGCGCGTATTCTGCCTTAAAATAGCGAGAAAGTACACGGTCAAACAGGTTAGTTTTAGTGCATTTTGCACTGCGTTATAGCGTAAACTATTAACTGCTCGCCTATAAAAGTTCAGTAAAAGTTTTCATCAAAATAGGCAAACAGACTATAACCAATAAAAAACCAAGATTCAACGAATAAAATACAACAAATAAAACCAAAGCCCGAACATTAGTCGGAATCGGCGAGTAAAGTACAATTTATTCATAACTTGTAATAAAAAATTGTACTGAATGGAAATTTCATCACAAGAAAAAAGCGGTGAGTATTTATCATACTCACCGCTGATTAAAAGACTCCAAGGATCTGGTTTAATTAGGGACTATTTATTATCCCTAGCTGAGCTTATTCAGTACCTTTTAATGTGATAAGTTGCTGATATTCTTTTTTGCGCTTTCGGTGAAAATACTCTGCAACAAGGTAAACCCCAACGATAAAAATATTACCAAACAACACAACAGGTATTATTGGTTTCTCTGAGGTTTGGCCAACAGTGTAGATAAACCAGTTCATTAAGAAGAAGAAAGGTATAGTCGACACTTTAGTGAGCACCATATATTGCATTGATGATTCACAGGATGTTATCGCATGGTCAATTGCTTTACTTGGGCTATCACACAAAGATTTCCAAGCGGTCAAACGAATTTTCAATTCATAATAAACCAAGACAATAGATAGCAAACCGCCAATGCCAATGTAGGTATTAAAAGGTTTGCCAAACTTGCCATCAAGCACACCATAGACAAAAGCAATTAACAAACCTAACGTTGCTAGCACATTGAGGCTAAGACAAATTTTGGCACCGCGGGTTCTTCGCCTAGTTCTTTTTAATAATTGTTCAACATCAGTTTTAGGAACAGATTGCGCTTGCCAGTCTTGGCTAAGGGCTAGCCATTCATCATCAAGCGGCTTGTCATTGGATAACGGCTGTTCAGACGCTTTTTTAGGTAATGAAAGTACATCAATTTCTTTGCTTTCTACTACGATACTGTTTTCAGCTTCTTGCTTACTTGATTGTTTCGACGAAGCATCTTCATTATCCAATATTGATTTATCCACGATCTGAGCCCTCCAACAATTGAGCTAAAGAGCTTTTAGCACGCTGTAACCTTACACCAACTAAATTGGTTGTTATGCCTAAAACCTCAGACATTTCTTGATAACTCATACCTTCTAATGCCAAGGTGATTACTTGCTGCTGTTCAAGTTTCAACTGCCGAATAGCTGCAGCTAACTTTTGTTGACGCTGCCTTTGATTCAATGATTGAAAAGGCGTCGGTTGATTATGATCCTTTTCAGCTTCACCGGTAACAGCCGTTAGATCTTGATCCGCCTTGACCGTTTTTACCGCTTTAGCAACATGTGTAGCCAGTACGTTGTGCGCAATACGTGCAACAAAGGTTTTCACTGCTGAATCTTGACGAAATTTAGGTAACGCGCGCCAAATATTCAACGCGATATCTTGAAACAGCTCATCTTGAATCGCTGTCTTTGCTTCAAAACCGGTAATAATATGGCGCAGTAATTTTTCATGCTCTGCCATCCATTGAGTAAACAAAACTTGGTTATCTGTACTATGACGATCCAAACGAATATCCTTGCAATCAACTTCTCCTGCTACAGCATAAGAAAATTGTGCCTTGGGGTATGAAAATTTACTAGAATTTAACATATTATTCGCTTTTGGATCATCATTTAATCTACAATCTCTTAACTAAAGCTTTACTAAATCTTAGCTAAGCCTTAACTAAGCGCCATCACAACTTTTTCAGACTTAAGCTTTTGAGCTAAAGCTAATACAAGTGCAACAGTGATCGCAATAGTAACACCACTAGTAGCACCAACCGCTAACCAGTTAACCTCAACCCCTTTAAAAACACTTTCAATGATCATTGATTGTCCTGAAATGGGTAACCAATCTAACCACTGTGGCCTGTCGTCCATCATCGAAACAACAAAAGGAATAAAAGCTGGAATACCAATTAACATACCCACGGTAGATTGCGCCTCTTTAAAACTCTTGGTTTGAAAAGCAACAAAAAGCTGAAGTGCTGATGCTAAAAAACAGATAGGTAATAGTAAAAGCATTAAGAACAAGGCTGTAGACATATCTAGGCTGAAAGTCGCGCCAATTTTGGTTAAGTCAACAAAGCCTACTGACAAAGAAGTAAGTACTAACACTAACACCACACCAATAAAGGCAATAGTTGAGGCTCCCACCAGTTTTGCTAATACTATTTTCAGCGTGCTCACTGGCTGACAAAGTAACATTTCTAGCACATTGCGTTCACGCTCACCTGCACTTGAGTCAATAGCTACCGATAACCCTGACATAAAGGCCGCTAGCATCAAGTAAACACCTAACATCATGGCGATAAAAATAAACGTTGCATTAGGCTCAGCAGTATCTTGTTCAACCAATTTAACCGGGTTTAATAAGCGAATATCTACACCACGCAGTAATAAGCGCTTATAGCCAATAGATAAAGAAAACTCACGTACCGCACTGTTGATACGTCTAACCGGTGGCTTGACCGCTTTATCAGTAAAATCAGCTTGTAAATGTAACTTAATAGGCTTTCCTTCAGACATGTACTCAACATAATCTTCAGGTATTTCAATGGTTAAGTTTCTTTCATCCCAAATAGCTTTATCATCATTAGGTACATCAGCAAAACTTAACAAGTTTGCTTTAGCTAAATGATCAATTAACTTTGGCGCATGCTCTGCCCCGGTAAATTTAATATAAACAGGTGGCTCGTCAATGGCTTTCTCGATGATGATTTTAGACATAACCATGATCATTACTGGTGCCATAAAAGCCATCATCAAGGCAACCATTAAGGCTCGTTTATCACGGAAAGCTTCTTTGTATTCTTTAAGCACCAAGGCTTTTAATTGATAAAAATCGGCATTCATTATGCTGCTACTCCTTCATCTGAGCCTATCAACTTAACAAAGGCTTCTTCTAAGTGTTCTTCACCGGCTAATTCACAAAGTTCTTGTGGAGTTCCTTGCGCGGCTAACTTGCCATTGGCAACAATGATTACTCGATCACACAATGCGGCAACTTCTTGCATTACGTGAGAAGAGAATAAAATACAGTGACCTTTGGCTTTAAATTTTGCTAAATGGTTACGCAAAATACGAGTACTCATGACATCTAAACCACGGGTTGGCTCATCAAGCACAAAGTTTTGTGGTTGATGGACAAGTGATTGCGCCAAGGTTACCTTCATTCGCTGACCTTGAGAAAAACCAACCGTTTTACGGTGTGCTAGATCTCCTAAGTCTAAATCTTCAATTACCTGCTCTATCGCCTGCTTTTTTGCTTTCCCTGTCATGCCATGAATACTGGCAAAATAATCAATTTGCTCATACGCCGTTAATCGCTCATACAAGCCAAACTTATCAGGAAAAATACCTAATTTTGCTCTCGCGGCTAACGGGTTCTCTGTAACACTAATGCCATCAATAGTGGCAAAGCCTTCATCTGCCGACAACAAACCATAAAGAGTACGTAAACAGGTGGTTTTACCTGCACCATTAGGGCCTAAAATCCCGGTAATTTCGCCATCTTTAGCGGTGAAAGAAAGTCCATCTAAGGCTTTCACTGTGTTCTTTTTATCTTTTTTATCAATAAAGCTTTTATGTAAATTGTTAACTTCAATCATTGCTTTTTCCTAAAAATTGTTAATTCCATATGCGTGTAAATCATTAAAATTACAGCGACTTTATTGGATACCATTAACACTGGTCATAAAGGTTTCTTGCGGAACATCTGCTAAACAAGACTCATCAAGTGTTTTTGGACTCTTAGTGGTTAAAAATTCATTAATGATGTCGCTAGCACAAGTGCTCATGGCAACCGTATGTGAAGCATTTTCAACAACAATATGGTGACTATTGGGTAAGGTTTTCGCAGAATAATCACCATTACTTGGCGGTGTCACTGGATCTAAGTTACCCGATAGGATTAATGTAGGAATATCAGCGGTTACGCTCTGATAAAAATCTTCACTTGGGCGGTATTTCGGGAAAAATGGACAAACCATATCCCACGCTAAATGACTGCCACCACCGTCAAAATTATTGTCGGCATCAGCAAGGCGAGCCTGCTCAGACACTCTCGGTAAATCTTCATTACAAACAATGTTAAACAGCAAACCGGTATAAACTAATTGGTCACCTTCATTACGTGCAATAAGCCCTTGTAACGGTTGATAATTACCTAAGTAGGCTTGATGAATAACCAATGGCACCATTGAACGACCTTCCATGCCATACAGTTGAAAGCGTAAGTTGGCGGTAAATTTTGCTTCATCAATAAGAAACTTGGTAGGAGTGCCTAAACGGGGATGTTGAATTTCAACAGTCACTGGCTCCTTTGCTAAGCGTTGTTTTACCGCTTGAAATTCTTGCGCTAAATTAGGGAAAGCTTTATTACACGATTCACTTTTCTTACAGTTATCAACCAGTAAGTTAAAAGAGCGAGCACCACTTTGACCAAACATACCAATAGGCACTTCAATTGGGCCGACACTATCAAGTACAACAGTATCTAATGACTCAGGGAACATGCGCATGAAGACTAGACCTGCTCGAGTCCCGTATGAACCACCGTAAATATTTATTTTTTCATGATGCAATGCGGTGCGAACGGCATCGAAATCTCGAATAGCATTCTCAGAGTTATATTGACTAATATCCCCTTTAAACTGCGCAACACAATCTTTCACTTCTTGTGGATCTAACGCATCGGTCCTTAAGCTATATACACTATCTACTGCTTCAAAATCACACTTTAAAGCACTACTTTCACCAGTGCCACGTTGGTCAACTAGGATAATATCTCGAGTTTTACGTACTTCTTTAAATACACGATTTAAACCTGTTGCTAGCTCAACCGCTGCTTGACCAGGTCCTCCCGCTAAAAACATCAAAGGCGTTTTATACTCGCTGTCGTCAATTGCTGGCAATACCGCAAAATTAACGGTGATTGTATCGCCTTCTGGTTTTGCGTAATTTTCAGGGACGATTAATTTTCCGCATTGTACTTTTGAGCGAATTTCACCTAGATGGCAATTTTCCAGCGTTAAGTTGCTATCACTGGCCCAACTGTTGGCTGACAAAGACACCAGCACTGTGGTTATTATTTTTTTCCACGATCTTTTCCAAATTATTTTCATTATTTCTTTCCTTAATAAAGCGTCCAACAATTAGTCTCAGTACTTGCAGATTTATTACAAAATAAATTACAAAAAGTTAACCTTTTCTCAATTAAAAACCTAAGGCGCTGATATTAAATAAAAAATATTTTATAAACTGAGTGCTTTTACAGCAAGTTTATGAGTAATTAACTGCTGATGCAGGTACTTGCCAATCGTTAGAGATCAGACCTCTACACTGATAATTAATCACTTAACGCTCAAATTGCTAGTTTATCCACCAGTAGATTCAAAAAAGTTAAAATAGCCATTCCCAAATGCTTAAATAAGCGATATGGTTTAGTTATATAGTTTTAATAAAGGATGAAATTACCTATGGACTTAAATCAGTGGGTAGATGAGTTATTTGAAGTGTTTGATGAAGACAAAGATGGTGTGATTTCTCGTACCGAATTTGTTGAACTTATTGATGTTTTATTGCAAGACAAAGGTATTCGTATGTGCGAAACCATTTTCAACCGTTTTGATAAAAACCACAGTAACTCTATCTCTAAAGATGAGCTAAAAGATATGGTTATTGAGTTGGCTCTATAATAACTAGCCGCTAACTTATACGTTCAGGCTAATAACTATTTTAGCCTTGAGCATGCCTCTGCACATAAAACTTCCTTTGAATGTCAATTAGGCGTACACTTGTACACCGAAATTGATTCAAGTCGTTGTTTATGCCGCTACCTCAAAAGCCTTCTCAGGCGAAATCTCAAACATCTTCTTATAGTCAATTTGAAGAAATACTTAATGCTAGCAGTCACGCGCTTGGTTTGTTACTCAGTTGCTACGCACTTTTCTTATTGTTACAACAAAGCCATGATAGCGTCATTCGCATCATTAGCTTCAGTGTCTTTGCTGCTAGTGGCATGCTGCTTTTTTTAGCATCGACCGTGTATCACAGCCTAGTAAACCAACAAGCAAAAGCTGTTTTCAAACTCTTTGATCACTGCGCCATTTATTTACTGATCGCTGGCACTTACACCCCTTTACTGGCTATCACCTTAGCCGGCACGCTCGGTTATACCTTACTCAGTTTTATCTGGATATTTGCCCTTTCTGGCGTGCTGTTCAAAATAAAGTTTGGTAATAAATATAAGAAAATATCTCTGGCAAGTTATTTAGGTATGGGATTTATTTCATTTGGTATTCTTGGTGAATTATATAAAGCGCTACCTGAGCAGGCGATTGCACTATTAATACTTGGTGGGTTAGCGTATTGTTTAGGCGTGTTTTTCTATGTGAAGAAACAAGTCCCCTACACGCATGCTATTTGGCATCTATTTGTTTTAGCAGGGGTTACTTGTCACTTTTTAATGATTTACTGGTATGTTTAACCTATCCACTGTCTACCTTTAAGAATATGACTTGCTAAGCTTGGGGTTTGTGTTTCTTGCTTGGCGTCGCAGTGGCGACTACACGAAAAGGGGAACGACCGCTCCCCTTTCCACAAAAATATAAGGATTATTTTTGCACAGCTTTAACAAACGATGAATGAATGAATGAAAATGTTCACGTATTGCCATCATTGCTGCTAAGTATAAGATATTGTGATGAATTTAGGATTACGCGTGATGTAGCAGCTCTAAGGAATTCCAAAGGGAGAAAACAAAAAAGCAGTTAAGTCACCTTTTTACAACCTAAAATACTTGGCTTGTTATGCGATCTAAATCCTTGAGAAACCCCTGTTCTAATATCGCCTTTTTTCTCAAAAGATATTTTTTGCGTTAGGTGCTCATTTTGCCCACCTAATTGGTAGCTCATTTTCACGCGATCTTTTCCGTAATACATGACTTGAAAGGGGAATTGGAACTTTTCAGTATTGGCATTATAAAGTGGCTCCGCTAAACGATACTTTATCAGACATGCTCCTTTATAAAATTGCCAGTCTGCATAAGTGATCTTATCCCTATTAATTGAGTACGTCTCTTGCGGGGTGCCTCGTCCTTGCTTCACGCGATATTTTACCGCTGAATGTTTTGCCATTGGGTAACTCTCTTTAAATGCAAGAAAAGAAACCACCAGTAAATCTGGCTTTAACGGAAGTTTTTGCTGTGATGCCTGAGTAGCTTCAGCACTGGCAATAGAAAGATAAAGTCCATGACCTACAACAACATTTTTCCTTAAATGAATATCGCCAGCAGTTTGTTCACCTACGATATAAGCACGCTTTAATTGTTTTAAGCGCGTTGCCAACAGTTCGCCACTCTTAGCTGTGGCATTATTTGTAAGAATATACATTGGTATATCAGGTCGTTTTACTCCTGCTACTTTTGTTTTAGTCCAAAGCTGCTCACTTTCCTTAGTCTCATGATGATAGAAGCTTTCTATAAGTGTCTTCTTTTCAAATAAATAACTCGTAAAGTATTGAATGGCACTTAAGTTTTCTATGCTTTGATCACGCAAATCAAGCATTAAAACATCAGCTGCTTTTAATTGGGTGAAAACAGCATCTATTTCGCTATTTTTAGCATTAAGATTCAAAGTTACCAAAGCAACATTTCCATCTAACAGCTCAACACTGTTGGGAGCGTTTTCCTCAGGTAAATCTTCAATAACAATAGCCCTAGCTTTTAAAGTAACGACTAATTGCGGGTCATTTGTAATATCTTGCAGATCTAATGTGATCCTTTCAGCAAAGGCTAGCGGCTCTTCATAACCTAAATATATATACTGATTTAAGTTTTCGGTTAGCTGACTTTTTACTTTAATCGCCGCTCTAGGATAGACGGAAGATTTTTCAATGATTTTCGCAACGTTATCGATAATTTGCTTTTGCTCTGATTCAGCTAGTTCATCATAGCCGAAAGCATAATTAACATCATTCAACGCTAACATTAATATAACCAGTAGAGTTTTATGGCAGCAGTGTAATATTTTCAACTATCTATCCTTAACATTCTTTTCTGAGAAATTGCTCAGTTCTTCTCACTATATTGAAACCAGTGAATCAATAATTAATTTTTTAACTCTACGATTAATGACGAAAACCTAGCACCAAAGTTAGCTATTTTGACAAATTGAAGGTTTGAATATAATCAAGAAATGGCCCTTTTCCCGTTAAAGTTCCACCGGTGACATAAGTAATATTATTTAAAGTTGTCGCAGCATTGTGCCTACTTGCTTTATAACCGATAAATACTTCTTGCCATTTTTGGCTCAAAAAATCGTATGAGTACGTTGACTGCAAGCTATTATAATTACCGAAGACAAATAACTTATCATCTACCAGGCTAACAGAGTGAGCACTTATTTTTACCGGCAGTGGAGGTAATGTTTTCCATTGATTTAAGCGAGGATCGAATTGTTCAAATACATTCAATGCTGTTTTAGTATTATACCCCCCGACAACATAAATTAGCCCATTTCTTTCGACTGCTCTGGTGGATTTAGCGGTTGGCATATCTGCCGCTCTTACCCATTTATTCTCAGAGATTTTTAATACGGTAACGACAGAGCTGGGTATTAGGCCACCATCTGTTGGATAGGTACCACCAAAGACAAAAATATTCCCCTTAAGAAAAACTACGCTGTTTATGCGCGTTGGCGTAGGAAGAGACGGTGCAAAACTTACCTGCTTAGTGATGGTATTAAAGACCTCAACCCGCTTTTCAAAATAAAGCCGCTTTCTTTTGACACTTACGCCACCCACGATATAAATAGAATGTTTACCATCCCATACCGCTGAAAAATATCTACGTGGTATCAGCTTGTTTTCTAACACCTCTATTTTCTTAGTGACGGGATCAATGATCTCAATATCAGAAAGAAACCCCGACTTATTCGAACCAGCAAGCACATAGAGGTTTTTGCCGTCATTGACTGATGCATGGCCAAAGCGAGCGGTTGATAAAGAGAACTCTTCAGCGACCTGCACTTCATTAGTACTACAACTAGTGAGTAGAATAATTGAAAATAAAGAAATAAGTAGGTTGAACGATGAGGTATTTAATATATTTTTCAAGTAATTAGTCCGTTAAACGATTAATTGACTAACGTTAATTTATTTAACCAATAAAAACAACTAACAAAAACTCTGATAACTAACATACGTTTCTCTGAGAACAAAAAAGCCGCGCTTTATAAACTATAAAGTGCGGCTTTAAAATGTTCTTTATGACCTTGCGGTCTGATACCTAAACCAAGTTATTAATTTCAACGACTGGACTTACATCAGCATCGTAATCAACACCAGCAACGTCAAAGCCAAACAGCTTTAAGAATTCTTGATGGTAAGCAACATAATCTGTTAACTCATCAATGGTGTCAGTATCAACAGTATTCCAGATATCTGTAACACGTTGCTGAACACTATCTTCTAATTCTTTGTAGTTTTGACGGAAACGACCTTGCTCATCTAAACGAGGCGAATCACTGTAAATGTTTTCTTTGAAAAGGTTAGCAATTTGCTCAATACAACCTTCGTATGTACCGTCAGCTTTCATTACTTTAAACATTGCTGAAATGTAAAGTGGCATAATTGGAATAGCAGAGCTTGCTTGAGTCACTACAGCATTTAAAGACGTTACACGTGCTTGACCATTTAACGCAGACGTTGCCGCATTAATTGCCGTTGCCGCGCGATCTAAATCTTCTTTTGCTTTACCAATAGTCGCTTTACCATAAATAGGCCAAGTTAATTCTTTACCAATGTATGTGTATGCAACTGTTTTAACACCTTCAGCTAACACACCTGCTTCACCAAGTGCATTCATCCATAATTCCCAGTCAGCGCCACCCATAACATCGATAGTACCTTGAATTTCAGCATCATTCGCTGCTTCAACAGATACTTCATCAATAATACGTTTAGAGGTATTTAAGTTTTTAGTGGTAACACTTTGACCAATTGGCTTCAACGTTGAAGAGTAAACTTCACCAGTATCAGGATCCGTTCTACGTGGAGAAGCTAGTGAATAAACAACTAGGTCAACTTTACCCATATCAGCTTTAATTGCTTCAATAGCTTTTGCTTTTATTTCATGAGAAAAAGCATCGCCATTAATATTCTTAGCGTAAATGCCAGCTTCATCAGCCGCTTTAACAAAAGCCGCAGTATTATACCAACCCGCAGAGGCAGTTTTCTTCTCTGTTGGTGGCTTTTCAAAGAAAATACCTAATGTTTTAGCATCATGGCCAAAAGTAGCGGTAATACGTGAAGCTAAACCGTAACCCGTTGATGCACCAATCACTAGTACATTTTTAGGACCAGAAGTCGCTGAAGTTTGCGCTTTTACATAAGCAATTTGTTCATTAACATGCGCTTCACAACCTGCAGGGTGAGCATTAGTACAGATAAAACCACGAATTTTTGGCTTGATAACCATAAGTAAACCTTTTTTATTTATATTAGTGACTCAGCTAGAGCGATACCATTTTGTATAAATCATAGCTAAGGTTTGAAAGTGTCTTTCAAAAAATTGCTGCCATTGTACCCTGCCTTAAGCATAAAGAGGTACGACCAGAAGCGGTGCAAATTGACTATTTACCGCCACCTGCACAATTTGGTGATAATGGCGTATTTTCAGCATAATGCGCTTGCCATTGCTCTTCTGTATAAGTATGTAAAGCCAGTGCGTGAATTTTTTGTGCGAGCTCGTCTGCTAAAACAGCATTGACTAAGCGATGACGCTTTATTAAACGTTCGCCTTCAAAGGCTTTAGCAACAATTACCACTTTAAAGTGAGACTCACTCCCCGGCGGCACATTATGATTATTGCTTTCATTAATCACTTCTAAATGTGATGGCGTAAAGGCATCAAGTAGTTTTTGTTCAATTACAGCAGCAACAGTCATTATTATCTCGCTAGGTATAAAGTAAGGCGTAGGAAAATTGGCAAATATTTTAGCTGATTTAACAGGATAGACCAACAATATCTTAAGAATTATGCCACAATAGCGAGCAAATTTTTCACTGAACTTTTTGCCAAATTTATGATCAGTCCCTTTATTGTCAACGATAAAAATTTATTCTTAAGCCGCTTTCCTGTTGCCCAAGTTAATAGAAGCTTGCAAGCATGGGATGCTGCTGACGAGTACTTAATAAATCATATTAATGAACACGCGATTATTGGTGATAATAGCAGGTTGGCGATATTCAATGATGCCTTTGGTGCGCTGAGCACCAGCTTTTGTCAATCCAGAGACAGTAAACCTGACGTGTATTGTATCAATGACTCTTATATTAGTTGCCAAGGCATTCAATATAACATTGAGCAAAATGCCCTAGATAATAGCAATATTACCCAGCTAGGTTCATTAGACACTTTACCTGATGATATTGATGTTATTCTTTATAAAATCCCTAAAAGTAAATCGCTACTGATTGAGCAATTAATTCAAATTAAAAACTCAGTCAGTGACCAGTGCATTTTTATTGCTGCAGATCGCGCTAAAGAGATCCATACAGCAACATTAAAAGTATTTGAGAAGTACTTAGGTACCACCACAACATCACTAGCAGTCAAAAAAGCACGGTTAGTATTTTGCCAACTTGATAATAAACAGCAGCATAAGTCACCTTTCCCGACGATGTGGTCATTACCCCATCAGTCAACAACTGACTTACCTGATAGTGAATTTACCATTAGCAACCATGCTAATGTTTATGCACGAGAAAAACTTGATATTGGCGCTCGCTATTTTATTGAAAACTTGCCAAAGGTCTCTCCCGAGAGCAAGGTAATCGATTTAGGCTGTGGTAATGGCGTAATTGGTTTGACAGTATTAGCGAACCAACCTAGCGCGAATATCCAATTTATTGATGAGTCCTCAATGGCAATTGCCTCTGCAGAGCAAAACATCAAAACCAATTTACCCGAATTAGCTAACCAATGTCAGTTTACCCTAAATGACTGTTTAACTGACATTGACAGCAATAGTGTTGATTTGATTTTATGTAACCCGCCTTTTCATCAAAATACCGCAACCACAGATCATATTGCTTGGCAGATGTTCAAAGACAGCCATAGAGTATTAAAAAAAGGCGGTGAATTACGTATTATTGGTAACAGGCAACTGGCTTACCATATAAAGTTACAACGCATTTTTGGAAATGAAAAATTAATCGCCAGTAATAATAAATTTGTTACGCAATCAGCAATTAAACGATAAAAGAGAAACCTTATGAAAGTCACCCTATTAAAATCAATTCTTACCAGTGCACTGCTTGCTTCCCTTGTCGCATGTAGCACAGCACCAACACATTTGATTCTTTCCCCGCAAGTAAATTTACCGGCATCAAATCAATTCGCTAATAAAGAAGCGAGCATTAACGTCATAGATATGCGCACTAGCCCTCACATCGTACAAATTCTTGAGAAAGATGAAGCGGCGACTATTTTATCTTCTAAGGTGCGCATTGAAGATATTATCAGCGGTATTTTATCTAAAGAATGGCAACAACAAGGGTTAACCATCTCTGCTGATGCGAACAATAAAATTACTGCCACGATAGAGAAAGCGATTATTAGTGTTGACCAAGAAAGTGTCACCTATACCACGCAAAGTGAAATTATTATCAAGGTAATGATAGAGAATGAAAAGCAAACACTCACCAGCCAGTTTAAAACCAGAGCCCATAGTGAAGGTGCCTTAAATGCAGACATTGCTGCGTTAGAGCGTGAATTCAATCAACATTTAACCACGCTGTTAAAGCAAATGTTAGTTAGTAAAGATATTAAGAAATTTTTATAGAAACTTATACCTCTTTTAATATGCGGAGCTTACCTTGAAATCATTTATGCAACTTTTCATCGCTGCGGTATTTATCTTTAGCAGTGCTTTTACCTTTGCGGTAGACCCTACCAATATTTACCCTAAGGTTAAACTTGAAACGTCAATGGGAGTAATCGTTGTTGAGTTAGATAGAGTAAAAGCCCCTATCACTGTAGATAACTTTCTTGAATATGTGGTGAAGGGAGAATATAACAACACTATTTTTCATCGAATCATTGAAGATTTCATTGTTCAAGGTGGCGGTTATGACAAAAATTTTACAGCGAAAGAGCTCGGTAAGAACATCTTTAACGAATCAGGCAATGGCTTGAAAAATGAAGAAGGCACCATTGCTATGGCAAAAGAAAATCGACCTCATACTGCCAATCGTCAATTCTTTTTTAACCTTTCTGATAACACCAACTTAGATCCTGGCAGAAACTGGGGCTATGCTGTTTTTGGCGCCATTGTCGAAGGTGAAGAAGTACTTGAAGCCATTGCAAAAGTCCCAACAGATTATAACGAAGCCATGGCGTGGAATGATGTTCCGGTAAAGCCAGTGATGTTAATCAGAGCAACACTACTCCCTGCAGATTAATAACTTATTAAAAGTGCAGGCTTTACAAAAAAGTAACAAATAAAAAGCGGCTTTTTTTTGACAAAAAAACAATTATCACCGATAAATAAGTAAGCCAAGAATAATTCACAAGCATCATTATCAACAATAAAAGACTATGTGAATCAATAAAAAAGGCGCTAATTCTTCACGGGTGAATTCGTTAACTCTCATTAATCACCCATATTCTCAGTGCCAAGCTGTAGGTGATTTTAAGGGGTATTCATGATAATTGAGCAGTTTATCGATGATAAAATATTACAAATGCATGCGTATGTAGGCGCTGTTATCGAACAAAAACTTCATTACACAGAACTTGACCGTTTTATTTTAGATACCATGTCTGAATGGACGCTATTAAGCGTAGTTGATGAAACTCCACACAGTGCCAAAGAAAGGGTTTTTTGGCACCTTATGCATGAAGTTAGCCTACATGGCGCACAAGCACTTAACCAAGATTTATTCTTCAAAAGTGAAATCAGTACCTGCTTAGACTTTTTCAATGGAGTCGGCAGTTACCCTATCGATTGTATTGGCTGGCGACCGATTGCCTAGCCTAGTAGATAATTTAAGTCGAACTCAATGACTAACAACACTTCTGCAAATCACAAGCCTCTGATAAACTTAAAAGAAGTTTAACCCAATTTAAGTTACTTGCTGATGCCGCAACCCATAACAAATAGCCAAGAACAAAGCAGTTCCTTTAAAGAAGCTATTTTAAATAAGCGAATGCTTATTTGTATTTTTACAGGCTTTAGCTCAGGTCTCCCGCTCTTTGTTTTATACCAATTAGTTCCAGGATGGTTACGCGATGAAGGGGTCAGCCTAGCTGAAATTGGCTTATTTTCTTTAATCGGTATCCCTTATGTGTGGAAGTTTCTTTGGTCGCCCCTTATGGATCGCTACTCTTTAGGGTTACTTGGTAGACGAAGAAGCTGGATGCTAGCGACGCAACTATTGCTATTAGGCTCCATTGCGACTTTTGGTTTTGTAAACCCTGTCATGGATATTTGGTCTGTTGCCTATCTAGCGGCTGCCGTGGCCTTTTTTAGTGCCAGCCAGGATATTGTCCTTGATGCTTATCGCCGAGAATTACTGCCAGATAATGAGCTAGGTTTAGGTAATTCCATTCATGTTCAAGCCTATCGATTATCTGGACTTGTTCCCGGTTCACTCGCTTTCATCCTTGCAGATCATATGAGTTGGCAATCGGTTTTCATCATAGTTGCTGCCTTTATGCTGCTTGGGGTGCTGTTAACATTGTTTATTAAAGAATTAGAGTCTGAGCATAGTGCACCAAAATCATTACAAGAGGCTGTCGTACTGCCATTTAAAGACTTTATTCAAACCAAAGGGCTCAAGTCCGCGGCCTATACTTTACTCTTTCTCGTGCTTTATAAGCTTGGGGATAATATGGCGACTGCATTGCAAACCCCTTTTTTCATTGATATGGGATTCACCAAAACTGAAATAGGTGTCATCGCCAAAACGTCATCTTTGATTGCCATGACGATTGGCATTATTGTTGGCGGCTTAGTTATGATCAAATTAAGCATCAACAGAGCCCTTTGGTTATTTGGCTTTGTACAGATTTTTAGTATTTTAGGTTTTGCCGCCCTCGCTGAAATCGGTCATAACACCTATGCTTTAGCAATAGCTATGGGTTTTGAGTATTTAGGTGTTGGTTTGGGCACGGCAGCCTTTACCGCTTTTATTGCCAAAACAACCAACCCTGCATTTGCAGCAACGCAAATAGCTTTATTTACTGCCCTAGCTGTAGTACCACGTACCTTTGCCAATGCAACCACAGGCGTTATTGTTGAGCAAATTGGTTGGACTAATTTTTACTTCTTTTGCACAGTATTAGCAGTACCTGGCATGCTAATGTTATTAAAAGTTGCCCCTTGGAATGAAAAACCACTTAATGAGAGTACAAGTTAACAAATATGATTAAATTATTTTTCTTACTACCCATTATCATGTGCGCAATATGGTATTGGTATCTTAATTCACACGGCTATAGTGTAAAAGAAGGTGTAAAAGGCTTCAGTTATATTATTGCTTTCAATTGCATCATCATTGGTTTTTTCGTCATGATGATCTACCTAACCCATTGATAAGAAACAAAGCAAAATTAACATTTATGACATACAATTAAGCTATGTTGCTACTACCTTTATTGTTTTATGTTAATTGTTGATCAAAGTGTTTTAGATGATATCGGCCGCGGGTTTTCCGTCCCCGCGCAGCCTAAACTGCTACTTGAACTGCTTAAAATCATGGCGGAGCCTGACCCTGATATCAACGCGATCAGTGATGCCATCAGCAAAGATATTGCAGTTAGCGCCGCCA
>Ga0105348_1000798_pt1 | contig 22548 bp, 13 predicted proteins | sample EN8Hudsemesocosm_2_FD_83504 | JGI IMG/M metagenome (GOLD analysis project Ga0105348, IMG submission 83504) | Methane-oxidizing microbial communities from mesocosms in the Hudson Canyon - EN8C Hudson Canyon | ecosystem: Environmental > Aquatic > Marine > Cold seeps | place: Hudson Canyon... | reverse complement strand
GCAAGCATCATAGTGCCTTGTGGTGTAACTAAGTGCTTAGAAACGGCAGCAATCATTTCAGCTCGCTGATTATCACTGGCAGCGCCACTGAGCATGGCCCAACTTTGCGGGTTTAAAAATATCTTTCCTTCATCGTCTGCATCAGTGCCAAAAATACGACCGTTATCAGTAATACCGCGAGCAAACCATTGACCATGCCACAGATGTTCATTTACTGCGGTGTTAATAGCCTGTGCAGCAAAACGATACTCATCATACTTTTGCATACTGATATTAATATCGTATTCATGACACAAATCGCACCAAGACGTTAACGCATAAGAGGTTGCTAAAGATAACCAACTCGACACCCCTTTACCTTGGTAGCCCACCATATTCATTGGATCACACCAATCACCTTGCTCAATAAAGCTCAAGCCTCGATGATCAGTGGCATTAACCAAATAATCTAACGCTAACTCAATATGCTTAGCAAAAGACTGCTCTTCATTTGAGTCAATAAAGCTTACCATCTCACTGAGCAAGCTAACATCAGCGGTTTCATTTAAATAGACCGATAAACAAATAGGTAACCACACGCCATGGTCTGCATGAGGTACTTGATTAATATATTTAAGCTGCGCTTTTTCATGCAACAGAACTCCTTCAGGCATTGCACCACTAATACTTTGCTGTGAAACCGCTAATATGTATGCTTGGCGAGTAGCACAAGGCTCAATAAATGCCATGCCCATATTATCTTGAATATAATTACGAGTTTGCGGGTCGGTACTTAAGCGATTAACATCACCGTGGTAAAACATTTGCCTTGGCAACCAGTGGTTAAAGAAGTTATCAAAAGTACTATTTCCTGTAATATTTCCTGTACTGTTTCCGGAACCATTTTCTCTACTGTTTTCACTTTTCACCGTGATACAGCCTTTACCTTGCTCTAGGTACTCTTGGTAGTGTTTTTGGTTTTCACTGCGTTGTTGATGACCCAAGTATTTTTCTTTGATAAGGGCAATTTCAGCTTCATCTTTTGCAGGACCAAATAAAAACTGAAAGGTTTTACGTTCACTTGCTAATAACTGCTGTTGAAACTGCATTACCGCAACCGGCGTTTCATAACGCGCTTCAACATTGTCTAACCGCTCACCTTGTAATGCGCTTGGTTGGTGTAAACCGCCTTCCCCTTCGAAAGCTTTCTGATTGGCATGCCAAGCAGTAGGACGCGTATCACTGAGAAAAAAAGTTTTATCTTTAAAGTCTATATTCTTAAAATAATCTTCTACTTTTTGATAAGGGGTAATAGAGTCTGCCACAATGGCATTAAGTGTTTCATCATAAGTTGCAGACTGATTCATCCACGACATATAACCGATAGTAAAATAAGGATAAATACTTATATTTCGCGTTGTTTCAGTAAGGTTAATCACTGAAAAAAACCAGCATTCAACTAAATCATCTTTAGTTAGGCTTACCTTAATTGTTATCTTCAGTCCGCTATGCTCAATAACCCAGGTAATATCGCTATTAGCGACTTCAAAAGAAAACTTATCAAGCTCAGCTCGCATCGGCTCATAAGGAAGTGAGATGATTTCACCACTGTCTTCATCTTTTAAATAGAAAAATCGCCCAGGGTGATGAGTAAAGTAACTGTGCTCAGGTTGAATAAAGCTTTTTGCTTCCATGTTTGGCGCATAAGAGTATTTGGCCGGCTCTGGCTGCATAAATTGCGAATTAACATAACCGCGACAGTTCACTTGCATCACCATAGCCTTGTTCCACAAAAAGCCGGTAGCATTAGGCAGTTTTGTTGCACTGGTGAGCTTAACTTTACTTAAGCTACCAACAGGTTTTTCGCTTTCAATACTAATTAAAGGTAACTCTGGGGCATGTAATTTAGACATTTACCGCTCCTGTTGAGCTTACTTTTGACTGACTTTTCTCTGAGTCATTCGGCTCATAGTTTTGCTGTAAATCCTGCTGTAGTTTTGCCAGCTTTTTATCATCAAGTGGATAAAAATAAATTAACGGTACCGCAATGGCGGCAAAGACTGCGGGGATAAGAGTCATTAACAAAACAATGCCGGCTTGAGAGGCGTCTGTTTGCACTTGATTGGCGGCATAACCAAGAGAAGCCAATAACCAACCAATCATAGCGCCAGCAAGTGCACCACCAAGTTTTTGCGAAAATGCTGCAGCAGAAAATATCATTGCGGTTGCTCGCCTGCCCGTTCGCCATTGAGAAAAGTCAGCGGTATCGGCATACATGGAAAACACTAACGGTGATTTTGGCCCTAGCGCTAGGCCAATCATAATTTGTAAGACAAACATTAAAGTAATGTTTTCTTTGGGCACAAAGTAAAAAGTCAATGACAACGCAGCAACAATAGCCATTAAAATCATCAATAAGCGACGCTTGTCAATAAACTTAGTTAGCAGTGGTGTCGATCCTGCACCAATCGCTAAAGCAATCATATAAACCATGGCAAAGCTGCCAATAAGATCTGGGCGTTCAACATAATATTTAAAGTAAAAAGTACCAGTACTGCCACGAAGTGAAATAGTCATCATGATAATCAGCGCTAAAACAAACAGCACTTTCCACGGACCATTCTTGGTCAAATCCTTTAAGTCTTGCATTACCGATGTTTTTTGATTCGCAGGTGGCGCGATACGCTCTTTTGTTGAAAAGAACGTAATGGCAAAAAGTACTGCAGCAACAAGGCCATAAACTAACATAGTGTATTGCCAACCCAAGGCTTCATTACCTTGCCCCAGATAAGCAACGAGCTCTGGCGTCATATAAGCAACAATGCTTCCGCCTGAAAAAGCGCCAATAAAGCGAAAACTGGTTAAGGTCGTTCTCTGCTGGCTATCAGCAGTAACAACGCCAAGCAGCGCACCATAAGGCACGTTAATAAAGGTATAAGCGAGCATCATAAAAATATAAGTCGCATATGCCCAAATTAACTTATTACCTTCACTGACATCGGGCACGGTGAAAGTAAGCACACCAGCTGCCACCATAGGTATAATGCCCCAAAGTAAATAAGGCCTAAATTTACCAAAGCGGGTATTGGTTCTATCAGCTATCGCGCCCATTAACGGATCGGAGAAAGCATCAATTAAACGGGTAACCAACATCATGGTACCTACCGCTGCAGCAGATAGACCAAAGACATCGGTATAAAAAATAAAGAGGAAGACATCAAAGACACGCCAATAAAAATTTGAGGCGACATCACCACAGGCATAACCCACTTTTTCACTTAATTTCAGTTGATGTTGTTTTATTGTTTTTATCATTATTAGACTTCCATCATTGACTAAAAAGGCATCTTGGCGTGCTGAAAACCAAAATGTAACGTTTACACTTTAGTACAAAAGGCAATAAAAATGTAAGCGCTTACAAATATACTTGTATTGGTAATATTTTCAACGCTAATTTTATTATCAACAAAACAACTTGATGTTAAGTCATTGTTACAAAACAGATAAGCAATATATAAACAAATCGACACATGTATAATAAAAGTACAATTAGTGTATAAGCTTTAATTTAGTTTTAAATATTTATTGACCTACTTTTATTATTAACTTACCTTTATGTAAGCGCTTACATATTACATCAATTTACATTTAGTAGAATGACATCGACTTACTGTATGCTGATAAAATAAATAAAGACGCTTAACCTACACATATAATTATAAAACGATCCACTAAACTGGGGATGTAACATGAGTCAGAAAGCATTTACTAAAACAAGAATTGCGACTAGTTTATCATTGATACTTGGCGCAACAGCTTTACCCGCTATGTCGGCAGAAGAAGCAAGCGTAAAAGATAAAGAAGAAATGGAAGTCATATCAGTTACCGGTATTCGCGGTAGTTTGGTAAAATCAATGGACATCAAACGAAATTCAAATGGTGTCGTTGATGCCATTACCGCTGAAGATATGGGTAAGTTCCCAGATACTAACTTGGCAGAGTCTTTACAGCGTATCACCGGTGTATCAATTGACCGTGATAATGGTGAAGGTAGTAAAGTAACCGTTCGTGGTTTTGGTCCAGACTATAACCTAGTTACTTTAAATGGCCGTCAAATGCCATCTGCAAATATCAACGATACCAGTGCTTCTGAGTCTCGTTCTTTTGACTTTGGTAACCTAGCATCGGAAGGTGTTAGTGGTGTTGAAGTTTACAAAACTGGTAGAGCATCTGTTGCAACTGGTGGTATTGGTGCAACGATTAACCTTCGTACATTAAAGCCATTAAACTTAGGTGGTCAACAAGCATCGGTTGGTATTAAAGGTGTTCATGATACATCAAGTACAGACGGTGATGCGTTAACGCCTGAACTTTCTGGTTTATACAGCAATACATTTGCTGACGACACCTTTGGTGTAGCAATTACCGGTAGTTACCAAAACCGTCAAAGTGGCTCTGCTCGCGCAGGTGTTGATAATGGCTGGCGTCCACAAACGGGTGGCGAAGGTGACTGGGGTTCTGTTGGTGATGGTCCAAACCAAGTAAACGTACCTGGTGAAGGCGTAACTTACGCTGTACCTCATAACGTATTATATGGTTTTAGTGAAGTAGAACGTACTCGAACAAATGGTCAGTTAACGCTTCAATACCGTCCTGTTGAAAATTTAACAGCGACCTTAGATTATACTTACTCAAAAAATGAACAAGAGCTAGATCAAAACATCCATTCTGTTTGGATGAGCTTGAACTATGCTGGTGAACCAATGGGTTCTGAGTGGACTGATGCTAACAGCGAAAATGTTGCTGCGCCTTTATATATCCACGATGTTGATGGTCCTTCTGATTTAGTTAGCCAAGTAGAGCAAAGTGCTCAAGTTAACGAGAATAAATCAATTGGTTTTAACCTAGAATATCTTGTTAATGACAACCTTACTTTAAACTTTGATTACCATAGCTCAAGTGCTGAAGCAAAACCTGATAGCATCTACGGTAACTCTAATACTATTCAAGTAGCTAACTGGCAGCGCGCAGAAACTATTGTTGATTTCTCATCAAAATTCCCAGTGGTAGAAGTAGTTTTCCCTGATGGTTCATCAGGTTTAGAGCCACAAGGTGTAATGAATACAGGTACTAGCTTCAGAAACAGTTACATGATGTCTGAAATTGACCAAATACAATTTGATGGTACCTATATTTTTGATACCGGTATTGTTGAAAGTATTGATTTTGGTATTGGCAATAATGTTGTAGATAACCGTAATGCCTTCGCCAATGCTGAACGTCCTAACTGGGGTGGCTCAGGTACACCTGCAGATATTGACGATCAAATGTTATTAGATAGCCAAAGCACTATGATTGATCGTTTTGACAATATGCCTGGTGATAAAACTAACATGATCAATAATTTTTGGGCAATGGACTTTGTCACCATGGCTGACTCTATCGGCGCATTATACGGTGATCCAAGTGACCCTCTAGCATGGCCTTGTGGTACACAAGTTTGTGCACCAAGTGACTATACAACTGACCGCTTAACCAAAGAAACTACCACCAGTGCTTTTGTTCAAGCGAATATGGCTTTAGAACTTGCTGATATGCCAGTAGGTCTTACTATTGGCCTTCGTTATGAAAATACTGATATTGATTCATCAACACTATTACCTGATATTGATTCAATTTCTTGGGTTTCAGATAATGAATTTTCTAGAAACTTAAGCTCAGATTCTGTTTATTTCACAGGTACAGGCAGTTACGACTACTTTTTACCTAATATCGATTTTAACATCGAAGTTGTTGAAGATTTAATGGTAAGAGCTTCATATAGTGAAACCTTAACCCGTGCTGGTTACGGTAACTTAACGGCAGGTGCTTCTGTAGCTAACGTACGTACTAATGGTTTTGCCGATGGTAGTCGTGGTAATACTGGCTTATTACCAGTTGAATCAATCAACCTTGATTTATCAATAGAATATTATTACGGTGAAGCTAGTTATGTTTCTTTAGGTTTATTCCAAAAGGATGTTGATAATGTTATTGGCTCTCAAATAACCACTGAAAACTATATGCGTGCTGATGGTGGTACTGTGACTCATCCAGCATCTGGTGCTCGTTATGATGAAGCGGTAGCCAATACTGGTAATAACATTGCGGATAATGGCGCACACCGTGCTTATATAGAAGCAAACAACCCGGCAGATCAATACATCATCCCAGGTGTTGCTGGTGGTGCTGCTACGCAAATATTTGGTCACCCAACTGAAAATGACCAGCTTCAAGTTGAATATTCTCAACCAGTTAACCAAGGTACAAATAAGGTAAACGGTATCGAAGTTGCTGCCCAACATTTATTTGGTGAATCAGGTTTTGGTACTATCGTTAACTTCACGTTAGTAGACAGTGATGTTGAATATGATAATGCTGCAGAAGGCGATGCACCAACACCTTTATTAGGCGTAAGTGATTCAGCTAACTTTATTGCTTTTTATGATAAAGATGGTATCCAAGTACGCTTCGCGTATAACTGGCGTGATGACTTCTTATCAGGCCTTAATGATGGACAGGGTGCTAACCCAGTTTACACTGAAGCTTATGGACAGTTAGATGCCAACATAGGGTATGAATTCAACGAGAACTTAACTGTTTTTGCTGAAGCAATTAACCTAACTGATGAGACTACGCGTACTTATGGACGCCATGTGCTAATGACGAAAAACATCCAGCAAACGGGTGCTCGTTACAACATAGGTTTACGTTATAAGTTCTAATTTATAACTGAGTTAAGTAGTCGCTCTTAAGAGCGGCTACTTATTTTCTTCAATAAGAAAAAGGCTAGACGTTATAAATAGGAAGTAGTAATTTAAATAAAACAAAAAGTTAAAAGTTAAAAGATGATTTTAGTTTTGTGATTTATATTGATAACAATATAAATTCATTTATCACAATAATTAATGAAGTATTATTATGAACGAAGCCGTAAAGAGTGTCGTTATTGTTGGTGGTGGTACCGCAGGTTGGTTAACTGCAGGCATTATCGCTGCTGAACATCAGGCAAACTCAAATCAAGGCATTGAATTAACCTTAATTGAATCTCCAGATATCCATCCTATAGGCGTAGGGGAAGGCACTTGGCCAACCATGCGTAACACCTTGCAAACCATCGGCATTTCCGAGATAGACTTTCTGCGTTGTTGCGATGCATCATTTAAGCAAGGCTCTCAATTTATTGGCTGGGTTAATGGCCAAGAAAACGATAACTATTACCATCCATTTGTCGCTCCTCAAGGGTTTGGTCAAGCCAATATCACTGGCTATTGGCAACAACATTGCAATCAAATCCCCTTTGCTCATGCGGTCAGTGTGCAACCACATTTATGCGACCATGGCTGTGCGCCAAAACAAAAACAAACTCCTGAATTTGCCGCGGTTGCTAATTACGGTTACCACTTAAATGCCGCTAAATTTGCTGCTTTATTGCAACGTCATTGCACCGAACACTTAGGTGTAAATCATATCGTTGATCATGTCGAAAAAGTTAACGGTGCAATAGACAGCAATATAGACAGTGTTATCACGAGAAACCACGGTGAAATTTATGGTAGTTTGTTTATCGATTGTTCAGGCAGCAATGCAATTTTACTCAGTAAACATTACCAAATCCCCTTTATAAATAAGAAAGATATTCTATTTAACGATAGCGCCATAGCAGTACAAGTCCCTTATGATAGTCCTGAAGCCGACATTGCTTCACATACGCTATCAACCGCTCAATCAGCAGGCTGGATTTGGGATATAGGCTTACCAACACGACGAGGGGTTGGCTATACCTATGCCAGTGATTACTTATCTGATGAAGCAGCAGAGCAATCATTAACAGAGTACTTAGCTAAAGACTTGTCAGCTGAAGCACTCAGCAAATTAACTTTTAGAAAGATATCATTTACCCCAGGTCATCGAGAAAAATTTTGGCATAAAAACTGTGTAGCTGTTGGCATGGCGGCAGGTTTTTTAGAGCCGCTTGAAGCGTCTGCTTTAGCCTTAGTTGAATTATCAGCAAAAATGATTGCTAAAGAGCTTCCTGCCAATAAAAGCATTATGGCAATAACAGAACAACGCTTCAATCAACGTTTTCATTACCGTTGGCAGCGTATTATTGAGTTTTTAAAGTTACATTATGTGTTAAGTAAACGCACAGACAGCGCGTACTGGCTTGATAATTGTCAAGAAAAAACTATCCCAGCACGCTTAAAGCAGCTGTTAGCTTTGTGGCAATATCAAGAGCCTACTTATAACGACTTTACCGAAATAGAAGAAATATTTCCTGCCGCAAGTTATCAATATATTCTCTATGGTATGGGCTTTAAAACCAATGCAAGAACAACTGACAGGCGATATGACAACGCCAATATTAGTGGTAAACACCTAGCAGAGAACAAACAACTCTGCCAAAAATATTTAGCGGGTTTACCTAGCAATCGAGCATTAATCGATTACCTTATTCAAAGTAAAGTTAACACAAGTGCGAGCACCTACTAACTTTATTACTCTTTTAAATTTAAAGTCGGAGTTACCATGGCTAATCACGTTTTATTAAATAATATTGATCACCAAGATCTAAAAATCATTACTGACAAGTCTGAGAAATATGGCAATAACACCATGTATAGTGTTGTTTATCCATTTGAATTCAAGCACCTACAAGCCGACTACCCTATATTTTTCCACAAAGATAACGCAAGTAACACTTATACTGCGCTAGCGCTGTTAGGCTTTGAAGAAAAAGAAAATTTATTTTTAAGAAATGAACAGTGGCATGCCAGCTATATACCATTAATGATTGAACGAGAGCCATTTTTAATAGGAAATCAAACGCGGGTTGAAAATGGAGAATCAATAGAAACACAGGTTATTCATTTAGACTTAGACAACCCGAGAGTAAACAAAGAAGAAGGCACTGATATTTTCCTGCCGCACGGTGGTAATAGCGAATATATCGACAGAGTGAGTGCAACACTTAAAGCGATACATGAAAGTAAGCCTTCAACAAAATTATTTATGGATACTTTAGTTGAGTTAGATTTATTTGAATCTTTTAACTTAGACATCCAACTAACGAATGGCTCAAATAACCGTCTATCTGGGTTTTATACCATCAATGAAGAAAAGCTAATGGCACTAACTGGTGAGCAGTTAGAAAAACTAAATAAATCAGGTCTGTTAAAATTGATTTATATGGTGATTGCTTCACATGAAAATATCAATGCGCTAATCCAGCACAAAGATAAGCTATCAGCTGCATAAAATTTAAACCTATAACATTGGAGCTATCGCTATCACTGACATATTCACCAGTATGGCTAAAGTTAAACAAGTAACAGGCTGTTCAGCAGAAAGCATTCCTGCTGATGTGCTCATGTCAAATGAGCCCATCATTTTAAAAGGGCTTGTCAATGACTGGCCAATTGTTCAAGCTGCAAAAGAGTCGTCAGAGCAAGCAGCTAATTACCTTAATCAATATTATCAAGGTATGTCTGTTGGCATGGGAGTCAGTGATTATAAAAACAAAGGTCGCTTATTTTATAGTGAAGACTTTTCAGGTTTTAATTTTAGCAAACAAGCCGCACAGTTTGATGAGGTGTTAACACAGCTGCTAGCATCACAAAGCGATGCTAAAGCTGACTCGTTATATGTTGGTTCAACACATGTAGACAAGCTCTTGCCGAACTTTAGACAAAAAAATGATATTGCGGCACTTTCACAACATAAGCCATTAGTTAGTCTCTGGCTAAGCAATCAAAGCCGTATTGCCGCTCATCATGACACGCCAAGCAATATCGCCTGCTGTGTCGCTGGAAAAAGGCGCTTTACCCTTTTTCCACCTGATCAATTAGCCAACCTTTATATTGGCCCGATTGATCACACTCCAGCAGGACAAGCGATAAGCCTAGTAGACTTTCACCAACCTGACTTTGCTAAATACCCAAAATTTAAAACCGCCATCAAGCATGGATTGGTTGCTGATTTAGCGCCTGGTGATGCTTTATTTTTGCCAAGCTTATGGTGGCATCATGTAGAAGGCTTAAGTAAATTTAACCTACTGATTAACTACTGGTGGCAAAATTCAAGCTCGCATATGGGAGCGCCTATGGATGCTATGATGCATGCATTATTGAATATTAAAAGTTTACCCTCAGAGCAAAAAAAAGCATGGTTTGAAATGTTCAAACACTACATTTTTAATGATGACCCAAATGCATTAGCTTATATTCCTCACGAACAACTTGGTGTGCTCAATCCATCAAGTGATAAGTCATCTAGACAGATAAGATCAATGTTAATTAACAAGTTAAACCGGTAACAGGTGGTTGACTCTCTTTTTTAAGAAAAATTATCAATAAGGTTAATACTCTTATGAAAACTGCAAAAATACAAAAGGTTGTCATTGCTGGCGGTGGAACAGCTGGCTGGATGGCTGCTGCTGCCATATCAAAATTATTAGGAAAAAACTTAGATATCACCCTAGTAGAGTCTGACGAGATAGCGACTGTTGGCGTTGGTGAAGCAACCATCCCAACATTACAATACTTCCATCAATTGCTTAACATTAACGAAGCTGAATTTCTTAAAGAAACTCACGGAACCTTTAAGCTAGGTATAAATTTTGAGGGCTGGCGTGATGTCAATCAAGATTACCTTCATGCCTTTGGTGTTACTGGTAAAGATTGTTGGGCTGCAGGTTTTCAACACTTTTGGTCTAAAGGACGACAACAAGGAATAGCTTCAGAATTTGGCGATTACTGTCTAGAAAAAGTAACGGCTGCTAATGATAAATTCGCTCAACTGCCTAACAATGGTCTTAACTATGCTTATCATATTGATGCGACTCGTTACGGCCAATATTTACGTAAAATGAGTGAAAAGCACGGTGCTAAACGTGTTGAAGGTAAAATACAGCAAGTCAATATTAACCATGATACCGGACATATTCGCTCGCTAACACTTGAGTCTGGCGTAGAAGTTGAAGGGGATTTATTTTTAGACTGTACAGGACAGCGCGCCTTATTGATTGAAGGAGCGCTACATACTGGCTATGAAGATTGGTCACATTGGCTACCATGTGACTCTGCTATTGCCGTGCAAACAAAATCTACTGAGCCTGCAAAACCTTATACTCGTTCAATTGCCCATGAATTTGGCTGGCAATGGCGTATTCCTCTGCAACATAGAGTTGGTAATGGCATGGTGTATTGCAGTAAATATGTTTCTGATGAAAAAGCCCTTGAGGTATTAGAAAAGAACTTAGTGGGCGAAAAAATTACCAAACCATTGGTTATCAAATACCGCACAGGTACCCGTAGAAAACATTGGAATAAAAACTGTATTGCCGTTGGTCTATCAAGCGGTTTCTTAGAGCCGTTAGAATCAACCAGCATTCACCTTATTCAGCAGTCCATTGTGCGCTTACTAAGAATGTTCCCGCAAAACGGTATTAGCCAAAGCGATGTTGATGAGTTTAACATGCAGACAAAACTTGATACCGCCACCACACGAGACTTCATTATCCTGCATTATAGCGTCACCAATAGAAACGACTCAGAGTTTTGGCGTCACTGTAGCAATATGCCAATTCCTGAAGCTTTAGCCCACAGGCTTAAGTTATTTAAAGAAACAGGTCGAGTATTTAGAAAGAACAATGAGCTTTTTGATGATTCATGGATGCAAGTCATGATTGGCCAAGGGTTAAGACCTGAAAGCTATCACCCTATTGTAGATAACATGAGTGATGAGGAATTAAAACGCTTCTTAGATCATATCAAAGATAATGTTGATAACACAGTTAAGCAGCTCCCTCCTCATGAAGCTTTTATTGACAGGTTTTGTAAAGCCTAATCATGCCGTTAAGCGTTTTTAGCTTATTCACTACGTTGCTTTTGTCATCGGTCGCTTTTGCTACTGATGACAGCTTCACTTGGCCTAATAGCAAGCGTGCAGCAGTAAGTTTATCTTATGATGATGCACTGCATAGCCAACTAGATAATGCAGTGCCTGCCCTTAATAAATATGACTTAAAAGGAAGTTTTTATTTAACCTTGGCTTCTCCTGCCTTTCAAACGAGAAAACAAGAATGGCAAGCGATAGCAGAGCAAGGACATGAATTAGGCAATCACACTATTAATCATGCCTGTCGAGGTTCATTGCCAAATAGATCATGGGTCGCCCCTGATAACGATCTAGACAAAAAAACGCTAGCTGAGCTTGTTACCGAGGTAAAAAAAGCCAATAGCATATTAAAACAACTCGATAATCAAGAATTAAGAACATTTACCCTCCCTTGTACCGATAATTTAGCTGGCGGTGAAGATTACCTGAAAGAGATAACGCCTTTATTTATTGGTATTAAAAGTAACGTAGCTGATATTCCCAAAAGCATGCAAAGCGTTAACATTAAACGCGTTTCTGTTATTTCAGCTGAAGATTTAACTGGCGAGCAATTAATAGCTTTAGTTAAAGAAGCCGGGAGTCTTGGCACCATGGTAAACTTTACTTTTCATGGCATTGGTAGTGATCATTTAAGCATCTCTTCAAAAGCGCATATGACGTTACTTAGCTTTTTAGCAAAGCACAGAAACCACTATTGGGTCGACACCTTTAGAAATATCAGTTTACATATCACCAACCATCAAGAATAATAATTTAGCGGTAGATTAAACAACTAAAAGTCATTTCAGGCTTAGTTGTTTCAGGAGTCAAAATGCAAGCAGAAGTGCAGTCCCATGAATTTAATACAAACTTATACTTTTACGATCTTGTGTCGAGCTTTTCTATCTCACTATGTGGCTGCCCAGTTATCTTTGAACCCGACGTAGAAATCTATAAAGCAGCAAATCAACTGATCAGTTTTCCTGGCGCTTATTCCAAAGCAAAACATTTAGCCCCCTTTCAGCTCCGAGAACAAGCGCTCAAAGGGGACATTAATAAAAGTAAACATATTGCCTCTTGTTGTATGATGCTAGCAAATACCGCCTATGAATCGGTAAAACAATATAACGATGGTTCAGAGATGTTCGAATTTTTCCGCCATATTCGTAACGCCTCTTCACACTTAAATGTTTTTCAATTCAACCACAAAGAGCCTGCTAATCCTGCTAAATGGCGTGGTGCAATATTTGATCACACACTTAAAGGTGAAAACAATCCCTTGCATGGTAAACCTTGCTTTGGTCATTTTATCGGTGTCGCTGATTTACTTGATTTGCTGATGGATATTGAAGTGAAGATCATTGAACAAATAAAGGCTAACTAAACTCAAGCGCTAAGCTTTAATGATTACTCTTAGAAAAATTAAACAACGGAATTTCATCTACTACTTGCTGCGTCTCAACGGACATAAATGAGTTTTTCAGTTTAAATACTTTTCTGGTGTCTAGCTGAGCTGCCGCTAACATATTTTTTGTCACTGGGTGAGTATCAAACAATCGTTGAAAGCTACCGTTTGCTTCGGCTTTTCTAAGACCAACTTCTATACGATCTTTAAGTTTTGGGTTGTCGTTACTAACAAAAAAGTAATAGGGTGATGGGTAATGAAGTGCTAAAGACTTTTCGACCTCTAGCCCCTCAAACATTTCTACCTCATTCCAAGGTTCATGTAGTGCGCGTGGCATATAGTCAAATCGACCATGCTGTAACATATTAAACAATGTCGCGTGCCCTGGCCCAGTGACTAATTGGTAGTTATTATCAGTTAAAATAAAAGAATCAGGCCAATCATGTCCTTGTCCTGCAAAAAGCTTTTTCAGTTGTTTTTCTCTCCTAATGTGGGAGAAGCGTTCTTGCTGCCCCTCTTTTATTAAAAATATACGGTAGCCGCCTAAGCCCCTAAGCAGAGGTATCCTAATAGGAGATAACTCTTGTTCTCGCTGTTTCGAGGTCATTGTCCAAGTGACACTTAAATTGCGATTAGATTTAATCTCAACAAGCGCTCTATTTTGAAACATTGGCTGTACCGCTTTTTTAAGCTGATACTCACCAAACTCTTCTTTTGAAGACTCTAGAGCAAGTGTAAGTAACGCGAGGTAATAAGCATCTTCTTTGAATTTATCTTCATCATACCAAGGATAGAGAATGGTATCAGTTGCATGAGAAGCGGTACTCACTACAACTGATAAGATAAAAAAAGCAATATAAATACAACGCATTACTTAAACTTCCATTTACACTTACATAGCTTACTGACAAGAAATATTAGCTTGTTCAGCATTATTAGGTTTAATAAAAACATCAGTAAAATCGATGCTTAATGGTGCAGAGCTAGACAATACAAATGGGCTGATAATTTTACTAATATCTGCACCTTTTTGTTCAAAGCACTGTAAATCAATGTTTAGTGTTCGCCATTCATTAACCTTCATTGATGAAAGTGCTTTGCTGAGTTCAAGCTTACCGAGACATTCTCCACCACAAGCCATTGCTAAATAAACACTTTGCTCAGGGGATAAACTTGCTTTATCAGTTAAGCGAACCGTTAATTCCAAAGTCGAATTAGCTTTACTATAAGGGGTTAAGTCTGTTGCAAAACTACTGGTAAAGGCAACCTGTCCCTGCCCTTTTCCATTAAAAATGGCTCTTCTGGCATCTTCTTGAACATCTCTATCGATAGTGCGTAAATAAACCGCATTATTTTCAATAACGCTACTGGTCATAGTACTTGAAGAATCACTGTCGCTAATTACCATTTTCCATGGCGGCTTAATAGAGCTTTCAAAAAGTGTTATGCGCTGTAGACCTTTAGCTGCACTTTTTGTATAAAAAGCTAAGTTATCTGCTAGTACGTTGTCATCACCATAACCTAAGCCAAAACCATAAGGCAGTAATGGCTTATAGTCATTATCAAATCGGTTTATCTCAGTTTGGTTAGCATTTGCCGGCCACGAGTAGGAAAGCTTCCCCGTAAAGTCATAATTTACCTCACCATTGGCTTTCTTAAATAAGACATCTGCAACAGCTGAGCCTTCAGAACCAGGTAACCAGACAGCGACAAAAGCGTCAGAGACATTTAGCTCTGCATTGACCCACATAGGTCGACCACTAATAAATAGCGAAACTACTTTAATCCCCTGCGCTTTAAGACGTTTTAATAGCGCTAAATCTTGCTTAACACCTTGTTGGTATTCTAGGTTTTCAATATCACCAACCCCTTCTGCATAAGGTTCTTCACCAAAAACAACAATGGCTACATCTGGCTTGGTTTGAAAATTACCATCAACATTTAATTCGACACTGCCGCCTTGAGCATTCACTTGCTGCTCAATACCATCATAAATTGAACTACCGCCTGGGAAGTCAGCATTAAAGTTATTGGTGCCTTGCCAAGTGATTGTCCAACCTCCTGACTGCTTGCCAATATTATCTGCGCCATCACCTGCCACTAAAATATGTTGCTTAGCTGATAGTGGTAAAATATTACTTTTATTTTTCAATAATACTAACGACTCTCTAACAGCTTGTTTGGCAACTTCTCTATGCTTGACTGCGCCAATCAACTCTGTTTTCCCTGATAAAGCTCTATTGACTGGACTAGGTTTATCAAAAAGTCCTGCTCGAAACTTCACGCGTAAAATACGGCTTACTGCATCATCAATTCGACTTTGCGCAATTTCACCATTTTTCACTTGCGCAATAGTATTTTCGTATAATGGCTTCCAAGCATCTGTTGGTACCATAAAAATATCTAAACCGGCATTTACTGCTTGTGGGCAGCTTTCATTTGAACAGCCTTTAACTTGTCCATGGCCATTCCAATCACCAACTACAAAACCATCAAAGCCCATCTTTCCTTTTAACACATCAGTTAATAGGTATTTATTGCCATGAACCTTACTGCCATGCCAGCTATTAAAAGAAGCCATAACTGACTGAGCGCCAACAGTTAAACCACCAACATAGCCTTGAGCATGAATATCAAATAATGCTTGCTCTGATGAAAGGTTGTTACCTTGATCATCACCGCCCTCTGTTCCGCCATCACCGATAAAATGTTTTACAGTACTTATTACACGCTTATCACCCAAAAAATCTTTGTCGGCAGCACCTTGCAGACCTTTTACGATGGCTGCCGAGTATTCTTTAACTATCTCGGGGTCTTCAGAATAGCCTTCATAAGTTCTGCCCCAGCGGTCATCTCGGACCACTGCTACGGTTGGTGCGAAAACCCAATCAATACCAGTAACCATGACTTCAGTAGCTGTGATAGCAGCAATCTTTTCGATCAATGCTGGGTTATTTGTTGCGCCTAAGCCAATATTATGGGGAAACAAAGTCGCGCCAATAACGTTATTATGCCCGTGAACCGCATCGGTTCCCCACATCGTTGGAATTTTATTGCCATCTAAAGAGTCATCAATTGATGCTTGATACATGGCTTCAGCCAAATTAACCCAATCACTTGGTGTCGCATGTTTATCATTATTTGGAAAGGCTCCACCACCATTTAAATAAGAGCCAAAACCATATTTACGCATATCTTCAACGGTGATATCTCGTATTTCAGGCTGAATCATTTGAGCAACCTTTTGCTCAAGAGTCATAGTTGCTAAGAGAGTAGCAACTTTTGTTTCAATATCTGCATCAGCTTTTACAGCGATATCCAGCGTTGGCCATATTTCAATGTTTGTTAAAGCTTCTGCTTTATTTGATGACTCAAGCTTTTGAACTGCATTACCCTGAGATTCAACTGTTTGTTGTTTGTCACTACAACCAACTAAAATTGAGGCAACAGCCAAGCAAGTTAAGCTAGTTTTGGCTCTGTGAATGTTCAATATTGTTTTTATAACTTTTTTCATAACATAACTTCTTATTATATTTTGATACTATTTGATTGACGTCGCTTATTTAGCAATCGATTTAACTTTACTGCCAACAAGGCCGTAATAAGCGATAAATAAGTAACATACAATAGGTAAGAAAAATGAAAACTGAATGCCAATACTGTCAGCTAAAACGCCTTGAATAAGCGGAACAATTGCACCACCAACAATCGCTAAACATAAAATACCTGAGCCTTGACTGGTATGCTTTCCTAAACCATTAATGGCAAGGCTGAAAATTGTCGGGAACATGATTGAGTTACATAAACCAACTAATAGAATGGCCGTCATAGCGATAGTGCCGGAAGATAAAGTAGCCACTAAAATCAATAAAACAGCGAGAATTGAATTAAAACAAAGTGCTTTACCACCGGCGACTTTTTGCATGACAGCCGCACCAATAAAGCGTCCAACCATAGCTCCGCCCCAGTAATAAGCAATATATTTCGCCGCTTCAGACTCTTCTATACCAGCAATAGAAGGTTCAGCAAAAAAGCTAACTAAAAAACTACCAATTGAAACTTCTGCGCCAACATAAACAAAAATACCAACAGCACCAAGTACCAAATGGCTATACTGCCAAGCACTGCCAGTATCTGTGGCATCAGATTGCTTAACTTCTTCAGTTACCGATAGATTTGGTAACTTTATCCAAGCAAAAATAGCTGCAAGGCCCAGTAACATAGCAGCCAAGAAAACATAGGGCATTTGAACCGCTTCAGCAGCACCTTGAGCTGATAAAGAAGCTGCCGCTTGATCTAAAATCAATAATGCACCAAAAAATGGCGCTACCGTTGTACCTAACGAATTAAATGCTTGTGTCATGGTTAAGCGAGAAGAAGCTGTCTTAGGATCTCCTAACATACTGACATAAGGGTTCGCTGACACTTGTAATAAGGTGATACCACTGGCGAGAACAAACAAAGCGAATAAAAATACAGGGTAACTATGCATTGAAGCCGCAGGATAAAAACCCAAGCAACCAATTGCAGCAATAATTAACCCCAAGACAATACCTTTTTGATAGCCAAGCTTTTTAACGATAGCGCCACCAGGTAATGAAACAATAAAATAGGCACCAAAAAAGCAAAACTGTACCAACATTGCCTGACTATACGATAAATCAAAGACCCCTTTTAAATGCGGGATTAAAATATCATTGAGGCACGTAATAAAGCCCCACATAAAAAACAATGATGTTAATGACGTTAGTGCAAAACCATAATTACCTGATTGTGATTGCGGGTTTGCATGATTGAACGTTTCTGAGCTTGACTGAATTGCCATAATTTTCCTCTGCTTAATTCTTTTATTAATACTTTTTGTAGATTAGCTATCATGCGCCGGCTAACAAATGTAACAATTACCTAACATTTCATAACAACTTATCCCCTTTAAATTCAACCATTTAAACTTAAAAAGGTTAAATCAACATGAAAGAGGTTGACCTAAGTCATAGAAAGCTCTAATCTAAATGTAAGCGCTTACATGGTAACTATTAAAGACTATCTAATCTTTTTAATCAACACCTTTTGTAAGCGCTACCAAAAATAATATTAAAATTACAATGTGCAATAATTTATAAAGAATAGGTAAATCCCAATGACGGACAAACTCTCTCTACCCGCTAATTCAGTGATGTCATCAACAGATTTTATTTATGGTGTGGCAACAGCTTCATTCCAAATAGAAGGTGGGGCAAGTAGTCGCTTACCTTGTATTTGGGATACCTTTTGTAATACCCCCGGTAAGGTTGCTGACGGCTCTAATGGCCTGGTTGCCTGTGATCATTTCAACCTTTGGCAACAAGATGTTGAGCTTATTGATTCTTTAGGAGTTGATGCCTACCGTTTATCTATCTCTTGGCCTCGCGTAATAAAGCAATCTGGCGAATTAAATCAAGAAGGTGTTGATTATTACCTTGCTATATTAGATGAATTAAAAGCTCGAAATATTAAGGCCTTTGTTACCCTCTATCATTGGGATCTTCCACAATACTTAGAAGATAATGGTGGCTGGCTAAATAGAGAGACCGCTTATAAATTCCAAGATTATGCAGATAAAATTTCTACCGCTTTTGGCGATAGGGTTTATGCTTACGCTACCTTAAATGAACCTTTCTGTAGTGCTTTTTTAGGTTATGAAGCGGGTATTCATGCACCTGGTATTAAAGGTAAAGAGTTTGGTAAGAAAGCCGCACATCATTTATTACTTGCTCATGGTTTAGCGATGCAAGTTCTCGAAAAAAATAGCCCTAACAGTAAAAATGGTATTGTACTTAACTTTACCCCTTGTTACCCAGAGTCTGATTCAGCTGCGGATAATGCTGCAACAGCTTTTGCTGATGACTATTTCAATCAGTGGTATATCAAGCCACTATTTGATGCCCAGTACCCTGAAATTCTAACGCAACTACCTAAAGAAAATCATCCTGAAATTCAAGACGGTGATATGGAGATCATATCTCACGCTATGGACTTTTTAGGCGTGAACTTCTATACCCGTGCAATTTACCGTGCTGATGACAAAGAAGTTTTCTTTCAAATAGACCCGCCAGCACCGCTTACTGACATTGGCTGGGAAATTTACCCTAAAGCGTTTACTGAGTTATTAGTGTCACTCAATGAAAAGTACTCGCTACCGCCAGTTTATATCACTGAAAATGGTGCTGCCATGGCAGATAAACTCATTGATGGTGTGGTAAACGATCAAGATAGAGTAGAGTATTATCAAAGCCATCTTAACGCAGTAAACGATGCCATTGAACAAGGTGTTAAAGTTGATGGTTATTTTGCTTGGAGCTTAATGGATAATTTTGAATGGGCAGAAGGTTATTTAAAACGCTTTGGCATTGTTTATGTCGATTACGACACGCAAGTAAGAACAATCAAGGCAAGTGGACTTGCTTATAAAGCATTAATTAGTAACAGATAATAAAAATAAAACACCTTAAGTATTGGATGATTAAATGACTAAATTACCGTTCTATGAAAAAGTGGGTTATGCCATGGGAGATGCCGCCGCTAATTTAGTATGGCGTGGTGCCCTCGCTTACCTTGCTGTATTTTATACTGATACTTTTGGTTTAACTGCCGCAGCTGCTGCAATGTTATTTTTAGTAGTGCGCTTATCTGATGGCGTTACCGACATTATCATGGGCATGATCGCTGATAGAACCAACACCCGATGGGGTAAATTTAGACCTTGGATTATATGGTCTACGCCATTATTAGCACTGTTCATGGTGTTATGTTTTACTACCCCTGATTTAAGCGACACCAATAAGCTTATCTATGCCTATGTTACCTATATTGGTCTAACCCTAGCGTATACCATAAATAATGTCCCCTACTCCGCGTTAATGGGAGTAATGACCCCCAGTGACACCGAGCGCACCAGTTTATCTGGTTTTCGTTTTGCTGGCGCCTTTGCCGGTGGTTTACTCGTTATGGGATTCTTACCCGATTTAGTCGCTTATTTTGGCGATGGAAATGATGCTATAGGTTATCAATCTACCATGTATTTATTTTCCGCCATTTTAGTGTTTCTGATGGTAATCACTTTTGCCACCACTAAAGAGCGTATAACGCCGGCTGTAGATGAATCAATCAGTTTAAAATCAGAGTTGATTGACTTAAGCAAGAACTTACCCTTTATTATTTTACCGCTACTGGCGATGACCTTATTTTTCTACTATCGCAATATCTACAGTGGTGTATTTTTTGTCATCATTATGGGGGCAATGTGGATATTGATTAAAGGCTTAATAAATAATACTTCAGATAATCTAAGCGGCACCAAAAGAGACATGGTCGATTTATTAACCAATAAACCTTGGTTAATTCTACTAGGTATGGGCTTTTTAACCATGATGTTTAATGGCATTAAATACGGCACAGTAGCCTATTACTTTAAATATCATGTTGGTGATGAATTACTTGCTGGTAAATATTTTATCGCCTTATTGGTGGTTTCAATTTTAGGTGCACTAGCAACCGGGTACTTATCACGTAAGCTAGGCAAACGTAAATTATTTATGGTATCGCTGTTATTAAGTGGTTTGCTTACCGCCGGTTTCTTTTGGGTACCTCAAGGTAACATCCAAGCTATTTTCATTTTAGGTTGTAGCGCAGAGTTTTTTGCCGCCATGATGCCAACGTTATTTTTTACCATGCTAGGTGATTCTGCTGATTATTCTGAATGGAAAAATGGTCGACGCGCAACTGGGCTTATTTATTCAGCGGGTACTTTTGTACAAAAAACCGGTGGCGGCTTTGCCGGTGCTCTAGTGCTGGTTGTGTTAGCAAGCTATGGCTATGACGGTATGGACAAAGCAACCATTGAAGCATCGTTACCAGGTATGCAGTTACTGATGAGTTGGATCCCAGCTGCTTTTGCTTTTGCTGGTGCAGCTTTAATGCTACTTTATCCGCTAACCAGTAAAGACAATCAACAAATTGGCGAAGATTTAACGCAGCGCAGAGCATCTTTAGCGACAGCTTAATTGTTGATGAACGGTGCCCTTTAAACTAAACAGTAAACTTAGTTATTCAAAACATGAGAGTTTTTTATTAATGGTTAGTGTAAGAGAAAAGATTGCTTATGGCTTAGGTGACACCGCCAGCAACATCATATTTCAAACAGTGATGATGTTTTTATTACTTTTTTATACTGATGTTATGGGTTTGTCACCTGCAGCAGTTGGTACCATGTTTTTATTAGTGCGCGTAATTGATGCGGTAACCGACCCACTAATGGGCAACATTGCTGATAATACCAAAACTAAATGGGGGCAATTTCGCCCTTACCTTTTATGGCTGTCTTTCCCTTTTGCCATTATCAGCATTTTAGCGTTCACCACCCCTGATTTATCAGCAGATAACAAAATAATTTATGCTTTTGTCACTTACACTTTATTAATGATCGCCTACACCGCGATTAACATTCCCTATTGTGCTTTAGGCGGCGTGATAACGGCTGATGCTAAAGAGCGAGTTACCGTACAATCTTATCGCTTTGTTTTTGGTATGTTAGGCGGGGTTATTGTCGCAGCAGCAACTATGCCTATGGTGGAGTTTTTTGGCCAAGGTGACAGCGCTAAAGGTTACCAGATGACAATGATAGCAATGAGCTTATTTGGATTAGTTTTATTTTTATTGTGCTTTTTAGGTACCAAAGAGCGCGTTAGCTTGCCAGAGAACCAATCATCTTCCTTTAAAGAAAACTTATCCTCACTGTGGAAAAACGATCAATGGCGCATCTTATGCCTGACTGGCTTATTCCTGCTTTCAGGCCAAGTATTGCGGTTAACACTTGCGGTTTATTATGTGAAATACTTTTTAGGTAGAGAAGACTTAATTACCTCATTTCTCACCCTTGGCGTTATCGCGAGTATGGTAGGTTGTGCTGTGGCGCAACCGCTAGCAAAACGTGTCTGTAAAATAAAAGCCTACATTACATTACAAATAATCGCAGCAACCATATGTCTACTGAGCTTCTTTATTGATTCAGAGCAACTGGTTTTAGCTTATGTGGCTTTTATCGCTTGGAAGTTCTTTTTAGACACAGCGACACCACTGCTTTGGGCTAAGATGGCTGACACCATCGATTATGGCCATCAAAAAACAGGCATACGTGTTACTGGCATGGTCTACTCTGGCATTATCTTTTTCATTAAAATGGGCATTGCCATTGGTGGTGCGCTTGCGGG
>Ga0105348_1000796_pt1 | contig 22597 bp, 15 predicted proteins | sample EN8Hudsemesocosm_2_FD_83504 | JGI IMG/M metagenome (GOLD analysis project Ga0105348, IMG submission 83504) | Methane-oxidizing microbial communities from mesocosms in the Hudson Canyon - EN8C Hudson Canyon | ecosystem: Environmental > Aquatic > Marine > Cold seeps | place: Hudson Canyon... | reverse complement strand
CCCCATACCTGGGTCAACCAAAATAGGCACAATGCCTGCTTTGAAAAGTGCAAACGTTAAAGCAAAGAAATCAATACTTGGCGTAACCATTAGTACCGCTTTCATGCCTTTTTTAAGGCCGTAAACGGTTAATGCATGGGCTATTTCATCGCTACGCTGATTTAATTGTTCAAAATTAATCTCATGGTAATGTAATTGACCATGTTTGTTTTTTTGTACCGCGACAGCGAGCGCTTGTGGCGTTTGTTGTGCTGCTGCAATTAAATGTCGGCATAAATTAGCGTTTTTCAACGATTGCTTTGGCTCAACATTTACCATGGTCGCAGCACTTCCCTAGTCAATTAAAGTTGTTTCAGTGTTTGTTAGAAAGTCAGTGATTAATGGCACCACTTCTTCACTCGCATCTTCTAAAATATAATGACCACAATCATCATAAGCATGTACTTTTGCTTCAGGAAAACGCTGTTGCCATTCATTTAAAAAGTGCTTATCAAAAACAAAGTCTTTCAAGCCCCAAGAAATCAACATTGGAAGCGGTTTGAATTTTTCTAAATTATCAGCGATATCTGAAACTAATTGATAATTTCTATCGCCTGCTTTTAACGGAATGTCTTGAATAAAGCGCAAGGTTGAAATACGGTTTTTCCAAGAATTAAATGGTGCTACATAGGCTTTGCGGATTTCTTTTGCCATAGGTTTTCTTTTAACACCTATGATGGAAGCAATACCAGAAAAGGCATTAAAACCACGCACTAACACGGTACCTAACCAAGTATTACGCCCAAGCCATAAAGCTGGTGGTAATTTTTTGGCTTTAGGTAAATGAAAAGCACCGGTATTGAGAATAACAAGGCGTTTAATACGCTCTGGAAAACGTGATGCGTAGCCCATACCAATCATGCCGCCCCAGTCGTGAACGACTAAGGTAATATTTTCTTTAACATCTAAGTGTTCAAGTAAGGCTTCAAGATCATCTATTCGTTGCGACAAGGTGTAGTCATAATCTTTATCATCAGGTTTATCTGATAAACCACAGCCAATATGATCTGGCACGATACATTGGTGATTTTTACTCAGTGATTTAACTAGATTACGATAATAAAAAGACCAACTAGGGTTACCGTGAATCATAACAACGGGCGAGCCTTCGCCTTCATTTACATAGTGATACTGTTGGCCATTGCGGTTAATAAAGTTGCGTTTAAATGGCATTAATTTATCTAAATTTTGATCTGTCATAACTACCACTTAAGCCCCAACATCATACAATTTAAGCCACTGCCTATGCCAAGGAAACTGACGTTATCACCTTTTTGTAAAAAACCTTGATCATGAGCCATCGCAGCAGTTACCGGTAATGACACGGTTCCCATATTGCCAAGACGCTGAAACGTAGGAAATTCTTTTACTGGTGGAATTTCTAAAGCCGTTAATACTTGTTTTTGGTTAGCAGCGCCCACCTGATGACAAATTACTTTGTCTACTTGCTCGGCTTGCCACTGTCGTTGCTGTAAAAAATGCAACCAAGTATCTTTTGCTAAACTAACACCTTCCTTGAGTAAGCTAACGGCATCAGTGCGCATAAATTCACGGAATAATTGTGGGCCCACTTCTTTAAGTCCCCATTGACACAAATTATTATGCTCTGGGGCTGATAAATGACTTGCACCTAATAGCTGGTGGTTACGTTCTGTTGTTAGGTTAAAGCTGCCATCGGTAAGTAGCACGGCAACTGCGCCAGAACCACCTGTTAGGGTTGCCAGTGATTGCGCATAATTTTGCATGGTTGGCTCTGCCAGCATGTCATCGATAGTTACATCAACAATATGACGTGCCGATTCACACGAAACAACCAAACCTGCTTTAATTTGACCGAGCTCGATTCGGTTAGCAATATCTAAGATGCCAGATAGTACGCCTAAACAAGCGTTACTAATATCATAAATAGCGGTATCTTTAAGTACACCAAGTTTTGCGGCTATTCGACAAGCAGTCGCGGGCTCATGTTGGTCACGACAGACTCCGGTATAGACTACAGCACCTAAGTCAGCGGCGGAAATTCCCGTTTCTGCCATTGCCTTTTCAGCTGCGCTAATAGCACCATCCGATAAAATATGTTCTTTGGGCCACCAACGACGCTCTTCAATTCCTGTTAAGGCTGCTAATTGCCCTTGAGGGATGCGAAACTTCTGATATAACGGGGTTAAGCGAGACTCAAGCTCTGTGCTAGTGACGACTTCAGGAGCTAACTCATAGGCTAAGCTATTTATAAAAACGCGGGAATATTTCATTTCTGTGGTGGATGCTTATTTCTTAGTTATGTTTTTTGGTTAGGTGTTGAATTTAATCAAACTTAGCCAGCAAAATAGTAAAGCTGCTTAGCAAGTAACCAATGTTAATTATTAAATAATTCAGGGGCGCCATTTGAGCAAGAATAAGCCTAGGATTCAAGCCAAAAAGCGAATTATCTGCAAACAAGCCCTCAGCAATCGCTAAGTTTAATCGAACTAAATGCTGCAATAACGTAATCAGGCCCTCAAAATGAGAGCCTGATTATATGATTCTAAACTTAGTGTACTTAGTATAACCTGAGGTTATTTAACCTCTGCTGCGCTTATTTATGCGAGCCAAGTAAAGCAAGCCAAGCAACATTAGCCAAAGGTAAGACATACTGCCACTTGATGATTTTTCAGGTACTACATCAAGTGAAATAGTGTCATTATCAACGACAGCAATACCACCTGGGTCATCAACAACGCCATTTACCAGCCCATCGGCATCGTTTGCACCACCGTCCTCAATCAGTAATTTTAAACAGGTATGCCCTTCATTTAACCCTGATTGATAACGTGTGCTATGTGGCGGCGGACAAACACCATTGAGTGTGGTACTTGTTGAAACCGCATTTTTGCTATCTTCAACAAAATCACTCCAGGTATTTTCCGCGTTTATCTTGCGATAAACAGAATAAGGCTCAATGGCACTTGCCAGTGGCAATACTATGGCAACTGAACGACCAAATGGCATAATATTATGAATTTCAAAATCATAATACCCGAGCTTATTCACTAAGCTGTCTTGTTCAACCAAACCGGTATCAACAATTTCTTGTTGAGATAACTGTAAACCATCAGAGCTTTGCGATAAGGCAAACTTTCCTAATCTTAATTGTAAACCAGGCTCAGTTTCCGCCAGTTTCACTACCGCAGCATTAACATGTAACGGTTGTAGATAAGGAATAGTAGAATTATCCATATAGGCTGGTAAACCATCATTATCCTCATCACTAAAACCTTCAAGCTGATCGCTTATGCCATCTCTATCACTGTCGAGGCTACCTAACGTTTGCTGACTTGACAGTAAAGGTATAAATAGCTGTTTAGTTTGCGCAAGCTCAACACTGCCACTATTGGTAGTATTGCCACTATCGGTTACTGTCACACTTAAGTTAACTAAGCCTTTATTTTCCTCTGGTATTGATATGCTGCTTGGCTCAAATGTTAGTTGTAACTCATCACTTGAAAGTATTGCATTTAAATACTCAGGTATTTGCCAATCAACTTGATGAGTATCTTGCATGTTAGAATCAGAAATCGACAGCTTAATAGTGACTTCACCATCGTTTGTCGCGATACTCGGCAGCTGAATTCCCCCTTGCCAAGCAGTTAAATTAATACTTGGCGCGACGTTTTCTTCAGAGACAGTAATAACATGCTGATTATGCACACCCGCATTTATACCTGACTCAAAGCTGACAATTAACTGCTCATCGCCTTCAAGTTGAAAGTCATTGTTTAAATTTATATCAACATAACCACTAAAGCCTTCATCAATGGTAATCGATGGATTTGCTAGGTTATAGTCAGCTTGATCAACATTACCACTGATAGTGATAGGGAAAGTTACCGGATACGACGGCGCATTACCAGATAAGACAATTTCAACCCTAGCGGTGCCTCCTTCAGCCACTTTTTGTGCGGCAGAAAAATTCACTAACGGATGAATATTAAGTACTTGGTTTACCGTAGAAATATTCCCAGCATTATCCACTGCGCGCCATACTATGGGCACTAAACCAGAGCTGATATTTTTATCGCCCGTTTCAAAGCCTAATGCCGTCAAACCACAGCAATTCCGGCCATCTAAGCCATCATTAACAGTAATACTGGTCAATTCGATTAAACGATTGATATTTAATGGGGTAAAAGTATGCTCCGCATTAAGATGAACCGCTTGTGGTGGCGATATTACCGGCGCATAATCATCAAATAACGGGTGGGTACCTGCTAGCGCCTCTTCTGCGTTAGTGATACCGTCAAAATCTGTATCTAAATCACCATCATCACCTTTGAGTGGGTCAAAGTTATAAAGCAATTCAAATTCATCACTCATACCGTCAGCATCGTCATCAAGGTCAGCATTATTACCCACTTGATCGCCATCAGTATCTAAATGCTCGGTTGGATCTAATGGTAATTGGTCTTGAAAGTCTAAATAACCATCATTGTCATCGTCATTATCAAAGATATTACCTAAGCCATCGCCATCGGTATCACTGCCTTCTACAGGATTAAATGGGAAGTCATCATCGATGTCTCTAATACCATCATTATCATCATCACTATCACTGTTATCCCCTAAGCCATCATTGTCAGCATCAAGCCATTCTGTGCTATCAAGTGGGAATAAATCAACGCTATCTAAGTGACCATCACCATCATCATCGGTATCACTATTGTTGCCGATACCGTCATTGTCGGTATCAAACCACTCTAATGGATCGTTATCAAAAGCATCAACAACGTCGGTGAAACCATCATTATCATCATCAGCATCGGCATTATCACCAACACCATCACCATCACTGTCTTTTTGCTCTGCGGCGTTTAATGGGTAGCGATCGGTTGCATCTGGCTCGCCATCACCATCGTCATCGGTGTCAGCATTATTGCCTATCAAGTCACTATTGGTCGGATGGTTTGAGTCAGAATTCAAAAACTCATAACTATCAAGTGGAAAAGCATCTAAAACGTCTGAAATACCATCATTATCATCATCACTATCAGCATTGTTTCCAAGGCCATCACCGTCTGTATCTAACCATTCGGTCGGATCTAGTGGAAAGGCATCTGTAGCATCTGGTAAGCCGCCAATGTCAACATCACCATCATCATCATCATCTGGATTAGGGCCACCTGTGTTAGGTAAACCATCGCCATCAGTATCAGTTGTTGTAAGCATATCAAATGGAAAATCATCTTCCCCCGTATAAACAGGATCAGCTAAATTAAACCGGTCACCAGAGGAGTAGTCTCCATTATACTGACCATCTCCATCAATATCTGAATCTTGCCTGTCACCAATCCCATCACCATCAGTATCTTTTTGAACGGCGTCATTCAATGGAAAAGCATCACTTGCATCAGGTTCACCATCACCATCATCATCAAGATCAGCCGTATTACCAACCCCGTCATTATCTGTATCTATATATTCTGAAGAAGTAAATGGAAATGCATCATTACCTGAATACACGCTATCTAATAGGTCGTTATAATTCCCTGTCGTAAACGGACCATTGGTAACTCCATCACCATCAATATCGCTATCACTTTTATCGCCTAAACCATCACCGTCTACGTCTTTTTGCTCACTTGCTAAAAAAGGAAAAGCATCAGTCGAATTCAGCTCACTATCACCATCAATATCAGGATCACTATTATCCCCTACACCATCGCCAACTAAATCAAGGTGTTCGAGACTATCTAACGGAAAAAGATCATCACCATCTTGAACTCCGTCACCATCATCATCGCTATCGGCATTATTACCAATGCCATCATTATCGGTATCGACAGATTCTGTTGGATCTAATGGTAAATCATCGAAGGTATCGACAATACCATCACCATCATCATCAGTATCAGTGTTATTCCCTACACCATTACCATCAGTGTCGTACCACTCAGTAACATCATAAGGGAAGACATCCATAGTATTAACAATACCGTCATTATCAATATCAGGATCTTGAGCATTACCGATGCCATCGCCATCTAAATCTGCATTAACGTTAAAGTCTAGTGGAAAGGCATCGCTGCCATCACTAACGCCATCTCCATCATCATCGATATCGGCATTGTTTCCGATACCATCAAGATCGGTATCTATGGTTTCTAACGGGTCGAGGGGAAATTGGTCGTAAACATCAAGAACACCGTCGCCATCATCATCGCTATCGGCATTATTACCGATACCATCAAGGTCGGTATCAAGACTTTCTTGCACATTAAGTGGAAACACATCGAGTGCATCAGGCACACCATCGTTATCATCATCGGTATCTGTATTGTTACCTAAACCATCATTATCGGTATCCAACCATTCACTGGGATCTTTTGGCAGGGGATCGTAAATGTTGATAGCCAAATCACCATCATCATTATTATCAGTTCCCCCGTCCACACCGTTAAGTAAACCATCACCATCAATATCAGGGTCACTGTTATTACCAATGCCATCTAAATCGGTATCAATCCACTCGGTGGGATCTGCAGGAAATAAATCAATGGAATCATCATAGCCATCACCATCAGTATCAACCGCAAAAGCTGCACTACTGACAACAAGTGATAATATGCTTAAAAACTTAAAGCAACGTATTTTATACTTCAACACACGCTTCTCCAGAATGGGAATGTCCATAGCGACTTAGCGCTAAAAAATTTGCAGTTAAACACTTTACTCAATACAAGAAGTGCCACTATTAATATGAGTTTAGTCGAGTTAGCTTATTAGGCTCTATCACACGTTATCGGCGATTATAGCAAAAACTTAAACGCCAAAATGTTACTCAAATGTATGCTAATAACCTATCTGACGACCAAAGCGATAATTAAAACCAACAAAGATAGTGCTAATACTGCCAAAATCTGAAAAATTGGGGTAATGCTTAACACCAAAGTGCATAGCAGAATTTTTCGTAAAGCTTTTTTGTATAGACATAGCAATCACCGGATTAACATCACCTTGTTCGGCAAAATAGATGTCATCTCGGTCAAATTCAGGGCGAAACACTAATTTATGCTCTGACAAATTAACCGCTGCACCGAGTTGAACTTCAAACATAAAACTATTAATAAATTTATCGTAAGTTTTCGGGTAATAACGATAAGCTAGCGATAAATCGATGGTTTGAATAGCAAAATCGAAACCGGCTTTGTCCCAGGCGTCACTTATTTCACCTAAGCCTTCAACACCAACATTTTCAAAACGGTTATAACTTACTTGCCAATTAAAGGCTTTTTGTTTAAAAAATTCATCACCTATTGATAGGCTATAACCAAAGCTTTTATCTTGATCGACTTTATGTAATTGCACAGAGCTTTCTACCGCATAACTTTCCCAGCTATAGATAGTTAAGATGAAACACAACACTTGAGCGATTAGCGGCAATTTTTTCGCTGTCACTTTTTAATACTCCTGCCAACAATTTGTCGGTTCTTGGAACTACTGATAATTATTTAAAATGCAATAATCACACCATAAAATAATAGGATATTTAGCTTTAGTTAGCTTAGTCAGAGTATTACATTTGAAACTTATTCACCTCTGCCTCTAAATTACCACTTAACTCTTGAGTTTCATGTGCGGCAGATTGCGCTTGTTGAGAGACACTCAAGGTATTACTTGCCGTATCAGAAATATTAACAATACGCTGAGCTGTATCTTCTCCTGCGGCTAATTGCTCTACTGATGCGGTAGATATTTGATGAGTCATTTGTGATATTTCACCTAATGAATTGGCTATTTGTAATAACTGATCTGACACTTGTTGAGACTTTTCAACGGTTTTTTCACTGGTTTGAATACTTTGGCTAACCGAGCTCTTGGCATCTTTAGTCGCGTTTTGCAGCTTAGTAATCATTTTATGAATTTCTTCCGTACTCGATTGAGTACGTTGTGCTAGCTGTCTCACTTCATCAGCAACAACGGCAAAACCTCGCCCTTGCTCACCTGCTCTTGCCGCCTCAATTGCCGCGTTTAGCGCAAGTAAATTTGTTTGCTCGGCAATTCCTTGAATAACCGTTAGTACATTGGCGATATTATTCACTTCATCATCAAGTAGCTGAATATTAGCGCCGGCGTTATCAATTTGACTTTCTAATAAGTTAATTGTTTTTGAGGCTTCTTGGGTTAATAAGTTTGCAGATTGCCCTTGCTTCTCAGCGTCACTTACTGAATCAGCCGTTTGTTTAGCATTGTCTGCAACATTACTGGCCGATGCTGTTAACTGGGTAATGGCCGAGGCAACCATTTGGGTTTCTTCGTTCATGGTTCGGGTTAAACCATCAAGTTCACCAGCTCTGCGCTCAGAATCTTCTGTTTGATTGTGTAAGTTATCAGCAACATCTTTAATGCCTTGTAAAACACCTTGTAAAGCGGATTGCATATAATTTATAGCGCCAACAACACTTTCTTCGTTGGCATTACTGAACTTAGCGTCTTGCTTTAAATGACCTTTAGAGACTTTCAACACCAGTTTATGTACATCGTTTATTTCTGCGCCTAAGGCATTGTTTAAAGCTAAGCCAAAACGAGCCAGCACTACAGATAAGATAACGGCAATAACAATAGACAGAGAAAGCAACCATTTCGCCGTATCCCAATACCGTGCGTCGGCTTCTGCATAGCTAATGCCAGTACCAATATACCAGCCCCATTTAGGTGTTTTTTGCACAACCGAAGTTAAGTCAACAACTTCGCCATCACGCTCAGAGTTCCAGTGATAAGTAATAATTTGGTTGGTTTTATTACCAACTAGCCTTGCGACTAATTGACCAATGCTTTGACCTTCAGCATCCTTAAAGTCATTAAAGCTAGTACCATGCAATTGCGGATCATGTGGAGTCGCAACAAAGTTTAATTGCTCATCAACTACATAAACATATTCAGAATCATGATATTTGTTTTCTCGAAGGATTTGTGTGGCATAGGCTTTGGCTTGCTGCTCATTGATGCCCTCTTTGCTAGACAGTTGCTCAAACTGCGCAACAATATTGGCGGTAGATTTCATCAGCTGATTTATACGAGCAATATTATCTGCCTCACTCGCTTGATTTAACACTTGCAACCCGAGTAGTGCGACACTCAATAGCGACAAAAACAACACAATAACAAACGCTATAATTTTTGTTTTTAAGCTCATAAAACCACCTGTTTTTTAATTGTAACCTTTTTCATCATAACCAGTAGCAAGCAAAATACTATAAAAAAATCATTTTGCTTTATCTAACTACAATAGGACAACTTATCGTTAAACGCTGCACAACATCCATTACAATTACTCAAACTTTGTCGCTAACTTGTAACAAACAACAAGGCTCTAGCTTATTTTTAACCACAATGATGGCAATCGATAAGTTATTTTCTCTAAAATCAATACTGACTTAGCTAGCTGAGCATGAGCGTAACGGCCTTAATCTTAAAAAAAGACAACAAAAAAGGTGGTAAAGTAAACTTCACCACCTTTGGTAATATTTCTCTTGCCACAATATTAACGCCCGAGCGGCAGACCTTCTCGACGCGGGTCAGCACCGCCAACCAGACCTGATTTCGTTACTTCTATACCGTGAAGCCCACTATTGAGAGGTCTTACTTTCACTGTGTGACCTTTTTGCTCTAGGGCTGATTTTAAGCTTTCAATCTCAGTACCTTGCTCTAAGGTGGTTACATAGTTTCGGTTAGTGACATTGGGCAAGTTTATCGCTTGTTGAATAGTAAGCTGCCAATCTAAAACACCAATAATGGTTTGAGCAACATAATTAATAATTCTGCTACCACCAGGGGAGCCAACAATTAAACGTAATGAATTATCCGCATTAAATACCATCATAGGTGACATTGAACTACGTGGTCTTTTATTTGGCTCAACACGGTTAGCCACTAATTTACCATCGCGCTTTGGCGCAAGAGAGAAGTCGGTTAGCTGGTTATTTAGAATAAACCCCTGCACCATAAGTGCCGAGCCAAAACCATTTTCGATACTACTGGTCATTGAAACCGCATTACCAAATTTATCAACCACCACAAGGTGTGTGGTTGATGGCCTTTCAATGGCATTATCATTAGCAAGAGCCAAACTTTGCTCAGGATTACCAGCAAATGCTCGTCCCATATCTTTTTCTTTATCAATTAACTTAGCGCGCTCAGCTAAGTAGTCTTTAGCAAGTAAACCAGAAACAGGTACGCTGACAAAGTCGCTGTCTGCGGCGTACATACTTCTATCAGCAAAGGCTAATTTAGAGCTTTGGGTAAATAAGTGTACTGCTGTAAGTGAGTTCGCTGGGTATTGAGATAAGTTGAACGACTCAAGCTGCGCCAAAATTTGGATAACACTAATACCGCCTGAGCTTGGTGGTGGCATGCCACATACCTTGTATTCATGATAAGGGCCACAAACAGAAGCACGTTCTATCGCTTGATATTTCTTCATATCATCTAGGGTTAATAAACCCGGTGATACCGCAGCATTTTGTACTTTATCGACGATTTTCTCCGCTATCCAACCTTGATAAAAAACCTTAACACCTTCTGTAGCGATACTTTTATAAGCTTTAGCTAACTTAGGGTTTTTTAGGTTATCTCCGGCTTTTACGCCAACACCATTAGGCGAGAAATAATTTTTGATTTCAGGCAAAATATGGATGCCGGGATTAAATCCCATCGCCAGTAATTTCTCTAGACGCTTAGAGACAATAAAACCATTCTCGGCAAGCTCAATCGCTGGTTGAAACAACGTTTTCCAAGGGAGCTTACCAAATTGTTGATGCGACTTTTCAAGTGCTGCTAACAAACCTGGGACACCCACAGATTTACCGCCAACAACGGCATCAACCCACTTAAGCGGTTTACCTGCTTTATTAAGAAATAGCTCACTCGTTGCAGCTTGTGGCGCGGTTTCTCGACCATCAAAGGTAGTCAACGCTTGTTTTTTATCATGCCAGTGCAGCATAAAGCCACCACCACCAATACCTGAAGATTGTGGTTCAACCAAGGTTAATACAAGCTGTGCGGCTATTCCTGCATCAACTGCACTGCCGCCTTTATCTAACATAGCTAAACCGGCTTTGCTTGCATAAGGGTTCGCTGCAATAACCATATATTGCTTAGCTAGCACCGCTTCTTTATGGTTAAAACCCGTTGCCGCCTCGGGCTCTCTAATTTCTCGCTTGGCATTGGCCTGCTCGCTTACGACAAATTGACCAAGAATAAGTGCAGCTACAGTGATTTTTACTATAAATGATTTATGAATCATCAAGTTTCCTCATTGGAGCCTTATGCTCCGGTCTAAAAGATAATTGAAATTGATTAAATTTATGAAATTTTTCAAGTAACGGTTGGTACTTTCCTGCATTGGTAGGGCTGACTTTACCAGTATCACTACTCTCTTCAAGCATGGCCAAAGCATAACAACATGCTTCTAGACTTGATAATGCATTTTTTTTAGCGACTTTACGAATATGATACTGCCCAGCATTGGCGAGCGCTTGTGGTAAACAAACTTGAGGTAATTTCTGGATATTCTTTGATAGCATAAACATTCGATAGGCTTTTTTCCATGTACCATCAAGCATGACTAAACAAAGTGGCTTTTCAGTTGGTTGCGATTTTTCACAACCATTATCAACCATTAATTGTGATACTGTATTTGAGCCTAGTGTTTGTGCATTTTCTCCAGGATAGAGTAAAAAGCTCTGGTATTGCTCGAGTACTTTTGAAAAATCAGCATCTTGTGAAAGATCATCGCCCACTATCACTTGGCAAGATTGCAATGAGTTTTCTAATAAAGCAACCGTCCCCTTAACTTGCCCAACTTCGCTTGGATGTTGCAGTATCACCACGTGTATGCTGTTAAAAACACTGATGATAAACGAACAAATACAAGCTTTTTGTGGTCGATGACAATCTGGGCAAAGCGTTCTAGACATAAAAGAAAAATAAAGCACGATTAATAAAGTAGCCATAGTATACTTTATTAGTTTTTTATAAATCCATTTATTAACAACATAAAGATATTTACCAATAACCCACTGATAATTTAACGCTTTACACTTTAAAATATGACTCTAGCCTTTAAAAACCTTCCTTTTGCCAAACAACACAGTTCACTGGTATTGATTGTTTTATTACTCTCGAGCTTAGCTTTCTTCTTTGATGAACAACTAAGCAGCCAATTGGTCTATCAACATCAACGTATTAGCCAAGGTGAGTTTTGGCGCATACTTACCGGACACTTCTTTCACACCAACGGCAATCATTTATTATTAAACCTGTCTGGCTTGGTTTTACTGTGGGCATTACATGGCCATTTTTATAGCAGTAAAAACTACGCACTCTTATTTATTTGCTGCGCCGTGATTTGTAGTGCTGGCTTATATTTTTTTGCTGCTGACATTAAACAATACGTCGGCCTGTCCGGTGTATTGCATGGTGTTTTTGTTTTTGGGGCGATTATGGATATTACTCATAAAGACAAAACAGGTTACTTATTGGTGCTTGGCATCTGCTTAAAGCTTGCCCATGAGCAGTATTATGGCGCCAGTGAAGAGGTTTCAAGTCTTATCAATGCTAACGTTGCTATTGATGCACACTTGTGGGGAGCTGTTGGCGGCTTACTCTTTAGTTGTAGCTATTTGATTGTTAAACAAAATAAAGCCAATAAAAAAGGTCAATAGCTATGCCATTGACCTTGTTATGTTGAAGTTTTTTACTTTAGCCTTTGCAAAGGTTAACTAACTCCTCTAGAAGCCATTAGGGTTTTCTGATTGCCAGCGCCAAGTATCTTCAATCATCGCCGTTAAATCGAGTTTAGCCTGCCAGCCTAACAAATCATTGGCTAAAGTTGCATCGGCAAAAACGGTTGCTAAATCACCTGCTCTGCGCGGTACCACTTGATAAGGGATCGCTTGTTGGCTTATCGCTTTAAAGGTATTTACTATTTGCAATACCGAAGTACCGTTACCGGTCCCTAAGTTAATTGCCTGACAGCCGATTACTGTACCTTTATCATGGGCTAAGCTTTCAAGAGCTTTAACATGGCCTTGCGCTAAATCGACCACATGAATGTAATCTCGTACACCGGTACCATCGACAGTGTCATAATCATCACCGAAAACTTGTAATTGTGCTAAACGACCAACCGCAACTTGTGCAACATAAGGCAGTAAATTATTCGGAATACCATTTGGGTTTTCACCAATTAAACCAGACTGATGAGCACCAATTGGGTTGAAGTAGCGTAAGCAGGCAATTGACCAAGAGGCATCACTTTTTGCTAGGTCAAAAAGTATGTTCTCAACCATTAATTTAGTTTGTCCGTAAGGGTTTGTCGCTGATGTGGCCATGGTTTCATTTAACGGTGAAACATTGTTGCCATATACCGTAGCTGATGAACTAAACACTAGGTTTTTAACATTATGTTTGGCCATAACTTGTAATAAAGTGACGGTACCTGAAACATTGTTTTGATAATAAGCCAATGGTATTTCGTTAGACTCGCCTACTGCTTTAAGGCCTGCAAAGTGGATAACCGCTTTAATGTCGTGTTGACTAAATACTTGCTCTAAGGCCACTTCATCACAAATATCCGCTTTTATGAAAGTCACCGTTTTATTAGTTATGTTTTCAATGCGCTCAAGCACTTTAGTAGAAGAGTTTGATAAATTATCAACAATGATAATCTCTTGCTCTGCTGCACTTTGTAATAACTCAACAACAGTATGGCTGCCAATATAGCCTGTGCCTCCGGTAATCAATAAACTCATTATTTGTCCCTATGTTAAAATGGTTCTAACAAGGGCATTTTACCCTTGAAGTTCCTCTAGTGAAAGTGAATAAATAAATAATTAAGATAATCTTTAAGTCAACAACTAAACTGCTAGTTTTTTGTCAATTTTGTTCTAAACTATAAATAAAAATACCATAAGGATATGATCATGTTTGAATTTTGGCGTTTTGAACCAATTAATAAGGATAATTATCAATTACTCTCTGCCAACTTTGATTTTATTTTAGTTGCACTATCTATTCTTGTTGCCATTTTTTCAGCTTATTCAACATTAGTTATTATCGACCGTGTTAGAGCGACAAAAAATCAAAAAATAATTAACTTTTGGCTACTTTTTGGTAGCTTTGTTTTGGGTATTGGTGTTTGGGCGATGCACTATACTGGTATGCTCGCTTTTATGATACCGGTACCAATGACCTTTAGCATAACAATAACAGTACTCTCTGTTTTGCCTATCATTATTGGTTCCTATTTCAGCTTACGTACAATAGCTCAAAATAAGTTTGATTTTATCAATATACAATTATCAGCTTTATCACTTGCTGTCGCTCTTGGTGCTATGCACTTTATTGGTATGGAAGCTATGCACTCTGATGCGATTATGGTGTACAACTTTTACTTATTCTGTACCTCGATAATCGTCGCTCACCTATTAGCTACAGCCACACTCTACTTAATTGTTTTAGAAACTAAAATCTCGCAGCATCACCTGCTTATTCGAACTTTGTGTTCAATAGTGATGGGCGGTACTGTTTCAGCGATGCATTATACTGGCATGATTTCAGTTTCTTTTTATTTACCCAACAATGTCCAACTTGTTTTAGAGCACACTTCACATACCTCTCTCGTCATTCCAGCAGCTATCGCTGGAGTTATATCAGTTTTAGTCGTTACTACCATTTTATGCGCTTTGATTGATAAACGTTTACAGGCAGCTGAGCAGTTAGCAAAAGAAAGTGAAATAAGAGAAAAAGATATTGTTGAACACTTACCCGATGGCCTGTTGGTGATAAACGCCCAGGGACAAATTGTCAGCGCAAACACGGCCGCTCAAAATATGTTTAATTTATCTGCGAGTGCAATTAAAAAGCTAATGATAGAGCAGCTTATCCCTTCTATAACTTACTCAAAATTAGTTGATGATGTTGCGCTGTTCGAACATGTGTTTTCTGGACAAACCATTTTGATAGAAGGCATTAAAAAAAATGGTGATACCTTCCCCATTGAAGCTCACTTCTCGAAAATGACCTTAGTGATAGATTTTAAAGTAATGTTTAGTTGTGTCATGCGAGATATAACTGAGCGGGTGCAACTTGAGTCTCAATTAAGCCAAGCAAATAAGTTAGAGTCTATCGGTCAATTAGCCGCAGGTATCGCCCATGAAATTAATACACCAACACAGTATGTAACTGACAACACTACTTTTTTAAAAAGTGCTTTTGCCAGCTGTATTGAGGTAATGGATATTTGCCAAGCGCTTTGTGATAAAACATCAGAGCAACTAAACGATGAAGATTTATCCAAGATTAAAGAAAAAATTGATGAGCATGATATTGAGTTTATTTTAGAAGAGGTGCCTAGTGCCATTAGTCAATCACTAGAAGGTCTAAATCGCATATCAACCATCGTAAAAGCAATGAAATCATTTTCACACCCTAGTAAAGGAGAGATGCAACGTACAATCATTAGTGAGGCTATTGAGACAACAATCACAGTGGCTCGTAATGAATGGCGATATATTGCTGAATTAGAGACTCACTTTGACGATGATTTACCTGAGATTATGTGTATTAGAGATGAACTCAATCAAGTTTTTCTCAATATTATTGTCAACGCTACCCATGCCATTGAGGATAATGCAAAAAACTTATCGCCAAAAGGCGGTAAAATAAAGATATCTGCTCATCAGCTAAATACGAATATTGTGATTAAAATTGCTGATAATGGTGCCGGTATGCCTGCAGAAGTAAAAGAGCGTATATTTGATCCATTCTACACCACTAAGGCGGTGGGAAAAGGCACTGGGCAAGGCTTAAGTTTAGCTTATGCTGTAATTGTCGAACGCCATAAAGGTAAAATAGAAGTCCAGTCAACTAATGGTGAAGGAAGCACCTTTATTATTTCTTTACCTATCGATAATGATATAAAACAAGTAGAGCCCACCGCTGAATTAGCAAAGGATTTCATATGAAAGTTATGTTTGTCGACGACGAAGTAATGATATTAAAAGGCTTGAAACGGGCATTTTTTCGTAACAAATGGCAAATAGTTTTTGCTGACAGTGCCAATAAAGCTTTGCAAATACTTAAAAAAGAGCCGGTAGACTTTATTATCTCAGACATGCGAATGCCGATTATGAATGGTGCTGAGCTTTTAGAGGAAGTTGCAGCCTCATATCCTCAGATAGTTCGAATCATTCTTTCTGGACATTCTGACGAAGAAGCGGCCAAAAGAGCGAGCTTTGTAGCACATCAATGGTTTAGTAAACCTTGCCAACCAGAAGTATTAGAGGACGTGTTAAACCATATTTACTTGATTCGCAATTCATTGCCTGACGCTACTGTGCAACATGTGGTTGGTAAAATAAAAACCTTGCCCTCGCCGCCAAAAGTTTATATGCGTTTAAATGCTTCGTTAAATGATAGCTCGATTGATATGCAGAAAATCTCCAACATAATCGCTGACGAACCTTCACTTGTCGCAAAAATTTTACAACTAACTAACACATCCTTTTTCTCAAACGGAAAGCAAGTAGAAAGCCTTTCAGAAGCGATAACTCGATTAGGAGTAGACCTTGTTTGTAGTATTGTAGTAACCGCGGAGACCTACGCGAAAATAGCAGAAATACCTGGATACTCTATTGAAGATGAGCAAAAACATTGTTTATCAACGGCCAGGTTAGCAGCAACCATGGTTGAACCGGACTTACGACGAGAGACTATTCTTGTTGGCCTACTTCACAATATTGGTAAGTTTATCCTCTATGAAGTATCACCTGACGCAATGGCTAGTTACCTTAAACAACGTGTAGTCGGCAGCGACAATATTGAATTAGAACAAAAATTATTCAATGCTGACCATACCCAACTTGCCGGCTATTTATTACACCTTTGGAACTTCTCTTACAATTTAATTGAGAATATTGTGCTACATCACCAACCATTAAAGTTAACCGAGAGTACCTTTGGCTCTGGTGCAGCTGTGTATGTCGCAAGCAGGTTATTACGAAAACAAACGGTTGATAATACCTTTATCGAGCATTTTAATATTGCTGATAAAATAGAAAAGTGGCAAGAGAAAGCCTTAGAGTATTAACCGTTATTTAACGTTTGACTTCTAATAGATCTATTTATTATAAACCTACTATTTAAGGCTCTTTACAAACAGTAAATGATGTATTGCTGCTTATAGCACCGTTTTCGGCACAGTGTGTGATAATGCGGCGTAACGGCTCAGATATTTCTTGGCCTTTGGATATAACCAACAAACCTGCTCCGGTGAAAACATCTTCTTGTACAGTCATACCGTCAGTTAACTCTGCTAAGGTTACTACTTGCTGTGTCGGCTCAGCGCTTGCTCCAATAGATTCTTTAAAAGCTGTCAAGATATTAGGATCATAAAACTGGCTTTGTTCAGTCAGTTTCATACTTGCCTGATTAATCGTAGAGCCATCATTTTTAAACCTTAAAAAATCAAGTACAACTTTTAACATTCTAGCCCCGTATGGTATTTCTTCACCTTTGATACTATCATGTGGCACACCCTCGCCATTAAAACACTTTTCTTGGTAAAGAATAGTGTGAGCAATTTTATTCATTCTAGGTATTTTTCTAATTAAGTCAGAGGCTAAGCATGGGTGTCGCTCGACCATTTTAAATTGCTCTGCTGAAAAGCCTTTACTCCCATCGCTCAATGACGTTTCCGGAAACATAACACAGCCAAGCTGAGATAACTGTATCATGGGTTCAAAACTCCAGTTAATAGGCATATTTAACGCCTTAGCTAACGCCAACATATACTTCTTAATTTGCACTGTATGCGCAAAAACTTTAGGGTTAACAATAGTCAGCACTTCAGCTAAGACATTAATTGTCCCTTTTAAGGTTTTATTTAATAATATTTTTTCCGCAATAATTAAATTATATTGCTCAATCCCTGATTCGATTAACGTGCACAAATCATTATGATCACAAGGCTTATTAACAAAACGAAAAATATCTCCAATATTTAGGGCATCTATTGCAGTTTTTTGATCAGAATTACCTGTGATCATCATACGAACTGTATTGGGCGCCTTAAGCTTAACTTTTTGTAGCAGCTCTAAACCATTCATCGATGGCATTTGCATATCAGTAATAATGACAGAGTATTTATGTTTAGCTAATAAAGCTAGTGCCTCAACGCCACTTTCAGCAACGTCAAAAGTAAACTTATTCCTTAAATTTCTTCGGTATGAATTTAGAATATTAATTTCGTCATCCACAAGTAAAATTCGGTTATTCATTGTATAAAGAACCCTAAATAAGTGGGGAGTAAAAAGCAGATAATCATCGAAGTTCCTTTTCGATTACGATAGGAATATACAAAAATAGTTAGACTGCCTTGTGCATAAAATAAGTCTATGCACAAAGTCTATTTTTCGCCAACTTATTTATTAAATATAGGAGCTTAAGGAAGGATGTGAGCTAAAAGTATCGCTATGATTTTTAGCTCATAATATAGTTTACTGGTGATATATTACTGATAATAAGAAGTCACTTTATCAATAAAGTTAGCTAACATGCTAGTTGGTAATTTATTAACACCCGCTGCTGCAGCTCGGCCTCCCCCTGTGGCAAACAAAGCACAAATATCCCCTGCCCCTTGTTTGTTATTTAACGGCGCACGCAAGCTTAAAGTATAGTTTTGCGCTACACTGCTAACATCCGCACTCACATCACTGCTACTGGCATCATTATCGCTGTTTAGGGTTACTACAATATGTGCCTTATCAGGAGCTTGGTTTGCTAACGCATTACCGAATACACCACTGACACGTCTAGCCCATGGGGCATCGTCAAGGGCGATGGTTTTAACAACGTCATTATCATCAAGCACTTTTGATGCTTGTGCTTTGGCCATATCGCTTTGATAAGCTGACTTTAATTGACTGAATATTGAATTTTCTTGTCCGATTAATTCAAACGGATCAGGGTACTTCAATAGTGCTTGGTATAATTCGCTCGGCGGAAAGTGTAAATCACTCACTGACTGGCCATAGCCATTGTAATTAATGTAAGTGCCTAACTCTTTTAACTGTTCAGTTTGTTGAATAGTTAAATTTAATGCTTGTGCTAAATGATTAGCACTATCAAACATGTTATCGCCAAAAGCTCCAGAAATAGCCCAATAGACATATTTACCATTAAGATGTTCATTAATCAGTAAACTAGTACAAGTATTGGCGTCAGTATCAAGGATACTGGTTAACTTATCAGATTTTGGGATATCACCGGTTCTGTGGTGATCCACATAAAAAACCTCGACTTGCGCTTCGAGTAAAGCGTTCAATGCTTGACTGTTTTTTTCCAGCGAAATATCAAGGACGGTTACCGAAGTAGCTTTTGAGCTATCCACTTGTTTAAGCAGCTCGATATCACGTTTAACGCCGGTAATCAGTGTTGATGCTTGCTTTGATTCGCTGTTAACCGAATCAGTTTTATCAAAATTTAACTGTAATAAGGCAATAATACCGTCGGCATCACCATTAAAAACATCATAATGCATAACTTAAACCTTAGCCTCGCTTGTTGTTATCTCAATAAAAGCATGTTCAATTAAATAACCAACAATTTGCTCAGCACACTGCTCAATAGATTGCTCTGCGGTTTTAACATGAATTTGTGGAGATGTTGGCACATCATAAGTTGAGTCAATGCCAGTAAAATCTTTGATTTCACCTGCTCGGGCTTTTTTATATAAACCTTTAGGATCGCGGGCTTCACAAACACTGATTGGGGTATCAATAAAAACCTCAATAAACTCCCCTGGTTCGAGCTTTGCTTTAGCTAACGCTCTGTCACTGGCAAAAGGAGAAATAAAAGCGGTAGAAACAATCAAGCCTGCATCAAGAAACAGCTTAGCCACTTCAGAAATTCGGCGAATATTCTCAATACGTGCCTCATCACTAAAACCTAAGTCACCATTTAGGCCATGACGTACATTATCTCCATCAAGTAGATAGCTGTGGCACGCAAGTTTAAACAATAAAGCATCGACTGCATTGGCAACGGTCGACTTACCTGAGCCACTCAACCCTGTGTACCAAAGCAATGCTGGTTTTTGGTTTTTCAGGCGGGCACGCTGTGTTTTATTAATTTGCTGATTGTGCCACACGGTGTTCTCAGTTTTTAGCGGTTTGCTTTTATTCGAAGCTTTATTCATTAGTGATAAACTCAAAGTTAAAAGGGAAAAATTATTGGAATAATAAATATCATAGCTGCGCTATAAATAATAGAAATAGGTAAACCAAAACGAATGTAATCAATCAATTGATAATTGCCAGCATTAAAAACCATGACATTGGTTTGATAGCCGTACGGACTAATAAAGCTACCACTAGCGGCAAAAGCAACCGCCATCATAAATGGCATAGGATCGACACCTAAACCTAAAGCAATATTATAAGCAACTGGAAATGCTAAGGCGGCAGCGGCACTATTGGTAATAAGTTCAGTCATTATTATCGTTAAGATAAAAATGACTGTAAACGCCAAGTAAACACTTTTCCCCTGCAATAAGGCTTCAATATCTTGTGCAATCATATCTGCAAGGCCAGTGTTTTCGATGGCGGTTGCTAGGGTTAATGCCCCGAGTACTATCATCCAAATTTCAAGCGGAAATCGACGTTTTATTTCATTGACTGACAATGAGCCGCTAAAAATAAGGAACGCTAGATAAACAAACAAGCAGCTCAATAACGGCAGTGGTGTAGAAATAGAGATCATAATACTGGCAAAAAAGCCCCATACAGTAGAATGATCTCGCCAGCCACTCAACATATTGTCAGCTTGGTGTCCCGATAAAATATAAAAATTTTTTGATAAATTCGCTCGAGTGGCAAAGTCCTGACCAACCGCCAATACTAAGAAATCACCCGGTTGTAATACAATATCACCAAGCTTTCCTGATAACGCACAACCTTCACGCCTAACCGCGACAACGGCAGCATCAAAGCGTGCCCGAAACCCCGCTTTCTTTAAGGTTTTTCCCGCAATGGTTGAATCGGCTTTAACCAATACTTCAGTTAAGTTATCCCGCAATAAATCGTCTTGCTCAGCAAATAAATTTAAACCATCAAATTGTTGAAGAGTGAGTACTTTAGAAATGTCACCACTAAAAATAAGTCTATCTTTTGCTTGTACAATTTCATCTGGCGTTACCGGAGAAATTAATTTACCACAACGGACAATTTCAACTAAAAATAGCGAGTCGAGATTTCTTAAGCCATTTTCTTCAATGCTCTGACCTACAAGGCTCGAGTTTAAAGCGACTTCCGCTTCTAACAAGTAATCATTCGTGGTTAGCTCATCACCTTCTAACATGGGTAAGCTTTTACTGCGCCAGATGATAACCACTAAACAAACAACCAAACCGGTTAATCCAATTAAACTAAAGTCAAAGAAGCTAAAGCCTTCATGTCCTTGTTTAATCAATAAACTATTTACAATTAAATTTGTTGAGGTGCCGACTAAAGTTAGTGTGCCACCTAAAATAGCAACATAAGAAAGTGGTAGCAGTAATTTTCCGGCATTAATCAGCTTATTATTTTTCACTGTACTGATTAACGTGGCAACGACTGCGGTATTGCTCATCAACGCTGAAGCAAAGGCTGTTCCAAGCAGTAACCTTAAAGTTGACTTAACTTTAGAGCCATTAAAAACAGAGGCAGAGAGCCTGCGTAAAATACTGGTGCGCTCAAAAGCAAAAGAACATAACACCAATAAAACTAAGGTAACTAACCCAGGGTTTACCGCATTCGTTAAAATATCATCAACGTTAACAAAAGAAAGTCCTAGACACAGTAATACAGTTACCGAGAATACACGCTCTGGTACTTGGCTGTATTTTATTATACTGATAAATGTGGCAATAAATACCCCTATCATCAGCCACTGCTCTATTGTCATTTATTTTGGTCCGTAAAGAAAGGTTATTCAAAACAAATAAGGCCGTTAAAAGTCATGTTTTCAACGACTTTAAACGACCTTATTAATTAGCGCTTGTTCACCTTATTTGGTGATATCTCGAGCGCCCCAATGTGGGAAATGTTTGCGAACTAAAGTATTAAATTCTAATTCGAATTCTGAATACTCATGAGTTTTCAGGTCAATGGCGTGATTTATCATACCGGCACCAACAGTAATATTGCTTAATCTATCGATAATGATAAATGCGCCTGTACCTTGGTTTTCTTGGTATGCATCAAAATGCAGTGTCTCACCCACTACAAAATCAACTGTACCAATATCGTTTACAGCAAGTTGTGAAGCATCAAGCTTCTCCATGCTATTGACGTCATATTTACTGGTGATACTTTGCGCATGACCTGTGGTCATTTTGCTACCATGCTTAATGAAGTACTCACGACCAGGTTCAAGTTCGTTTTCATGCATCCAAACAACCGTTGCACTAAACTCTTTCGCCGATGTTGGCAAGCTACCTTTTTTAACGATGATCTCACCGCGACTGATATCTATTTCATCTTCT
>Ga0105348_1000792_pt1 | contig 22657 bp, 20 predicted proteins | sample EN8Hudsemesocosm_2_FD_83504 | JGI IMG/M metagenome (GOLD analysis project Ga0105348, IMG submission 83504) | Methane-oxidizing microbial communities from mesocosms in the Hudson Canyon - EN8C Hudson Canyon | ecosystem: Environmental > Aquatic > Marine > Cold seeps | place: Hudson Canyon... | reverse complement strand
TGAAGTGTTAGCAATGAATCCGGATGGCGTCTTCTTATCCAATGGCCCTGGTGATCCAGAGCCTTGCGATTATGCCATTAAGGCCATTCAAGACGTGTTGGAAACAGACATCCCTGTTTTCGGTATCTGCTTGGGGCATCAGTTATTGGCGCTTGCCAGTGGTGCGCAAACTGTGAAGATGAAATTTGGTCACCATGGTGCTAACCATCCAGTGACGAACCTTGATGATGGTACTGTATTGATTACAAGCCAAAACCATGGTTTTGCTGCTGATGAAGATAGCTTGCCAGATAATATGAGGGTGACTCATAAATCATTGTTTGATGATTCGTTGCAGGGTATTCATCGCACTGATAAGCCTGCTTTTAGTTTCCAAGGTCATCCAGAGGCAAGCCCTGGCCCCCATGATGCGGCGCCATTATTTGACCACTTTATTGAGCTAATGCAAGCACGGAAGTAACAGGTTCCATCAGAACTCGTTCTTGGTGGAAGAGACTGTTCGGGAGTGCTTCATAAAGAATGCTAATTTAGCGACAGCTAGCAAAGAAGATAAATTTATTTCAGGCGGAAAGATTCAATGCCAAAACGTAGCGACATAAAAAGTATCTTGATCCTTGGTGCAGGGCCAATTGTGATTGGCCAGGCCTGTGAGTTTGATTACTCCGGTGCGCAAGCGTGTAAAGCGCTTCGAGAGGAGGGTTATCGTGTCATTTTGGTGAATTCAAATCCTGCCACCATTATGACTGATCCCGTAATGGCTGATGCGACGTATATAGAGCCGATTACCTGGCAGACTGTTGCTGAAATTATTGAAAAAGAAAAGCCAGATGCACTCTTACCTACCATGGGTGGTCAGACGGCGTTGAATTGTGCGCTAGATCTTGATCGTGAAGGTGTGTTGGCAAAGTATGGCGTTGAAATGATCGGCGCAACTCAGGATGCTATCGATAAAGCGGAAGATCGTCAGCGTTTTGATGACGCAATGAAGAAAATCGGTTTGGAGACGCCTAACGCAGCAACTGCGCACAATATGGAAGAGGCATTCCAGGTTCAAGATATGGTGGGCTTTCCTTGTATTATTCGTCCATCTTTTACCATGGGCGGTTCCGGTGGCGGTATTGCCTATAATCGAGAAGAATTTGTTGAAATTTGTGAGCGTGGTTTTGATCTCTCACCAACCAATGAGTTATTGATTGATGAGTCATTAATCGGTTGGAAAGAGTATGAAATGGAAGTGGTGCGGGATAAAAATGATAACTGCATCATTATCTGTTCCATTGAAAACTTCGATGCCATGGGTGTGCATACGGGTGACTCTATTACGGTAGCGCCAGCACAAACCCTAACGGATAAAGAATACCAAATCATGCGTAATGCCTCAGTGGCGGTGTTGCGAGAGATTGGTGTGGAAACCGGTGGTTCTAATGTGCAGTTCGGTGTTTGTCCTGATACTGGGCGTTTAGTTGTTATTGAAATGAATCCACGAGTTTCTCGCTCTTCGGCGTTAGCATCTAAGGCGACGGGTTTCCCTATTGCAAAAATAGCGGCGAAGTTAGCTGTGGGTTATACCTTGGATGAGCTGCAGAACGATATTACAGGTGGTGTTACCCCGGCTTCTTTTGAGCCTAGTATCGATTATGTAGTAACAAAAATTCCACGTTTTGCTTTTGAAAAATTTCCGAAAGCGGATGCGCGTTTGACTACGCAAATGAAATCTGTGGGTGAAGTGATGGCTATTGGTCGCACTTTCCAAGAGTCCATGCAAAAAGCGCTTCGAGGTTTAGAAATCGGTATTGACGGTTTTGATCCTTTATTAGATGCATCTGCAGAAGATGCGCAAAGTGTATTGCGCCACGAGCTAGCAACGCCTACTGCTGAGCGTATTCAGTATATAGCTGACGCATTCCGCACAGGTATGGATATCGAGAGTGTATTTAAGCTCACTCACGTTGATCGTTGGTTCCTTGTTCAGATCGAAGATATTGTGCTTGAAGAAAAACGCGTATCTACAATGGGTGTGGCTGATTTAACCAAAGAGTCGGTTTTCAATTTAAAGCGTAAAGGTTTTTCTGATGTTCGTTTGGCAAGTCTTTTGGGTGTTAGTGAAAAGAGCTTCCGTCAGCGTCGTCACGAGTTGAATGTATTCCCAGTTTATAAGCGCGTAGATACTTGTGCCGCAGAGTTTTCTTCATCAACTGCTTATATGTACTCTACTTATGAAGAAGAGTGTGAGGCTGATGTTTCTGATAAAGAAAAAATAATGGTACTAGGTGGCGGGCCTAATCGAATTGGTCAAGGTATCGAATTTGATTATTGCTGTGTTCATGCGGTACTGGCAGCTCGAGAAGATGGTTATGAAACCATTATGGTTAACTGTAATCCTGAAACTGTTTCGACGGATTATGATACTTCGGACCGTTTGTATTTTGAGTCGGTTACACTCGAAGATGTATTGGAAATTGTGCGTATCGAGCAGCCTAAGGGTGTGATTGTTCAGTACGGTGGTCAAACCCCGTTGAAGTTGGCGCGTGACCTTGAGGCGGCTGGTGTTCCTATTATAGGTACTAGTCCTGAGGCGATCGATAGAGCTGAAGATAGAGAGCGTTTCCAGCAAATGATACAGCGTCTTGAATTACTACAGCCGGTTAATCGTACGGCGCGTAGTGAAGAAGAGGCGGTGCGTCTGGCTGAGTATGTTGGTTACCCTATGGTGGTTCGCCCTTCTTATGTGTTGGGTGGCCGTGCGATGGAGATTGTTTACAACGAATCTGAGTTGCGCCGATATATGAATGAGGCGGTGCAGGTTTCTAATGAAAGTCCTGTGCTGTTAGATCACTTTCTAAATAAAGCTGTAGAAGTGGATGTTGATGCTATCTGTGATGGCACGGATGTGGTTATCGGCGGCGTCATGCAGCATATCGAACAGGCGGGTGTTCACTCGGGTGATTCGGCCTGTTCTTTGCCACCTTATAATATTTCTGAAAAAGATCGGGATCGCATTCGTGATCAAGTTAAGCGCATGGCGCTTGAGTTGGGTGTAGTTGGTTTGATGAATGTGCAGCTTGCGATTCAAGATGATGAAATCTACGTGATTGAAGTTAATCCACGTGCATCACGTACAGTTCCTTTTGTTTCCAAGTGTATTGGTGAATCTTTAGCGAAGGTTGCTGCGCGCGTTATGTGTGGAAAGACTTTAAAAGAACTTAACTTTACGAAAGAAATTGTACCTAGTTATTATAGCGTTAAAGAAGCCGTGTTCCCGTTTAATAAGTTCCCTGGTGTGGATCCTATTTTAGGGCCTGAGATGAAATCTACGGGTGAAGTGATGGGAGTGGGTGAGACATTTGCCGAAGCTTTTGGTAAGGCGCAGTTAGGTGCTAGTGTGATATTGCCTGAAAAAGGTACCGCTTTCCTAAGTGTGCGTGATCAGGATAAGCCTTATATTGCGGCTGTTGCGAAACAGCTGGTGGAGCAAGGTTTTGATTTGGTGGCAACCACTGGAACGGCAAAAGTAATTGAAGGTGCTGGTGTAGCTGTTAACGTTGTTAATAAGGTGACAGAAGGTCGTCCGCATATCGTTGATAGTATTAAAAATGATGAAATAGCATTTATTGTGAATACGACTGAAGATAAGCAAGCGATTGCGGATTCTTTTACGATTCGCCGCGAAGCGCTGCAGCATAAAGTGTGTTACACCACGACACTTGCTGGTGCTGAAGCTGCCTGTATGGCAATAAAAGTTCAAGGACAATCAAAGGTATATAGTTTGCAAGAATTACATATGGGAGTGAATGGGTGACTAAATTTCCAATGACCGTTGGCGGTGCAGAAAAGCTGCGCGAAGAGCTAAGCCAACTTAAAACAGTGGATCGTCCACGTATTATTCAGGCAATTGCTGAAGCGCGTGAACATGGTGATTTGAAGGAAAATGCTGAGTATCACGCGGCGCGTGAGCAGCAGGGTTTTGCAGAGGGGCGGATTGCTGAGATTGAAGGTAAGTTATCTAACGCTCAAGTTATTGACGTGTTGAGTCTGCCTAAGTCTGGGAAGGTTATCTTTGGTACCACGGTAACCATTATTAACACCGATGATGAAAATACTTTGCGTTATCAGATTGTGGGTGATGATGAGGCTGATATTAAGTCTGGAAAAATTTCTGTTAGCTCGCCTATTGCTCGTGCTTTGATTGGTAAAGAAGAGGGTGATGTGGCTGTGGTACAAACACCAGGTGGGGCTGTTGAGTACGAGATAGATGGAGTGGAATACATCTAACTTTTTGTTTTGTGGTTTGTTTGTTGGACGAATCTAAAAAAAGGGAAGATCTTGCGGTCTTCCCTTTTTTTATGGTGGCTAATCTTGTCTTTGTTGGGCTAGAAAATTTTTAATATATTGGAAAGATTCGGTTTAGGTTCTTTTGCTGCGCGGTAGATTAGCGCAATGTTGCCAATGGATTGCACTAGCTCGGCTTTTACTGCATCAATCATTTCTGAGATGACTTCTTTTTTAATGTCGCGATCACCGACAGCGAGTTTTACCTTGATCAGTTCGTGATCTTCTAGCGCTCGGTCAAGTTCTGAAAGTACGCTTTCAGAAAGTCCGTTGCCGGCGATGGTTACTATGGGATTAAGCTTGTGGCCAATGGCGCGAAACTTTTTCTTTTGTTGGGCGACTAGAGCCATGGGGTATAGTTTCCTGAGTATGCGATGCTGAAAAGGGCGCCTATGCTACCCCTTACTAGTGCTGATTAGTAGTCTTCCAGTAGGTTAGCCATAATCCATGGGTTAACTACTTCAAGCAGTCTAACTAATAGTACAATAGGTCGAAGTGAATAATAGGCTAAATTCGAATGGTCACCAAATGCAGGTGTGCCAAATGCGTAAGATGTCGAGGTGATAGTGGCGCGTTCTAAAAGTAGCGGTAATTGGCTGAAAGAGCATTTTGATGATCAGTATGTAAAGCAGTCGCGGGTGGATGGCTATCGCTCTCGTGCTAGTTACAAGCTGCTGGAGATTCAGGAAAAAGATCGGCTTATCAAGTCCGGCATGACCGTGGTTGATTTGGGGGCTGCGCCTGGTGGTTGGTCACAAGTAGCTGCTCAGTTGGTTGGTGATAAAGGTCGAGTGGTAGCCTCTGATATTCTAGATATGGATGGTATTGCTGGGGTTGAATTTGTCTGTGGTGATTTTACCGAAGAGCCTGTGCTAAATGAGTTGCTGGATTTGCTGGGTGCTGATTTAGCTGACCTTGTAATTTCTGATATGGCCCCCAATATGAGTGGTATGAGAGCCGTTGACCAGCCAAAGGCCATGTATCTGGTGGAATTAGCGTTAGATATGGCGCAACAGGTGCTTAAGCCTGGAGGCGATTTTCTGGTGAAAATCTATCACGGAGAGGGCTTTGACGAGTACAGTAAGGCGTTGAAGCAAAGTTTTACTAAGGTGCTAACCCGTAAACCTGAAGCTTCCCGAGCTAGGTCACGGGAAACGTACCTTTTGGCACGTGGTTACAAAGGTTAGCGGGTCTAATCATCAACATCATATGGGAACTGTAGTAGAGTAGAGAGATCTACAAATACTGATAATCCATTTAGTTGCCCTACATCAGGGTATTTATAGGTAGTGAGGAATCATCTTGAACGATATGGCGAAGAATCTAATTCTCTGGCTGATTATTGCAGCGGTCCTGCTTTCCGTATTTCAGAATTTTGCCGATAAGGGGGTCGAAAACGAGCCGACCTATTCTGAGTTTATTCACGAGGTGCAAAGTGGCCAGGTGAAGCGAGTTACCATCGATGGCATGACGCTGTCTTGGGAAAAGGTGACGGGTGAGCATTATGAAACCGTATTACCTGTTGCCGTGCCAGATACCGGGCTTATGGGCGATTTGCTGAATAATAATGTTGAAGTTATCAGTAAGAAGCCTGAGCAGCAGAGTATCCTTGTGCAGTTGTTGGTTGCCTGTTTTCCTATCCTCTTAATTGTAGCGCTGTTTATGTTCTTTATGCGTCAGATGCAAGGTGGTAGTGGCGGTGGTCGTGGCCCGATGAGTTTTGGGAAGAGCAAGGCGCGTCTATTGAGTGAAGATCAGGTGAAAACTACATTTGCCGATGTGGCTGGTGTCGAAGAAGCCAAGGAAGATGTGCAGGAATTGGTGGACTTCCTTAAGGATCCTGGCAAATACCAGCGCCTAGGTGGTCGAATTCCGCGCGGTGTTTTAATGTCAGGTGCTCCTGGTACCGGTAAAACTCTTCTTGCCAAAGCCATTGCAGGGGAAGCCAAGGTACCTTTCTTTGCTATATCTGGTTCTGACTTTGTTGAGATGTTTGTGGGTGTTGGTGCTTCACGAGTGCGTGATATGTTTGATCAGGCCAAGAAACAGGCGCCTTGTATTATCTTTATTGACGAGATCGATGCCGTGGGGCGTCACCGTGGCGTCGGTATTGGTGGTGGTAATGATGAGCGCGAACAAACGCTGAACCAGTTGTTGGTTGAGATGGATGGTTTTGAGGCGAACGATGGCATTATTGTTATTGCAGCAACTAACCGCCCAGATGTGCTTGATCCTGCTTTGCTGCGCCCAGGCCGGTTCGATCGTCAGGTCGTTGTTGCTCTGCCGGATATACGTGGCCGCGAGAAAATTCTTAAAGTACATATGCGTAAAGTGCCATTGGCTGATGATGTTGATGCATCAGTTCTTGCTCGTGGTGTTCCTGGTTTTTCCGGTGCAGATTTAGCCAACCTAGTCAATGAAGCTGCTCTTTTCGCGGCCCGTGCGGACAAGCGCAAAGTCAGTATGACGGAGCTGGATAAGGCTAAAGACAAGGTCATGATGGGCGCCGAGCGTAAATCTATGGTGATGTCTGAGAAAGAGAAAACTAATACGGCTTATCATGAGGCGGGGCATGCCATTGTGGGGCGTCTGGTGCCAGATCATGATCCCGTTTATAAAGTATCGATTATTCCCCGTGGTCGTGCGTTGGGTGTGACCATGTTCTTGCCGGAGGAAGATGTTTATAGTCACAGTCGTCGTACCATTTTGAGTAAGATTTGTAGTACTTATGGTGGGCGTATTGCAGAAGAACTGATCTTGGGTGTTGATGGTGTTACTACGGGAGCGTCCAGTGATATTCAGCATGCCACGAGTTTGGCTCGAAATTTTGTCACTAAATGGGGCTTGTCGGACCAGTTAGGCCCGCTGCTTTATGACGAAGACGATCCTAATAATATGCAGCCCTCCAAAATTTCGGGGGCTACGGCCAAATTAATTGATGAAGAGATGCGTCGCCTTATTGATGAGTGTTATGCGGAAGCAACGCGCTTGTTGGAAGAAAATCGCGATAAACTCGAGTTGATGAAAGATGCACTTATGGAATATGAAACCATTGATGCGCCACAAATCGATGACATCATGGCGGGCAAAAAGCCGCGACCGCCTGCGGGTTGGGATAAACCAGATGATTCTGGTCCGACAGCTAAGGCTGATGATGATTCGACGGTGGTAACTTTGGATGAGAAAAAAGGTAAGGACGATGCTGCGGGTGATACCGCCGGAGAGCACTAGGCGTTGTCAGATTTTTCGTTGGTAAGTTATTGATGCTGGAAAAAATACAATGTGGCCGTTTTGAATTGGATTTAAAGCGACCACAAGTGATGGGTGTATTAAATGTCACCCCCGATTCCTTTTCGGACGGGGGTGATTTTTTTTGTAAGGATTTAGCGCTTCGTCATACCGAGCGTATGATTGAAGATGGTGCTGCCATTATTGATGTTGGGGGGGAGTCAACCCGCCCAGGTGCAGATACAGTATCAGTGCAAGAAGAATTGGATAGGGTGGTGCCGTTAGTAGAAGCTATAGCTGGTCATTTTCCAGTTATTGTTTCCGTGGATACCAGTACACCTGAGGTAATGTCGGCTGTCGCTGGTGCGGGAGCGGGTATGCTGAATGATGTGCGAGCCTTGCAGCGTGATGGTGCGTTAGAAGTAGCCGCACAAACTAATCTCCCAATTTGTTTGATGCATATGCAGGGTCAGCCTAGCAATATGCAGGAAAATCCTCTGTATGCTGATGATGTTGTCACTGCAGTGGGGGACTTTTTCCGAAAGCGTATCGATGTCTGTGTCGCGGTAGGCGTGAATAAGGCGCGCTTGCTGCTTGACCCCGGTTTTGGTTTTGGCAAGACCTTGGGCCACAATTTGAATTTATTGGCTTCACTAAAAAAGTTTGAGGAGTTTGGCTTGCCCTTGTTAGCGGGTTTATCGCGTAAATCTATGATCGGTGCGATAACGGGTAAATCTGTTGAGCATCGTTTGGCAGGTAGTGTTGCTGCGGCAGTGATTGCGGCAGCTAATGGTGCAAAAATTATTAGAGTGCATGATGTGGCGGAAACCGTGGATGCTTTGAAAATGGTTTCAGCAGTTGAGGGAGTAGTTTGTGAGTAAGCAAAAGTATTTTGGAACGGATGGTATTCGCGGTCGTGTTGGTGTGAGCCCTATTACGCCGGATTTTATGTTGAAGCTTGGCTGGGCAGTGGGGAAGGTTTTTTCCCAAGAGGGTCAGAGTAGGGTCCTGATTGGTAAAGATACGCGAATTTCGGGCTATATGTTTGAATCGGCGTTGGAGGCGGGTTTGTCTGCAGCTGGGGTTGATGTGCGCTTACTGGGGCCTATGCCGACGCCTGCTATTGCGTATCTAACTCGAACATTTAATGCGCAAGCGGGTATCGTTATTAGTGCCTCGCACAATGCATTTCATGATAACGGAATTAAGTTCTTTTCGGGTGAGGGTACTAAGCTTCCTGATGATATTGAGCTTGCCATTGAGGCGCAGTTGGATCAGCCCATGACCACGGTTGATTCAGAATATTTAGGCAAAGTGGCTCGTATTGAAGATGCGCGTGGCCGCTACATTGAATTTTGTAAAAGTACGGCGCCTGGTCTTAGGTTAAATGGTCTACGTATCGTTGTAGATTGTGCCAACGGTGCGACCTATGACGTTGCCCCTCATGTGTTTCGTGAGTTGGGGGCGACGGTTCTGGAGGTGGGTGTTGGGCCTGATGGTCTTAATATTAATCAGGGTTGTGGATCTACTGCACCGGAAACACTTAGAAAAATTGTGTTAGCCGAAAATGCAGATTTAGGCATAGGTTTTGATGGTGATGGTGATCGGGTGGTAATGGTCGATCACAGGGGTGAAGTGGTTGATGGCGATGAATTGATTTTTATTATCGCGCGAGGGCAGTTGGAAGCGAAAAGCTTTGAGGGCGGAGTCGTTGGTACTCTTATGAGTAATATGGGGATGGAACTGGCTCTTTCAGAGCTAAATATACCTTTTGTTCGCACTAACGTCGGCGACCGTTATGTAATGGAGGCATTGTATAAAAACAATTGGTGGCTCGGTGGTGAGAATTCTGGTCATCTGATTTGCCGAAATGTAACGACGACGGGCGATGGCATAGTTGCTGCGCTTCAAGTGCTGGCAGGCTTGGCGGCTCGTGAACAAACCCTGAATGAATACAAGAAAGGCATGAGTAAATTCCCTCAGGTATTGGTAAATGTGCATGCTGGAAATCGTCAGCAGTTAGCTGAGAATACTGCCATAAAGAGTGCGGTTAAATCTGTGGAAGAAAAATTGGGCGGACGAGGCAGGGTGTTATTGCGGCCTTCAGGTACTGAGCCAGTGGTTAGGGTTATGGTTGAGGGTGAGGATAAACTTGTGGTAACTGGTCTTGCCGCCGAGCTGGCGGGAGTGGTTGAAAGCGCGCTTGCTTAGTAAGTGCTTACCTTGCTTGCGCAGTGGATGCATAGGGTGGTGTGAGGGATAGCGGCTAAGCGATCCTCGTTGATTTCTTTGCCGCAGCTTGAGCAGTATGGGTATTCGTCACTGTTTATTCGCTCAAGTGCGCGGGCGACTTGGTGTAGCTCTGTTTTTAATCCAAAGGCCAGTTCATGTAAGACGTCGTCATTTTCGCACTGGGTGACTTGCTCGGCAAAGTCCTTCTCCATCGGCTCGGTTTCGTGCTTGATATCGCTGTTAACCTGCTCAAGCCTGAATAGTAGTTCGGTCTTCTTTTGCTCAAGGCCTTGTTTGGTTTTGTCTAAATCTATCACGGTTAGTTAACCCTCTTTCTTATTAAGTAAAGCAGGATATGCGAACTTGTCATTTCTTTTAAAAAAGAAGGGGTTAGCATCGTATTTGTGGGGTCGCCCTAAACAAGGTTGTTGGCTTGTAGTTTAAAGGCAACTTGGTTAATATTGGCGCCCCGTTTGACTCCTAGGATCCTTGATCCGAATTGTTTAAAGGCATTGTTAATGCGACGACCACTTGTTGCCGGAAATTGGAAGATGTATGGCTCGAAAGAGCAAGTTGAGCAGCTTTCTTCGGCAGTGGCGCTAACGGCGAAGGAATTGTCTGGGGTCGATGTTGCAGTGTTTCCACCTGCGGTATTCATGCCTATGGTTTCTGAACTGCTGGCTGAGTCGGGTGCGCAATGGGGTGCTCAAAATACCTATATTGGGAATGAAGGTGCTTTTACGGGGGAGGTTTCACCCGTAATGTTCAAGGCCTTTGGTTGTCATATGGTGTTGGTTGGGCATTCGGAGCGCCGTACGCTGTTTGGTGAATCTGATGAATCCGTGGCGTTGAAGTTTGAAGCGGTGCAGGCGGCTGGCATGATGCCTGTGCTTTGTGTCGGTGAGACACTTGAAGAGCGGGAAGCCGGTAAGACCAATGATGTGGTTGCTGCTCAAATACAGGTAGTTATCGATCATTGTGGCGTAGATAGTTTTGCTAATGCTGTACTTGCCTATGAGCCTGTATGGGCTATTGGTACTGGCAAGACCGCATCACCTGAGCAGGTGCAGGAAGTACATGCCTTTGTTCGGAGTGTATTGGCAAAGCAAAATGAAGGTGTTGCTCAGAAAATCCGTATTTTATACGGCGGTAGTGTAAAGGCAGCAAGTGCTGAGAGTTTATTTCAGCAGGCTGATGTGGATGGCGGCCTGGTAGGTGGAGCCTCCTTGGTTGTTGATGAATTTGCGGCGATTTGTCGCGCTGCGGTGTGAGTTGAGTTAATTTCATGGGAACGGAAACAATAGAAACTTTTGCGTTATTTGGTCATGTGTTGGCTGCGATAGCGATTATTGCGCTGGTGCTGTTGCAGCAAGGTAAGGGCTCCGATATGGGGGCGTCTTTTGGTGCGGGTGCATCGCAAACCTTGTTTGGTAGTACAGGTGCTGCAACCTTTTTTAGTCGTTTAACGGCTATTATGGCTACGGTTTTCTTTTTGACCAGCTTTGGTCTGGCGTTGTTGGCGCGTGATAAGGCGGATTTCCAAACTGAAGACGTATTGTTGCCTCAGTTGATTGAGCAGAAAGCTGATCAAGAAGTGCTGCCGGTGATTGATGACGTGATCAATACCGACTTGCCACAGGTTGTCGAGAAAAGTGCGGCTGCTGAAGTTTCAGATTTACCTGAAACAGAAACGGCGCCTGTAGAATGATTTTTATGCCGAAGTGGTGGAATTGGTAGACACGCTATCTTGAGGGGGTAGTGGCCTCTGGTCGTGCCGGTTCAAGTCCGGCCTTCGGCACCATATATAGAGCCGGGATGCGGTGGCATCCCGGCTTTTTGTTTTTGAATAAGTGGCATCTTGCTGTTTTTTAAAGAAGCTTGTTGTTTTTAGCTAAGTATTCAAAAATAAAAGATTTTTTTGCAAATTGTTGGGTAAACGCCTTGACCCCGGTAGGGAGTATCCCTATAATTTGCGCCTCTTTGATGCGGGGTGGAGCAGTCTGGTAGCTCGTCGGGCTCATAACCCGAAGGCCGTAGGTTCAAATCCTGCCCCCGCTACCAAATTTGTTTGTGGTGTTTAGTGCGCTGCAAGCGCTGAAGAAGTCTACAGCTTGTTGGTTATCTGATAAATGTAGGGCGACTAAGCAGTATTTAAAAGCCCCTATTTATAGGGGCTTTTTGTTAGTAGGGCCCTTGCAGTGTTTGAACTGCAAGCCATAATTATAATGAGTATGTGACGTTATCTACATGCTCATTAGTTGTTTAAATGGGCCTTGAGCCCATTTTTTGTTTTTGGGTTCTACGATTTTTTTTGTATTAGTGTTAAGTAATTGTGTGAGGCAGATCGCGTGACTAAAATGGCCCAGCTAAATGAGCTTGTGAAACCGGCGGTTGATGCGTTGGGTTATGAGTTGTGGGGCTTGGAATTTTCAGCGCACGGTAAGCAACATCTTTTACGCATTTATATAGATGCGAAAGACGGTATTGGTGTAGATGATTGTACGAAAGTAAGTCATCAGGTTAGCGCGTTGCTTGATGTTGAAGATCCTATTCGAAGTGAATATACCTTGGAGGTGTCTTCACCGGGAATGGATCGACCTTTATTTACTCTTGAGCAATTTACCGCTTATAAAGGCCATCGGGTAAAAGTTAAGTTACGTGCACCATTTGAAGGTAGAAGGAATTTTGCAGGCACCATTAATGGTGTCGAAGATGACGACGTATTGTTGGTGGTAGATGAACATGAGTTTCTATTTCCTATCGACAGTATCGACAAAGCAAACATCGAACCACAATTTAAATAAAAGTGGTCTAGGCGTTAGGCGAGGAAAACGATGAGTAAAGATATCTTGCTGGTAGTGGATTCGGTAGCCAATGAAAAAGGCGTTCCAAAAGACGTTATATTTGAAGCTATTGAATTGGCGTTAGCTGCGGCAACCAAGAAACGTTATACCGAGGAAGAGGTTGATATTCGTGTGGATATCGATCGCGATTCGGGTGATCACGATACTTATCGTCGTTGGACGGTTATTGATGATAATACTGAACGTGAATTCCCTGGATATCAGGTCTGGGAAGCCGACGAGGGTGAGAAAAACGCAGACTATAAAGTTGGCGACTCTTTTGAAGAAAAAGTAGAGTCGATCTCTTTTGGTAGAATCGGTGCCCAAGCAGCAAAGCAAGTTATCGTGCAAAAAGTTCGAGAGGCGGAGCGTGCGCAACTGGTTGAGCTTTATAAAGATCGTGTTGGTGAATTGATTAGTGGCACGGTTAAAAAAGTAACGCGGGATAATATTTTTGTTGACCTCGGTGGTAATGCGGAAGCGGTATTAAGTCGTGACAATTTAATTCCACGGGAAACTTACCGTATCGGTGACCGTGTTCGTGCATTACTGAATGAAATTCGGGAAGATGTCCGCGGACCTCAGTTATCTTTAAGCCGTATTTGCCCCGAAATGCTGGTGGAACTTTTTAAAATTGAAGTGCCGGAAGTTGCGGAAGAAGTTATTGAAATCCGTGGCGCGGCGCGTGATCCAGGTTCCAGAGCAAAAATAGCGGTTAAAACAAATGACGGCCGAATTGATCCGATTGGTGCTTGTGTGGGTATGCGTGGCGCACGCGTGCAGGCAGTAACGGGTGAACTGGGCAACGAGCGTGTTGATATTGTGTTGTGGGACGATAATCCTGCTCAGTTGGTTATCAATGCCATGGCGCCTGCGGAAGTTGCTTCCATTGTTGTCGATGAAGATACCCAGTCGATGGATGTCGCCGTTGATGAATCTCAGTTGGCCCAAGCCATTGGTCGTAGTGGTCAAAATGTTCGATTGGCCAGTGAGTTAACGGGCTGGACGATTAATGTAATGACCGAAGAAGAATTCGGTAATAAGCAAGACTCTGAGGCAGGCGACGTCGTTGAGAAGTTCATGAATGCATTAGATGTTGATGAAGACTTGTCGCAAGTACTGGTTGCAGAAGGTTTTACCTCGCTAGAAGAGATAGCCTATGTGCCGCTGGAAGAAATGCTGGAAATTGAAGGCTTCGATGAAGATATGGTCGAAGCGCTTCGTAGCCGTGCCAAGGATGCAATGCTGACTCAAGCTATTGCTTCTGAAGAGGCACTGGATACAGAGCCAGCAGATGATTTATTAAATATGGACGGTATGGATCGTCACTTAGCCTTTGTTTTAGCAAGCCGTGGTGTCATTACTATGGAAGATTTAGCGGAACAGGCGGTGGATGATTTATTGGATATTGAAAATCTGGACGAAGAAAAGGCAGGCGCATTAATTATGACCGCGCGTGCACCTTGGTTTGAGAGCGAGCAGAACGACTAAGAACGGGAGAATTGAATGTCTGAAGTCACAGTCAAACAACTGGCTGACGTGGTAGGTGCTCCTGTCGAACGTCTGCTCAAGCAAATGAAAGAAGCCGGTCTACCTCAGACCAGTGCCGAGCAAGCTGTCAGTAATGATGAAAAGCAAGCACTGTTAGGCTTTTTGAAACGTAGCCATGGTGAGAGCGAGGGGCAGCCTAAAAAGATTACCTTGCAGCGTAAAACAATCAGTACGCTAAAAGCGGGTGGCAGTGGTACTCGTGGTAAAACTGTTAATGTGGAGGTGCGGAAAAAGCGTACTTACATTAAGCGTAGTGACGAAGAGTTAGCTGCAGAAGCGAAAGCTCGTGAAGATCTTGAGAAAGAGCAGGAAGTTGAGGCCGCAGCAGAAGCAGTACGAGTGGCGGAAGCAGCTCGTGTAGCTGAGCAAACGAAGCAAGAAGCAGAAGCTAAGAACGCAGCGGTTGTAAAAGAAGCTGAATCTGAGTCTGCGGCTGATGCTATCGTTCAAGCACAAGCACAAGCGCAAGCACGTGCGGAAGCAGAAGCGGCAACGCAGCGTGAAGAAACTGCGCGCAAAAGCAAAAAAGTTAAAGAAGTTGCCGCTAAAGCGAAAGAAGAAGCGGTTAGACAGAAAGAAGCTATTAAACCCAAGCGACGTCGTACCCGTGATAATTATACGGTTGATGATTCGTTGTCGCTTAAGGGCCGCAAAAAAGGTGCTAGACGTGGCAAGGCAGGTAAGGAAACCGCTGCACTGCAGCAGAGCTTTGCCAAACCCACAGCACCTATTGTTCATGAGGTAGTTGTACCGGAAACTATTTCGGTGGCTGATTTAGCGCAACGTATGACTGTGAAAGCGGGCGTTGTGATTAAGGCCATGATGAAAATGGGGACCATGGTGACCATCAATCAGATGATTGATCAGGAAACGGCTACCATCGTGGTGGAAGAAATGGGGCACAAAGTTAAATTACAAAGTGCGACCGAGATGGAAGATGCTCTGTTGGATTCGGTCAGCTACGAAGGTGTTGAAGAAACTCGTGCGCCGGTTGTTACTGTGATGGGTCATGTTGATCACGGTAAGACTTCTTTACTGGATTATATTCGTACCACGAAAGTTGCTTCTGGTGAGGCGGGTGGTATTACCCAGCACATCGGCGCTTATCATGTAGAAACGGATAAGGGCATGATTTCTTTCCTTGATACACCAGGACACGCCGCCTTTACCGCGATGCGTGCACGTGGTGCCAAGGCAACAGATATTGTTATCTTGGTGGTTGCTGCCGATGACGGTGTTATGCCACAAACGGAAGAGGCTGTGCAGCACGCACGTGCCGCTGAAGTGCCGTTGGTTATTGCCATCAATAAAATGGACAAAGAAGGCGCCGACCCTGATCGCGTGAAAAATGAATTAGCGCAACGCGATGTGATTCCAGAGGACTGGGGTGGTGATGTGCAATTTATCCCTGTGTCGGCGCATACCGGTGAAGGTATTGATGCCTTACTTGAGGCTGTTTCGCTGCAAGCTGAGCTGCTTGAACTAAAAGCGGTGCCGAGTGTTGCTGCGAAAGGTGTTGTGGTTGAGTCTCGTGTCGATAAAGGTCGTGGACCGGTTTCTACCGTTTTGGTTCAGAACGGTACGCTGCGTAAGGGCGATATGATTCTTGCCGGGCAGAAATTTGGTCGTGTTCGCGCCATGCTGGATGAAAATGGTCAGCCGGTAGAGGTAGCAGGTCCATCCATTCCTGTGGAAGTTTTAGGTCTCGATGGCACACCTGATGCTGGTGATGAGTTTGTGGTGGTGGAAAATGAGAGGAAGGCACGAGAAGTTGCCTTGTTCCGTCAGGGCCAATACCGTGATGTGAAGCTCGCCCGTCAGCAGACAGCCATGTTGGAAAACATGTTTGAGAGTATGGGTACTGAAGCTAAAGGTGTGTTGCCTGTTGTATTGAAGACCGATGTGCGTGGTTCATTGGAAGCACTGTCAGCAGCGTTACTTGATTTAGGTAATGATGAAGTTGAAGTGAAAATTGTTTCCAGCGGTGTTGGTGGTATTAGTGGTACTGACGCTAATTTGGCATTGACTTCAAATGCGGTGATTTTTGGTTTCAACGTACGAGCTGATGCTTCTGCGCGTGAGATTATTGAAACCGAAGGCTTAGATTTACGTTATTACAGCGTGATTTACAACATCATTGATGATGTAAAGCAAGCCCTTACCGGTATGCTGAAGCCTGAGTTTAAAGAAGAGATTGTTGGCATCGCTGAAGTGCGTGAAGTGTTCCGTTCACCTAAGTTTGGCTCAATTGCTGGCTCTATGGTGATCGAAGGTACAGTATTCCGTAGTAAGCCTATCCGTGTGTTGCGCGATGATATAGTGATCTATGAAGGTGAGCTAGAGTCTTTACGCCGCTTTAAAGATGACGCTCAAGAAGTTCGTAATGGCATGGAATGTGGTATTGGTGTGAAAAACTACACTGATGTTAAGCCCGGCGATAAGATCGAAGTGTTTGATATCGTAAAGGTTGAACGGACTCTGTAAGGGCTTTTGCCAATTAATTTTTACCAGTTAGTACGAGAACATTATGCCAAGAGAATTTAAGCGTCAGGATCGTGTAGCCGATCAAATGCAAAAAGAGCTGGCGCTTTATATTCAGCGAGAGTTACGTGATCCTCGATTAGGAATGGTGACCGTTTCTGGGGTGAAGGTAAGTAAAGATCTCGCATTCGCAGATGCTTATGTGACTGTCTTGGCGGCAAAGCCGGAGGAAGCCATTGAGGTTTTAACCGCTGCGGCTGGTTTGTTGCGTGGAATGCTGGCTAAAAATATGAAAATGAGAGTGACGCCTAGGTTGCGCTTTCACTACGATCAAACGGCAGAACGCGGTGCTTATATGAATGAGCTTATTCATAAGGCCGTGGCAAGTGATCAGCCTGATGACAAATCAAGTACGGAATCAAGTGACTGAGCAGGGTGTTTGTATAAGGCGTCCGGCTCAGGTAATTGGGTTATTTCATAACGGTTAAAGAGGTTTTAGAGGTTGGCGAGAAGACGCAAACCCAAGGGACGGCCAGTCAACGGTGTCCTGGTGTTAGATAAGCCGCTAGGTATTAGCTCGAATGCAGCGCTGCAGCGAGCAAAACGATTGTTTCAGGCAGCTAAAGCAGGTCATACCGGTAGTCTAGATCCTCTCGCAACAGGTGTTCTTCCTCTTTGTTTTGGTGAGGCCACCAAGTTTTCGCAAATTTTATTAGATGCTGATAAACGCTACCGGGCGAGAGCTCGTTTAGGGGTCAAGACCACAACGGGTGATGCTGAGGGTGAACCGCTGGAAGAAAAGCCAGTGCCTGATCTTGATATTGCAGGACTTAAAGATACGTTAATTGGATTTACTGGTGAAATTGAGCAAGTGCCTCCTATGTATTCGGCGCTTAAGCACAATGGGCAGCCGTTGTATAAATTAGCGCGTGAAGGCATCGAGATTGAGCGTAAATCACGCAAAGTAACCATTATTTCTTTAGAGCTTGTTGAGCTATCTGATTATGAGTTTGAGATAGAGGTTCATTGTACCAAAGGTACTTATATTCGGACCTTGGTTGAAGATATTGGTGATGCTTTAGGTTGTGGTGCTCATGTTGTCGCGTTACGACGGTTGCAATCAGGGCCCTTCACTGAAGAGCAAGCATTAACATTAGAGCAGCTTGAAGGCTATTTTGAGCAAGGCGAGAGTGCTCTGGATCAGCAATTATTGCCGGTATCTACGGCAGTTGATGACTGGCCTAAAGTTATTCTCACTGATCTGATGGCTCATTACTTCTTGCAAGGGCAGCCCGTTCAAGTATCGGGTGCGCCAACTGAAGGAAAAGTAAGGATTTTTCACGAAAATCGAGAATTTCTCGGGATTGGTGAAATTATGGATGACGGTCGAGTAGCGCCTCGCCGTTTACTCTCGCAATCAGACGATTGATGAGTTAGGCAGGTTTCTGGGCCTTCAATGGTCATCAGCAGCCAATGGTGCCTTAACTCTTGCGTTTGAATGCGTATAATAGCGCACTTCGTGGGACGTCTTGCTGTCAATATGCACGGCATGTACAGAGCGCGAGCGACAGTCGATATTATTTGTTGTTAAGGCAATGGTGGACGCGTCGTCTTTTTTATTAATGCATATTTGAAATTGGAGTAGATTTAGATGTCTCTAAGCGTTGAGTTAAAAGCACAAGTTGTAAAAGAATACCAAACTGCGGAAGGCGATACTGGTTCACCTGAAGTACAGGTTGCTCTGTTGAGTACGCGTATTGAGCAGTTACAAGGTCACTTTAAAGACCACAAACATGATCACCATTCTCGTCGTGGTCTAATTCGCATGGTTAATCAGCGTCGTAAATTGCTGGATTACCTGAAAGGCAAAAATGTTGAACGTTATAAGCAGTTGATCAGCCGTTTAGGCCTACGTCGTTAATTGGTCTTAGGCAACACTGCCAGCAAACTATAGATGCATTGTTGGCAGTGCTTATGGCAAAAGTGGTGATTTAAATTGATGACTTATTAGTTCAACAATATCAGTTAGTTAACGGAAGGAAATCGCGTGAATCCGATTAAGAAGACATTCCAATACGGTACAGATACCGTCACCCTAGAAACAGGGCGTATTGCTCGACAAGCTACCGGTGCTGTTATGGTAACCATCGGTGATATCGCTGTACTGGTGACAGTAGTTGGTAAAAAAGAACCTCGGCCGGGTGGTGAATTCTTTCCACTGACTGTGAATTACCAAGAAAAAACCTATGCTGCAGGAAAAATTCCTGGTGGCTTTTTCAAACGTGAAGGTCGCCCAAGTGAGAAAGAGACTCTTACTTGTCGTTTGATCGATCGACCAATCCGTCCTTTATTTCCAAACGGTTTTATGAACGATGTTCAAGTCGTTTGTACGGTTATGTCTACGGGCAAGAAGACGGATCCAGATATTGCTGCCTTGATTGGTACATCTGCCGCGTTAGCTATTTCTGGCATTCCATTTAACGGGCCAATCGGTGCGGCTCGTGTGGGCTACAAGGATGGTACGTACATATTAAACCCAGACTTTGAAACCACGGCAGCATCAGACCTAGATATGGTCGTTGCGGGTACTAAAGATGCGGTATTGATGGTTGAGTCTGAAGCAAAAATGCTGAATGAAGACCAGATGCTAGGTGCCGTACTTTTCGCGCACGATGAAATGCAGGTGGTTATTGACGCAGTAGCAGAGCTTAAGCAAGAAGCAGGTAAACCTGCTTGGGGTTGGACGGCACCTGAAGAAAATACTCAACTGATTGATGCTGTAAAAGCTGCAGTAGGTGGACAGGTTGCTGAAGCGTATCTGATCAGTGACAAGATGGCGCGTTATGGCCGATTAGGTGAGCTTAAAGCTCAAGCTATTGAGCAGTTTGCCGGTAGTGAGGAAGGCCAAGCTTCAGCGAAAGAAGTTGAAGGTACTTTTAGTAAGATAGAGAAATCTGTTGTACGTCAGCGCGTTATTAAAGGTGAGCCACGTATTGATGGTCGTGATACGAAAACAGTGCGCCCGATTCAAGTTGAAATAGGCGTATTGCCTCGTACCCATGGTTCATCACTTTTCACTCGTGGTGAGACTCAGGCTATCGTTGCTGCAACCTTAGGTTCTGCCCGTGATGCTCAGTTAATTGATGCGTTAGAAGGTGAGCGTCGTGACAACTTTATGTTGCACTACAACTTCCCTCCTTACTGTGTGGGTGAGACTGGCATGGTTGGTAGCCCTAAGCGTCGTGAGATTGGTCACGGTCGTTTGGCTCGTCGTGGTGTTGCTGCGGTATTACCGACCGAAGAAGAATTCCCGTACGCTATTCGTGTGGTATCTGAAATTACTGAGTCTAATGGATCTTCTTCCATGGCGTCTGTATGTGGTACTAGTTTAGCGCTGATGGAAGCGGGTGTTCCTTTGAAAGCGCCTGTAGCCGGTATTGCCATGGGGCTTGTTAAAGAAGGTGAAGAATTTGGCATCTTAACGGACATCCTTGGTGATGAAGATCACTTGGGTGATATGGACTTTAAGGTGGCAGGTACCCAAGAAGGTATTACTGCATTGCAGATGGATATCAAAATTGAGGGTATCACCGAAGAAATTATGGAGCTGGCATTGCAGCAAGCAATGGATGCTCGCATTCATATCTTGGGTGAAATGAACAAGGTTATCAGTGCGTCACGCGAGGCGGTATCTGAGAATGCACCTGCTATGCGCAGCATCAAAGTTGATACCGATAAAATTCGTGATGTTATTGGTAAAGGCGGTGCAACAATTCGTGGTATTACCGAGCAAACCGGCGCGAGTGTTGATATCGATGATGATGGTAACGTGAAAATTTACGCTGAAAATGCGGAAGCTTGTGAAGCGGCACTAGAAATCGTTCAAGGTATCGTTGCTGAAGCTGAAGTTGATGCTATTTACGATGGCGAAGTCATTAAGATCGTAGACTTCGGTGCTTTCGTTCGTATCTTGCCAGGTAAAGAAGGTTTGTTACATATTTCACAAATTGCTGAAGAACGTGTGGAAAATGTATCGGACTTTTTATCGGAAGGTCAGCAAATAAAAGTAAAAGTGTTGGATGTTGATCAGCGTGGCCGAATTAAGTTGAGTATGAAGGCCGCAGCGGAAGAAAACACGCAATAACTTTTATTGTTTGTCGTTATTAAAAAAGAGGGCTTTTTAGCCCTCTTTTTTATTGCGTGATCTATTTGAATTAGCTCGATATGATTTATGCTGAATTGCGGTTGGTTTTTGCGAATTATCGTTTCAAAGGGAAGCTCTATGACAAATAGTGAGTGGGTGTTGCTGATGAGTGGCGCTATTATTGTTGCTGCCCTGTCGTGCGTGGCCTTCTATTATGTGAGTAAAGTAAGAAGTATGGAGCGCGACAAGGATCAACGACAACAAGCGCAGCAGAGTCATGTGCTTGAAAGTTTAACGGTTATAGCGGGTTCTGTCATAGACGGACAGGTTGAGCCTATTGAAGGCTGCATTCGGATTAAGGTTTTATTGGATAATTTAGAAGACGGAGCTCGTTTTCAGCAACGGCTGATGATCTTTTCAAATGTTTATGATCAGGTTGCCTTTATTCCAACTCATGAGGCCTGGAAGGCGCTGCCAAAAAATGAGCGTAAACAATATGAAGATGTGATGACTGGCATTACTTCTAAGAGTAAGAAAGATATTGTTGATGCCTGTCGGGATCTGAGATCAGCCTTGTAAGTAGGTCCTTCCGTTTAGGCTGTTTTACCTACGCTCATTACTTTGGTTTCTAATAGAGGGGTTATTGCTTTTAGTACGCTCTTTTCGTTAACGGGCCTACCAATAAATTTGTAACCCAACGCTCTGCATTCTTCTTCCAAGCCAATGCCAGGCTTTCCAATCACAATAGAGTGTCTAATATCAAATTGATCATTAAATAGATAAGCAGTGATGACGGGGTTTTGTCCCGGCATATGTAAATCAATAATGAGAACCTGTGTGGCATGATCCGCGCAGATTTTTTCAGCATCCTTCGGGTTGGACGGCTGGTGCAAGTTGGCTTCAAACTCAGCTGACTTGATGATGGTCGATATCATCAGGGATGATACATGGCTGTCGTCTAAAAGGATTATCTGGTTCATATTTCTTATCGTGTTGGTTCAAACGTGAATATGATAGTTGCTACTACCCAAACTATAGTCAAGTCTTTGAAAGTTAAAAGTAATAAATGACTTAAGGTCAGTATGCTATTCAATGTTACTTTTTGACTATATACTGCAAGGGCATTTATCGGAATAGAGTATACGCTCTATTCCGATAAATTATAAAAAATATAATTATCCTGAGGAGATTTCCGCTATGTTGTTCAAACGTGCTTTTGTAGGTGTGCTACTAACCGTACTTGCTACCACTTCTTTCGCCACCGATTGGGAATTAAAAAAGTCTGATGATGAGCTCGGTATCAAAGTTTATACCCGTGCTGTGGATGGTTCTCCATTGCGTGAGTTTAAAGGTGAAACTCAGCTAAAGAGCTCGCTAAATGCAGCGGTTGCTTTGGTTCGTGACACAACTAACTTGCCGAGCTGGATGCACAAAATGCAATCGGTAAAAGTCCTAAAGAAAATCAGCGATCAAGAAACTATTACTTACAGCGTGACTGAAGTTGGTCCGTTTATGGATGATCGCGACAATGTTGTTCACTCAACAACTGAGCAGGATCCAACAACAAAAGCGGTTACGCTAATAATGACCGCGAAGCCTGACTATATCCCGGCTGAAGACGGTAAAGTTCGTGTGGCAGCTATGAATGGTTTTTGGAAATTGACTCCTAAAGACGGTGGCATGGTTGAAGTTGTTTTCCAGGTACATGCAGATCCTGCCGGTAGTTTGCCAGAAGGTTTGATTAATACTTTTGTTGTTGAAAACCCGTACAACTCTTTAGCGAATATGCACGAGCAAATTGGTGAATACCAAGGTAAAGCGGTCGCTTTCATTACAGAGTAATTAGACC
>Ga0105348_1000791_pt1 | contig 22678 bp, 11 predicted proteins | sample EN8Hudsemesocosm_2_FD_83504 | JGI IMG/M metagenome (GOLD analysis project Ga0105348, IMG submission 83504) | Methane-oxidizing microbial communities from mesocosms in the Hudson Canyon - EN8C Hudson Canyon | ecosystem: Environmental > Aquatic > Marine > Cold seeps | place: Hudson Canyon... | reverse complement strand
CGATAGTCTGAGTTTTGCAGAAAAAGGAATGCAACTGGATTTTGGTGGCATAGGGAAAGAGTATGCGGTAGATAGGGCGGCCACTATTTGTATGCAACAGGGTATACAGCATGGTTTGGTGGATTTGGGGGGGGATATAAAAATTATCGGGCCGCATGCTGATGGCAGGCCATGGTCGGTCGGTATCAGGCATCCTAGAAAAAAAGGGGAGTTGATGTCCAGTATTAATGTCTTTCGGGGAGGGGTTGCCAGTAGTGGTGATTATGAGCGCTGTATTATTCTAAATGGTAAAAGGTATAGTCATATTCTTAATCCTAAAACAGGCTGGCCAGTTAGGGGTTTTTCTTCAATAACCGTTATTGCAGAGCAGTGTGTTATTGCTGGCAGTATATCAACTATTGCCATGTTAAAAGAAAAAAAGGCTAAGAGCTGGTTAAAAGAACTTGGAGTGTCTTATTTTTGGATGGATGGGAAACAGCAAACAGGGGGGAGTTTAGCTGTAGACTAATCGTGATCTAGGCTTGAAATAGATCATTCTCAGTATAAAAAACGGCGCATAAGCGCCGTTTTTTTGTGAATATATTTTTAGGCTCAGCCAGACTATTTTTTCCTATTACGTCAATAATGCGAAACTCATCTTTAGCTAATTCTGGAGATAGGTTGCGTTTAGCCTGTTATAGCACTTTGAATGTGGTTTAACAATTACCCCGTTGTTTGCCATGAGATTCTATAATCTCTACTTGATTATCCACGAGCTTCCTCTAGATTAAAGGCTCTATTAAAATGACTGGACATAACAGTTTGAGTCATACCACACTCATATTAGATATTCGCTTTATTGTAGGAGCGTCCGCCCTCGGCGCGATTATTATTAGCTGGTTTTGAAAAAACAGGCTATTTATTCGCGCCGAGGGCGGACGCCCCTACATTGAGCAATTCTTTGATTATTAACATAGCAGAAGCTCATTGGTAATCAGGTAACTCTAAGATAATCTATTGATTAAGTATTTGTTTAAACGATTGTAGAGGTGCAGTGATACCATTTGCTCCAGTTGCTTCGATTATAAGGAATTCATCTTTTGCTAAATCAGCTGCAAGCATATTTTCATCAGTCACTGATAAGTGGTCACCCTGGTGGCCGTGTGGAATTTTAATTTCAGGATGATCGAAAGGGGCTTTTTTGTACTTTACTCTATCATCAGTCAGTGTCTTTAGAAATGCGATAATATCAGCTCTCTTTTGCGGAATAAAGCGTAAGTCTGATTGTTCAAAAATAAAAGCTGTATTTAATGAAACAGGCTCAAAATTACCCGCTCTGGTATAAAACTCCAGAACTTGTTCTAAAGTCGACATGCCGCCGTTATGCATATAGGGGCCCGTTAATTCAATGTTTCGTAATCCTGGGATTTTAAAGCTACCATCCATTGTTGTTAGTGTTTTTTGACTATCAGTTTTTGCTAGTTCTGCAGTCATAACTTCAACGCTAGGTATAAATGCAGCGATATTCCTGAAGCAACCTTCGGTATCTTGGGTTTGAGGGATAAGCCCATCCTGATATGTAAAATAATGAGGGTTGGATATGTCTACAAATAAAGAAAGCGGAACTTGGAAATCACAAGGCCTTACCTCTTTTACCTGAGGGTCGAGAACTGCTGAATCATTACCTGCTAAATGTTGTATATATTGTTTTGAAAAAGACAATGGGTTGCCAAACTTATCATCTCCTCCAAGTCCTATATCATTTTCTGGTAAGGTGACGCCTGTTGAGGCGAATCCCGTATCATTTAATGAGGCGAGTGTTCCTGTGATGTGATGCCTTGTAACAACATTGCTTGTAGCGCTGATTTTGAATTGTTCATTACCAAAAGCTTCTGGCTGTAATTTTACTTGTTCGGCATTGGTGATTACGCTGGCAGAGGTAAAAGTAGGGCCTATATGGCACAAAAGGCAGTGTGCATTGCGTAATTCATGTAAGCCATTGAGCTCGGAGACTGTTAAATCTATGGGGAGCCCCTCAGCGTTACGAGCACTTTGGTCAAATGGAGTATCATCAGAGATTAATGTTGATAAATACATTTGTATGGATAGGCCGTAAAACATGGAGAAATTAGCTTCTACTTGGTTGTAGGCAAGTCCACTAAGAGGATTGCCAAATGAACCTCGGCGTCTAAAGGACCAGTATTTTTTATTAAAAGATTGTTTAATAAGAGTGTTGTAGCTTGTGTTTAACCCAGGTTGTAAATCATCGACTACACTACCACTTAACGGGCCTAAGACACTATCGTTCCAATGGACCTTTTGGTTTTCAAGTGGCTGGCGAGATAAGAGTTTGCGGCCAATGTCGGCAAAAGTCCTGTCTCTGCAGCCCATTTCTGTATCACTAAGAGGAGGGGCGATGGCTAATGAGGCAAGGGAAGAGTTTATTAGCTGTAAAGGTTGTTTTGATACTTTTCGGCTGTTTACTTTCACCCACACACCAGCATCTGGATCACGATCACCCCAAGGACTACTGCCATTAAAGATGTTGTTGGCACGCCCGTCCCAAAAATTACGGTGATTAAAAATTGAGTTAATAACTGTGGGGGTGTTGCGAGGTTCTACTCGTCTGGTGCCCGTGTTGGCAACATGAAAAATAGAGTCGGCACTGCGGCTACAGTTGTCATGATTTGTTCCTGTTCTGCTGGCTGAATTGAATTCACCACTAAAGGTGCCTGAAGAAGAGGAAACATCATCTGAATTGAAAGTGACGGCTGATAATTTAGAAACAGGGTTTTCTCTTTGATGAAAAGGAAAGTCTGTGTTTTTTAGTGTGTAATTGCTACCAAGTTGTTGACCTGAAATTGATTGATCAAAAACCTGATCAATTGCAGCTGTACTTTTTCCAGCAGGAGATAGCTGGTTTTTTACTCGGCTGTCAGCACCCGCATGAAAATGACATGATCCGCAGGCCATGCCGTCACTGCCTACATTGGTATCCCAAAATAAGGCTTTACCTAAAATGATCGCTTTTTCTTTGTTAATAATAATTGGACTGGAGCCGTCTAATAGGCCGGGTGTTTGAGGAATCTTGATATTTTTAAGGCTTGTTGGAAGGGGGCCAAATTCAGAGCTGTGTGCAAAATTAATTGGGAGTAATGCGGCAAGGGTAATGCTAAGAGAGAGAGGGAGTATATGAGGTGTTTTAGTTAGTTTCATTATTTCTGTCTGGATTTGTAGTTGTTCTTATTTAACTTGCTCCATGTTTAAGTAATGATACTCATTACTTAAACATGGGTAAGCTTGTTGTCCTTAAGCTGCTAATTCCAGCAATCCAGGCAGGAATGGTAAAGTTAAACCTTTATTGGAATTTAAAATTATGACTACGAACATCACAGGCTGCTAGCTGTTTGTTCATAGTTATATAAAGTGATTATACAAAATGGAGAAGAGCCTTCCCTGATTCATCTCCAGGTAAATTACCTGTTCTTATTAATTAAGGAGCGTGTGCGAAATAACTTTAGCAACTTGGAAGTGAGGCTTTAGCCTCGCCCGACCCAATGCGGGGCTAAAGTCCCACTTCCAGTTTGATAGTTGTTAACTTTATTTTATTTACGTTCCTAAGTAGTTGTCGAAGGTTTACGGCGTGTAGCTAATAGACCAATCAGACTGCTTCCAAACAGATAGACAGCGGCAGGAACAGGGACTGCGCTAACGGTAACTGAAAAAGCGGCGTTTAATTTTGCCGCGTCGGCACCACCTACATAAACGGTGTACCAGCCAGTGGCAAGGTCTGCTAATGTTATCTCGGCCATTCCTGTGCCAACACTACCGCTGACTCCGCTTGTGTATGTAAGAGCGCCATCTTTAGCATGGGCGCCATTATGTATGTCTTCACCCCAGTTAGTCTCCGTTGTGTCGTGTGTAGGACCAGAGTTTGCGTAAGCAATAGTTGCAATAGCATTGCTATCAGCGCTGTTATTGTTTGTTTCCTCAAGGCCTGTGAGAAGATTAAAGGCACTAATGCTTCCTCCTTGCATCATCCAAATCGTGCCATCATCGCCTATATTGCCAGTGCCATTAAAGTTGTGAGGAGTGTTACCTGTTATGCCTGTTTCCAGAGATTGTGCTGTACCTCCACCCCATTGGCCATCGGTACGATAAACGGTAAAAGCTGGAGATAAATTGGCAGTATTGTTTGCAGTTACATTAATAGTTGTATCTACAGTTGAATCAACTTCAAAGTTGTACCATCTGCCAGCATGTCCCCAGGCTGAATAGTTTAGTCCCTCATTACCTGTGTATGAATGTGCTGTAGAGGTTTGATTTGTTGCTGTTAATGTTCCGCCTGCGACTAAGCTGGTCGTTCCGCTATCAAAACTTCTCATTGCACTGTCAACAGTGCCGGCATAGGAAGGGCCTGCAAAACAGGTTAAAGCAACACCGGTAATAGCTGTTCTTACTGCAAGTTGAATCTTTTTGTTCATTTAGATTGCTCCAAGTTAGATGTTTATTAAAAATACCTTTTCCTGATTACCCGTGAGCTTCTGCCGTTTTAAAAAGAACAAACTACACAGTGCGTCATTCTTGTATTCTACTTAGTTAAGCATGGGCACAAGCCTGAGCATAAAGGAATAGAATGCCGATAAAAGACTTCGGGAATGGCGCGTTATATATAATGTTGCAGTTTATTAATGAAACTGGTCGTTAAGTCAAAGATAATACTTTGCAGCTCGGCTATCTGTATCAGACCCGCGGCTTTCCGGCTCCATTTCGCAATGGGTGTGGCGGTTGGTGTCGAGCAATTAAATGGCTTACTCATGAAAAGTGAGTAAGTCATTTAATTGCTCGACTGGGGTTAGTTAAAGCATTATGTATGCCATGCTTGGTATCCCCTTGTTTCTTGCCTGTTAATAAGGGATGAATTATAAAAATGATAAATTAAAATGAGTGAAAGGACCTGGTTGTTAGGTTATTTCACCTGATTAAATGTTATTAGTGCCGTTTAAACCTTGATAGCGAAAATACCCCTGCTAAAAATAACCAGACTGCTCCTGGGAGTGGGACAGGGGCGGGGGTGGTTGGTGCTGTTGCTTGTGCATAGCCAGAAAATTCAAAGGCTGAGTAGAATTCTGCAATTGATCCTGCTTCAACAAGTAAGGATAATTGCAGGGTATTGTTTTCACTAAATGTGTCAGATTCATTACCTACTTCAATATAACCGCCAAACCCATCATCAGGGAGCCCGATGTTATCACCAGTGATACTGGCTGTACCCTCGGCGTATTCACCTGTCAATCCGACATGTAGGTTGTAACTGAGGCTATATTCAATGAGATAGTCATCCAGGGATGTGTTTTCTAAAGAGAGTAGAGTCTCACCAAAGTAGTATGAAGCAATATCGCCATTTGTTGCCGTGCCTAGTATTTGCATGGACTGGGCAAAGCCATAATCAGAGGGGAGTACCTGAGCATTTGATTCTAAAGGTAATGGAGTGCCTAAAAATACAGGCGAAATGTTGCTTAGACCATTAATGAATGAGCCAGAGGCTGGGTCTAATTCTGATGAGCCTGAGAATAAAATATCATTGCCATAGCTGTTATCAGGGTTGCTTTGGTTGCTTATATTGGTAACGCTAATGTTTACCCCGGCAACTCCTGTGAATGCACTACTTGCTTGAGCTGTTTGTATGTTTAGACTGGTTACCAGAGAGAGTGCGGATAAGCCCAGTAAAAATGTTTTATTAGAATGTTTCATATTATGTTATTTGTTGATCTTTAATCATGTTAATAGCCTCTCAATATGATTAAGAGGCTATGTGTGAATGTTATTAAGGTTGCAAATATTTATCAAAAGTAAGGATGGGGCTGTTAAGTCCGCTAGCGCCTACTGCTGGAATAGTAAAAAACTCTTCTTTTGCCAGGCTTGGATCTAGTGGTGATCCTGCCGATACGGAGAGATGGTTGCCTTGATGGCCATGAGGTACTGTTAGCTCAGGATGGTCAAAAGGAGCCTGTTCGCTACGAACCCGTTCATCAGTTAGTAGTTTTAGAAAAGCAATAAGGTCTGCTCTTGATTGAGGAATAAGTTGAAGTTCTCCAGCTTCCAGCATGTTACTTTGCGTATCTGCGCTGATAACGTTACCGCCACGGGTATAGAACTCGATTACTTCATTCAGCGTTTTCATGCTTCCGTTATGCATATAAGGTCCGGTGAGCTCGATATTTCTCAATGTAGGTACTTTAAAAGCCCCCGTTACTGCATCGGCCATTTTTAAAGAATCAGGGTTGTTAAGTTCAGCATTCGCAGTCGTTGTATCTGGGATAAGTGCGAGCGAGGAAGGTAAAAAGCAGTTGTCGCTACCATTAGGGTCTGCTAATAGCCCGTCTGGGATGCTAAAAAAGTCAGTAAAAAGATTAGAGCTGGGCACGGCTAGCGGAGCTAAAAAATCACAGGTTCGAATAGTGGATACATCGGGATCAACAATGGCTTCAGGGTGTCCAGCTAAATATGCCTTATACTGAGATGTGTATGAAAGAGGGTTGTTAAAAGCATCTACATTATCTATGCCATGGTCCCAGTTCGGATCACCCACGCCTGTATTGAAAAAGCCGGTATCAATGAGAGCCCTGCCTTTAGTAAAGGTATCTCTGTTGACAAGGTTGTGATTGATAGGGAGGTCGTTAATAAAGTCCAGCGAACCATAGGCTTCGGGGTTTGTCTGGATAAGGTCCGCATTGGTGGTAACCGCTGCCGAAGTTAAGGTGGGGCCTAAGTGACATAGGTTGCAATGTAAGTCAATAAACAGCTTCATGCCATGATATGCAGAAGAACCTACCGCTTCTTCTGTTGGAAAAAAAGCTTCTGATACTGGAGAAAAGTCTAGCGGGTTACGCGGTACGGTATCAATCGGTGCTTGATCGGATATTAATGTTGACTCATAAAGCTGGATTGCTAATGCAAAAAACATAGAAAAATTAGCTTCCATTTGTGTGTAAGCTAGGTCATTTTCCGGTCCGCCAAAAGCCCCTCTTTTTCTAAATGACCAGTACTTTTTATTAAAAGTCTGTTTTATTAAAGTGCTGTAAGTCGTGCTTAAGCCTGGCTGTAGGTTGCTGTCAGTGCTGTTGCTTAAACTTCCCAGTACGCTATCCTGATGATGAACTTTTTGGTGCTCAAGGGGTGCTCGGCTCAATAGCTTTCTGCCGAGATCCGGGAAGGTTCTATGGCGACAACTCATTTCTGCATCACTTAGAGGGGGGGCTAGTGCTTGAGATGCTAAAGAGGAGTTGATTAGGTGCAGGCGTTGTTTTTTTACTGTTCGGCTATTAACCTTTACCCAGACACCCGTGTCAGGATCGGTATCTCTGTCTCCCCACATACTGCTGCCGTTAAAGACATTGTTTGCACGACCGTCCCAAAAATTACGATGATTAAAAACTGCATTGATTACTGTGGGGGTATTGCGAGGTTCGACACGGCGGGTGCCTGTAGAGTCAACATGATATACAGGGTCTACACTCCGGGCGCAATCATCATTGCTCTCATCTCTTCTTGGGGCTGTAATAAAATCGCCGCTGAATGTGCCAGAGGAAGCGACTACGTCATTTGAGCTAAAGAGCAGGGTGTTTAGAGGGTGCGTTGTCGGAAGTAGGGGTTTATCCAGTTTGAAAAAAGGGAAATCATTCGCTGTTAGCTGGTAGTTCGGGCCGCCAGATGTCCCAGATAAAACCTGTTCAAAAGTTTGGCCTGAAAAGTCTGAGTCTGTTTCTCCAGGGTTAAGCTGGTTTTTTACTCGATTGTCTGCGCCTGCATGAAAGTGACATGAAGCGCATGCCATGCCATCGCTACCGACATTCATATCCCAGAATAGGGCTTTTCCAAGAGCTATGGCTTTGTCTTTATTTATAACGATAGGGCTTGAGCCATTAAATAGACCTGGAACTGGAGGGACAGGAACTCCAGTTAGTTTTGGGGGTCTTGGACCATGGGCAAAGCTAAGTTGACTGATAATAAGGCAACTGCCTAAAGTCAATTTTTTTATAAGGTGCATAAATATCTCTCAGGATTATTGGTTACAGTTTTTTGAGTTTGCTTGCCTTCAAAAAATAAGGTTTTTAAAATTTTGGTACATTAGTCTAAAATTAAAAATTTATTGATTTTTTTAAAGCAATAATAATGCCTATCCTAAATAAACTAAGTTATTTTAGATATTTGTTGTTTTTTGAAGGGTAGAATAAAAATAGTTTAAGTGTAAAAGTGTGTCATTTGACCTATTGTTTGCTGGTGTTAGGGTTAAATTGTTGTGTTTTGTAAATATAATTTTAAAAATGGATTATTTATAGTGAATAAGCGTTTACCAAGTCGAAATGAGCTTTGTGCTTGTGGTAGTGGAAAAAAATATAAGAAATGTTGTTTATCTTCGGTGAGTGTTGTGGCTGAAAAACTAAGTCCGGAACTTTATTTAAGAAAAGCACATTCTTTTATGGCTAAAGGGGAAACCCTGAGTGCCGAGGTTGAATTCAAAGAGGCGTTAAAGAGTGATAAAAACTCGATTGATGGTTTGGTTGGGTTGGGGCAGTGCTTGTGTCAGCAGTGGCGAAATGATGAGGGTATTTCTTTATTGTTGAGAGCAGGAAAAATATTGCTTAGGCAGGCCAGAAAAACCAAGGATGTTAGGTGGTTGTTGGACTTGGCTTATTTAATGATTAATTTGAAGGCCACAGCAAAAGCATTGCCTTTAATTGATGGGGCGTTGGCGATAGCCCCCAGATTTCCTCGTGGACACCATACAAAAGCATTGGCTTTACAGAAGACAAGTGTTGAAAATGCATTGATTTCTTCAAAACGTGCAGTTGAATTGGCGCCTAATGAAGGTAATGCGGTAATCCTGTTGGCGACTTTGGAAGCTAAGCAAGGGGATTTGATTACAGCAAAGCAAAGGTTGCAAGCATTGCTTGGGTCAGGGCTAGGAATTGATAGTGCGCGGGCTATGCATGAGTTGGGGGTAACATTTGATAAGCTGGGTGATTATAGTCAGGCATTTTGTTGCTTTAGAGAGGCTGGGGAATTAAATTTGCAAAAGCCTGAAGTGAAGAGGATTGATAAAGAAGCTGTTTTTTTGGATATAAAGAGAAACAAACAGGTTTTTGATGAAGCCTATTTGAGTAGTTGTGGTGAGAAAATTAATGACCAGCTACAGGCACCTGTTTTTTTAATTGGTTTTTATCGTTCAGGGACGACATTAATTGAACAAGTTTTAGCTGCTCACCCTAAGGTGGTGAGTAGTGATGAGGCGTATTTGATTCCAGTTGTAGCGAAAGAAATAGTCAGGATTTCAAAGGTAGAAGGGTGTTTTCAGGACAAAGTTAAGGCTTTGAGCAAAGAGCAGATAGCTGAATTGCGTCAGTTTTATTGGTTGATGGCTGAACAGTTGATAGGGGAAACCTTATCTGGCAAGGTGTTTGTTGATAAAACGGCCATGAATACTCTTAATCTGGGGCTTATTAATACTCTTTTTCCAGAGGCGACTGTGTTGTTTGCTTTGCGTGATCCCCGGGATGTGGTTTTAAGTTGTTTTATGCAGTCATTTACCCTGTCTCCTTTGACGGTGCATTTCTTGGGCTGGGTGGCTGTGTCTAAATTTTATGTTGCTGTGATGGGATATTGGCTGCATGTCCGTGATCAGTTGGCTGTGTCGTGGATGGAGTTGCGGTATGAGGATGTTGTTAAAGATATGGAGGGGCAGTTTCGGCCTGTCTTTGATAAGTTGGGGCTTGAGTGGGTGGCGGAGTGTGAGCAGTTTTATCAATATGCGAGAGAGAGAGAAATTAGTACTCCAAGTTATGACCAGGTTACTCAGCCTATTTATCAGTCTTCTGTGCAGAGGTGGCTTTGTTATGATGTGAATTTTTTGGAAATTACTGGGCAGCTAGATTTTTTTGTTCAGCAGTTTGAGTATAAAGGGGGAGGCGGTGCTGTTGAATGAAGATAAAAATGACATCAAAGGTATGTTGGGAAGAGGGGAAGGAATAGTCGATCGGGGTTGTTTGGGGGGAGTTGCATGGTGTGTTTGTGTGGGATATGGCTTTTTTTCTGGAAATTGCTGGGGTTGGGTATGGTATAAATATTGCTTTAGATAAAGCGATAATGATTAGGGGCTAACGCTGAATGTTTTGTTCGGTATGCTAGTTGGTTCAATGTTATCACTGCTAATAGCACATGCGTGATAGATAGGGCTAACACCTGCTAGCATTGGCTTTAGTGGTATGAAGCTGGAACACTAATCATGCTCAAAGGCGAGAGTCTATTTAATTTTTTTTAAAAAGGTTGTAATTATGAAAGTAAAAACACTTGTATCTGGAATGTTAATCTTTTCAGCTTTTTTTGTTTCGACATCAGCTTCAGCTGTTTCTGTGATGGAAATGGAGGGTCTGGCGCTTAATCAAGACACAGCGTATATAGAATCAGGATTTTCAATATTGGCTCCAGGAGAGCATCTTCATTCTGTATTAGATTTCGATGAGTTTGATACTGGTGCTCAGATGGCAAATGATACCCATGGAATGTTATTGACTAAGGCTGATTCGAGTAAATTTGATTTTATCAGTTTATTTTCTTTAAATCTTAGAGGTGCTGACGTTAGACCCACTAGCTTAGGCGGCCCACTTTCTTTTGCGCTTCAAGTTGATGGTATTTCAAATGGTGCTGTTCAAGTTTCAAAGCAATTATTTACGGGAGTATTAGGGACAGTTAATTTCTTTTCTGAAGATGCTAATTGGGGTGGACTTGATGAGGTACAATTCTGGTATTCCAGCTCTCTAGGCTATGGTAACCCTGGTGGTTTTGTAGGTGATGATTTTCAGTTTGATACATTGACTGCTCAAGTTTCTGCTGTTCCTGTTCCTGCAGCGGCATGGCTGTTTTTTTCTGCAATAGGAGCGTTAGGTGTGGTACGTAAAAAACAAGTGACGGCTTAGTCTTTTACTTGAAAAACGATGTCAAAGTAAGTAATTGACAACTTGTAAAGAGTCAGAAATCTCTGGCTCTTCTTTATTTTTTCTATCAAAGTAAATGAGGGTGAACAAAGAGATTGTTTTGGTGAAATGACATGTTTTTATAGGTTATTTAACATAGTTTTTTAAATTCTTCGCTATGGGGCAGATTAAAGACTCTTGCTTAGAGTTGCTCTTCTGATGTTTTGAGAACAAATTTAAAACGACTTGGTTACCTAGCAGACTCCGCTATTATGTTTTTAGGAACGTGCATGAAACAACTTCCCGATTTCTAACTGGTCTTTTTACTCCAGGTGGAATGATCTCATTCGTTGCGTAGAATAACTATGCGCCTCATGAGATCATTCCACCTGAAGCAAAAATCCAGCGTTATAATTTCGGGAGGTTATTCCATACACGTTCCTTAGTAAAAGTTCAATTGATTTAAGTTAGTAAAAACAAAGTGATCTATTCCACGAAGCAACTTGTATTGTTGGGTTGATATCGTATTGAGTTAAGGTCTTGTTGATTATTTCATAAATGCTGTATTGCTTTTATGAATTGCATGCAAAGCAGGTGAATAATCAGGCAAGCTTATTAAAGTATTTTATGGTTTGAAAAAGGTGACTTAAAAGATGCCTTGTTCAAGTCTTTTTTGTGTTCCTGAGGGGGGTGAATGCGTAATTGTGTCTTTTTTATTTTTCTTGTTATTGTTTGTTCGACAGCTAATGCCGTTGATATTAATGATCAGGCTAAGTCATGCCCAGCGACAATAGCTAAGGGAGGGGCTTCTTTGGATTTAAAGCAGTACCAGGGAAAAGTTGTTTATTTAGATTTCTGGGCAACCTGGTGTCCCCCCTGCAAACAGTCCATGCCTTTTTTAAATGCATTACGGAATGAGTTGAAGGGGCAAGGGTTTGAAATTGTGGCAATTAGTGTTGATGAGAACCCTGATGAAGCCAGACAATTTTTACAAAAGTATCCTGTGGATTATGTGACAGCGATGGATCCAACAGGACAATGTCCAAAACAGTATGATGTGATGGCGATGCCCTCGGCTTACATTTTAGACCGTCAAGGTAAAGTGCGTTATATCCATTTAGGTTTTCGAGAACGTGATGAAAAGGAAATTCGGGAATACATACTGAATTTGTTAGCAGAAAAAAGCAGGGAAGTTCAGTCGTGAATATCCATAAAAATTTATTAAAGTTATCGTTGTTTGTATTTTGTCTGTTTTTTGTTTTTGGTTGTAGCGTTGCTCCTTGGGAAAGAGGAAACCTGGCAAAAAAGAATATGTCAATTACACCCTATCCTGCAAAATCCTCTTTAAGGTTACATGTTTTTGATAGTAAAGAAGCATCGGCTGGTGGCTCTGGAGCAGTGGGAGGTGGTTGTGGCTGTAACTAAAATGGGAGTGAAAAATAATTCAACCCTGATGGCATTGACGAGTGTTGCTTTAGCTTTACCTGGTATAAATGTCAGCGCTGCAGTCCCTGTTTCTGAGCCAGAATTAAATGTTCAGTATGGGTACTATAAGGAGGAAGGTGAGCGGATGGAAGCCGAGGTTTTCCATGGTGATTTTATTACACCTGTAAACGATTTCCTTGAATTCACATTTTCTTATGACTGGGATACTTATGTTGGCGCTACACCATCATATAGTGCTCCACAAGTGATGACTGATGTGGTGGCAGCGGCTTCTGGCTCTGATAAAGAACCTTTTAACATTGCTTTTAGGAAGATCTTTCGTCATCCTGATTCTATAGCAGCATTTGCAGCAGCGGTAGGAACCGGTCAGGAAAGAGCTACTACAGCAATTGATGCGGTAATTAGTCGTTCGATCACAGACCTTAAACCAGTTGAACAGTTTCAAGTTCAGCCAAGAGAAAACAGGGATATGCCAGTTTTTGGTGCTAATTTATATTTAGCTGATGTCACTGTTGGTCTTTCAAGCGGTGTATCCCTTGAAGATGATTTTGAGTCAACTTTTGGTTCAATCAATATGAGTTGGGAATTAAATAATAAATTAACTACATTGTCAGCAGGCTATGGTTTAACCTTAAATGAAATTAATCGTATAACAGGAAGTGCAGGCGGGCATCATGGCGGTGGTGATGGGACGGTGGAATATTTTGAAGCAGAGAGTACGTTTCATAGTATGAATCTAGGTCTCTCCCAAGTAATGAGTAAAAATACTTTGTTTCATTTGAATGGGAGCTATACCAATCAAGCTGGTTATCTTTCTAATCCCTATAAATTTGTGTATGTCAGAGGAGAGATTACTGCTGATGAATATTTCCAGGTGCTGAGAAATGGTGATGGAAACCCTATCGGTTTTTCCCAGTCTACTAACCTGGATGTGGTTGGGCCCGATTTGTTTAGGGAGGTTAGGCCTGATGAAAGGCATCAATGGACAGTTTCCACTGGGGTAAATCAGCATATTCCTGCCCTTGATGCTTCAGTGCATTTTGATTATAGATATTATATGGATAGCTGGGATATCAAATCACATACCTTTGAGTTAGCCTGGTATCAAAGTTTGCCTGGTGGTATTACTGTAACACCTAGTGTTAGATATTATTCGCAAGATGCGGCTGATTTCTTTGCGCCTTACTTCTTGGCTCCACGAGCTGATGGGAATTATTCCAGTGATTATCGTTTGTCTGGTTTTGGTAAGTTAAGTGCAGGAGTCTCATTTAGTAAGCAGTTTGCTAAAGGTGTCAGATTTGATGCCGGGTTTGAATATTTCCGACATCAGGCTGGACTTCAATTGGGTGGGGAGAATACAGATGACTATGCCGATATAGACTCATATTTAGTGAGTGGTTCGCTGAATGTTAATTTATCAAGCTTAGGGCGAGCGACAAGTGGACATGGTGATCATAATGCTCATGCTCATCATGGTGGTCCCACCCCAGCAGGTGTGATGTTCGGACATATGCTAGGTAAGGCTGGAGATATGATGGTTGGGTATAATTATATGTATGGCAGGCAGTCGGGCGGAATGCAGTTCGGCGATTCTGATGGCGTTTCAGACGAGAATATTATTAATGCTGCTTGTGGTGCTTTGGACTGTACATTTAAACCTAAGGAAATGATAATGCATATGCATATGTTTAATTTTATGTATGCTCCGACGGATTGGTTAAATGTAATGGTAATGCCACAAATTATTAATATGGATATGAAAATGGATCCATTGCCTAATTCTGGAGAAACAGAGGGGGGCGAGCATGCTTCTGCTGGTTTAGGTGATACGCTGATGGTGGCAATGTTTAAGTTGTTTAATGTTGGTGACCATAGTATTCATTTGGGGGTGGGGGTTAGTGCACCGACAGGTAGTATTGAATCAACATTTGACGAAACTGAATCGGCCGAAAGTGAATTACAAAGCTATGGCATGCAAGTCGGCAGTGGTACTTGGGATTTTAAGCCGAGTCTAACGTATACAGGAGATACGGGTGACTGGTTTTGGGGGCTCCAGGCTACAGGGACAAAACGGATGCAAAGTAGAAATAAGTTAGGTTATGCTCTGGGTGATGAAGTGCAGGGTTCAGCCTGGGGTGGCTATCGAGTATTGGATTGGCTGTCATTTTCTGCACGTAACAGTTATAAAGTGCAGGATAAAGTTAGAGGCCAGTATAACCGAGTAATCCCTCCTGAGGATCCCCCCGTGGATCCTCAGCCAACAGCATTAGAAAATCCAGATAATTATGGTGGGCAGTTTTGGGATATTGGTGTAGGTGTTAATTTTACAGTGCCAAGGGGAGAGTTTTCTGGACATAGCTTAAGTGTAGAATGGCTACAGCCCGTTATTCACAAATACAATGGTTATCAATTAGAGCGAGATGGGACATTATCAGTGCGCTGGGGTTATGCTTTTTAAACCCTCTATTGAGTCTATTTTTATCCGCTGATTAAATTGTCATCTTTATGTCATGCCAGGATGCTATTTTAAATAATAAGAACCTGGCACTAAACATACAGATGTTAGTTATCTATAATAAAATCTTTTTTATTCTTTATCTGTCTTATCAGAAACTAAATAGAGTTGCGCGTAGCTTTCGTGTGTAAATCATGGTTTACACGTAGGGTGAGACCGTGGTCTTGGGTCATTGGTTAATTCAGCATTTCTAAATATGATTGTTCGGTAAGGTTTTACCTAAATGCTTAAACATTCTGTTTGATCGCGAGCTATGTATTGGGGAAAGCATTTTGTAAGAGCTGAAGAGATTAGTGAGATAGGCTGTAATAGGGTAGTATAAAAAATGGATACTAGTAGCAAATTTGTTAATGTATGGTTTTAGAGTGAAAATTTATAAAGTTGATCTTGGTTCCCCATAAGATTCAGCTATATAAAACATACAATATCGACGTCATCCCTGCAGGATTCACATTGGGCTTTCCTGCCTCAAAGCCCTTTGAGGTAATGTAAACCTGCTCCCGACAGATTTGTGCTGGTATCCAGTGTATAGGGATGTACAACCTGAATAATTAGCCGGTCCTTGTTTATCAAGTACCCCCATCTCTGGAGCCTGGACCACGGAATTCACTGCCCAGATGATGTATAAATGCAGTGTTAAGGTCAGTGAAAAATGGCTGAGACTCATACGTCATCAGGAAAATTTATAATATTTGAAATCGAATCTAAAAATGAATTTATCGAATAATAAAAACCTGGGGCTATACGCTTCTTTATGTCTAGTGGCTTTATTAATAGGGGTCGTGTTCAGCGATGGTTTGATTAATATGGCTACATACTGGGAAAGGGAGGAGTATAGTCATGGCTATTTAATTCCTGTCATTTCTTTTTGGTTTGTCTGGTCAAATAAAGACCGTCTTTCTCAATATTGTGGAACAGGTAGTTGGGTTGGTATCGGCTTGCTTGTTATTGGCTTGTTTATTGGGTTGATGGGGGAGTTTGCGTCCCTGTATGTAGTCACTCAGTATGCTTTTCTTATTGTAGTGTATGGCTTATGTCTGTCACTAGTTGGCTGGAAAGGGATGCATTTGTTATGGTTTGCTCTGGCTTATTTGTTTTTTATGGTGCCCTTGCCAAATTTTTTGTATAACAATTTATCCTCTCAGCTACAATTGATTTCTTCTCAACTGGGTGTGGCTGTTATCAGGTTATTTGATATCAGTGTGTTTTTACAAGGTAATGTGATTGATCTGGGAAGTTATAAACTGCAAGTGGTTGAAGCTTGTAGTGGTTTACGCTATTTATTTCCGTTAACTAGTTTTGGATTTTTGTGTGCATATTTTTTTCGGGCGCCAATCTGGATGCGCGCTGTTGTGTTTTTAACAACGTTGCCAATTACTGTGTTGATGAATAGTTTTCGAATTGGAATTATTGGTATTTTAGTTGAATACTGGGGAATTGAGCAGGCTGAAGGTTTTTTGCATGATTTTGAAGGCTGGATTATTTTTATTGGCTGTTTAGGTGTTTTGTTTGCAGAAATGTGGTTACTGACACGTTTTTTTATCGCAGACAAGACATTTGCTCAGGTCTTTATAGTTGATGCGGTGGTACAGTTAGAATCTGCAGAGGAGAATATACAGCCGCTTAAGAATAACTCCTTTTTTGGTTTGGCGAAACCCTATGTTGCTGCTTGTATCTTGTTATTATTAATGGTTCCTCTCTCTATTATGGTGGGGGAACGGGAAGATATTACGCCTGAAAGAGAGCGCTTTGCAGGTTTCCCGTTGAAAATTGACCAGTGGAAAGGGGTTGATGTTGGAATGGGGCAAGAGTTTATTGATGCACTCAAGTTTGATGACTATATCGTTGGGAACTATTCCAAAAAAGGTGATCAATTACCCGTGAATTTTTATGTTGCATATTATGCTTCTCAGCGTAAAGGTGCTTCTGCTCATTCTCCAAAAGCATGTATGCCAGGAGATGGCTGGCGGATAGGTGACTTTGAGCAACGTCAAATTGGGGATCACCAGACCAATAGAGGTGATAAATTAGTGGTTAATAGAGCTGTAATTAGTAAAGGGAGTAGCAGGCAATTAGTTTATTACTGGTTTCAACAAAGAGGTCGAATTATCACTAATGAATACTTGGTGAAATGGTTTTTATTTTGGGATGCCTTGACGCAGCAACGTACTGATGGGGCATTGATGCGGTTAGTTGTGAGCTTGCCTGAAGGAAGTAGTGAGCTGGAGGCAGATAAGAAATTGACTACATTTATGGATTCAGTTTTTCCTAAGTTAGAAAGTTATGTTCCAGGTGTTTAATGATTTGTATTAATACTGCAATGTAATTGAGGCTATAAGGAAAATTTTATCATCTATACTAAACCGTAGTTTGTAAAAAACTTTACCTGCTTTACTTAAGCGTGAGGAGGGGCTGAGGTTTTACTGTCGCAAGTATAGATGCCGAACCTGCTTTACTGTACTCCTGAATTTGTAAGTTAAAAAATAAATGACTTTATTCTTTTCTTTTGTTATCTCTATTGCAATTAGTCTGGTATTGATCCCCCTTTTAATGCGCTATGCCGGCATATTAAATATGCTAGATGAGCCTGGCGAGAGAAAGGTTCATGCCGTCGCTATACCTAGGTGTGGAGGCATAGGCATATCTATTGGCGCCGTTGCTGCTATTTTCTTTTCTGTTCCAATGGAAAGAGAGTTATTGAGTCTAGTACTTGGTAGCGTGGTTATTTTACTGTTTGGTGTTTTAGATGACCGCTTTGAATTGAGCTATAAATGGAAGTTTTTTGGCCAATTTATTGCTGTTTGTGTTGCTATGTCAGGGGGACTCTGTATTACATATGTCCCTTTTTACGGATTGGATCCTGCGACTATTTATTTAACAATACCACTGACAGTGATTTTTGTTATTGGTGTAACAAATGCGGTGAATTTATCGGATGGTCTGGATGGCTTAGCTGCTGGAATTATGCTAATGACATTTTCTGCGATCGCTTTTTTATCTATTGATGGAGATGGTCTTAATGTTGCTGTAATGGCTTTGGCCGTAGCAGGCGGAATTGTAGGTTTTTTATGGTTTAATACCCATCCAGCGATTGTCTTTATGGGTGACACTGGAAGCCAGTTTCTCGGTTTTATGGCCGTTTTTCTTGCTATTTACTTAACTCAACATGTCAACCAGACCTTAAATCCTGCCCTGCCTTTGTTACTGCTTGGCTTGCCGATTTTAGACACTTTATCTGTTATGGTGCGTAGAATTCGGTCGGGAAAATCTCCATTTGCGCCAGATAAAACACATATTCATCATCGTTTGATGCAATATGGTTTTTCACATGCTGAAGCGGTTGGTTCTATTTATATAATTCAAGGGATTTTTTTAGCCTCGGCCTTGAAATTTAGGTATTCTTCCGACCTACTGGTTATCGGTACTTATTTAACAATTTCAGTGACTATCTTATTGTTTTTTGCTTGGGTTACAAACAGTCATTGGCGATTGCATCAAGAGGATGAAGGCAGGGATAGGCGTAGAAGTAGTTTGTTGAGAAGTAATCGATTATTTCAGTTTTGTCGGCATTATATAAATTATGGATTAGCCGTTTTTCTGGCCTCACAATTATATTTTTTAGTTGATAGGGTCTTAGCGATGACAAATGAAACATTTTTGTTAATGCTCTGTGCTTTTTTAGGGTATGTTATTTCCCCCAAAAGCCTGCAAGATATTTGGGTACGTTTTAGTATTTATGTTGCTGCAATATTTGCCAGTTTGATGGGAGCAGAATTTCCAGAAATTAGTATTCATAATCACTGGGTAGTTGATATTTTTTTATTGACTTTAATCGTCGTGGTTTCTATTGCGATTAGAATTACACGTAAAACCAAGTTCAGAATGACAACACAGGATGTATTAGTTTTCTTGTTTGTATTTGCAAGCCTGCTGTTGATTGATTTTAAATGGATTGAACATGTAACGTTTAGATTATTTTGTTTAGTTTATGCTTTAGAATATTTATTACATCGAGAGATTTATAAATTTAGGTTGACGAGGTATCTTGCGGCAATATCAGGGATACTAATTGTTGCTGTTGTGTTGCCAACTTTTTATTTGGGATAAACCTGGATGAAGATTATCTGATGTTTTGTTTTTTAACCTTTGCTAATAAGGTCTGCAAAAAAGTCATAATTATAGTGAGTTACCAATGAGGAAAAAAATGGTCAGTAGAAAGGTTTTAACATTGTGTTTGGGAGTTAGTTTACTGACTTTGACAGGCTGTGATAGTGCAAAAGACAGGGAAGAAAAATATTTTAATAAGGCACAAGCATATTTCGATGATGGTAATTATGAAAAAATGCGGGTTGAATTAAAGAATGTTTTACAAATTAACCCTAAAAATACGGATGCACGTTATTTATCTGCCCTGGTAGCTGAAAACGAACAGGATTGGCGAAAAATGTTTGGTACCTTGCTTGCTGTTGTAGAAGCAAAACCTGATCACTATGAAGCGCAATTAAAGTTAGCCAAGTTATTTTTATTCAGTAAAGATACTGAAAAAGCATCTGAAAAAATTGAGATGGTTTTAACTGCAGAAGCAGAAAACCCAGATGCATTGGCATTAAAAGCGACCATAAAAATGATGAACAAGGATGTGGAGGGGGCCACTGCATTATTAAATAAGGCCTTGGCTACTAAACCTGGTCATTATGATTCATCATTATTATTGATAAGTATTCTGGGGCAGCAGAAAAAAATTGAAGAAGTTAAGCAAATATTAGAAAATTCTTTAGCAGTTAATCCTGATAAATTAAAACTTTCGATGCTTAAAATAAAACTTTTACTGTCTGAAAACAAAAAAGATGAAGTTAATGCTTTATATCAAGAAATAATTCAACGTTTTCCAGAGAATGAAAAGCTATATTATAGTTTTGCACAGTTTTCTATCACTGAGAAAAAAACAGATCAGGCTGAGCAAGTATTGAAACAGTTGGTCGCTCAGTTGCCAGAGAAAGATCAGCCAAAATTTGTATTAATTGATTTTTTAACGCGACAGCGTGGTGTTGAGCAAGCCGAAAAAGAACTGGATTTACTTATTAGTGAAAATCCCGATAACTTTGGTTTCCGCTTTGCAAAGCTAGCTTTATATAAAGGGCAACCAGATAAAATACTGCAGATTCTTGAGCAAATAGTAGAAGATGACAAGCTAGGTGTTGCTGGAATTGATGCTCGGAATAAATTGGCAATATTACATAATTCAAAAGGGAATGAGGCGCTAGCCAGGAAATTAATCGAAGAGGTTATCGAACTGGATTCAAAGAATACCACTGCTCTATTGTTTAGGGCTGGGTTTCTATTAAAGAATAAGGAATTTGATTCGGCAATAGCTGATGCAAGGAGTATTCTAAGAGAAAATCCCGAGTCAGAAAAGGCTTTATTAGTTTTGGCTGTGGGCCAGTTAAAAACGAATAATGTTGAGTTGGCTCAGGAGTCACTTGAAAAAGTTTTATTAATTAATCCTAAAAATTTGATAGCGATTAAAGATTTAGTGCGTATAAAAGTTGCTAAGAAAGACTATGCTGAAGCCATAACTTTACTAGAAAAGGCGCATACTTTATATAAAGAAGACAAGGATATATCTGTTATGTTGGTTGATTTATATGGCAAAGATCAACAGTGGGTTAAAGCTGAAGCAATTGCTAAGGCGTTATTAGAGAGTTCTGAAGCAAAAGAGTTGCCCCACTTTAAATTGGCGCAATTGTATATGGGGCAGAAGAAGTACAAAGATGCAATTGTTGAGTTTAATAAGGTGTTAGCAACCAATCCTAAAGCCGCTGATGTTATCGGTGGTATTGTTAACGCTCATTTAGCTTTAAAGCAGGAAAAAAAGGCTGAAGCATTGTTAGATAATGCCATTGCAGAGAATAAGGATAATGCAATTTTCTTAACTATGCGGGCTGAACTTTATCGTCAAATGAAACAATATTCAGATGCCGAACGATTGTTTAAGCGTGTGATAGAGCTAAAACCACAGATTGAATTAGGGTATAAAAACCTGGCAACTATTTATCAATTACAAAAGGATTTAGATAAAATAATTGAGGTTTTTGAACGAGGTGCTGAGGCAATTCCTGAAAGTGGTTCTTTTTTCATGCAATTAGGTGTTTTAAATACGGTTGCTGGTGATACCAAGAAAGCGATGGATGCTTACCAAAGGTTGTTAGAAATAGTGCCTGGTAATTTGCTGGCTGTTAATAATTTAGCCGCTTTATTAGTAGAAACAAATGAGTCGCAGCAAATTGAAAAAGCAGCTACTCTGGTTGCTGCGCTTAAAGATTCGGAATATGCGGCATTTATTGATACTTATGGCTGGACCAGTTTTAAAGTTGGAAAAGTTGATGAGGCACTCATTGCTTTAGAGTCTGCGGTTAATAAAGAAGGCACTATTCCAGAAATGAATTATCATTTAGCGATGGTTTATATCGAAAAAGGTCGCGTTGAAGAAGCTAAAATGGAGTTAGAAAAAGCACTTGTTGAAGGGGCTTCTTTTAATGGAATTGATGAGGCAAAATCTGAACTGAAACGATTACAGGAAATGTAGTCGAGCTTTGACGTTTAAGCCCTCCTTAGTAACGGAGGGCTTAAGGGAAGCAAATATTTGATTAGTAAAATGCTGATTCCCCCCTTATTCCATATTAGATGATGTATGCTAAGAACTGGTTTGCATTTTTATTTAATGACGTATGTTATTTTAATGCACCATGTAGTTAGCAATCAGTTTTTAGCAATCTTGTAGAAATGCTCTTTTTCAACAAAAGAATAATACTGATTAAAGGCTAGCCTCTGCTAAGGGAGATGAAAAAAAATAATCATCCAATCTTGCTGGTCTTTTTGTCCGCCTTCAGCGAGGTAGCAACAGTTGCGTAGCTTGCTATGCGCCTGTTGCCACCCCGCTGAAGACAAACAAAAATCCTGCCCAATATTAGACCATTATTCCTTTCCAGCTCCCTTAACTTAAAAAAATCAGTCTTATAAATCAACTTTATGTCAGAAAAAGCCAAGCAATCAGCCATTAATAAAGCGGCTAATTTAATTCTGAAACATAAAGTGGATACCCTTCAGGTTGTCCCTGCTGTTGCCCTAAAGTTATTGCGTTTAACCAGTGATGAAACTGCGAGTGTGGCTGACTTGTCTCAATTGATTGAAACAGCGCCGAGCTTGGCTGCAAAGGTATTACGTAATGTTAATTCTGCAGCGTTTGCTTTATCCCATAAAATAACGTCCATTAAGCGAGCGGTTAATTTTTTAGGTTTTTCGGCTGTACGGCAGCTTGCTTTAAATCAGTTGCTATACAATAAATTAATAGACCAGCGTTCTAAAAATGAATTCAACCAGCTGTTATATTGGCAGCATTGCTTATTTGTAGCGACTCTTAGTCGTGCGATAGCAGTTGCAACAAGGCATGAGGATCCCGATCTGATTTATTGTGCGGGACTTATGCATGATATTGGAAAAATTGTTTTTGAAACCCATGGTAAAGTGACTTACAGTGATTTTCTGTTAGCTTGTAGAGCAGATGAGCAGTCCTCTTTAAGAGGGGAGAGAGATTTTTTTGGTTTAAATCATGCTGAAATAGGGTTTGTTTTTTGCCAGCAATGGGATATTCCTGAGCAGATTGCTGCAATTATCTATTGTCATCATGACTTGCCTAAAGAGGGAACCTCATTCGCCAAATATAAGGCTGATATAGCGATAGTGAATTTTGCCAACTATGTGGCCT
>Ga0105348_1000790_pt1 | contig 22685 bp, 23 predicted proteins | sample EN8Hudsemesocosm_2_FD_83504 | JGI IMG/M metagenome (GOLD analysis project Ga0105348, IMG submission 83504) | Methane-oxidizing microbial communities from mesocosms in the Hudson Canyon - EN8C Hudson Canyon | ecosystem: Environmental > Aquatic > Marine > Cold seeps | place: Hudson Canyon... | reverse complement strand
ATAAGGAGATTGATGTCATTTCCGTGATGATTGCTGGTCAAGTGAGTCACGCAGGGTCACTTGAGCACGGCAAAAGTCTAAAAGCCGGTGATGTACAAGTTCAACGAGCCGGGGGAGAGGGTTTTGCGCACAATGAAATTAATCCAGATGAGATAAAGAACCGGATGATCCAATTATGGGTCTTGCCAGAAAACGCGGGCCAAGCAGCGGCTTATAAATACTACACACCGAATACTGTCGGAGTGACACGAATTTATGGTGGCCGGAACACAAAATCAGAGACCTTCGAGAGTGGTACGACGATCGATATTGTTCGATTGAAAGCCAATACCAGCATGACCGTCACGAAGGCCTCGCTGACTTATATCACCTCAGGCGAAGCCGTTGTAGTAGAAGGGAAAGCGTCTACTGCCGTCACGAATGGTGATCTTATTCGAAGCAATGATATAGAGATTAAAGCAGAAACTGACCTGAACCTTATTGTGATTGGTCAGTTATCTTAACGATAAATAAATGGAGAATATGATGAATAAATTTGCAGAAACCTTGACGCCAGATAATGCTGTCTTAGCGATGATTGACCATCAAACAGGATTGTTAGTCAGTTGCCGAGACCAAGACCCGAACTTAATGACAGAAAATATTCGAGGCCTTTGCGCTTTGGCGAAAACAGTTGAAATGCCATCCATAATAACGGCAAGCATGTCTGATGGCCCGAATGGTCCGATCATGCCAGAAATTACAGAGATCCTCGGCGATAAAGTAATCAATCGGGCGGGCGAGATTAATGCTTGGAAGAGCCCGGAATTTAAGCAAGCCAGTGAGGCAACCGGTCGTAAGAAAATAATCATGGCCGGTATTGTGACAGACGTATGTTTAATGTTCCCAGCCATCTCAGCAGTAGCCGAGGGTTATGATGTTTATGCGGTGGTCGATGCTTCCGGTACATGGAATAAGGCAGTGGCAGATGCGGCGATTCATAGAATGACGCAAGCCGGTGTAAAAGTGGCAACCTAGGCTTCTGTGCTAGCCGAAGTGATGGATGACTGGCGCAGCGAGTATGGTATGGCTTTAGGCGGAGTATTGGGAGAGCACACTAGTTACCGTTGGGTCTATAATAGCTTCTTACAGGCGAAGGCTTAAAATAGAAATGGCCGCTATTTGCGGCCTTAGTTCAGGATTGGATTAATGAATAAGGATCAAAAACCTAGCCAACATCTTATGGCCGTGATTACTTTTCTGGCGCTGGTTCCGCTGGTTTATTTTATTCCGGACCTTGTTGCGCTGTTTCTACCTGCGAGTAAGTTGCTGAATGTCATTGTTGCGGTGGGCATTATTGTGCCTATTATTTCCTACTTGGTCATGCCTATTGCGATAAAGCTGCTTTCAAAACTTAAACGTAAATAATCTGCTGGCCAAATTCACCGTAGTACTACAGTGAGATAAAATACCTCCAAGGTAGGCCGAAACCCACTAAGTCCTATTTGGTTGTTCGTGCTTCGCTAATCATATAAAAACTTGAGTACCGTTTTAGAGCTTCGGAATTATGCTTAAAAAGCAGCATCACTTCGTATGAACTTGGCGAGGTCAATCGCATCTTCATTTATTAACTTAGGTTCAAAATCACGCTGAGTTAATGCCTTGATTGCTTGTAATCTAAGTAGGTCAGTGTGTGCAAATTCAGGCAATAAAGCGCTAAAGAAAAACCCCAACTCTCTCAGACTCTCAATCACCACAGCGATGCCTGAATTATCTAAAGGTAGGTCAATATGGGTGACTTTCGGTTGATGTTTTTCAATCAACGCAGATACTTTTGAGGCAATATGGCAGCCTTCAGTGGCGACAAAAATGTGTAGCAGACCACGTTGAGGATTGTAGTTTTCAATTATTCGAGCTTCGACCCTCGCTAAGCTCTGGTCTGGTGAGTGCAAAGCTTTAGTCACCCGTCTATTCAGGCTTAAATTTTCATAGATATTTGTTATCACTGTGTCATATTGTTCAGGCAATATAACCTCTCTACTCGGCAGAGGTGAAAGAGCCTGATAAGCCACTGTCGCGGCTAAGCGGCCAAGGTGTTTATCAGCTAACTTAGAGTCTGTGGTTTCCGGTATGTAGGCGAGCATCACGCCGGTTTCTTTTCCGCCATAGGCGACCGATGCTTTTTGCATGGTTTCATGTGCCGTGGTCGGATAGTGTAAGTAAGCCGCATAACCTTTCCTTTGAACCAGCTCATGTAAGGCGGCCCCCAACCTTAATAACAGACCTTGGCCACGGGCATTCGGGTCCACGACGGTATTACCTGTTTCACAAACTTTAGACCCCAAGTGACGTACGGTGATACCAACATGACCTACTATGTGTTGGCCTCTTGTCGCGACTGAAGAGATTAATATGCGCTTGCTAATCGACTCAGCGAGGGCTGCAATATCATAGAAAACAGGGGAGCCATAGGTGTCACCATAACAGCGGCGGAACAGTGCTGAAAGTTCAAATGCATCTTCTGGTTCTAGGTCTCTTATTGCTATGTCTGAATTCATGCTGCACTCATCTGTATGATTTTTTTATCGTCTGATCTTCTGTGTGGTGAAATAAAGCCAGAAGCTTGGGCCTCACACTACCCGAAAATGTTCTAAATTAATAATGAAGGTAAGGGTGATATTATCCATACAAGGCAATATATGTTAGCTGAAAAGTAGTCCCTCTTGTTTCTTACGACTATACTAAAAGCTACCTAAAAAGGTAGAGGTAGGGCCGTATGTCAATTTGTAGAATGTCTAAACGTTTGCTCGCATTGATGGTGTTTACCGCTGTTCCTTTAATATCTCTAGCTGAATCAGCCAGATATTCAGTGACTGATAGGAATTGGAGTCCGTATTGGATCGTTGCGCCAGACCGGGTTAGCGGTATTTTAAATGACATCATGGTTGAGCTTGATCAGCGTCTCGATATCGCCATCACGGCTAATCGTCAACTGCCTGTAAGACGAACTAAGATGAAGTTTAAAAGCGGGGAAATACAAATAGAGTGCTGCGTTAGCGAAGCTTGGCGAGATTCTCCGGAGCAAGTGGAAGTATCTTTGTGGACCGATGTTGTGATGACCGTTGAAGAAGTGCTTATTTTTCCACCAGGACAACCCTTTGAGTTTAATCAATTTTCAGACTTGAAAGGTAAGCTGATTTCAACGGTTATGGGCTACGGTTATGAGGGCAGTGAGTTTTTTGAGCGTAGTGATAGTATGAATAATATCTCTCAAATACAGAAAGTGGCGCTGGCACGCTGTGAAGCGGGTATTATTGATCGTGTAGAGCTCGCTTATACACTTAAGCATAGCCAGGAGCTCAAAGACAAAAAGGTAGAATTCGAGATTGGACCCGTCATAAACCGTTCAGCCTTAAAAATGCGAATTCATCGTTCTCGCCCTGAACTAGTGGCACCTATTAATGCCGTGATAAGCAAAATGAAACTGGATGGCACGATTCAGGATATTATTGATAGATATGTAAAGTGATTTTTCAAACCATGCCAGCCATGGGCCAGATTCAATCGAAATCCGGAAAGCCTAATATAATAGGCTTTCCGGCATAAATATTAAGCATCAACAAAAATAACTTCACCTGTTATGAAACCATCAACCGCGCGTTCAAAGGCTTTGCCTACAAGTTTCCCCGGTACTGGCTCAAATCCTGGCATCATTTCGCCATAAACATCCCATGCTTCAGCCAGAACAGTCGGGTTAACGACATTGATGCGTATATTTCTAGGCATTTCAAAGGCGACGCACTTAACAAAAGTATCAATCGCGCCACTGGTTGTGGCATCTGCAATCGCATAGGGAATCGGTTTAGTATTCAAAATACCACTGATTAAACTAAATGAGCCGCCATCAGCAATATACATTTGACCAATACGAACGAGGTTAATTTGGCCCATCATTTTACTCATGACTGTTGTTAGCCATTGTGCTTCTGTCATCTCTGTAAAGTTGGCATATTCACAAAACCCCACCGTATTAACGACGGCATCAAAGTGACCGACTTTTTCATATAAGCCATTGATTGATTGTTCACTGGTAATGTCAACGATATGGTCGACATTACCAGAACGGCCTGCCGTAATGACCTTGTGATTGCCTAAGCCAGTTAAAGCTGCTTGCCCCATCTTTCCTAATGCACCGATTAAAATTACAGTTTTCATTTTACTCTCCACTGATTGAACTTGATTTGATGGTGAAAGCGTAAAGCCTAGGCGTCACAATTAGAAACAAAGATTTGTTGTTAGTGATACAGGTTTTGCTTGTTATGTGCTAGTTTGGCCTAAGGCGTATAAGTAATAGGGGGCGGTAAGCTTTGAGTAAATTAGATAGGTTAGACATTAAGCAATTAAGGATATTCCAGGCAATTTTTCGCGAAAAAAATGCTTCCAAAGCAGCCAATCAGTTAGGGTTAACTCAACAAGCCGTAAGCGAGCATTTAAAAAAATTACGTGATGTGTTTGATGATCGCTTGTTTCTAAGAAAAGCCAATGGTTTTGTACCAACGCCTTTCGCTGAAGACTTATCCCCTGGTGTCGATAAGCTCCTCAATGACTTTAAGGTATTGTTATCTCCAGCCACTTTTGACCCAAAAACGGTTAGTGGCTCCTTCGTTATTGCAGCAACTGATTATGCTCAACAAGTTGTTTTACCGGCTTTGATTTCGAAGTTAAGGGAGCAGTCGCCTAATTTAAGATTAATCGTCAGAGACTTTGAAATTGATAAACTTCATGACTTAATGGAAAGCGGTAAAGTTAACTTGGCAATAGCATTTCCCGATTATATTCCCGACAGTTACCCGATCGTTAAATTATTTGAAGAACACCACGTTTGTGTTGCTTCGCCCAATGCTTCAATTTCACAACTAAAGCCTTCTTTAGCGGAAGTGGCCAGTTATCCGAGTATTATCGCGTCTCCGTCTCGCCCGAACTTTAAAGGCTCTATTGATGATTGGTTCAAGCTATTTGGTTTAGAGCGAAATATAGTGGTATCGGCCCCATGTTTTTCTATCGTACCTATGTATCTTAAAACGACGGACTCAATCGCGTTTTTACCTTCTAGGGCGATTATAGGGCTAGATTTGGTAGAAATTACACTTGAACAGTCACCTGACAAATTTGATGTCATTGCTGCTTGGCACCCTCGTTATAATGACGATGCGCTTCAAAGATGGGTAATATCACTGTTACATGTTGAGTAAGGGATATTATGCATGAAAATATTAAGTTCACATGTCGACTCTACTATGAAAAGTAGGCATATAGAGGCTATTGAAATAACGTCATTTGATACTGCCTAAGTTTATTGTATTGAAGATATATCAACTGGCACATGACGAGCGCTTTTGATAGCGCATAGGCTGTTTGTGCCAAGGAGGGACTGAGGGGTTGGCCACATGATCGCTATTGAAACTGTCTCTGGAATGTTTGGAGTGAGTTAAAATAAAAAGTAACGAAAAAGCCGGGCACCGGATCATGCCTTGCTTCTTAGGAATTAAAACCGAGGAAGTCAATATGAAAGCACTTGAAAACAAAATCCCACCGCCTATTATCACTGTGTTGTTTGCTTTTGCAATGTGGTGTAGTTCATTTGTTACGCCCACTCTTGAGGTAAATGCGACGGCACGTGAACTAATATCTTTAGTTATTCTTGTATTGGGTTTCTTCTTTTGCCTAGCAGGCATTGTTTCTTTTAGAAAGGCAAAAACGACGATTAACCCATTGAAGCCAGAGGAAGCAAGCTCTCTCGTAAGCAATGGTATTTATAAAATTACGCGCAATCCTATGTATGTTGGTTTTGTATTCGGCTTGCTTGCATGGGGTGTATATTTGTCATCTCCTGTTGCATTTGTCGGTGTGGTGGTCTTTGTTTGGTATATTACACGATTTCAGATCATTCCTGAGGAGCGTGTATTGACGGAAATATTTAGTCCTGAATATAGTCACTATCAAGCAAAAGTACGGCGATGGTTGTGAGGTCTCAAATGTATTACAAATACATTGAATCAAAACTCAGTCAGTAATTGTCCAATATAACCAGTACCAAGCTCGCTTAATACTGGTTAATTCCTCAGGATATTATCGATTTGTCTCAGCGGCAATATAACTGAAACGGGTCAAATGATCTTGATTGAAGCGTCCGATCTTTGCCATTAACTCCGGGTTGTTATCGCGAAACATCTGTCCGTCAGTGGCTGAATTATAATAGATGACAACAAGCTCATCGGGTCGTTCCATGCCGTAGGCATTGTGAATTCGGATAAATGCTTCAGTGATATAGTGGTGCTCAACTGATTGAGCAGAGGTGCTTAGCTGCGCTAAGTCTAAATCTCGTTGTAGCGGGGAAGTATTATTGTAATCACTGAGTTTGAAAATATAACTGCGGTTAGTGCCGGGTTCAGTGGATGAAAGTTTGCTTGGCAGACTGTCGTATCCTTCTAACAGCACCAAATTATGTGTTTCGTTGTTTAAGCTTGCGATCAAAGATTGCGCTGATTTTTGAACGAGTAAACTTTGCTCGCATTTGAGAACAAAGAAGCTATTAGTGGGGGGTAGCTGATAATTTCCCTGCCCGCCAAAGCTCTTTCCTTCACGAAGTACCGCGCATCCCAGCGGCTTAAGTCCTTGTTCCAGGCGATTTATGATTTTGCTGTGCATGTTGCTTTCAGTCTGAAACATCCCAAAAAGACTAACGGGTTGTGCATATACAGTCTGGCTTGTGATTAAACATCCCAGTAGGAAGTAGAGCATAGCTATGCGAATTTTCATTATTGATACCTTAATTAGTTGAATTTAAGCTAAACAATTTGGCTATTGGTCTGAAAAATTTTCACTTCTTTAAAAGCGGTTTCTCTTAAAGACAGAATAGATTGATACTCTTTGTTAGTGAATGTTAGTCTGGCCTGTTCCTGACTAGGGTATTCGATAACTAATAGCATATGCGGGGTTTCACCCTGACCTAGGTTGGCCGTTACTTGGTATTTACTAAGTATGACCCCACCATGAGCTTCACCATTGGCATTTGAGCGGCGGGAGTACTCCTTAAATTCAGGGGTATGCATACCGTTAGGGTTAAAGGTTGCTTCGACAATAACAATCGCTTTATTGGTATCTGTCATATTCATTTCCTTCTTGTAGACTGGTTTATATTAGGTGGTGCTATTATTCAATTTTCTAATCACAATATATAACGAGTTAATCTATTTTATACTTAAGAAAAACTTGTGATAAAGTTGGCTCAGTATTAATACGGATTAGAAGTATTAATAAGCATTAAAGGAGGCGTTTTTTGGATTTTAATAAAGCACGCACTTTCATCGAAGTCGTTGATAGTGGCGGAATTACACTGGCGGCAAATCGCCTGTTACGCACCCAACAGGCAATTTCACTCCAACTGCAACAACTTGAAACTGAGCTGGAACTGAATTTATTTCATCGGCAAGGGCCAAAAATAACCCTTACGGAAGATGGTGAGCGGCTCTATCAGCTGTTCAAACCACAGTTAATGGCCATTGAAAATGCCGTTCTGGATTTGAAGTCGAGTAAGCAACAGGCCAAGGGTATGATACGCATTGGCGTTTGGATGGAGCAGGCGGTGAATTATTTGCCCGAAATGATACGAATTTTCAAACAACAATATCCACTTGTTGAATTCGATTTGCTCATCGCTGAAGATATAGAGATTGAGCGAATGTTAACGTTAAACCACATTGATTTCGGGCTTCAGGTTTTTTGTCAGGACAAAAAACTACTCAAAGGTGAAACAGTCTATCGCCAGCCACTTATTCCGGTCATCTCTCGCAATTTTCTCAAAGTCCATCAACAGCCCCAGAAATTGAGCGATACGCTTGATATGCCACTATTAGATTACTCGGACGAGTACTCGGCTTATAATCAATGGATTAAGAAAAATGCGCGCGAATTACTTCCTCTGGCGCGTAAAAAAGTCCGCGCAATAACCACCTCTAATAATGTGGTATTGAAACAATTAGTGCTTCAAGGTTTAGGGTTTAGCTTCTTACATCTCGAGTCGATTCAAGCTGAGCTGGATATAGGTGAATTGATTCCATTGTTTGGTTCACTTAATTATCAGAACATTTTTGTAGAACTAGAAATGTTATATAAAAGAAAACACGCACTCGCTTACGTTCATCAAGAGTTTATTGCACTCTTGCGCAAAAACAGTGCAAGCTGGATGGCTTACTAAGCTTTGCTCTCGGTTGATACCACTTACCCCTGACACTTCAGTGGTGCTTCTATCAGCCTTCGTGAATCTAATTAGCTTACGAAGAGAGGGTTGTCATTGAGTAAATTTGCTTCGAAAGCCCTCGCTTCTGAACGAAGCCAGTTTGTAAAATTTGCAACTCTGGGGCTCTCAAGCGTTTTCTCTTCAGTAGTAACTAGATAGTAACTTTTATTGGTATTAATCGGCTTAGCAATTGGCGCAAGCAATTTACCGTTTTTGAGTTCGCTGTGTACTAGTGATATCGGCCCCAGCACTACACCTAGCCCATCTGTCGCTGCCTGCAACGCTGCAGCTGGATCATTATACTTTATATATTTGGCCTTGTTGGGTAAGTGATAGCTATTCTGTTTTGCCCAAAATTCCCAATGATCAGCGCCTTCAAACAACTGAATCAGTGGCAGTGTTAGTAAGTTTTTTTCATCGGATATATCGACCGTCTTCAAAAGATCAGGGCTGAGAACAGGTATCACATACTCATCAAATAGTTTTTCACAGTAGATATCTGGCCAATTCCCTGTGCCCCAGCGAATTGCCAAATCGCATTTTTGCATCGATAAATTCTCGATTCGGTAGCTGTTTTTTATCGTAAGGTCAATGTCCGGATAATGATTAAAGAAACCTAACAGTCTTGGGTTTAACCATCTAATAGAAAAAACGGGAAGCACATTAATCACAAGTTCGGCTTGGTCTTCCTCTTGAATTTCTTCAACAGTGTCAGAGATAAGTGAAAATGCGCGTGCAAGGGTTCTCTGGAGCATCTCTCCTTTAGCGGTGACAGTAATTTTTCTATGGCTGCGATGAAATAAGGCGACGCCTATTTCCTCTTCTAGTTTTTTCAATTGGTGACTAACTGCCGAGGGGGTCACACACAGCAAACTTGCTGTCTCCTGTACGGATTCGACCCGTGCGCATACTTCGAACGTTGTTAAAGAATTAAGTGAGTAGATCTTCTTCATGCGTGAATATAATTCATCCTAAAGTCAAAAATAAGTCGTTTGAGTGTTGATATATATCATGAAAAAATATCAGCTACAAATTATAGGTGAATAAATTTTAATTATAATATTTTCTGATGGTGGATGATGAAATTCAAAAAACAGCTAACAAAATACGGCATGCAAGCTGCGTTGAACGTCACCGCATGTTTAGCTAAACAGCAGAGATTTGAAGACCTTAGCAATAAATTGCTTGGTGCGGTTGCCATATTTTCTGCACAGAAAATACAGGATTCACGTCCTAGAACTATCAAAGAACTGGGCACATGTTGGCAGAATGCCTTTCCGTCACCAAAGCAAGTTCCCTTAGTCGATATTAATGAAGACACGGTTTACGCAGAAATTCGAACGCCTTGTCCTTTGAAAGGGTCGGGGGATTTAAAAGCATGCCACAGAATGATGGCGTACGACCGTGCATACATGAATCACTTCGGCGGTAAATTTGTCGTTCTCAGGTCTCAGGCAGAGTTCGGTGTCAATGTTTGCAAGGTCGCAATTCAGTTTGCCGATAAAGATAACTCGACAAAGCTAGTTCATGCTCATGAGAGAGAGAATGTACTTTTAGGGGTTTTGCAATTATGAAAGTGCTTAAAGGATTACTAATTGGCGTGTCTGTCTGTTTCACCCTTTTGGTTTTACTGCTGTTTAATGTGTTTAAGCTTCCGGCTCCACCGAGAGTGGTCTCTAGTGATTTTGTGCTGCGTGACATTTTTATTATCAACCCTTTAGTGAGTAAAACCGAGATTGCTTCGTTGAGGGTAAGTAATGGAAATATGTCATTCAGTAGCGCCATAACAAACTCTGAGGAATTAGAGGATAAGTACGCTGGTGCATTCATTTTGCCGGGTTTGATCAATATGCATTCCCATGCTCCGAGCAAAAATCTGTTAAATCTTGGCCCTATGTTTGGCTTGGCTGCCGTTATGCACGGTGTGACAACTTGGAGAGACGCAATTGACGCTGATGGAACCGGTGTGCCAGCTTTGCGCAAGCAGATTGCCAAGGGTAAATGGCCCACTCCTCAAGTGGTGGCGTGTGCACTGATCACCAGGGGGGCAACACGCTGGCCAAACTCAAATATCCTTGAACAAGCAAAAGATGCTGTTGCTCTGGTTAAATCACTGAAAAATCGGGGATACGACTGCATCAAATCGTATGAAAATCTAAGCACTGATTTGATTACAGCAATTAAACAAGCGGCTAGAGAGCAAGGTATGCACGTCATTGGCCATGTACCGGGTGGGTTGACGATAGAGCAGGCAGGATTGCCAGATACCCAACACTTTTTTGGGGTTGCGAATACGCTACACAATAGTGTGATTGACCGAAATGGTGATTGGGAAGCTGTAAATGCGCAGCGCATTCAGGACGTTGTCGATCATATTATTTGTCAGGGCATGATTAATACGCCAACCCTGGTCACGCTCAAACAAATTCAAGAATACAACGATTACAGCTCAGCACTGGCGAACGAAAACTACCACTACATACCTCAATTTTACCCAGAAACGGTTTGGAATCCGATCGAGGGCCTACCGGTTTATCGAAACTTGGGTAGAGATGTGATTACTCGAGCCAAAGACGCACTTGAAAAAAAGCAGACTTTGTTAAAACAACTGCATCAGCAAGGAGCGACTTTAAACCTGGGAACGGATACGCAGCAGCCTTTTGTCGTACCTGGATTCGCCATGTGGCAAGAGATGCGTTTATTTGAAGAGGCCGGATTAACGGCAGAAGAAGTATGGGCACACGCGACATGGAAAGCACAACGTCAACTAGCACGAGAATCGAACGGTCTGCTTGAAACAGGAGGTGAGGCTACATTTCTGATTTTCTCGGAAGACCCTACCTTGTCTTTAGACGCGCTTAGCTCTTTGCAGGCGGTGGTTCTACGTGGCCAGCTTTACGATATCGACGACTTAAAGTCAGCCATGAAAAACCTTCAATCTCATTATGAAGATGAGCCTATGAAATTTATATCTCAGTACTTTGTCGGGCGCGCGATGGAAAAAATAGCGCAAAACTTCACCCACTAAAATCAGGTTTATTGAAATGAAAAAAATTATACTGGTACTGATCGCCATTCCGATATTTTTGGGCGCTATATATTTGTTTTCACCGCCATTGGATGTAGAGAAATATTTTGGCCCCACGGCATCCAGTGATGATTCAGAAAACACCGTAGCCGCACCTTATGCATTAGGAAATTTGTTTGTTGCTGATATGCATGCGGATACGCTTTTGTGGCGGCGTAGCCTCGCTGAACGTTCAGATCGTGGGCATGCGGACCTGCATCGACTGATGGACGTTAACGTTGGATTGCAGGTTTTTATGTCGGTTGTTGAAGCACCTGACGATGTCAATGCTGATTCAATCAAGCAAGAGGGTGACCAAATCACAAGCGTAGCCTTGCTGGATAAATGGCCCTATCAGACTCTGGGGAGTTACAAAGAGCGTGCCCTATACCATGCATCCAAGTTATTTAGAGCCGCTGACTCTTCAAATGGAAAACTGAAAGTGCTCTTGAGTCAGGAGGACTTAGTTACCGGAAAGCGAAATTGGCGAGCGAAAGATAGCCCTTTATTGGCCATTCTTGGTCTGGAAGGTGCCCATGCGACGGAGTTTAAAGTCGCAAATGTTGAAGAACTTTTTGATGCCGGCTTCAGGAGCATGGGGCTGGCGCATTATTCAGATACCGAGTTTGCAGGTTCATCTTCAGGCATGCAAAAACACGGCCTTACGGATACAGGCAAAGCACTTATCAAAAAGATGAACGCCATCGGAATGATCGTTGATGTGGCTCATTTATCTAATCGGGGCATTGAAGATGTTCTGAATATCAGCGAAAGACCGGTTTACTCCTCTCATACTGGCGTATCCGCCACCTGCGCTAAAGCGAGAAATTTGCCAGACCCAATTATCAAAAAAATTGCCCAAGGAGAGGGGCTTATTGGTATTGGGTTTTTTGCAGGGGCGATTTGCGGAAATGCCTTGAAAGATATTGTTGGCGCGATCAAACACGTTCGGGACTTGGTTGGCTCTGAATACGTTGGCCTAGGGTCAGGCTGGGATGTCGCGCCTTTAGTCATTTCACCAACCGGGCTCCCGGATTTAACCCAAGCCTTGCTTGATCAAGGGTTTTCGGAAAAAGAAGTCAGGGATGTGATGGGAAGAAATATTGTCCGCTTTTTTCTCGAGAATTTACCGTCTAAAGAGTACAAATCAATATGAGAACTATCGTACAGACAGGTAAAAATCTATTGCTTTGTTTAGTCCTTGTAAGTACTTACTTTGTAAGTGCGACGGCATCTGCTTCTTTGTATGAAAGCTTAGCGCCTAAAAAGCTCACCTTTGGTTCGAATACGATCAACTATGTGGATGTCGGAGGAGGCGCCCCTATCATATTTATACATGGCTGGAGTTCGCATAAAGGCTATTGGAAAGCACAAATTGAGGCATTCTCAGGTATAAATCGAGTAATTGCTTATGATTGGCGGGGCATGGGAGCTTCCAAAGGGGGAGAAGAGCGCTACGAATTTTCTGAGCTGATTGAAGATCTTAGACTCTTTATTGATAGCTTGAATTTGATGCAAAAACCTATATTGGTTGGCCACTCATTGGGTGGGCTTCAGGCCATGCATTTCGCCTCCAAGTATCCTGATGTTCCCGCAGCAATTATTTCTGTGGATGCGCCGGGTCGGGATAGCCTAATAACGGGTAGATTGATGTATTGGGCCATGTCAGCTAGTTATGCACTCTCAAGCTTTCTATCCGATTACAACGCTCACTCACTGCAAATACCATTTAACCGGTTTTTTTTCTATTCCACTGAATTTATTACGAACAATGAATCATTTATTGAAGCCTGGGAAGAGCAATTTAAGGCCAACTCTGTTGATAGCCTGATTAACGCTTTCAGGGCGATGACCTTCAGAAATAGAACAGAAAAAACGGTAAATGGTGTGCCTGCTCTATTTGTTATGGGAAGTGAAGATCGATTTATCTCTCAAGAGCAAACAGAAGATTATGGCTCTTTATTTCCAGGCTCTAAATTGGAAATTATATCTGGTGCCGGGCATATGAGCTCAGAGGAACAGCCGGATTATTTTAACCAGCTACTCAAGAGCTTTATCGAAACGACGTTATCAAATCAGGCGACAAATAAAAGGGTTCGTGTGATGCCTGTAAGCGGGGAATGAAACAAATGAAGCACGTTTTAGCCCTTACACTTTATGTTGTCACCGCCTCGTTAAACAGTCAGCAACATTCGCAGCTGATGCAGCTTTCCCAATTGCTTGCCAAGGGTGAATAAATTTGCCCCACTTTGGCGGTAAACAGTAATCAAGGGGTCGTTTCGAGTTTACCGTAGATAGATGACGCCCCTTCGCGAGCCTTTAGTTTCGCTATTAACTTCCCAGCATGCCTGCTTTGAGATCTTCATCCGCGGGCTCATCACCCAGCCATACTCTGAACAAAGCTTGTTTGAAATCTAGACCTTTGATAAGTACTTTGAACTCGCTGTTTTTAAATACCTTTAGGCCTGTAGACGGCGTGTATATCAAATTAAAGGTATCATTCTCATTGATAGGTTCTTTGAATACCGCAATAAATTCTTCAATTTTTGAGGAAATAGACGCGACGTTATTCTGCGTAGATTTACCAAAACCTTCCCGTGTCGCATCTACCATTTTTTGGCTGGTGATTAAACCTGAGGTAATGTATAAGCTTATAGCCATTGGGTGAACTGTGTTGATGATTTTTGTCGGATCATCGTTTATTTCTAACAAATAAAGGCCGCCGACATAAACATCCATGAAAAATTTACGGCGTACACCAACGCCATTCAGCCGAAGTGTTGTCTGCCCAAATATTAATAATTCGGGCATATTTACCCCTGAAATAGTTTTTGCTTGCAGGGCCGGGGATTCTAATAAAAAGATGACCGAAATATAAACAAGAATTCTTTTTAACATGTTTTTCTCAGTCTAATAAAGTGGATAATTAAGTCACGCTGATGCCTAAACTTGAGACTCATATTTCATTTAAGCTTGCTATGTTACCTCTGCCGAACAAGTTATCGGCTTGTTGTTTTGCATGCTGTTCAGAAAAAGCAAAAATATGAATGGTATGGCCGTAGTGATCTTTCGCCCGATAAATTTTTACCACTGTATTTCTCCTCTTGTACCCGGTTGTTTATTTGTTCATATGCTACCTTCAATGATTTATAAGCTCGCCGCATTTGGTGCCATACATTGTGCAATGTGTGACACTTTGCTTTAATCTTTATTGGCAGATTATCAGTATTGGAATAATTGAATGACAGGGCCTAGTGTTTCGACAAACAAATCAGCGTCGGCTGACAATACCACCTTATCAACGATTCCCAGGTTGATTTCACAGGTGTTACCGATCTATGAGATTGATGCCGCATCTTTGTTTCAACGGGTTGGTTTGGATCTTAATCTCTTGCAAACCACTGATGTGCGTGTACCGATGGCTCAGATGTCAGAGCTTTGGCAATTGGCGAGCGAGGTGACAGGCAATGAAGAATTGGGTTTGGTCGCTGCATCGTTATTTCAACCGGCGTATCTAAAAGGTTTAGGTTTAGCCTGGATGGTGAGTGAAAACTTAGTTGAAGGTTTGAAGCTCTTTATCCGCAATAGTCAGCTGGTCAATACCGCCTTGCAAATTGAGCTTGTTACTGAGGGTGATGAGCTATTTATCAAATATAAACGTGATACTCCGTCTGGTCAGTTATTCAATGTTCAGCCTTGTGCCATACAACTTGGGGTGAGTTTTTTTCTGAAAATGTTTCGTCTCGCGGCAGGCAAAAGTATACCGGCGACGGGCGCATATTTTACCTTTCCTATTGTCGAGAAACTTGATGTTTATGAGGCCTACTTTCAATGCCCGGTATATGGTGAGAGTGACTTTAATGGTATTTCTTTCTCGACTAAACTTTTACAGGAGTTGCTTCCGACGCATGACTCAGATTTACTCGCTTTAAATAAAACCGCCGTGAGTAAATATTTGGCCAGCTTAAAGTTGGGCGCTATCAGTGAACGTGTGAGTGAAGTGGTGAGTGCTTTATTAACCTCAGGTTGCCCGACAGAAGAAGAAATAGCCTACCGTTTACATATGAGTAAACGTACCCTTCAGCGGAAGTTAAAAGCTGAAGGGCAGTCTTACTCAACACTGCTTGCATCGATTCGTTTTGATTTGGCGAAAGAGTTTTTATCAACGAGTTCGATGCCGATTACAGACGTCGCTTATCAGCTGGGTTATAGCTCGCCAAGTACCTTTGCGCGTGCATTTAAACAGCAGTTCGGTGAAGCACCGTTGGCGTATCGTAGTCGTTATTAAGGGGCTATTTTTTTAAAATTCTGCCGTTACTAACGTTCTGCGGTCATTCAATTCGAAGGCGAATTAATGAGTTTAGAAAAACCATTGGCGGCTATTTCGACCCATTCATCTAACAAGTCTTGAACGTTTTTCAGTGAGAAATTTGCGTCCCAGAGCATTCTGACACTTTCGCCCTGGCCAACTCTCACCACGGCAATAACGGGTGCTTGGCTAGCACTATTTAATACTTCCATTTCAAGCGCGACGCTGACTTCCTGGTTGCGTGTGCCAGTTGCCGCTCTAACTAATCCTATTACCGCGCCGTAAGGTAATACCTCTGTGACTTTCATACCTTCAGTACTTAATTCGATGGCTGTAATCGCCAATTTTATTCGTGCGACATCGGCACCTGCCTGATCTGTCACTTCGAATTTTGAACTGAATGCTTTTCTGAGTTGAATATCAAAATACTGCCTGATTTCTTGCTGGCTTGCTTGAGTGATCTCGACCGACTGATCTTCGACTGGAAAGAGGTAAACAGGGTCAAGCATGACTTTGTTGAACTGACCTTTTTCTAAAACAGGGCTAACCCAGCGTAATACCTGTTCGCCATCCATACCTTCGTTTTTGCTTAGTTTGGAGTAGTCGCTAAGAAAACCAGAAACATGCTGTTTGTCGGTTTGTATTTCCTTTTCAGGGTTTTGCATCTCGGAATAATTGTCAATATGCCCCGTACTTTGGCAAGCACTTAGAAGTACTATTAAGGAAAAGCAAAAACTGCTCTTTAATATGGTTAGGCATTTATGATGCATTCTTATGCTCCTGAATGTGCTTTGAACAGACCTTGTTTGAATAATTGTTATTTGAAAAGCTGCGGCTTGAACAAGGATTAGTCTTACTATATAGCGGTAAAGAATAGAACTTAATGTCATTAAGAACAATGCACAATTGGCTTGAGTTTATTTTGGTCTCTAGAAAGAATATAGGCGTTAATTGAAATCGACGCGACATTCAACAATACTTAAAAAATGCAACAACCCTTAAAAATTTGGCAAGGCTGACTTAAATGGTAAAGAATAGCTTAGCAGCGCGAGTGGTACTTTGGGTCACCTTGGGTGTCATCAGTATTTTTACGGTTGTGAATAGTTATGATTACCTACTGACAAAAGAATTGCTTGATGAGCAATTACGTCAACTTGCGGAATTTGAAGTGTCGGCGAGTGAAACAAGGGCTTCAGATATACTGGATAGTCTTGAGCATCAAACCAACTTAACTGCTGCTTTAATTCGAGAGGTTTCACCTTCACAGACAAGGCTAGAGTTGATGCTAAAAATGGCTCTGCAACAGAATGAATATGCTTATGGTATGGCCGTTGTGGTTGAACATGAATTTAAAAATGAATCTTATGGGTCTTACTTTCATAGAGAAAAAGGGGCTAAAGGTCGTCAATTAAAATTTGTTGATTTAAATACCGCATCCTACGCGCTTCAAGCTAAAGAGTGGTATAAGCAAGCAAGACAATTAGATCGTCCTACCTGGACTGAACCATACTACGATGAAGGCGCAGGTAATATTCTAATGACGACTTACCTTGTGCCTTTCGAAATTGATGGCCGTTTTACCTTAATCACCGTAGATCTTGCCGTTTCAACGTTTCAAAAATTATTAGCCAGCATGGAAGACAAACAGGATATGTCGATTTACGCGATTACGCCTAATGGACATATTATTAGTGGGAATGACGAAGCTATGATGCTTCAGCAACTTTACGAAATAGGTGTGAACGATAGAAAACGTCCAGAGTGGTTTCGTAAATTACTTATTGAGATCAAAGAGAAAAAAACAGGCAGCTTTCTAACGTTTTGCCCCAGAATGAAAGAGAATTGTTGGATCAGTTATGCGCCACTTGGTGATACTCAATGGACTATGCTGGTCGCGTATTCACAGACGAGCTTAACCACCCAGCTCAATTCTTACAGTGTGCATCGTTTGATGCAAATGAGTATCGGCATCGCCTTGTTAATCTGGGTTATTTGGAGTGTGACTCGGCGCCAGTTTCTACCCTTAAAAGAGCTGGATAAAGCGACTCAGGAATTCGCTCAAGGTAAGTTGGATTATGTGCTGCCCTTAGCCGTTCGTTCTGATGAAATTGGCTCGCTTACTCAAAGCTTCTCGATGATGCAGGTGAATCTGCAGGCGCACATTGAGGACTTAAAGCGGGAGACTCAGCACCGGGAACGAATTGAGAGTGACCTAAGAGCGGCTAGTCAAATTCAACAGAGTTTGCTGCCGAATGATCACGAACTTCATAATGTGGATTTAGGTGTTCAGTTGTCAGCCTACTTAAAACCCGCTAGAACCGTGGGCGGTGATTTATATTACTATAATCTTCAGGAAGACGAGGGCAGGTTACGTTTTGTGATTGGTGATGTGTCAGACAAAGGCGTGACAGCCGCTATTTTTATGGCGCGAGTCGTCACGGCTATTAGAGCAATTGCAGAAACCACCGTTAAACCCGAAGCGTTGCTTACGCTGCTGAATAATCAATTGATTGAGCATAATGACGCTTGCATGTTTGTGACACTGCTGGCTGGCACCTTGAACTTGCGTAATGGTGAGTTGGAATTGTCTAGTGCTGGCCACCCTATGCCATTTTATTTGTCTCCGGCTAAGACGTGTTCAGATGCGAGTGTTTTTCATAGTGACAAAGCCGTAGTAAATAACGAGAAAACAGTAGTAAAAATCGATCAGTTGAATGGGCCCGCGTTGGGTTTATACCCTTACGAGTTTGAATGTTTGGATTGGGTGATGGAGAGTGGGGCGAGTTTATTTACTTACACCGATGGGCTTGATGAAGCCGTCAATGCTATTAATGAGCCCTTTGGTGAACAACGAATTCAGCAGTACTTAGATCAATTCGAGAGCACTTCGACAAGTGAATTGATTACGAATATGCTTAAGGTACTGGACCAGTTTGTAGGCGATGCAGAACCCGCTGATGATTTAACGCTATTAGCGATCCATTGGCGCGGGAGAGAGAAAATTTACGAGAAAGATGTTTATAAGAAAAAAATAACAATCGAAGGCAGAAAAGAAGAGCTTGAATGCGTTAATCTTGCTCTGGATGACTATCTGAGAGAGTTTCAGTTACCCGACTCTCTGTCTATGACCTTACAATTGATTGCGGAAGAAGTCATGGTGAACGTCATAAATTATGGCTATGATGAAAACGCTCAAGGTGTTTCATTACTCATTGATCATGATGAAAAGCTCATAAACCTGACCTTTGTTGACCGTGCGAGAGCATTCAACCCTCTGGAACTTGGCGAGCCGCGACTAGGTCTGCCTGTAGAGGGCGAGTCGGTTGGAGGGCTGGGTATTCATCTGATAAAAGAAATGAGTGATTTTTGTCGTTATGAGTTTACCTCTGGCGAAAACCGTTTTACTGTAAGCTGTTATATCACTACATAAAACCCTATCAATAACTAATACAATAAACCTAAATATGAAGGACATGGGCTATGGCTTTGACAATAGATGTTGTTAATCGATCCAGTAACTGTATAAAAGTGTATTTAATTGGCCGCCTTGATACGAATACCTCGCCAAATCTGGAAGAGATTCTGGATGGCGCACTGACAAAAAATATCAGAATTCTAAGCCTTGATATGAGCAAGCTTGATTATATCAGTAGTGCGGGTTTACGGGTTTTATTCAAGGCCTCAAAAACATTGAAAGCTCAGAGTGGTGAGCTTGCTATGATGCATCTTCAGCCCCAAATTCAGAAAGTGTTGGATATCGTTAAGGCCCTACCCGCTTTGACTATATTTAAAGATGACGCTGAGATGGATGATTACCTTGATGTCATGCAGAAGAAGGTTATTGATGGTGAGGATTAGTTTTTAATACTATTCTCTTTTTAATGCCGTGTTCTTCTTTAAGCTCAGGGTGTATTCGCGCACCCTTAGATTCTTGTATTCCTGCCAAGTTAAGTCTGTTATTCCAATTGAATAGATATTCCAGAGATATTTCTTATTAGCGATAGAAAGTCCCGAGTGGAATATCAGCTAGTCCCTTTCTTCATTATCTTGTGTCCTTTTTCCTCTGTAAATTTAATTCAACTTCTTAGCAACGTGAATTAAACACAAGGTGAATAACATGACTCGCAACGATAATAAAATTAGCCGTATTTATCAGAACAATCGAATTAACTTCAATCGAGCGGCCTTATCTACCATTTTTTTTGCAATATTTGCCTCTCCTTTGTTTACCGTGTCGGCACAAGCGGCTGGTTTGCAACTTATGCCAGGTTCGCCAAATTTTGGCACTGCGGGGGCTGGTCATGCTGCAGCAGGTATCGGGGCAGGTTCTGCTTGGGCGAATCCGGCAACGATGACTTTAAATGAAGGGCCTCAGGTTGCGGGTGGTTTGATCGCGGCTAAAACAGAAATTAAATTTGAAGCAGATGACAAGTCTGCTAATAGTGGAGGTGATGCCGGTGGAGAGATTTACATTCCCTCTTTTTCATATATCGATAGTCTTAGTGAACGGCTTAAGTTTGGTTTTTCTGTTGTGGTACCTTTTGGCAACTCATTAGATTATGACGATGACTGGGCTGGGAGTAATGTGGCTACTGATGCGAGTACAGAGACCATTCAGGTCATGCCTTCTTTGGCTTACCGTATCAATCAGCAGTTTTCGATAGGTTTTGGTGTGATAGCGAATCATACCGCTGTAGAGCAAAAATTGAGCATGACGATTACGCCAAGGTTAAAAGCAGATGCCGCGTTAGAGGCGAATGGTATCGATTACGGGTGGACCCTAGGCGGCTTATACGAGCTCAATGAAAGGCATCGTTTTGGTATTGTCTATCGCTCACAAATAGATAGCGACTTAAGCGGTGATGGCGCCATTGGTAATGATGTCAAAGATACCGATCTCAATTGGGAAAACCCCGCGAGTATTGTACTCAGTGGCTATCATCAGGTGAGTGATAAGGTGACATTGTTATGGGATATCGGGCGAACTTTCTATAGCGCCTTTGAGGAAACAACAGTGCATATAGATGGCTTTCCGGATATTGATTTACACCGTAACTGGCAAGATGCTAATCGCTATGCGGTAGGCTCTCACTACCAGTTAACAGATACGATTATTTTACAGGCGGGTTATTCATTCGAAGAAAGTACCGTTGAAACAGCAGATAGAAGTGTTGATTTACCACTGGACAACATTCAGCGTTACACCATCGGTGCCATGTATAAATTGAGTGAAAGTACCGATATCGCTTTAGGTCTGGAATTTGCTGACTTGGGCACACCCGAAATTAAAGATAATGGCGACCCCTTATTTTCAAGCCCTGATGGTGAATATGACAACAGTGCTGTTGCCGCATCCATGTCTTTTAACTATAAATTTTAGGCATACATTTGAACGATATATTTAAATACGACTTGCAATAAACGATTTAGACTTCAGGGTCTTGAGCAAGGTAATGTTTACTACTCTAAACTTTACCTTGCTTTTTTTCTTCACAAACAGGTAATTACCATTAAAATGATTTGTATTGCTTCAACAAAATATGAGTCAGGTATGAAATTAGAGCAGTTAGCCCGTTACGACATTAAACTTCTAGTTGCTTTGCAGGTTTTGCTTGAAGAGGAAAATGCCTCTCGTGCCGCTGAACGCTTATGTGTAACGCAATCAGCGATGAGTAAAATGTTGGTGCGTCTTAAAGATGCCTTTGGCGAAGAACTTTTTCTCCGAACAAATCATGGTATTCAGCCGACGGAAAGAGCGCTTGCCTTACAAGTACCTTTAAGTGACGCGCTTGAAGCGTTAGGGATATTACTGAAACCGCCTGTATTTGACCCGCTTCTATGTGAACGCACTTTTCGTATTACCATGCTAGACAACTTATCGAGCCGGATTATGCCAGGCTTATTACAAACGCTTAGTAAACAAGCGCCGCTGGTGAAAATTCAGCTAAAGCCCTGGAGCCGAAATTCATTCGATGAGTTGGCAAATGGTCAATTAGATTTGGCGATGAATGTAGTGGACGTCGATCGGGCTAATTTTTATCAGCTCAAATTAGCTGATATTGAGGTTTGTGGTGTGGTTAGGAAAGGTCACCCACTAGCCGGAAAAGAAGCAATACAATTAGATGAGTTTTTGGCTTACTCGTTTATTAAAGTTGTGATCCCTGAATTTAATGAAAACCATCACAAGGATCAGGATATTTTAGCGGCTTTGGGAAAACAGCGTAAAATTGTCTTTGAGACCAATAACGGCCATTGTGCTTTTCAATGCATCGCGCATACTAATTACATCATGCTCGGCGCGAAAGGCCCGAACAATAAAGTATTTGAGTCACAGGGTTTAACGACGATCCCGGTTCCCAAAGAGTTAACGATACCGAAACATACGATGAAATTTATTTGGCATCAACGCCAGAACTTGCCTGAAGAGCATATATGGTTTCGTAAGCTACTGATGGCCGAGTTAGTCGCAATTCAACAAAAATAAAATTCATAAACTCACTCCATGAATTCTCCTCACAGGATAGATCTTAATGATTAACATAATAACGTCATCTACCCGTTTGCTGTCGCTAATTTTGTTATTGGCGCTTTCAAGTGGCTGTGCAGCAAAAAGCTTAAGTCATACCTTTAAACAAGTTAACCCCTCTGTGGTGGTTATTCATACCGCAGATTCAAAGCAAGTATTGTCTAAAGCTGGACGCTTGGTAGCCAATACTGAGCAGGGTTTAGGTTCGGGTGTGATTATTTCTGCAGATGGCAATATTCTAACGGCAGCGCATGTCATTCAATCAGCAGACAAACTCAGTGTAAAATTGTATGACGGTAGCGAGTATGCCGCAAAGGTCGTTTCCTCTGCGCCTTTTAGTGATTTGGCGATGATTAAATTAATAAACCCACCTGCCGGATTAATACCAAGTAAATTGGGTGACTCTGACGAGGTAAAAGTGGGCGATCCGGTGTTTGTGATTGGTACGCCTTATGGCATAGAGCATACACTGACGGCGGGTTACGTCAGTGGTAAACGTTATTCT
>Ga0105348_1000789_pt1 | contig 22686 bp, 19 predicted proteins | sample EN8Hudsemesocosm_2_FD_83504 | JGI IMG/M metagenome (GOLD analysis project Ga0105348, IMG submission 83504) | Methane-oxidizing microbial communities from mesocosms in the Hudson Canyon - EN8C Hudson Canyon | ecosystem: Environmental > Aquatic > Marine > Cold seeps | place: Hudson Canyon... | reverse complement strand
GCTGTTTATTATCTGACAATGGCGTGCTCATTATTAGCATACGCCATGGTGAATTCAAAGACGGTAGGAAGGCCTTTGATGTAAACGCTACTCGCTTAATTAATGAAGCTAATACTTATGGGCTTACATTACTTCACACAGATAACGACACTGACCAACTGAATCGTATCGATGTTTTTTGGGAAACGGTAGTTTTTACCCGTAAGTCTTAGATTTTATTATTGTTCCTTGGTACTATTTCGTTATTAAAAGTGAAACAAGGATTGTGATGTACCGAGGTCAGTTAACGAAGTGGGATAATGCCAAAGGTTTTGGTTTTATAAAGTCTTCAGAATTAAGTAGCGATACCTTTATTCATATCTCTGCGCTCAAGCATATGAGCCGGAAACCTAAACAAGGCGATTACATTCACTTTGAGGTTGAGCAGCATAAAGGCAAATCCAGAGCGACCAATGCTCGTATCGAAGGTGTAAAAGCCCATTCTCCGTTTAAAGTATCAAAAAGTTATAAACCACGCTCAGGCAATAAATTTATCTATGCTGCCGTTATTGTCGCAATAGCTGCATTCACGTTTCAACGCGTTGATTTAGGCCATAGCAACCAAACGCCGCAAACACAATTTACACCAACGCCAATTCCAACAAAGATTACTCCTACACAGCAGTTTACCTGTGATGGACGACAGCATTGTAGCCAAATGACATCTCGTGCAGAAGCTGAGTTCTTTACCAAACATTGTCCTAATACAAAAATGGACGGTGACAACGATGGTATACCTTGTGAAAACGATTCAAGGTTTTAACTAATGACACTAGCATTCTATAACGACAAACTTCAAAGTATCAGACCTGACAAATCATCTGGTAGGGCTTTGCGATCAAACAGAAGATATTCATTCACGGTCAACCATCATCATCAACAATAAATAAAATATATCAGGCTAGCAAACAGTGTTGGCCTGTAAATTTATTGGTACCAAAATCATTGCCTGGCTTTAAACCGGTAAGCTGTTTTTGGTACTAAAACAGAGCACAGTAATAATGATTAATAATTTAGAAAAAAAGTGCTTATGTCAGGATTGTTTGAAAGTTTATCCTTATAGCGATGCAAGACATAATGAAGATGAGTTTTGCTCTTGTGGCGGTCAACTTTGTGGTTGTTCTGATTGCGATCATACAGCTAATTCTTTTATAAATATTGCAACTAAATCAGCCCGAATTGATTTGTATAATAGTTTATCTAAATAAAAATGGCGAAGCCATGCAGCGAAGCGGTAACCTTGTAGAGTTAAAAACCTTGTTACTTAGCGTCGCGCGAATTCAATATTACCCAAAAATAAAACTGTTTCCGCGTTCCTGCTAAACTTGTCTTTTCTTTTAAGTTATCTCCCAAGTTTCTAGTAATACTTGAGCATCGTTCAGAGCACTTCATTTTTTTATCTTATTTGATGATCGGTTGCCTTTATTTTAAATGCATTTTTTGGATTGAGCGAACGACGACGAAGGCGAAGCCTGAGCAATGAGGAGAAGAAAGCGAAAACCGAGATATAGTTAATTTAAATTCTATTGGTAATGACAAGGAAAACCACTCTAACATCCACACAGCTCACTAAGTCCGATACTTTTTAGTATCGGACTTAGTTGCATAGGCATTTATTATATGATCGCGTACAAGTATATTAGTTAATTTTAACCACTTGATATTCATGCTTTAATTAGATGCTACGTAAAATCTGTTAGCTTTTGGCTATACTGACTAGTTAGAATTCACAGAGAATCAGTATATTTTGAATGAATAATTACCAAACAGCATGTTTCTTATGGCCTCAAGCTATATTGGTGATTTTTAAGTGCTGTTAATCTACCTTTCTTTTTTTACCACTCTCAGCTCTCATTTTGTTTTCTGACTGAACATAAACAGTATCTGTTGTTGCCATGCTTGCATGCCCAAGATCTTCTGATAGATCTTTTAAAGCTCGGCCTCGTTCAATCTCCATACTTGCACCAGTATGCCTAAGCCAATGTGTTGTAGCTTCTTTGAGTTTCATTGACTTGTTTTCTCCTTCAAGTTGTCTCATTCGAGTAAATGCCTGGTCAAATATTTCTTGAACTAACCGTCTTAGGTGTCTAGATGTCATTCCTCCTTGACCACGAATTTTTTCAACAAGCACATTATTATCACCACTTGTAGGTAAACCTGAAAGACCTCGATATAAACGATACCGCTTCAAAAAAGGAATAAAATCAGATGGAACTGTTGTATCACGTAGCTTTCTGCCTTTGCCAAATATTTTCAACCACCAATTATCATCTTCATCTTGCCAAAAGTGCCCCATAATTGGTGACCAATTATCACGTTCTGAAAGTTCTGATATTCTTAAAAATAATGTTTTCAATGACGCTATAACGAAAAGATTTCTTTCATAAATGGGATCCTCATTGGCCATATCCACAGCGGTATCTAGCAAGTATTGCCATTGTGCACTAGATAACCTTTTGACTTCTTTAACTTGAGCATCACTAATGAAGTGCTTGCAATCTTTTTTCGCTATTTGCGCTGGATTTCCATAACAAAATTCTTCACCCATTAAGTAATTATAAAAGACAATTATTGCGGTAAATGTAGAAGTTAAAGTTTGCTGTGAAGGACGATATTTTTTTTTATCAACTTCCTTAGATACCTGACTTTTAGCGGCTTGAATCTTATACGGACGCCATAATTCATTTGAATTGAAATAACTATTATTGAGTTTAAATCGTTCTTGGCTACTTGTACCAATCCAGTTAACTGGCGGCCTCCAACAAAAATCAGCATATTCCAAAATATCTGTTTTGCGAAACTCATCAATGGGCGTTTCTTTCTCTAAAAATGACCATAATATAAATTTCTCAATTTCGTTACGGAATCTATCATAAGTATGAACAGATTTATTCCTACCGGTATACTCAAGAAAAGACTTTCCCCATTGCCAATGCGTTAAACACCATTTAGGCATGCTATTTAAGAAGTCATCAAGTTTTGGGTAATCTTTTAGTTCTAATTCTAATAGTTCAATATATGTTGGATATAACGGTACTGGAGTATTTTTAGACATAGATAAATGATTATGGATGTTTGAATTTATTCTACCGACCCTAACCTACTATGTCCAATACCTATTTGTATTGGACTTTGATAAACATCTTTATTCATATCGCTCATTAACTTTAGTTTGATAATTAAAGTGAGATAGTTATACTTCTGAATATAATGATGATTTTAATAAAAATAATATTTTTACTTTCCATTTTGCCATTATCTGCAATCGCGCATACAGGCTTGAACCCAGACAATGATCTATCAAAAGGCAGAGTTATTCTGACAGTCGCTACTACAGAGGCTGGTTACTATCCATTTAACTATAGAGAAAATGGAGAAAGAAAGGGTCTATCTGTTGATGTTCTTAATTATTTTGAAGCAAATTCAAATTATGATTTTGAATTTGTAACTCTACCTTGGCCGAGGGCTCTTTATCTTGTTGCTCATGGTAAAGTCGATCTTATACTCACTTTATTTAAAACATCAAAACGCAAAAACATATATCATTTTATTGAACCAGCTTATGGTTATGAAGTTAATCAATTATTTACTTTAGTGGATAATAAGCTTGAGTTTAATGGTCAATTAAAGCAACTAACCCCCTACTCTATCGGTACCATAAGAGAGTATTCATATGGCGAAAATTTCGATCAGGCTAACCATCTAAACAAATTTACAGCGTTGACTGAAAACAATCTAGTAAAACTTTTGTTAGCTGGACGAGTAGATGCCATCGTCGGTAATCCATTGATTTTAAATGAGATAATATCAAAAAAGAAAGTAGAGTATAAAATTAGAGCTATAGAGCCATACATTGCTGTTACACCAGTACATATTGCACTTGCCAAAGGTAGGGAAAATTCCCAAGAAATAGAACAAACGCTTGGACAACTCACCCAACAATTAAAAGCATCCCCCTATTACAAAAAACTAATGAATAAATACCAAATAACTTCTAAGTAACATTTAAATTCAGTTGCTCTTTTATCATCCTGTATCAATGTTGCGACTTGTGTACTGTGTTTTGTCTCGGTATCGACACACTGGCTTATTAGATTTTTCCCTTTTACAAATATAAATAATTAAAATTAACTAAATTTCAGTTGGTTACACCTTATTTAAACATTGGTACAAGTCTTGTAACAACATTAACATCATTTATAAACATGAAAATAGTTAATGGATATTCAAAGAGCGGCAATTAATAAGCCTTTATGGCGTAAATATTGGTATATAGCACCTATAGCTGTTGCATTAATTGCAACATTTTCATTGAAGAATGTATTTGGGAATGCATCTTATATTGTTGAAAAAAATGAAGTCGTCATCGCTACAGTTGAACAAGGCCAGTTTAAGGTGAACGTCCGCGCAACAGGCGTATTAAAACCGTTGAATATTCGTTGGGTATCTTCACAAGTTTCAGGTCGTGTCGAACAAATCTTTGTTAAAGCTGGGGCTGCAGTAAACAAAGGTGATGTCTTAATTCAACTTTCAAACCCTGAGCTACATCGTGGGTTAGAAAAAGCACGTTGGGAGCTTGTAGCAAGGAAAGCAGAAAGTCATGCCGCTTATGTCTCATTAGAGTCTCAAATGGTTGATTTAGAAAACTCCGTACTTTCAGCCGAATTAAATTATCAATCAGCCAAGTTAAAACTCGATGCTGAGACTTCATTAATAAAGCAAGGTAATGCCACTGTTTCTGAACTTGACTACCAAAAAAGTCAATTAGCAGTGAAACAACAAATGCAAAACTGGCAAGCTCAGCAGAAAAAAACAGTCAAAATGAAGGCGAACATGGCGGCAACAAAAACAGCACAAAATGCACGTATAGGTTTAGTTGAAAATAATTACTTAAGGGTAAAAGAACAGGTTGAATCCTTAAGAGTTCGTTCATCAATCTCAGGGGTTGTTCAACAAGTTTCACTTGAGTTAGGTGAGCGCGCCCACGTTGGTGATAGCGTAGCGTTAGTGGCTGATCAACATTCATTATTTGCTGAATTACAAGTGCAAGAAGTACGCGCAAGAGATATTGTAATAGGCCAGTCAGTTGTTGTTGATACCCGCACAAGCGAGATTTTAGGTGAAATAATACGAATCGATCCTGCGGTAAAATCAGGCATGGTTTTAGTGGATGTAAAATTGGCAAGCCCTTTGCCTAATGAAGCGCGTCCAGAGTTAACCGTAGATGGATTAATAGAGGTTAGCAATATCGACAATGCCCTTTATGTTAAACGGCCGGTATTCGCACCTAAACATACTGATATAAACCTATATAAAATAATAAAAGATCAACAATTTGCGAAAAAACACTTGGTAAGCCTTGGGCAAAGCTCAGTAAATCGCATTCAAATTCTTTCTGGATTAACGGTTGGAGATGAAATCATCATTTCAGATACCAGTCGTTGGCAAGAACATTCAGAAATCAAAATTAATTAACGGTCATCAGCCTTATTGTGACCAAATCAAAAGTATAGAAATCAAAATAAACCAATAAATAATACCTTATTGGTAAATGGAGCAAACAATGACAGCATTAATCACGTTAACGAATATTAGCAAAGCTTTTTTAACCGAAGAGATAGAAACCCGCGCATTAAATGACATTAACTTAGTGATCAACAAAGGTGAGTATATTTCCCTAAGCGGTCAATCTGGTTGCGGAAAATCGACTTTACTGTCGCTACTCGGTTTACTCGATTCAGCAACCTCTGGTCATTATCAACTCTCAGGCAAAGATGTATCAACATTATCTCGTGATCAAAGAGCTAAAATTAGAAGTGAACAAATTGGTTTTGTTTTCCAGTCTTTTAACTTGATTTCTGATTTAACAGTTTTCGAAAACGTGATGTTGCCGCTGACCTATCAGTCAGGAAAATCAAAAAAAGAAATTGAAATGAAGGTAAACGAAGTATTAGCAAAAGTAGAAATGGGCCACCGAAAAAACCATTATCCTTCTCAACTTTCAGGTGGACAGCAACAACGTGTTGCCGTTGCAAGGGCGTTAGTCAATGAGCCCACAATTATTCTTGCCGATGAACCAACCGGTAACTTAGACTCTAAAAATGCTGAAGCCGTTTTACAATTATTTGAACAATTACATCGAGATGGCGCAACCATTTGCATGGTAACTCACGACCCTGCTTCAGCCAAAAGAGCAAGTCGTTGTCTTGAAATGTTCGATGGTCAACTAATCAAGGATACCTTCAGCACTAGCGAACAAACCACTCGCATTAAACCTATTGAATTGGCCGTGGGGTAATTATTATGTCGATGTTAATAGATATAAAATATGCATTTCGCCTATTATTTAAAGCACCAAAATTTACAGCAATGACCCTTGGAGTTCTAATAGGCGGCTTGTCTATTAGTTTGTTTACCTTCTCGTTTTTATATTCCATGGTTTATAAACCATTACCTTTACCTGAGGGGGGTACTGCAAAATCAATTGGCATTGAGTTTGATGGTAATATGAATTTAATTTCAGGTTATGAATATCAAAATGTCAGAAATAGTTTAACCAGTTTTGCTGAATTCGGGGTTTATGATGATCGCAATGTTCGCATTTCTGTAGCAGAGTCAGGAAGAAATGTTCAAGGCAGTACTGTTCAACAGGGTTTTTTTGAATTCAGCCGAACACAACCAGTTATAGGACGTACTTTTCAAGTTGAAGATATTAAATCAGGCGCAACTCCTGTTGCAGTGATCAGTTATGACGTATGGCAAAGCGACCTCAATGGTAGTGATGATGTATTAGCTTCAACCATGTTACTAAAAGGTGAAATTACACAAGTTATCGGCGTTATGCCCAAAGGATATCGATTTCCTAATACCTCTAAGATCTGGTTGCCCTTGTCAGAAGATGTATTTAATACCACTGCCGAAGCAAGTGAACTCTTTTATGCCTACGGCCGGATTAAAGCAGGTAAAACTATTGCACAGGCTGAAATGGAATTAGGCCAAGCGGTGAACCAAATTTATCAACAAAACGTAAAACTATATGATTTACCAGAATTAACTAAGTCTGCAAAATTATTGACCTTCCAGATGGCATTAACTGGTGGGCAAGGTGGAGCCATTTTTGCTTTTTTAAATGGCATTGCCTGGTTAATTTTATTATTGGCTTGTATTAATGTTGGTAATTTATTACTTGCAAGATCTATTGAAAGACAAAAAGAAACAGCTATTCGTGCCGCATTAGGTGCAACAACATCAAGACTGGTTAGTCAATTAATGTGGGAAGGGATAATTATCTCAACCGTAGGAGGCATACTATCCATACTATTAGTAGGGGCGGCACTCGACTATACCGAAATACTGTTGCACTCTTGGATACCTGGAGGTGGATCATTTTGGTGGCACTGGGGGATGGATGTAGAAACAGTATTAATGGGCGTCGCGTTTATTGTGGTGACTATCTTACTTTCAGCTTTATTACCGGCATGGCGTTCTGCAAACCAAGATATTAATTCCACATTACGTGACGGAACCCGAGGAGCACAAAGCAAAAAAGCGGGTCGTATTTCAAGAATATTAGTGACTGCTCAAGTATTTTTGGTTTCAACATTGATGTTAATAGGCTCCATTTCCGGTTTTATTTCTCATAAGCTAATTAATATAGATATGGGTGATGACTATACTAATGTGATGACGGCCAGAATGACAATACCTGAGAACAAGTACCCAGAGCCACAACAAAAATTGGCATTATTTAACACTTTAAAAGAACAAATTAAACAGCACCCTCAAGTGGTTGACGTGGTTTCTAATCGCTGGACCCCTGGCGTGACGGTGAGCTTTGAAGGACAAGATTATGGCTCAGAAGATGATAAACCAAAAATTGATACCATCACCGTTATTGGCGACACGGCAACGGTAGGTGTAAATTTAGTGGCGGGCCGTCAATTAGATCACCATGATAAATTAGGAAATCGTAAAACAGCCCTCATTAGTCAATCGATGGCCAATCGTTATTGGCCTGGTGAATCGCCACTGGAGAAGAGCTTTAGCATTAAGATCAATGATGTTAACGAGAAAGTGTTTGTAGTTGGTGTAGTTACCGATCGTTTAAACCCTGCTACCCTATTTGGAAAATTAGACACTGGCGATGAAATTTATCTTTCTGGTTTACAGTTCGTCGACAATTTCCATATGGTCTACTATCGAATTGAAGCCAATACCCAAAGCCCTGAAGAAATATTCTATCAGGCAATGTTTGCCACAGATCGTTCAATTGCAATGACCTACTCAGTGCAACAAGCCGGAAAAAACAGAGACCTAATGCGAGATTCAATGCGATTAATGTCTAAAATTACCTTTGGTACTGGTTTTTTCGCCTTATTGTTAGCCATGGTGGGTATTTATGGTTTAACGGCCAACTCAGTTGCACAGCGCACCCATGAAGTTGGTATTCGACGAGCCGTGGGGGCAAGTGACAAAAGTATAATTCGGATGTTTTTAAAACAAGGTATACGTCAATTAGTCATAGGTTTAGGTTTGTCGTTAGCCCTCTTTGCTTTAATTTCATATGGATTTCATAGCTTTACTGAAGAGATGTTACCTGCACATTTATACTTTGCCTTGGCTTTCTGCGTTGTTGGCGGTTTATCAGCCATTGTTATGTTAGCAATATTTGCCCCAACAAAACGTGCGGTAAAAATGGAACCTAGCATGGCATTGCGTTACGAATAATCTTCTAACTAAAAATATGTGCATGCCTTTCATGCACATATTTTATCTAATTCTTGTTCCTGCAAGTATTTTTCCTTACAGTAAACAATATTGTTATTAACAGTTAGCACCTTGGAATAAAAAAACCTGTGAATAAAAAAATACTAATCGCCGATGATGATATTAATATTATCGCCAGTTTAAAGTTTGTTTTATCTGATGAAGGCTTTGATATTATTGCTGTCACCACACCAGAGGCAGCAATAGAGAACCTAAAAAGGCATAGTGTCGATATAGTTTTGCTTGACATGAATTTTCAGCAAGACACCACATCGGGTGCTGAAGGCTTACAATTAGTTGAAGCAATTAACCTGCTTGATTTATCCATTCCTATTATTGTAATGACTGGGTGGGCCACCATTGATATTGCTGTAGAAGCTATGCAAGCAGGGGCAAAAGATTTTATTCAAAAGCCTTGGAAGAATGAACGCATGTTAAGCGCCATTGATAATCAATTAGCCTTAGCAAAATCTAATAAAAAAGCACAACGGTTGAGCCAACAAAATAAGCTATTAATATCTCAAGCACACCCTGCTAGTCGTGCAGGAATTGTTGCCGAATCTTCTGAGATGCAAACACTATTGTCTACATTAGAAGATTTGGCCCAAAGCGATATGAGTATTTTACTAACCGGCGATAATGGCACAGGCAAAAGCATGCTAGCTTCTTATGTTCATTCTGTTTCTACACGATCTAATAACTCTTTTGTTCCGGTGAATATGGGCGCAATACCAGAGACATTATTTGAAAGCGAAATGTTTGGCCATGTGAAAGGTGCGTTTACTGATGCAAAAGAAAACCGAATTGGGCGTTTTGAAATGGCAGAGCAAGGAACATTGTTTCTTGATGAATTAGCCAATATTCCAATAGGACAACAAGCTAAATTACTGAGAGTTTTAGAAGAACAAAAGTTTGAAGCGGTTGGCAGTAGTAAATCAGTACATGCCGATGTTCGTATTATATCAGCAACCAATAGTGATTTACTAACAGCCATTACAAACAACACCTTTCGGCAAGACCTTTATTATCGCTTAAATACCATTGAAATAAGAGTGCCTTCATTATGTGAACGAATCGAAGATATTCCGGCTCTTGCTGAGCATTTTTTACATGATTTTGGCCTAAAATATAACAGAGATTGCCCTGAACTTTCTACCGCAGCGATCATCAAACTACAACAATATGCATGGCCTGGTAATATACGTGAATTAAGTCATTTAATGGAGCGCGTATTGTTCACTTGTAAAAAAGAGATTATAGAAGCAAAAGATTTACTGTTGGCCGAAAACATCGTAAGTGCTAATTCGTTAGATGATCTGACAATAACAATGGAAGAATTGGAAAAAATCGCTTTAATTAAACGATTAAAATCTTTCCGAGGTAATGCCACAGAAACAGCCAAATCTTTAGGTTTAAGTCGCAGTGGTTTTTATCGACGTATGAGTAAATATGAATTGGTTTAAATCACTCAAAAAACGCTTTTCTAATAACAAGTTGAAAAGTCATCTTGATACTCAAGAGAACTTAATATTGCTCGCTTGCGTACCTTTATTTATCGTTAATATTATTACTTTTCTGTTAACTGATATTTCAGGCTACCTCATTGCTTTTATCTTAATAATTTTGTTTATACTGTGTTGTTTTGTATTCATTGCTAGCAAAAATAATGCCGCGTATCAAATTAGAACCCTTTCCAACCTTATAGAATCAATGATTGATGGTGATTACAGCTTGCGTGGACGACTACAAACCAACCCTGCTTTTCAAGAACTATTAAACTTAATAAATAATTTAGCCAACACTTTATCTAAACATAAAATAGAAGCAAAAGAATCTCGACTTCTATTAGAGCGAATAATGGAACAAATGGATGCCATGGTGCTCGCTACGGATGAGCAAGGCATGGTTGTGATGGCTAATGCCTCAGCTAGTAAATTGATTTTAGGCAATGAAGAAAATATTAATCAAATATCCCTCACCTCAATCCCTGTTGGTGCAATCATTGCCAAAGCTGACACGGGTATTATTGAATTTAACCAATCACAATTAAACGGTGAACATTTTTTATTTAAGGAGTCATTTTTAAGCGAAGGTAAACAGCATCAGTTGTACTTATTAACCAACGCAGAAAGATTATTAATGGAAAAAGAACGAAACGCATGGCAAAGTTTATTACGCGTATTAAGCCATGAAATGAATAACTCGTTAACACCTATATCTGCAATCAGTCAGACATTGCAAAAAAAACTAAAACGCTCACTTTCAACACCAGAGTCATCTGTAAATAACGAGTCATTGTTAGAAGGCATCAATATTATCAATGAACGGGCTGATTCACTCAGTAGCTTTATTGCCAGCTATAGCCAACTATCTCATTTACCTAAACCTCATGTCACTGATTTTAATTTACTTTCAATAATGAAAAATACCGCAGCTTTATTTTCTGGTTCTCAGATAAAAATACTTGTTGGTGATGAAATAAGGGTTAAAGCAGATAAGAGTCAATTTGAGCAAGTGCTCATCAATCTCTTTAAAAATGCTATTGAAGCGATGTCAACAAGCAATGAGAAGGTCATTACTATTTCCTATACCTGCGATTCTCAATGGCAACATATATCTATAACCGATAACGGATCCGGTATCGCTAATGTTGAAAATTTATTTATCCCTTTTTACACCACAAAAAAACAAGGCAGCGGTATTGGATTAGCCTTATGCAGACAAATTATGTTTAACCATAATGGCTTAATAAAACTGCATAATAAGCTAGATGAGAAACTAAAGATTACCGGTGTAGAAGCAGTGTTGTCATTTCCTACTGAATAACTTTATTTTTGCTTAGTTCAAAATAAAGTAAAAAAAACACCAATAAAAGCTACTAAATATTTCCAGCGATAAACAAGGATTTGTTTATTGTAACAAGTGCGGCTGATTTGCATAAAGAGCACAATAGTAAATCTATAAAAGCATTAGATATTAAAAAGCAACTTTAATCAGACTAATCAGTCTACCTCATCATTTGAGAAAGCCTTATCCCACTGACGATCAAAAGCTTCTTTAAGTCGATCTGGATATCCTTCAGCTTTAAATATCAACCCTTTCATTTTCAGACTTAGTGCCTTGTCATGATGAATCTTTGCTAATGTCTGATTTATTGAGGTTGCCATTTGTTTACCAAAAGGTGTTTTTGAGCAGAGTAATCTGTCAACTCTTCCTTCAGCATCAGATAGTTCACTAATCTCGTAAAGTGTTACCTTGTGGTTATTGTATATATCTAAGTTTGCAATAGTTCGGTGAGAGACGTAGCCAAAATCAATTCTCCGCTTTTCAATCATTAACAACGTATGGTCACTTAGATCTTTATCGAGTCCGCTTATTTGAACCACATCGTTGTGACTTGCCTGCTCGATCACTTTTGTCCAGGCATTAATAACATTTTCAAAGATAACGGTTGAGTAACCACTTTTCAAAAGTTGCTTTACTGAAACAGCACCATTGTCGTCATATGCAGACAACTCACCTTTGCGAGCCGCTATCATATAGGGCAAAGAGACTGAGGTTGGATTAGTAAAATACCCCCACTCTTCCCGTTCTTTTTCATAATCCGCGCCCCAAAAACAATAAGCTGTTTGAGCCCGTTTTCTATTTTGGATGATATGCCAACTCCTCCTGATCGGATAGGCTTCAAATTTGTGATCAACATCTTTAATTTGGTTAGCAACAAATAACATCAACTCCAAAGCGCTGCCATCAACGATAGTACTGCCTTCCATCTTTTGATCAGACTCTATAGGCTTTAACCAAATAAGTGTTGAAGTTGCATTAGCACTTGGCACTATTATCAAAAATATGAATATAACTAGACTTTTTATAAATATTTTACATGTTTGATAGTTAGAAATAGTCATCAATAGCCTTACAAACACATGTATAAAGCATACAGCCATTGAGACTAGTAAGAATAATCATATCAGTGTTCATTTTCATTTGGACCTAAGGAAAGTTAACAGAGAAAAACTGAGCATCAGTTTATCAATTAATATTACCTTGTTTGACTAAGTTCATTCAAGGCTCGATTTTAGCAGAGGTTAAAATTTTCGTTAAAAAACGTCAACTATGCAATCATTGATAACCTGTCACATTAATTGACAAATTTCAGAATTAATAACTCTCGAAAAATCATTATTTTTAGCTACAAACAGGATGATAACCATCAGAAACTTATATCTGATTGATGATGTGTTAGTAAAAAGGTAAAGTTAGAAATTAAATAATCATTTAGCCGAAAATCAACCTCCAGAATAGATGGTTTTTTCTCGCCTAATAAGCTGTAATGCGTTTAGTCAATTTATCATTCGGAGTTTAATAAATGGAATTAACTGTTGGTACTGATTCAACATGGTCATTAAGAGTTTGGATATGTAGTCAAATAGCACAATTAGATATTGATGTTAACATTATTGATTTAACCAATTCAGATTATAAATCAGAGATACTCAAGCGCTCAGTAACAGGTTTAGTCCCTTCCTTAAATGAAGGTACTTTTGTGATACATGATTCGCTGGCAATCTCTGAGTATTTCAATGAATGTTCTGAAGGTGTTCTTTACCCTAGTTCTAGCTCTGAAAGAGCTTTGGCTCGTAGTTTGTGTTCAGAGTTACACTCTGGTTTTATGAACCTTAGATCACAATGTCCATTTTCATTAGGACCAGTTACTCCTTTATTAGAATTTAATAATGACATTAATAATGAGTTAATTCGCATTGAAAAAATTTTTGGGTCAGCACAACTTCCCTTTATGTTTAATTCCCCAGGAGTAGTAGATGCGTTTTATTCAATTCTTGCTTTTAGGTTAAAAGCATATGGGATCAAGCTTCAAGGTAAAGCCGGAGAGTATCAAGAAAGCTTATTGAATTGGTCTCATTTAAAACAAGCTATCAAGCAGGCTCATACCTGGAAAAACGGTTAGCCCATAAAATATACAAGGACACGTATACTTTTGCGCTTTTACTTTTCAAACAACAATTACTGCTAATAAAGTGTTATACGTTTAAAAGTTAGTCCTTTGAAGGTAACCGATAGGTAACATAACCATCTGTACCACCCGTTAGTTTGTTGTATAACCCCCTCGCCACTACATTATCGTGTTGAGTTTGCCAATAGACATCTTGCCAACCATTTATTTTCGCTTCTTTAACGACAGACTTTATCAAAAGCTCCCCTAGCCCGATACCACGAGCTTCAGCGAGCACAAATAAGTCTTCTAAGTAACAAACAGGATGTTTTTGCCAAGTATCTGAATGCGGAAAATAATGAGTAAAACCAAGTAACTCTCCACTTTCAGTGTTTTGAGCAACAAGACAATTAATCGGATTTTCAAGTGTATGTATTCTTTGCCAAAGTAATTCGGTAAGTTCGTCTTTAAAATCTTCTGATTTATAAAAAATAAGGTACTGGTTCCATAGCTTCTGCCAAGCACTACGATCAGTTAACTTAGCTTTTCTAATATCAATACTCATATAAATACCTTAATAAAAATGCTAATTATAGTGTTAAAACTATGCACCTTCTATATTGAGAGATTGGCACCATTGACTAGCTTTTAAAAACTCATCTTGAACAAGTTTTTTATCTAAAGAATATTGATTTAAACTATTAACTAAACTCTTGTCAGTTTTTACCTGTTCATGACCAAGGATAAAGCTAGTGGTTAAATCGAGTAAATGACCTAACAAACCATCATGCTTTACTAAAGCAGTTTCAATAGGTTTGGCCAATGGCATGGTTTTCATAATTTCAGTAATTGGCATGGACAACATAACTTCAATAGCACTTAGTAAACCTGTAATAAAAGCAAAGTCATTGACGGATTTAAAAGCACTATGATTACTTAATGCAAACATCATTTTGCCCGTAATCAATGCTTGTTTGCAGACTTCATCTGTAGTGTCTGACGTTAAGTTAGATAAAGCTAGTATCGATACAAACTGTCTTAATTTATCTTCTCCCAAATATGCTGCAGCTTGCTTCAATGAAGTTATCTCAACCCGAGTGCCTGTAGCGACATTGTTCACCATTTTTAACAAACCAACAGTTAAATTAACGTCATGGCTGATTATTTCAGCGACTGTTTCATAGTTTAATGGGTAGTTGAACGTCTCACTGAGCAAGTTAAGCATTTGAGTTTTTATAGGTGCTAATGCTTGGCCTTCAATAATTTCAGGTTCGTGATAGAAATAACCTTGGAAGTAATCAAAACCAACTTCGGCTAGCGTCTGTTGTTGATTTCTGGTTTCTACTTTTTCAGCTGCTATAGATATTTTAAATGGCTTCATTCTAGCGACTGCTGGTATTAAACGCTTAGTATTAATTTTTTCAATATCGACTTTAACAATATCAATGTAAGGGAAAAGCAAATCCCAGTGCGGTGCTAAATCATACTCGGTTAGAGCAATCATATAGCCTTTTTCATGATAAAACTTTATGATTTTCAGGAGTTTTTTGGTCGGTTTTTCTTGGCCTACGAGTTCAATAACAATTGAATTTTTATCAAACATTAGTGGGAATTTATGAATTAAACAGTTCTCTGTGAAATTGATAAATGACAACTTGCCCATACTTATCGTTTGAATATCACCATGAATATGATTTTGAATAATAAGTTTTGAGCTTGCTATATCTTGTTCTATTTCAGGGAATTTATTATCTGGACTATCTCTGAACAATAATTCGTAACCGATAGTTTCTGACTTTTCATTAAGAATAGCTTGTCTGGCGATATAAGTATTTTTCATTTCGCTTTTTTATTATAGATATATTACTACAAGGTTACCATTATCGCATGAAATTACTAGTTTAAATTGACAACTCATTAACCATTTTCTGTTATTGGTTATTTATGAGATACGGGGCTAAAACTTCACGCTTGCCATCAATTGAATGAGGTTGTTTGATACTAAGTATTCCACTCATAAATGGGAAAATATGAATATTTTCAAACACCATAGTTTTTCTACTTTTATGTATACTAGGGCCAGTGGCAATAAATAAGCCCATTAAATCCTCTTGATTTAGAGCATCGTACCCATGAGTGCCCATATCGGAAAATTCAATGTTATGGCTTTCCTTTACAAAAGTTGCTGGAGGTAGGGCTTCAAGAATTACATCAGGAACAATATCGACTGCTTTATTAAACTGCCAGTGCTTAGGGTAACCTCCCTTGGAATATAAACGATAAAGGTTGGAGTTATTCTTATTTGTTGAGATTTTTTGTATTGTTCTTGAACGTACTTGCTCATCTAATGTTTTAAAGTAAATATATAATTGAGTGTCATTTCGAGCAACAATAATTGTTTTAGCTTTGATTAACTCAAGAATTTGTTGATCAAAAATCATTGATGGTTTAATAATCTTGGCTCTATCTTTTTGTAGCATGCCATGGTCTGAGACTAAAATAATATTTACTTCATCTGTTACTTCTTTCTTCAACCTTGCTAGAAATTCACCAATTAATAAATCTATTTCTTCAACTGCTAATGCTAGTTCGTTTGAGTAAGGTCCATAATAGTGCCCTGCACTATCTACGCTTGAAAAATAACTGGCAATAAATTGTGGACGTTGTTTATGAGGAAGCTGTAACCATTTTATTATTTGATCAAATCGAGCTCTGTTCGTATCTTTTTTATTGAAGGGAATATTATAGGTTGGTGTTTTCCCTTTAAGTTCAGACTCTGGCCAGAAATATACTGCTGTTTTTAATCCATTTTGTTTTGCAACAGACCAAAAAGGATCAGCTGTTAACCATGCAGAATTATTTTTACCGGCTCCTTTATAATACTTTTTATCTAATGTTGGGCTGTAGAAACTATTATTGCTAATTCCGTGATTAACTGGGTAAGAGCCTGTAATTATTGATAAATGGTTTGGAAAGGTTTTACTGGGATAGACGGGTTGAAGCTTAGCCGAAATTCCTGATTTAGCTAAGGCAAGAATATTCGATGGTTGATGTTTACTCAGGTATTCATAAGAAAAGCCATCAATAGATAACAAAACTACAATCGGTTTAGGCGTTTTACTATGGGCAGAGCCGCAAATTAACGCGGCTAAGAAACAAAAATAAATACAGCGCATTAAACATCCAATTTGTAATTTTATTATCATTTAGGAAAATAGTATAAAAAAACTAAAACAGCTCTTTAATATTTACTAAATCTGATTTGTTTTTAATAATTTCTTCCGAAGTTAAACCAGATAGTTCATGTGGAAAAACTAGCCATTCTTCCGATTCATGCACATAGTAATCTGGAGTAATATCTACTTGTTTGTTCTTAGGTTTATACCAAGGACAAGCAACACGAACATCATGTGGCATATTCTTTCTCATTGTTGATTCAAGCTTTGCAATAAGCGCTTTAATGCTTCTACCAGAATCAAAAACGTCATCTACAATGAGTAAGCCATCATCAGCATTTGCATTCTCAATAATGTAATGTAAGCCATGTACGGTTATTTCTTTGCTTTGTTGGTTGATGCCGTAATAAGAAGAGGTACGTACTGCAATATGATCTGTCTCAACCTTTTTATAATCAAAATATTCTTGAACTGCGATGCCTATTGGTGCACCACCACGCCAAATACCTACAATAAACTGTGGTCTAAACCCGTCTTCATATACTTTAGCTGCTAGTCTAAATGAGTCTTCAAGTAACTCTTGCGCCGTAATGTATTTCTTATCCATAAACAATAACCTTAATTCTTAGTTCTTAATTTTCTATATTATAACGCGAAAATTTTCGTTTTTAAATTGTTTGTCTAATTAGTCAGGTTTTTATTTATCAAGGGGTGAATGTTTTTATCAAAAAAAGTTAAATAGTTAAAAATTGATTGGCATGCTTGAATAAAAAATGGAAGGTTTACATTGTCAAATTCATCATGAGTTGTATGGTAGTTTTTGTGTTCTCCAACGCCAAAAAATACAAATGGGATATGTTTTCGATTAAAAGAACCGTGATCGCTAGCATTGTTCCAGTTAGTTGCCCTATTAGCTTTATAAAACTCTCTTTTGAAACCTCGTTTTATTTTAATTGCTGAGCCACTTAATAAAGCACTGAAATCCTTTAATTGCTGTTGGGGCAATATCTTTTCTAGCCGGTTTTCAATGTAATGCAATTTCCTTGTATTTTGACTACCAGCAATCATATCAATATTTATATTGAGTCTTATTTGAGACAGCAATTTTTCTTGTTGGCTAATAAATGCTTTAGCGCCGAGTAAATTAATTTCTTCACCATCAGTAAATAAAAATATAACACTGTATTTTAGAGGTTTTTTTGCAATAGCTTGCCCAAAAGCAAGTACAGCAGCAGTACCTGAAGCATTGTCATCTGCTCCGTTGTATATTTTAGCTCCCTTTTTTCCTAAATGATCATAATGAGCACTGAGTACAATGTACTGGTCAGGAAATTTTGTTCCTTTTACAATGCCAATTATATTATTTCCTTCATTTTGGGAGGTAAATGTTTTGTGTTTGAATGAGTGTCGGAATTTATCTTGAAATGGTTGAACATTACTATTGATTAAAGACGATATAATATAATTTTGCGCTTTGGTAATTTCAGAAGAGCCAAACTTTCGTCCCGCCATATTATCTGCAGACAAGACTTGTAAATGATTAGTAAGATCTTTTATTTGCTGTTCATCTAAATGCGATTTTAAATGAATGTTATTATCTTGCGACGTTGGTGATGATGAACATCCAACAAAGAGCAGTATAATTAAAACTAGGTATTTTTTAATTTATTCTTTCTGCCTTTAAAAATTTTAACTTCGCTATGTATTGGTGCTCAGTTGACTTTATCTTGTTTAATGTCAACGCTTTTTTCATTGCTCTTTCAGCTTCGGGCAATCTATTCATTTGATAGTAAACCCTTGCTAGACCAAAATAAAGTTCATGTATTTTTTTATTCAGTTTTATCGCATCTTTGTAGTGTTTTAACGCTTGTAAGTAATCGTGTTGATAATACGCTTCATCAGCTAATACTGCATGATAGTATGGATTTTTAATTCTTTTAAGCAAAAGTCGACTTTCAATATTATCAGCCTCTAGGTTCTTTTGTTGGCTGCGTAATAATAAGGCTAAATTTGTTAAGGCAGTTAAGTTATCAGGATTAATTTCAATAGCATACCTGTACGCTATTTCTGCCGAATTTAAGTTGTTCGTTAAACGGTATAGCACTGCTAAATTCCCCCAAGCACCGCTAAATGTCTTGTCAGCTAATGTTGCTGCTTTAAAATATTGATAAGCTGTATTATATTTTTCATTAACTAAAGCCTGCCCGCCTTTATTATTATAAAACATTGCTAAAACAGTATTTTTCTCTATTACTCTTCTAGGAAAGCTCTGTTTTACTGCGTAAGGGTCAAAATCAATTTGAACATTATCATTACCATATATAAGATGCCTATTTGAATGTGCACTTGGTTTAATCAATAAATTTACATGTCCGGTAAGTAAATTATATTGACCATTTCTAACCCAGTATTCCGGAACATCTACTTGTTGAAAATCCACATCTAAATTTGCCTCTTTAGCTAACGCATAGGCCATAATAGTTAATGACATACAATTGGCTGTTTGGCTATGATAAGCCTCTCTAGCTGTAAGGTTTGCATTAGTTGAATAGCTCAATGAAACCATTTCTTGAGAGAAAATATGCTCTAGTAATTTTCTTGCCTTTTTATGAGGGTCTTGAGTTTTGTTTAAGGTATTTTCAACCACAGAAAGCATTTCATCATCTAACATAAAAATCTCTTGCTCAGACTCAATTTTAAATGAAGTAGGTAAAACAAAGTGTTGGTCTAAATAAAGAGATTCGACGGGTATTGTGGATTTTACAACAAGGCTATTACTACTTTGGCAAGAGAATAATGCCGGTAAAGAAAGAAATAAACTAATAATGATAAAACGCTTCATAATTTCTCCCAAACAACTTAGCTTAAAATGGCTAGTTAAAGCGTAAGACAAATTACACAAAAATGCTAATAACGATGAGCCCCATTAATATTTGTTTACAAAGTAATAAAGCATGCAGTGAAGAATTAAAAATTAGCGCTCGCCTTTACCAAACATATAAATAATGCGACTGGCAACGGTATCTTCAGACGTTTTAGTACTACTACTGTAATAATGACGCCAATCAAGTTGAACCGCGAGATTATTGGTTAATTTGTAATGAAGTCCTGTGCCTAAATTTACTTGAAATGTTTTTAGATCGTAGTTTTTTTTCCACATCATTTCACCAAAACCTGTAGTTATATAGGGACGTAAGTTTCTTTGGCTATTAAAATAATATTGACCATCTAAACTATAGTTTTCATAAGCAACTTTATTGCCTGTTCCTGCTATTAGCTGATCTAGTTTAGTTTTAGAGTATGAGACACGAGCAGAAAACTTTTTGGAAAAATACAAACCTAATGAATATTCTGTAACCATATCATCAGTTAATTGCCAATGTTCATCGAGAAAGACTTCTCCAAATCCATAAGAGACCCCAACAATACCTGTATCAACAGGATCATTGATTTTAGTTGGTTTGTATTTTTTAGTTGGATTGTAATTGCCACCATCACCAAGTTGCAATGAAATATTTAACTGAATTTGACTTTCTGTTTTGCCATTCAAATCAATTGGTACATCTTTAACGCTGATATAGCTTGTTCCAGCCTTAATAATTTCCTTGCCAAAAAGCTTGTTTACTCCAACACTTATACTATCAACGGGATCAAGTAATATTAGGGCTGTACTGCCTAATATTGATGATCCAAAAACCTCGTCATTATCAGCGCGTATACTCATTTCAGTGGTAAAAGCCCATTCACCATAAACCCAACCTAAAACAGGTGTTACAACTATATCTTGGATGGAAGGTATTTCAGCAAAAGCTTCAATGCCATATTCCCAATAGAAAGTAGACATCATTGCCGAATATAAAAAAGAATCCCATTGACGATATCCAGATTTACGAGCAACCTGATAATAAACACCACCAAAATAAGGGTGTCCAATAAGGTTTAGGGTTCCGCTATCACGATCCCATACTGGGCCAGCTTTAACATTTTGAGACCACTTTTTAAAAAGGCTTTCATCATTATCCCAATTTGTAATATCTGCTGGCAATAATGCAATGACACCAATAGCTCCAAAACCATAAGCAAAAATGGATTTAGTTTGTGACCATAAACGTGCACTGTCTTCTCCGTTATATGCTGAGAAAAGTGAAACTTGATAAGGGGATTGATAAAAGTCAGCATTAGGTTGTAAATTCTCCCAACGTTTTATGGGATATTTTTCAGGAAAAAATGAGGCTATATCAGCTTCTGTAATATCGGGAGTAAATAGAATTTCTTGATTTAATTCAGACATTACCTCTTGAGCTGATATAACAGGACAAATACAAAGAAGAATGTAGAGTATAATTTTTTTTAGAAAAGTATTAATTTACGACTTCCTTAATATCAAACTGAGTCTCATCTGTATCATTTAACAAAATTATAACATTTGTCTTAAGAGACAAAAAAACCGCTTAAAGCGGCTTATCTTATAGATGGCGATGAGATAGAAATTTGAACTCCATTTCGTGGGAATATGCTATAAACCCTTGCCTGATAATATTTCAATTAAAAATACTGTCAATTAAACAATATTTTATATGTGGCGGTGAGATAGAGATTTGAACTCTATGTCGTGGGTATGCGCTACAAACCCTCGCCTGTTATATTTCAATAACAAACACTGTAATTAAACAATATTTTATATGTGGCGGTGAGATAGAGATTTGAACTCTATGTCGTGGGCATGCGCTACAAACCCTCGCCTGTTATATTTCAATAACAAACACTGTAATTAAACAATATTTTATATGTGGCGGTGAGATAGAGATTTGAACTCTAGAAGGGCTACAAACCCTTGCCGGTTTTCAAGACCGGTGCTTTCGACCACTCAGCCATCTCACCAATTATCTAGCGCAAGAGATATCCTGCCAAAAGACGGGGCGAATATTAAATAGTAGAGAGTTATTTGTAAAGGATTAATTAACAAAAAGGTTATTTACTTTCAATTTATACCAATTGGACTAATTAATCCGTTTTGTATTAAATATCTACTTTATAAAATCAAGATGTTCTTGGTAAAAATCGCCTAACAAAGGAACTTTTTGTTTGTGCGCCTTTACAGCATGATACAGTGCGAAAAACCAAATAAGACAAACGGCAATATTTAACAACCAACCAATAAGCGGGATTAGTGCTAATAAAGCTCCAGTAATGATTAAGCCTAGAGATTGACGTAAATGAAAACTAGCAAAACTTGACTTATGACTCCCATGTAAAACAATAGCTGCTAGCCATCCGATTAATGTGATATAACTTAAAACAGCAACAACTTTCTCAATTGTTGAAACTTCATATGTTGAAGAGTACTCATAATAAACACTTATATTAGATGAGGCTTGTTGCTTAGACTTTTCCATTGATTGATATTGCATAAATTGACACTCCGTCGCTATTATTCAAATCAGTAGCAAATTTGTTTACTGTTTCATAAAATATAGACTGAATAATTCCATTCAACAATCAACTTTCTTTAATAAAAATGTATTTCAGCGTTAATCAATTAATATATAAAAAGAATTATTTAAATAATTTTTTCTGGCTCTTAGGCGTATTATATTTATTACGGTTATTTATAAAAAATATCTAAACTAATACCAAGTCCATTAAGTTATTTCCCACTCAGCGAGAATTAAAAGGCTTAGAGGCAAGGCTTTGATTGAAGAGAATGGTTATTCAGGAGAATATGCTCCTGCATTCTCTAATAAGCTACAT
>Ga0105348_1000787_pt1 | contig 22712 bp, 21 predicted proteins | sample EN8Hudsemesocosm_2_FD_83504 | JGI IMG/M metagenome (GOLD analysis project Ga0105348, IMG submission 83504) | Methane-oxidizing microbial communities from mesocosms in the Hudson Canyon - EN8C Hudson Canyon | ecosystem: Environmental > Aquatic > Marine > Cold seeps | place: Hudson Canyon... | reverse complement strand
TCCATTCCTGGAGCGCGGGTGGGTTGTTGTCGCCACCGACTACGAAGGCATGGGCGGGCCGGGCATCCACCCGTACGTCGTGGGCGAGAGCGAGGCCCGCGGGGTCTTCGACATCGTCCGGGCGGCCCAGTCGATACCCGGCGTGGGCGCGGATGGTCCGCTCGTCGTCTGGGGGCATTCCCAGGGAGGCCACGCCGCAATGCACGTGGCCGAACGCTGGCAGGACCTCGCCCCCGACCTGGACCTGGTCGGGGTCGCCGCCGGTGCACCGCCTTCCCAGTTCGCGTTGCTGTCTGCGTTCCTGCAGGGTTCCTCCTACCAGGGCTACCTGGTGATGGCCGCCGCCAGCATGGCGGCCACGTACGACGAGCTGGACCTGGAGGCCGTCATGAACCCAGCCCACCTGCACCTCCTGGACGAGCTAGAGAAGGGTTGCACCGGCCACATCTTCGACGTCTTCAACGAGATCCCGTACGAGGACCTACTCAGCGTCGACGACATCTTCGCCATCCCGGCGTGGAACACCCGGCTCATGGAGAACGACACCAACCAGTTGCCGAACCAGGTGCCGGTGGTGATCCTCCACGGCGACCTCGACCAGCAGATCCCGGTGCTCAGCAGCGCAGCGCTCTTTGCCCAGTTGTGTGCCTTCGCCGACCACGCGCCGTTGGAACGGCGCGTCTACGAGGGTGAGGGCCACGGCTCGGTAGTTCCGGCCTACCTGGACGACCTCACGGCGTGGCTGGAGGCACGGGTGGCAGGCGAACCCGCCACCGACCAGTGCGGCGCCTGACCTAGGCGGCTAGAGGCCTGCGGCAGCCGGCATGAGGATGACGACCACCCCGCTGTCGACCTCCACCGTCGCCATCGGGCCGGCCATCCGGTTGGACAGGCCGAGGCCCAGACCCGGTTCCAGCACGCCACCGGACAGCGGCCACGCCAGACCGGTGGTGGTGACGCCGGTCGCCTGACCGCCGACGGCCAGCAGGCTGACCAGGTCGTCGACGGCTCCACGCACCTCCACTCGGTCCCGCACCACCCAGGCCCGTGTGCTGTCGATCCTGAGGTCGATCCTGAGGTCAGCCCAGCGGTCTGCGGTAACGACCAGCAGGTTCCCGAGGGCGTGGTCCATCCTTCCGCTGATCGTGCCTACAACGGTCACCGAACCCATGCCGGCATTCAGTGCCGCGGCCAGGGCCAACTCCAGATCGGTCTCGTCTTTGTCCACCGGGTGCCGCTCCACGGCCGGTGCCTGATCCGCCGCACCGAGAGAGGCCGAGTCCAGGTCACCGACCAGCAGGTCCACGTGGATGCCCAGGGACCTGGCGTTGTCGAAGCCCTCGTCGGCGGCGATCACCATGTCGGCTGCGGGAAGGACCCCGATGTTCCGGGGGACGGGTCCACCTGTGATGACAAGGGCGTGGCGAGTCATCAGCGATCGGATCCTTTCACCCGGACCGTCCACCGGCCGGCGACCTGCGTGAGGTGGAGGTCCAGGCCGTAGCAAAAGGAGAGGGCCTGTTCCGTGACCACGCCGGCCAGCGGCCCGGCGTCGACCACCCGGCCTGACTCCAGGAGGAGGGCGTGTGTGAAACCGGGTGGGATCTCCTCCACGTGGTGCGTGACCTGCACCATTGGGGGAGTGCCCGGATCCGCGGCCAAGTCGGCGAGCGCGGCGACCAGCTCCTCCCGGCCGCCCAGGTCCAGACCGGCTGTCGGTTCGTCCAGTAGCAGAAGGTCCGGTTCGACCATCAGGGTTCGGGCCAGGAGGACGCGTTGCCGCTCGCCCGAGGACAGCGTCCCGAAGGCATGGCAGGCGCGGTCCCCGCACCCGATCCGGCCCAGGAGGGCGCGGGCCCGGTCACGGTCGTCGTCCGAGTAGTCGTGCCACCACGGCTCGAGTGCCCCGTGGAGCGCCGTCATGACCACGTCTCCGGCGGTGATGCCGGGACGGAAGGTGTCGGCTAGGGACGCCGAGGAATATCCGATCCGATTCCTGAGAGTGCGGACGTCGGATCCGCCCAGGGTCCCGCCCAGCACGCGGACCATGCCGGTGCTCGGATGAAGGTGGAGGCCGGCGATCCTGAGCAGGGTGCTCTTCCCCGAGCCGTTGGGCCCCAGCACCACCCAGTGCTGGCCCGGGTCGACACGCCAGTCGATGTCGGCCAGAAGGGTCGTGTCACCGATGCGCCGCCCTACGCCGACAAGTTCGAGGACGGGCTCAGGCACATCATCGACCCTACGACCAGGTACCGGCATGTGACGGGCCGATCGCCCGTTAGGCAAGGGACCGGACCAGGAGAACGACGGCGGCGACCGAGGACAGGACGTACACAGACGGCGCCAGCCAACCGCGGTCCAGTGGCGTCCGGAGCGGCCCGGAGAGCGCCACCCCTACCATCGCGGGCAGCACCAGCCAGGCTGCGAGCACCATGTCGGACGTCCCGAACTGACCGGCGAGGGCCAGCACAGCGAGGGAGATCGTGGTTCCGACGAGGAAGTAGGTCGAGAGGGTGGCTCGCATGACCGGTCCCGGTAGGTCGTGGAAGACGAGGGCGATGGGAGGTCCGCCGACGGCCACCGTTGTGCCCATGAACCCGCTCAGCCCACCGGCGGCCATGAGGCTCCGGGGGGTGCGCCCGGTGTGCACACCGCTGGCCTTGAGGGCCACCGAGAGCAGCAGCAGCACGCCGAACAGCACGCCGAGTCGCTCCTCGGCGACCAAGGTCAGGGCGAGCACTCCCAGCAGCACCCCTGGGACCCGGCCGGTCAGCGCCCACCTGAGTCCCTGGTGGTCCACGGAGCCGCGTTCTCGCACGCTGAAGAGGCCGCTCAGCAACGGGTTCACCATCAGGACTGGTCCGGGAACGAAATCCGGGTGAATGAGGGCGAGGATCGGGACGGCGAACAGGCCTGCACCGAATCCCAGTACCCCCTGCAGGGTGCATCCGATGGCGTAGACGGCTAGGCCGGCAGCCAGTTGGAGTCCGCTCACCGGGCGTTCCCGGCGTGGTCCGAGTGTTCCATCCAGGTTTCGACCATCTCGGCATACTGCCCACCCGACGACACCAACTCATCATGGGTTCCGTGCTCCACGATCCGACCATCGTCCACGACAGCTATGCGGTCGGCCCGCATGGCGGTGGCTAGGCGGTGCGCTATGAGGATGGCGGTCCGGCCCTCCAGAAGTGAATCCAGGGCCTGCTCGATCACCGACTCGGAGAGCAGGTCCAGGTTCGAGGTGGCCTCGTCCAGAACGAGCACCCGGGGGCGCGCCAGGAACGCCCGGGCGAGGGCCACCAACTGGCGTTCACCTGCCGAGAGTGAGGCGCCACGCTCGTGGATCGGGGTGTCCATGCCGTCTGGCATCCGGTCCATCAGGCCCTGGAGGCCGACCGCCCTGCAGGCTTCGATGACCTCGCCGTCGGTGGCGTCGCGGCGGGCGAAGGCGACGTTGTCCCGGATCGTCCCGTTGAAGAGGAACGGTTCTTGTGGAACCACGCCGAGTTGGCTCCTTAGCGAGTCGATGGAGACGTCGCGGAGGTCGTGGCCGTCGATGGTGACGTGCCCGAATGTCGGATCGTAGAAACGTGTTATCAACTTGGCGATGGTCGACTTGCCCGCGCCGGTCGGGCCGACCACGGCGAGCACCTCGCCTGGAGCCAGCTCGAGGTCCACGTCACGTAGCACCAGGTGGTCCGGGTCGTAGCCGAAGGTCACCCCCTCCAGGCGGATCGCCCCTCGGATCGGCGGCAGGTCGATGGCATCGGAACGCTCAGGAACGCTGGGTTCCCTGGCCAGGAGGTCCCGGAGCTTCACCACCGCAGCACTGCCCTGCTGGTACTGGTTGTACAACTGGACGAGCGTCTGGACCGGGGCGAAGAACGACGTCAGGAAGAGCAGGAAGGCCGTCAGCTCGCCGAGCGACACCTCGCCTCGCAGTGCCATCCGGCCACCGACCAGCAGCACGATGGCCTGCGTCAGGATGCCTATGGACTCGGTACCGGGCCCGAACAGCGCCTGGGCCCGTCCGGTGTAGAGGTTGGCGTCCAGGTGGGCATCGATGATCCGCTGGTGACGGGCCATCTCGTGGTCCCGGCGGTTGAAGGCGGTGATCACCCGTATGCCGGCCAGGCTCTCGGAGAGGTTCGCCAGCACGTCGGCGATCCTGTCCCGGACCCGTAGGTAGCCGATGAGCGAAACCCGTCGGAACCACATCGTGAGGATGACGTTGACCGGGACCACGGCCAGGAGGCAGACCATGGCGAGCGTCGGGTCCAGGAACACCAGGTAGGCGGTGATGACGACCAGCGTCATGCCCTGCACGAAGAAGTTGACCAGGCCCTCCTGCATGAGCACGGTGAGGGCCTCGATGTCGCTGGTCATCCGGGTCATCAGGACGCCGGACTTCTCGAGGGTGAAGAAGTCCAGGGACTGGCGCTGGAAGTGGCTGAAGACCCTCACCCGGAGCTGGTACACGAGCCGTTCTCCCAGGCGGCCGGTGAAGCGGGTCCGGAACCAGGAGGCGGCCGTCGAGAGCCCTACGGCACCGAGGTAGGCCAAGGCAACGGTGAACAGCACTCTCCGGTCACCGGCCAGGACGCCGCGGTCGATGCCGATCTGCGTGAGGAGGGGTCCGACGTGGAGCAGGCCAACCTCGGCCAGCACGAGGAGCAGGGCCATCAGGAGTCCGCCGGCGTGCGGAGTCAGGAAGGTCCTGAGACCGAACGGACGTCGATCCCAGTCGCGGTGTGAGAACTGGACCACGGGCTGCGGGTGTTCCGGTTCGTTCCTGAGGACGTCGGCGATCCGGCTGCGGAGTTCCTCGGGAACCTCGGCGAAGGGCAGGCCGGCCTGCGCGTTGGCCTGGACCGACGAGGGCCCGGTGAAGAAGCCGTGTCCACCACCCATCAGGCCCCCACCTCCCGGTCCTCGACCTGGGCCACGATCGCCCTGTAGCGGGGTTCGGTGGCCAGCAGGTGTGCGTGGGTCCCATCGGCGACGATGCGGCCGTCCTCCATGAGGACGACCCGGTCGGCGAGGCTGATCGTGGATAGTCGGTGGGCGATGACAATGGTCGTGCGTCCCGTCAGGAGGTCTTCCAGACCTTGGTGGATGCCCTCCTCGGTCCGGACGTCCACGGCGCTGGTGGCATCGTCCAGGATCAGGATCGCCGGGTTGGCCAGCACCGTGCGGGCGATGGAGATCCGTTGGCGCTGTCCGCCCGACAGCGTGTAGCCGCGTTCGCCGACCACCTCGTCGAAGCCGTGTTCGAGGTTTCCGATGAACCCATCGGCCCGGGCCACGCGTGCGGCTGCCACCACCTCGTGGCGTGGGGCCTCGGGTCTTCCGAAGGCGATGTTGTCGTGGAGCGTGTCGGAGAACAGGAACGCCTCGTCGGGCACCTGGCTGACGTGGGAGCGGAGGCTGGCGAGGGCGAGGTCGCGTACGTCGGTGCCGTCGATGAGTACCGCTCCGCCGTCGACGTCGTAGAAGCGGGGGAGGAGTCGGGCCACGGTGGACTTGCCGCATCCGGTTCGGCCCACGATGGCCACGGTCTCGCCGGGCTCGACGACCAGGTCGAAGCCATCCAGGACTGCGGGCGACTCGCTGTTGTCGACCCCGGGGTACCTGAAGGTGACGTTACGAAACTCGACCCGTCCCCGGGGGGCGGAGAGGGGTCGGGCCCCGGGCCTGTCGACTATCGCCGGCTTCTCGTCCAGGATCTCGTAGATTCGCAGGGCCGAGGCCGCTGCCCTCTGTGCCTGGAGCAGCACGAAGCCGAACATCCTGAACGGCACCGAGATCATCGTCACGTACGCGCTGAAGGCCAGCAGCGAGCCGACGCCGATCTCCCCTTCGATCACGAGGTGTCCGCCGTAGAGGAGGACGAGGGCCATTCCCAGCCGTGGCAGCGCCTCGATGAGGGGATTGAAGCGTGCCCGGGCCTCTATGAGGGCGGTCGCCGACCAGCGGAGACGGTCGGCGACCATGGACAGTATGGCGATCTGGTTCGACTCGGCAGCGAACGACTTCACCACCCGGGTTCCGTTGATGTTCTCGTCGACGACCATGGCCACCTCGGCCATTCGTCCCTGGGTCACCCACGAGAGGGGAAAGACCTGGTCCCTGAGCCTCTGTCCGAGTACGTAGACGAGTGGCATCGTCGACACCGTGACGAGCGCCAGGGGGACGTGAATGCTGAGCATGAACCCGAAGGCCATAAGGAAACTGATCGCCGAGAGGCCGGCCAGCGGGCCGAAGGCCAGGAGCAGTTGTATCGACCGGATGTCGGAATTGGCCCGCGATACGACCTCGCCGCCAGCTATCCGGTCGTAGAACGAGAACGAGAGCCTGGTCAGGTGGTCGTAGATCTGCGACCTCAGGTCGGTCTCGATCCGACAGGCTGTCCCGAAGAGCAGGTACCGGTAGGCGAATCGCAGTCCGAAGGAGGCGGTGGCCATCACGACCAGGAGCAGCACATGGCCCTCGAGCCCACCTGCACGCTGGTCCACGGCGAGGTCGACCGCCCGACGTAGGACCATCGGTACTGATACCTGGAGTGCCAGGCCGGAGAGCCCGGTCACGAGCACCATGATGAAGGTGGCACGTCGGGCCCGGATGACGGGCAGGAGTCGTCGGAACCAGCCCTTCGAGGGATCCGGGTCGACGTGGGCTGTCGCTGGGGTGGGCTTGGACGCCGAGGTCACGCTGCGCCGGCGGCCCGGGCGGCCCGGATGGCCTCGCCGAAGCGGGCGAGGGCGCCGATCAGACGGTTGGAGTCGCCAGCGTGCACGTAGGCGCCTATGAGTACCAGCCGGTCACCGACTGCCCGGTCGGCGCGCTCCAGGGCGGATCGACCCTCCCCGGTGAGGTGGTGGGTGACCCGTCGGCCATCGTCGGGGTCGGGATGGCGTTCCACCAGGCCGCGGTTGATCAGGCCGTCCATGAGGGCTGTGACCGACGGGCGGCTCACAGACAGGCGGCCGGCCAGGTCCGATGGTGCCGCACCGCCCTCGTCGAGGAAGGCGAGGACCCTGTACTGGGGGAGGCTGAGGTCGATATCGCCGAGGGGGATGGTGACCTGGCGTGCCAGCTTGGCCGCCGCACGCGCCGCCGCCACCAGCTGCCCACCATCTTCGTAAGGGTCGTCGGCAGTGGGCGCCATCTCCTCGTCATGTAGAGCATCAGCCATGATGGTTAGGGTATCGAACTATCTCGTCGGGCTTAGAGTCGGGCGGGCCTCTGGAGGCTTCGGGTCGACGGGCGGCCGTCATTAGGATCCCCTCCAGATGTCCATTCTCATTGGCCTGATAGCGGTCCTCCTGCTCCTGGTCGTCAACGCGTTCTTCGTGGCCGCCGAGTTCAGCCTGGTGGCCGTTGACCGGGCCCGGGTGGAGGCGGCAGCCGGGACGGATCCGGGAGCACGCCGGGTGAGGTCCCTGATCAGGCGTCTCACGTCCCACCTCTCGGGAGCCCAGTTCGGCATCACCTTGTCGGCCCTGCTCCTCGGCTTAGTGGCCGAGCCCACGGCGGCTCGGATCATCACCGGTGGCGATCACCCCACCGGCGTTTCGGTGGGCCTCGCCATCGCAGCTGCTGCGGTCCTGCACATGGTGATCGGCGAACAGGTGCCCAAGTACGTCGCGCTGGCGGCGCCGGAGGCGGTGGCCCGTCGCCTGGCTTCGCTGATGCTCGCCTACGGAGTGGTCGTGCGACCTGTAGTCGTGGTCCTGAACGGATCGGCCAATGCGGTCCTGCGGTGGGTGGGGGTGGAGCCACGTGAGGAACTGGGATCCTCGCGCACGCTTGATGAGCTGGGCGACCTGGTGCGCGAGTCCTCGGACGCCACGTTGGACAGTTCCGACGTGGAGCTGTTCACCCGATCAGTCCGGTTCAGCGAGAAGGTGGTTGCGGACGTGCTCGTACCGAGGCTGGACGTGGAGGCACTCCGTCTGGATGCAACAGGTGCGGACCTCCTGGAGAGGTCGGCGAGGACCGGCCATTCGCGCTTTCCGGTTTTTGATTCCGACCTCGACCACGTGGTTGGGGTGGTGCATGTGAAGTCCCTCCTGGCGAGGCCGGCTGCGTCGCGTGGGCAGACGCCGGTCGTCGATCTGATGCACGACGTTCTCGCCGTTCCGGAGACCCGCTTCCTCGACGATCTGCTCGGCGACCTGCGCGACCACAGGGGGCACATGGCCGTCGCGGTCGACGAACACGGGGGCACGGCAGGAATCGTCACGGTCGAGGACGCCCTGGAGGAGATAGTCGGCGAGATCGACGACGAGCACGACACCCGGGTGGTGCGGACCAGGTTGGACGGGCCGGGACGCAACGTCGTGTCGGGCCGCCTGAACCTTGACGAGGTGGCGGACCTCACCGGACTCCGGTTGCCTCCAGGCCCGTACGAGACCCTCGCCGGCTTCGTCCTCCAACGCCTGGGGCGACTGCCACAGCCGACGGCGATGGTCGAGTACCAGGGCTGGAGGATAGAGGTGGTGGCGGTGGAGGGCCGGCGGATCGCCACGCTCCGAATCGTCGTTCCTCCCGGCGACTGGGATTCGACATGATCCTGCTTTCGCTGCTGGCGGTCGTAGCCCTCGTGGCCGTGAACGCACTGTTCGTGGCGACCGAGTTCGCCCTCGTAGCGGCACGTCCGTCCAGTCTCGAGGCGGCAGCGGCCGAGGGTTCCGGGTCGGCCTCCAGGGCGCTGGCCGCACGGCGGGACCTGAGGGTCCAGATGTCTGGGGCGCAACTGGGAATCACCGTGAGCAGTATCGCCCTGGGCGTGCTGGCCGAGCCGACGATCGGACGCCATCTCGAGTCCCTGACAGATGCCGCCGGCCTGCCGTCCGGTGTGTCCTCCACAACGGCACTGGTCCTGGCGATCGGGCTGGCCGCCGTGTTCCAGATGCTGTTCGGTGAGCTGGTTCCGAAGAACTTCGCTATCGCTGATCCGGAACGAACGCTTCGCTGGACGGTCCGACTGCACGGGGCGTTCGTTGCGGTCCTGAGACCCGGAATCGTCGTGGTGGATCGGTTGGCCGCCATGGCGGTACGGCCCTTCGGCCTCACGCCGGTCGACGAGATCCGCCGAGCGGTCGGAGCACCGGAACTCACCGTCCTACTGGACGCGTCGCGTGATGACGGCCTCATCGAACGCTTCGAGCACGACCTGTTGACAGGCGTGCTGGACCTGGGACGGCAGACGGCGGTATCGGTGATGGTGGCCCGGTCATCGGTGGTGTCCGTGGACAGGCGACTACCGCTCGTTGAGGTGGAGGAGGTCATGGCCTCCAGTGGGCACACCCGACTCCCGGTGCTGGATCGACGCACGTCTGAGGTGGTGGGCATGGTGCACGCCAAGGACCTGCTCAGACTTCCACCCGAAGCCCAGGACGAGCCGGTACCGCTGGAGTCGATGCGCAGCCTGCTGGTACTGCAATCTGACCTCCTGCTGGACGATGTCCTGCAGGGCCTGCGGCGATCCCGAAGCCAGATGGCGGTGGTCGTGGATGGTTCAGGGCCCTGGGTCGGGATCCTGTCCATGGATGACGTGGTGGAGGAACTCGTGGGGGAGATCCCCGACGAGTCGGAGGACGGGGCGCAGTGACTGGAGCCATACCGGCCTGTGACGGTCGGGAACCGGTGAGTGGATAGAATTCTGACGGTGTCTCGCCTCCCCGGCCTGATCGGCGCGTTCGTCGCGCTCCTCCTGGCCCTTCCCTCAACTGCCGTCGCCCAGGTGTCGGACCGGTCTGTGGTTTTCACCAGCGACCCGTCGCAGGCCCTGGTGATCGACCGGGATGCGGGGCTGCTGCCGCTGATCGAGGCCGCCTCGGACGTGCTGCCGCTTGCCGTCGCGAGCTTGGCGGAGGCTGAGGCCCGCTATCGCTCGATGGCCCGCCTGCTCGTCTCCGCACGGTTCAGGCAGAGGTCGGCAGCCGCTGCGCTCCTGGAGGTGAACCAGCTGGTCGCTGACATCGTGAGGGACGCCGACCAGATGCGGTCCACCTACGACGATGTCTTCGATGGCCTCTCGGAGACCAGTCAGAGGAAGTTGAGGCGTGGCGCCCACACCCGGAGTAACCGTTCGGCGGTGGTCCGACAGGTGACGTCGGCTGACTGGGTGTGTCCGATAGGAGCCCGTACGAAGTTCCGCGACACGTGGGGGGCTCCGCGTTCGGGGGGCCGCAGCCACGAGGGCGTGGACCTCATCGGAATGCGTAACGACCCGATCCTTGCGCCGGTGGACGGCGTCGTCTCCTACCGGTGGGACAGCGTCGGGGGGCGGTCCTTTGACTTGTTGGCCACCGACGGCGACTACTACTACGGAGCGCACCTCTCCGCGTACGGCAGGGAGGGCGAGGTGGAAGCCGGTGACCTGATTGGCTACATGGGTGACAGCGGCAATGCGGAGGGTGTCCACCTGCACTTCGAGTACCACCCGGGTGGTGCACAGAACGCCGTCAACCCGTATCCGCTGACCGATGCCCACTGCACGGACCGGGCTGGGAGCAACGTCTCGCTCTACGACTGAGTTGGGGACCGGGGGCGGTTGGTCCGAACCCGGGTCAGGCGCCTATGGCGTGATAGCCCCCGTCGACGTGCACCATCTCGCCGGTGGTGGCCGGGAACCAGTCCGACATCAGGGCCACGCAGGCACGTGCGACCGGTTCCGAGTCGTTGATGTCCCATCCCAGCGGAGCCCGGGTGCCCCAGGCGTCCTCAAAAGCGGCGAAGCCGGGAATGCTCTTGGCGGCCATGGTCCGGATCGGACCGGCGGCGACGATGTTCACCCGAATGTCGTCCTTGCCCAGAGAACGCGCCAGGTACCGGGAGGTCGACTCCAGGGCGGCCTTGGCGACGCCCATCCAGTTGTAGGCGGGCCAGGCGAAGCGGGCGTCGAAGTCCAGCCCGACGATGGATCCGCCGTCGGTCATGAGCGGTGCCACGACCTCGGCCACCGTCTTGAGCGAGTAGGCGGAGATCTCCATGGCCACTGCCACGTCCGACCACTCGGCTGCCATGAAGTCCTCGCCCAGGCAGACCTCCGGGGCGAACCCGATGGCGTGTAGTGCGCCGTCCACCCGGCCCCAGGTCTCGGTCAGCCGTTGGCGAAGGGCGTCGGTCTGCTCACGCGATGTCACGTCGAACTCCAGCACCTCGACCGGATTCGGCAACTTGCGCGCCGTTCGCTCGGTCAGGCGCAGGCCCCTGCCCGCCCCGGTTAGCACCACCTCGGCGCCCTCCTCCTGGGCCAACCGGGCCACGGAGAAGGCCAGGGATGCATCGGTGAGCACCCCGGTGATGAGCAGTCGCTTGCCGTCGACGATCCCCACGTGCCTGAACCTTTCGTAGTCGCCGGTTGTCCCGGTCGGTCGTTCGGTTTGAGATCCTAGGGCCGGGCCGGGTGGACGGTCGTGGAGGGGAGGGTCGATATCGTCTGCGTTCTGGACGGGGAACTCCCATACCCTCACTGGTATGGACATGGGGATTTTGGACACGGCCGGGTCGACGGGTGGATTCCCGGCGACGAGCACGCTGACGAACCACCAGGAGACCTGACCCACCATGTCGGAACTCACGATCACCCTTCCCGACGGCTCCACGCGGAACCTGCCCGAGGGTGCAACCGGCGCAGACCTGGCCGCCGACATCGGTCCCGGCCTAGCCAAGGCGGCCCTGGTTGTGACCGTCGACGGCGACGCCCGTGACCTCGACCGGGTCCTGCCGGACGGGTCCACGGTCTCGATCGTCACAGCGGACAGTGATGACGGGCTCCACACCATCCGGCATTCGACGGCCCACGTGCTGGCCCAGGCCGTGCTGGACCTCTGGCCCGGTGCCACCTACGCCATCGGCCCACCGATCCAGGACGGCTTCTACTACGACTTCGAGCTGCCCGGTGGCGCCACCTTCAGCAACGAGGACCTGGAGACGATAGAAGCGCGTATGCGCCGGGTCATCGATGCCGACCAGGCCTTTGAGCGCCACGAGGCCGATGCGGGCGAGGCGCTGGAGCTGTTCTCCGGGCACCCCTACAAGCGGGAGATCATCGAGCAGGTCACGTCCGGCGCCGCCACCGGCGAGTTGGTCGGCGAGGCGTCGATCGATGGTTCCATCACCTACTACCGCAACGGTGAGGGCTTCATAGACCTCTGCCTCGGCCCGCACGTGCCATCTACCGGGCGACTCGGGCACTTCGCCCTTCAGAATGTCGCTGGGGCCTACTGGCGCGGCGACGAGAAGCAGCCGATGCTCCAGAGGATCTACGGCACCGCCTGGGCGGACAGGAAGGCCCTCAAGGGGCACCTCCACCGACTGGTCGAGGCCGAGAAGCGCGACCATCGACGACTGGCCGCCGAGCTGGACCTGGTGTCGTGGCCGGAGTCCCTGGGGCCGGGTCTGGCCATCTGGCATCCGAAGGGCGCACTCGTCCGAAAGCTGATCGAGGACTACAGCCGTGACCGCCATGAGGACGGTGGCTACGACTTCGTCTACAGCCCGCACATCGCCAAGGCGGTGCTCTGGGAGACGAGTGGCCACCTCGACTTCTACGCCGACGGCATGTTCCCGCCCATGGAGCTGGACGGGGCCACCTACTACCCGAAGCCGATGAACTGCCCGTTCCACGTGGCGATATTCCAGAGTGGACAGAGGAGCTACCGGGACCTGCCCAGCCGGCTCTTCGAGTTGGGCACCGTCTACCGCTACGAGCTCTCCGGTGTCATCCACGGCCTCATGCGAAGCCGGGGCTTCACCCAGGACGACAGCCACATCTTCTGCACGCCCGAGCAGGTCCCCGACGAGCTGGCCTCGCTGCTGGAGTTCACCCTCAGCGTGCTGAGGGCCTTCGGCTTCGATGACTTCCAGGCCAAGCTCTCCACCCGACCTGAGGGCAAGGCGGTGGGGGAGGACGCCCTCTGGGAGATGGCGACCGACGGCCTGCGGTCCGCCCTGGAGTCGGCCGGCCTTGACTACGTGGTCGACGAGGGCGGTGGCGCCTTCTACGGGCCGAAGATCGATGTCGACGTCACCGACGCCATCGGCCGTCCCTGGCAGCTCTCCACCATCCAGTTGGACTTCAACCTCCCGGAGCGGTTCGGGCTGGAGTATGTCGGCGCCGACGGCGGCCGCCATCGACCTGTGATGATCCACCGGGCCCTCATGGGTTCGGTGGAACGGTTCTTCGGAGTACTCCTGGAGCACTATGCCGGAGCCTTTCCTCTCTGGCTGGCTCCCGAGCAGGTCCGGGTCCTTCCGGTGGCCGAAGAGCATCAGGCCTATGCGGAGTCGGTCGTGGAACGCCTCTCGGCCGAGGGTTTTCGGGCGAAGCTGACCCCTGCCGACGAACCGTTGGGGAAGCGGGTCCGTGCCGGCAAGGTGGCCAAGGTTCCCCATGTGCTGGTGGTCGGCGGCGACGACATGGCCAACGACACGGTGGGCGACAACGCCCGCGGAGCTGAGGCCCCCGAGAGGGACCTGCCCGTCGACGAGTTCGTCGCGCGACTCGCGGTAGCGATGGAGTCGAAGTCCTGAGTCGCCTCGACCAACTCTGGGCCGGCTGGCGGCACGCCTACGTGTCGGCGTTGGGCGAAGGAGCTCAGACCGAGACCCCGGGCACCACGGTGCCCGAGGGTTCCACCCTCTTCGAGGTCATCGAGCAGAGCGGTCTGGAAGATTCCGAGACCTTCATCTTGCACCGGGGAGGAACCTGCTTCGCCCTCCTGAACGCCTACCCGTACACGAGCGGACACCTGATGGTCCTGCCGCGACGCGCCGTGTCGACTCTGGCGGGGCTTACCGACGAGGAGCACGACGAGCTCTGGGCGACGGTTCGTGATGCGGTGGCCGCCGTCGAGTCGGCGTTCTCGCCCGGTGGCGTGAACGTAGGCCTGAACCTGGGTGCGGCGGCCGGAGCCGGCGTACCCGGCCACGTCCACGTCCACGTAGTGCCCCGCTGGGCCGGTGACACGAACTTCACCACGACTACCGCTGATCTCCGTGTGCTTCCGGAGGCCCTCGGTGGGTCGTGGCGACGCCTACGTGAGGCCTGGCCCTCCTGAGCGTCGCTCGTATGGGCGAGGTCCGATCCTGCCTGTATGTCGCCCTTTGCCAGCCAGGCCCTAGTATTGAGACTCGTTCTCAATCCTTCCGACCCTCAGCCGGTCGGCGATCCCGGTCGAGGTGACCGTAGGCATGGAGTTCCTGACTGATCCCTGGCAGTGGTGGGTGCAGCCGTTCACCGGCGATCCCATCCTGCAACGTGCGGTCCTGGCGGGACTGCTCACCGTGCTGGTGACGTCGGTGGTCGGCACCTGGGTGGTGCTGCGTGGAACCACCTATCTGGGCGAGGCCCTGGGCCACGGCATCCTGCCCGGCGTTGCAGCGGCCTACCTGCTTGGTGGCAACCCGACCGCCGGTGCCCTTGTAGCCGCGGCGGCCATGGCCGTGGGTGTCCGGGGAATACAACGACGTTCGCCGCTCCCCGGCGAGTCGGCCATCGGCCTCCTCCTGGTCGGGATGCTTGCCCTGACGGTCGTTCTGGTTGCAGCGGCGGACGGAATCGACGAGCACGACCTGCAAGAGATGCTCTTCGGAGCGCTGCTGGACACCTCACCATCCGACCTGCTGCGACAGGCGGTGCTGGTAGGCGTGGCAGTCCTGGTGGCCCTCGTGTTCCACCGTGCCCTGCTGGTCCTCACCTTCGACGAGGTCCAGGCACGCCTCATGGGGATGCGGCCCCGGTTGACGGAGTTGGCCTTCCTGCTCCTGGTGGCGCTCTCCGTCACCGCTTCTTTTAAATCGGTCGGCAGCCTGCTGGTCTTCGCCTTCCTGGTCGCCCCACCGGCTGCCGCGGCCATGCTCGTACGCAGGGTGCCGGCCATGATGGCCACGTCGGCACTCATCGGCACCGGATCGGTGCTCCTCGGAGCCCTCCTGGCCCACCACCTGCTCGGAACAGCGGGTCACCTCCACGGGGAATCTCCTGTCGGCGCTGGCCACGCCTCTCCCGAGGAGGTCGCCATGCCGGCGACCATGGCGCTCGCCGCCGTCGCGGTCGTGCTGGTGGTAATGGTGGTGCGTGGCGTCCGCTCCGACCAAGAGGCCTGAACTCCTCGAGGCACTGCCGCGACGGACCTGTGTACCAACGGGTGGGGTCGGCAGGTCAGTGGGCCAATAGACCCACCTGGTCGTCGGTCAGGTGTCCTGCCGAGTGCAGCCACAACATGGTCTCGACGAGGGTCGTCTCGAGCGGCGTAGCCGGAAAACCGAAAGCGTCCGCCGCGCTCCGCTGGTCGACCTCCCGAAGGCCACCGGCCCTCATGTTGGCCGTGGTCATTCTGGCGACCTCCCGGCTGAGTGGCATCCTGCGGCCGGTCGCTCGCCCGACCAGGTCGCAGAGGGCACCCGTCAGGCTGAGCAGCGGCGCCGGAAAGTTAGAGATCCGTACCGGACGACCGGTCAGATTCGACGCCATGCGCAGCATGTCGACCGGCCCGATCAGGTGGCCGGCCAGGAGGTGCCGGGCCGGCGCTGTTCCGGCCGTGAGGGAACCCACGCAGACGGCGGCGACGTCCCTGACGTCGACCATCCCGAAGCAGGCTCCGGAAGGCATCGGAACCCGGGATCGTCGCAGGCCGTCGAGCACCGTGGCCATGGAGTCGCTCAGGTCGGAGCTGGGATCCAGCGGGCCGATGATCCCGCCGGGACAGACGACCACCACCGGTTGTCCGGCCTCCTGGTGGGCCACGGCCAGAGCATCGGCCTCGATCTTGCTTCCTGTGTAGGGACCGCACTCCGGGCCTGTCGGCGTGTCGGGGCCCAGAACCGTTCGGGACGCCCCGTACACCCCGATGGATGAGACGTGGACCACCCGGCGAAGGTCACGCTCGGCAGCGGCACCCAGGAGGACAGCGGTCGAGTTCGGGTTCACCGAACGCATCTGGCGACCCTGACGGGGGTCGAGGCTGAACACGGCACCTACATGGAGCAGGGCATCGACCCCGTCCAGAGACGCCCGAAGGGCCTCGTGGTCGGTCAGGTCGGCCACGACGACCTCGATGCCGTCAGGCGGGAGGTCGTGGAGGACTGCCGCCGCACGGGCCTTGGCGGGGTTGCGTACGACCGCCCTGACCTCATGACCGGCGGCCACGGCCGCAGCCATGCAGTGGGAGCCGAGGAACCCCGAGGCCCCGGTGATCGCAACCTTCATGTACGCCTCCCCGGGGTCGGCCCGTCGCACCGAGACGATAGGTGCGGACCACCGTCCCTGTCAGGATGAGGCGAAGTGGCGACCCCCGTCGGCCGACCGGGGACCATCCGTCACCGGTCCAGGAAGGACGGAACGGCCACCTGTTAGCGTCCGGCGGTCGTCGGGCCGACCTCGGGTCGACCCGTGAAACTAGGGGAGAGTCATGCCGCACAGCGTCCGGGCCGTAGTCGCCCGAGCCAAGGGTGAGCCGGTCACCGTGGAGATGATCCAGGTTCCGGACCCGGGTCCGGGTGAGGTCCTCGTGGCCGTCCAGGCATGTGGGGTGTGCCACACGGACCTCCACTACCGCGAGGGCGCCATCAACGACGAGTTTCCCTTCCTGCTCGGCCACGAAGCCTCGGGCATCGTCGAGGAGGTCGGGGAAGGGGTCACGAACGTGGCACCCGGTGACTTCGTGATCCTGAACTGGCGGGCTGTCTGCGGGGAATGCAGATCCTGCCTGCGGGGTCGCCCCTGGTACTGCTTCGCCACCCACAACGCCACGCAGAAGATGACCCTCGACGGTGTGGAACTCTCACCGGCGCTGGGTATCGGAGCCTTTGCCGAGAAGACCCTGGTCCACTCCGGCCAGGCGACGAAGGTCGACCCTGCGGCCCGGCCCGAGGTGGCGGGCCTCATCGGTTGCGGCGTCATGGCAGGCCTTGGAGCCGCGATGAACACCGGGAACGTGGGTCGCGGCGATTCGGTGGCCGTGTTCGGATGTGGCGGCGTAGGCGATGCGGCGATAGCGGGGTCGCACCTGGCCGGAGCCCACACGATCATCGCAGTGGACCTGGACGACCGGAAGCTGGAGATAGCCCTGGAGTTCGGGGCGACCCACACGATCAACTCCTCCAAGGAGGACCCGGTGGAGGCCATCAGGGCACTAACCGAAGGCAACGGCGTGGACGTGGCCATCGAGGCCATCGGCCTGCCGGTCACCTACGAGCAGGCGTTCTACGCCAGGGACCTCGCAGGCACCGTCGTCCTGGTCGGGGTTCCCAACCCGGAGATGAGAATAGAACTGCCGATGATCGAGGTGTTCGGACGCGGCGGCACGCTGAAGTCATCGTGGTACGGCGACTGCCTGCCCAGTCGGGACTTCCCCATGCTCATCGACCTCTACCTTCAGGGCCGCCTGGACCTGGACCGCTTCGTGTCCGAGACGATCTCGATCGACGAGGTGGAGGAGGCCTTCCACGCCATGGAACGCGGCGAAGTGCTGCGCTCCGTGGTGGTCCTGTAGGTCCGCCGGCATGGGCCTCAGGATCGAGCGCGTGTCACCAGCGGGATCTTCTCGCTGGACGGCGAGGACTTCGACGTCGATAACAACAACTGGCTGATCGGCGACGACCACGAGGTCGTGGTCGTTGACGCCGCACACGACCACCGACCCATCGTCGAGGCCGTCGGGGGAAGGCGGACCCTCGGAGTGCTGTGCACACACGGCCACAACGACCACATCAACGCCGCCGTCGAGCTGGCCGACTCAGTGGACGCCCCGATATGGCTGCATCCCGACGACGGGATGCTCTGGGACGTGGTCCACCCGGACAGGCGGATAGACGACCCCCTCCGAGACGGCCTGACCATCACCGTGGGTGGCGACGACATGACGATCCTGCACACGCCGGGCCATTCGCCGGGCGGCTGCTGCATCCACGTTCCTAGCCTCGGCACGGTCTTCAGCGGCGACACACTCTTCAACGGCGGACCCGGCGCCACGGGCCGCTCGTTCTCCGACCTTGGGATCCTGGTCGACAGCATCCGGTCCCGCCTGTTCGTCCTGGACGGTGCCACGACCGTGCATACCGGACACGGCGACTCAACCACGATTGGCGACGAGGCCCGGCGACTGGAAGCCGACTGAGTACGAATCGACGACTCCGGTGACAGAGGATTCAGGTCGGTCGCCCTGGCGTACGTTCGCCCTGCTCGCAGGCGCGGTGGTCTCCGCCTCGATGAACTACTCGGTCACGTTCATCTCGTTCGGCGAGATCCAGGAGACCTTCGCCGCAGGCCCGGCCGCCACCTCATGGGTGCTGAACGCCTTCGCCATAACGGTGATAGCCCTGGTCATACCCAGCGGCTGGGTGTCCGACCGCCTCGGTCGTCGGCGGATGTTCCTGACCGGGGTGGCGCTCCTGGCCGTCGGTTCACTCCTGGTGGCGACGGCACCGACCCTGCCGATCCTGATCGCCGCACGTGTCGTGCAGGCAGCGGGCCTGGCACTGGAGGGCCCGGCAGCCCTGGCGATCCTGCTGGACGCCTTCTCGTCGGAACGCCGGAGCACCGCGGTGGGGGCCTACGGGGGCCTGGGGGGCATCTCGCTGGTCCTGGGACCGGTGGTGGGCGGGCTGGTCATCGACGTCGTGGGGTGGCGATGGACTTTCGCCATGAACATCCCGATCGCCGTGGTGACGGTGGTCCTGGGGCTGCTGTTCCTAGCACCTGACCGACCAGCGGTCGGCGGTCGGTCAGGAAGACCGGACCTCGGCGGAGCGATCCTCCTGGTGGTCGGCACGGCGATGCTGGCCACGGGCATCGTGCAGGCTGGGGAATGGGGTTGGACCGACCCCTTGACCGTCGTCGCCCTGGTCGTGGCGCCGGCGAGCCTCGCCATGGTGGTTCGCCGATCGGTCGACCACCCGCAGGCCATCCTGGACCTTTCGCTCTACCGGATCCGCTACTACGGGCGTGGCAACCTGATGGCCTTCCTGATCGCCGGGAATTTCGCCGGCACCTACCTCGCGCTGATCACCCTCCTCACAGGTCCATGGGCCATGGACCCGTCGGCGGCCGGGGCGGCCCTCGCCCTTGTGCCGCTGATCGGCGGCCCGATGAGCTTCGTGAGCGGACGCCTCGCCGACCGCTACGGCCACCGCAGGTTGCTGGTGCCCGGTGGCGCATGCATGGTGGTCGGGGCGCTCTGGTTCCGTTCGGGAGTCGGGCCGGACCCGAACATGCGACTCTGGTTCCCGGCAGTCGCGCTCTACGCCCTGGGCATCGGGCTGGCCCACGCCAACAGCGCATCCTTGGCCATGCGCTACGTGCCCGGGCCGTCACTCGGCCAGGCGGGTGCTACGAATCGGATCATGACGGAGATCGGCAGCGTCTGCAGTGTGGCGGTGACCATCGCCCTGCTCGTAGGAGCGGACGATCCGGTGGAGGGAGTCCGTCGGGTGATGCTCCTGCTGGCGCTTGCCGGGATCGGCGGCATGGTGGTGGCCGCCGGAGTCGACACACGCCCGTCGTCGGAGGAGGTCAGCCGAAACCGAGTGTCCCGGGGGCCTCGCTGATAAACCGCAGGACGTCGGCGGCCCGCTCGGGATGCGGGATGCCTCCGACGTCGCGGAAGTCGCGGACGAGGATGAGGCGGTCAACGCCCAGGTCCTCGTAACGGCGGACGAGGTCGCGGTCCACGGGTTCCGATGGCGTGACACTGACCTGGAGGCGTCCGAGGTGAGAGGGTCGGTCAAGGTCCGCTACCCCACGGTGCATGGCCTCGACCGCCGACCTGGTGGACGCCAGCGTCGAGAGGAAGCCGTACCACCCGTCCGCACGTAGAACGGCTCGCCGGAAGGTGGCTGGCGAACCCCCGCCGACGTGGATCGGGGGCCCGTCCGGGCCGACCGGCCGGGGATGGGCCTCAACGCCGTGCCACGACGTGAACCTTCCCTCGAACTCCAGGTCTCCACGCCACATGGCTCGCAGGGCATCGATGTGGTCGTCCATGCGGGCGCCACGTTCCCCGAACGGCACCCCCACGGCATCGAACTCCGCGGGTACGTAGCCGACACCGAACCCGGCCTCCAGACGGCCGCCGGAGAGCACGTCGATCGAGGCGAGTTCCTTGGCGAGGACGACGGGGTTGCGTTGGGGGAGGATCACGATGCCGGTGCCCAGACGGAGCGTCGTGGTGTGCGCCGCCAGGTGGGCGAGGGACGCCACCTGGTCCACGAAGTGCGTGTCGGGTGGGACCGGCGAAGGCGGACGCTGTGGGCTGGCGGCCACGAGGTGTTCGCCAGTCCAGATCGACTCCCAGCCGGCGGCCTCGGCTGTGCTGGCGGCCGTGACCATCGTCGCCGGATCGGCCAGCACGCCGGCGTTGACGCCGAAGAATCCGAAATCCACGTCAGGCCTCCCGTCCAACGGCTCTCCGGAAGGCCTCCACGGCGCGCCCCAGCAGGTCAGTGGCCTCCTCCGGTTCCGGGGGAAGGCGTAGTGCCAGCCGGCAGTCGGTGACCCCGGATGCCACCAGGTCGGGAATCCCCGCCATGGTCGATCCGAGGTCGGGTGCTCCGTCGGAGTCCTTCACCATCCGAACCGGCCCCTGGACCTGGAAGTCGTCATGCTCCAGGCCCATCTCGGCTAGCAGGGAACGCATGCGGGTGATGCCGCCGGTGACGTCGGCCCGGTCGTCGCCCCACGGGATCCACCCCGTGCCGAAGCGGGCGAGGCGTCGGGCGGTGCGGCGGTTGACGGTGCCGCTCACCCAGATGGGCACGCTGCCGGAGACCGGCTTCGGCATCGCGTGTATTCCCCCGAACGACAGGCCCTCTCCGGAGTAGGAGGCCCTCGGCTCGCTCCAGAGGGCCTGGCAGACCTCCAGGGCCTGGTCCAGGAGAGGTCCCCGTCCGGTGAAGTCGAGGCCCGCTGCCTCGTACTCGGCGGCCTGCCATCCGACCCCCACGCCTAGGTCGAGACGTCCTCCGGACAGGGCGTCCAGCGTGGCCGTGGTCTTTGCCAGGACGACAGGTCGTCGTAGCGCTGCCAGCAGGATTCCGGTCTGGAGGCGGATCCGTGTCGTCCGGGCGGCCAGCCAGGTGAGGGTCGTCAGCGGCTCGAGCCACAGGCCGTCGGGACCGGTGGGCTGGCGGCCCCCAGCCGTACCTCCCTTCGCCGGGTCGGCGTAGTCGGCCAGGTCGTCTCCGAAGGCGACGTGGTCGGACACGGCCAGGCGGTCCACCCCGACCTGGTCGGCGGCGACAGCTTGGTTACTCAGGACCTGCCAGTCGGTGGGCCCCTCGGCGGCAAAGTTCACCACCTGGATCGAAAGGTGGGGTTGGGGGATCACCGCTGGAATCTCCGCAGGGCGCCCCGATGCCGTCGTCGGAGGACCTCACTGCGTTCCTCTGGAGTGATGGTGGCCCAGGTGTCGTCGAGACGGTTGGCCAGCTCAGCGAAGGCAACGAGCTCTACTGTGGGTACCGGCTGGGAGTCGGCCTGGTTCCATCGATAGGTGATGCAGCCTTGCGTATCGCGGCAGCGAATAGTTGGGAAGAGGCCCGGGTGTGACATAGCCGAATCCTACCGATGAGCTAGTGGGGTCTATCAGCGATCGAGGTGGCCGCTACCGTTCTGCCATGGCTCGCTTCGGATGGTTGGACCGCTGGCGCCGCCCAGCCGAGGTCGAACGGGACCACACCGTGTTCGTGTTCTCTGGCGGCTCGGTCCGGGGGGCGGCCCAGGCGGGAATGCTGCGGGTGCTCCTGGAGAACGGCATCTTCCCCGACGAGATCGTCGGCGTGTCGGCAGGTGCGCTGAACGGCGTCTATCTAGCGCACGACCCCACGATTCAGCAGGTGGGCCAGCTAGAGGACCTCTGGCGGGACGTGGCGGAGAAGGCTCCCATTGGTGGGAGCATCGTCCGCAATGTGGCGTCCATCCTGCGGGGACGATCCAGCTTCGATTCGGGTGATCGCCTCCGGGCTCTGATCGCTGAACACGTACCGATGGCTGACCTGGCTGAGGTGTCTGTCCCGTGCCATGTGGGAACCACCGATGCCGCCACGGGTCAGGTGACCTGGTGGACCAGCGGGCCCGTCGTTGACCTCCTCTGTGCTTCGACGGCGGTACCCGGTGTGCTGCCGGTGGTCGAGCTGGACGACGGCAGCCGGCACATCGACGGGGGTGTGGTGTGCAACATCCCGCTACGGAAGGCGGTCTCGCTGGCCCCCACCCGGCTGATTGTTCTGGATGTGGCGGCCAAGTTCGCACCGGCAGGAAAGCAGACGGCGCTGTCGCTGATGATGGTCGGGGTTCGGGCTGCCGCTGCCGAACTGATCCGTCAGCAGTGGCTGGACGTTCCGATCGACCTGGATGTACTGCACGTGGAGCTTCCGACCGTCGACGACGCTCCGGACTTCGAGTTCGGCCTCGTACCTGAGCTGATGGCGGCCGGCATGGAGGCAGCCGAAAAGGCGCTTACCGAGAGGGCGGCTAGGGGCTGACCCACACCAACATCGGCACGTCGGCCCTGAAGGTCGATGCATCGGTTGTCCCCGCTGTGCCGTCGTACCGGGTGGTAATCACCTGGCCGGTCACGTCTGCCGGGAGGTAGGACCCGCCCCAGAGCACGTAGACGACGGTTCCGTCTGGCAGGTCGAACCGGGTCGAGGAGGGGGACAACCTGGAGGAGGTCGTGAACTCTCCGATGCTGCGGGCGAGG